>Ga0209025_1001063_pt1 | contig 39896 bp, 31 predicted proteins | sample AraplaMF_Col_mLB_FD_184256 | JGI IMG/M metagenome (GOLD analysis project Ga0209025, IMG submission 184256) | Arabidopsis root microbial communities from the University of North Carolina, USA - plate scrape MF_Col_mLB (SPAdes) (version 2) | ecosystem: Host-associated > Plants > Roots > Endosphere... | reverse complement strand
ATTCTTGGTTCATCATAAACGGAGTGCGTACTTCTTGATAATTGTACTCTTTTTGAATTTCTCTTAAAAATGCTTCTAATTCATTGCGAATAATCTGTCCTTTCGGCAAGTAAAACGGCATTCCTGGTGCCTCTTCTGAAAACATAAATAACTCAAGTTCACTACCTAACTTACGATGGTTTCTCTTCGCAGCCTCTTCAACAAAATGCAAATACTCTTCTAATTCTTTTTGAGAAGCAAATGCAACGCCATATATACGCTGAAGCACTTGATTATTACTATCACCTCGCCAATATGCACCTGAAACGTGAGTTAATTGAAATCCTTTTAAATAGCCTGTTGACGGTAAATGTGGCCCCCTACATAAATCTACAAATTCACCTTGTTTATATAGTGTTACACTTTCTCCATTAGGGATTGCTTCTAAAAGTTCTAATTTCAGGTGATCGTTCATTTCTTTAAACAGTTTTTTTGCCTCTTCTCGTGAGACCTCAACTCGTTCTATTCTTACATTTTCATTTATAATCTTTTTCATTTCTTTTTCGATTTTCGGTAAATCTTCTACGTTTACACTACTCGGAAGATCCATATCATAATAAAATCCATTTTCAATAACCGGCCCTACACCGAGGTTTACATTACCATAAATTCTTTTCACAGCTTGTGCTAATATATGTGCAGCAGAATGTCTTGCAATTTTTACCCCTTCATCTGAATCCATAGTAACGATTTCAACTTTCGCACTTTCTTCAATGTTTCGTCGTAAATCAAAAGACTGATCATTAACTTTTCCTGCGACTGCTTTCTTTTTTAAACTACTGCTAATGGATCCTGCAATTTCTTCTAAAGTAATTCCTTTTACAAATTCTTTAACGCTACCATCTGGAAATTTAATTTCAATCATCTGTTCTTTCATTTTTCATCTCTCCATTTCATAATAAAAAGCACACTCATCCCTAAAATAGGGACGAGTGTGCTTATACCCGTGGTTCCACCCAGATTCCCATCGTAAACATACAATGGCTTCTTTTACGGTAACGTCGTTTACACGGCACTAGATACTTCATTTCCCTAGTGCAGCTCTAAGGTGGTAAGTTATTTTTCTGCGTTAGGAAGTTCTCAGCTTTCCTTCCTTCTCTGTATAACCGGGTAAAATAACTCGTGTCCTTTTCTTCGCTTATTATAAAATTGAATGCAAAAAAGCATATTCATCCCTAGTAAATAGGGACGAATATGCTTATATTCGTGGTTCCACCCAGATTCCCATTACAAAAAACATAATGGCTTCTTTTGCGGTAACGTCGCTTACACGGCACTAGATACTTCATTTCCCTAGTGCAGCTCTAAGGTGGTAAGTTATTTTTCTGCGTTAGGAAGTTCTCAGCTTTCCTTCCTTCTCTGTATAACCGGGTAAAATAACTCGTGTCCTTTTCTTTGCTTTTATAAAACATCCATTTATTGTTATTTAATATATCTTATTCATTTTATTTTTGCAAGTGTTAAATAATATTATTTATTTTATTTAAAAAAATGAAACCAAAAAAATTTGGTTTCACTTCTCAATTTTACCAATCTTGTGGTTCGTAATTTAAGTCTGAAAATAGACGTCGTTTCTCTTTCTTCGATAAATCTCTCCACTGTCCGACAGGTAAATTATTCAATTCAATATTCATAATTCTCGTACGTTTTAACGTATATACTTGATAACCTAAAGCTTCACACATACGACGAATTTGGCGATTTAGCCCTTGTGTTAAAATAATTTTGAATTCATATTTTGATAACTGTGTGATCTCACAAGGAAGAGTTTTTGTATCTAAAATTTTAACACCCGCTGCCATTTTTTCTAAAAATTCCGGTGTAATCGGCTTATCTACTGAAACGATATATTCTTTCTCATGCTTGTTTTCAGCACGTAAAATCTCATTAACAATATCGCCATCATTCGTTAACAAAATTAAACCGTCTGAGTCTTTATCGAGACGCCCGATGTGATTAATTCGTAAAGGATGATTCACTAAATCGATAATATTACCTTTTACTGCTTTTTCACTTGTACATGTAATACCTACTGGTTTATTTAAAGCGATATATACGTGATCTCGAGCGATACGAAGTTGCTCTCCATTTACGCGCACATCATCACCTGGATTTACTTGGTCACCAATTTTTGCAACCTTACCGTTAATAATTACTCTTCTCTCATTAATTAATTTATCTGCTCCACGTCGAGACGCTTTTCCAGCTTCACTAATAAATTTATTGATACGCAAATTAGGCACATCCTTTTCTAAAAAAAATTTCAAGCTCACACTGCTTCTACCGTACAATACAAAAGGGTAAGCCTCCTATTATAACTTAAATATATTAACATGAAAGGGTATATAACGTCTTCTATTAATTACTCATTTATAAGAAAATATCTTAATTATACATTCATTTATGCACGTTTTGTACACTTAATATACAAGCCACTCTTCCTTACATACAGCTTGTTTTCCTTTTATCTCTTCTATATCTTCATGAACATTAGCTGATTTATTTAACTCAGGAAAAATCTCTTCCACATAATTTTGATGCATCTTTTCATCTTTCCAATAAGTTAACACGATGTAACGATTTTCATTTTTTAAAGACTTCCCAACTACCCCACCTAACATCCCTTTTGCTTTTTCCATTCCTTTATTCCAAATTGTTTCTTGCTTATGTAAGAATTGCTTTTCTTTTTCTTCCTTTACATCACATATGGCAACTCTTACGAATGATCCTTCTGTAACTACGTTTTTCAAAGGCTTATCATTTATATCATACAACATTTGAAATAGTTCAATTTCACATGAAAGAAACGTACCCTCTTGATTACTATTTAAATAAATTGTATCGTGAGCACCATTCATAAATGATTGATATGCATTTCTATCTGCCCATAAAGTAAATACACATGCTTCCTCTTCACTCCATCCACCAAATTGTCCATTAAATCCATCTAAATGCTGTATATCACGCCATTTTTCTTGAGCATCCGAAAACATCTCCCTTTTCTCTTCTTCCACTTTGCAAAATATTGTTTTTAGTAACATTTCTAGTTCCCCCTTATAATACAATCCATTTCCCGGCCGCAGCCTCTTCTGGTATACCAAAATAATCTGCAGAATCACGAGCATCAAAATTATACATTTCTATTGCTATAAACTGCATTTCCCCACTCGAAATTTGATGATAAATCATAAATACCGCAAGTTGATTCTCTGTATATTACCTTGTGAAAGGACATCTACAATATAAAAATCCACAGTCCTTGCCTATCTTACTTCATTCAAAATATCAGTTTACATAAAAAAATTATAAATAACTAGAATTCCCCTCTGCCCTTTCTATCAACCATTCACCAAACGTATTTAAAAATAATAAAATTTCATTTATATCATTTATCGGTTCAATTACATATTGTAATGCCTTTCTCATATTTTTTTCTTGTTCGGGAAAATACTTACTAAATAACACATATGCAGGATATAAGTCTCTGGAGTAGACCCCTTCTCTATCAATGGTTAATGCAAGACCTGCTCTAATTATTATCTTCATAATCCAACGACAACAATCCGCTATATCTTCTACGCCTTTATTATGTATTAACTCTTTGCGTGCTTGTCCAATTTGTTTCCGCAATTGAATAAGGTGTTCATAAGCTAACTCCTGACTTACTTTATATTTAGGTAAAGACAATTTTACGTCTTCACCAAATATGCATATACCATGCGTCCGTATCATAAAGCCTATAAAAGAAAAACTTTTGGAATTCACTACCTCTTTTTCACTGTGGAAACTTAACTCCACTCCCGATATACAATTAAACTGTTGTAAACTTTGAACTTCTAACTTCTTTCGCCAGCTTAAGTCTATTAAGTTAGGATCCTTGCGCACTAATATAATCACATCTATATCTGCAATCCCTTCAATTCCAATCCCTCTTGGAATTGAACCTCTTATATAAATACTGTGCAAATCATCCTGTAACATTTCACAGCAAGTATTTTTTATTTCTTGTATTACCTCCATAAATATAGGTTGAATTTTATCAATGTGTGCATCATTTATAATATATCCTTCATCATCTATAGGACAAAAACGCCCTATTTTTTTTATTCTTGGCAATTTATCAACTCATTTCTACATAAAATATTATTTTATTCCCACACATCATAATTATAATTCAAATAATTCAGAATCAAAAACCTGAAAGTTCTCTTTCTACGTATATTTTCTTCTACATTTTAATTATAAAATCGTAATTCAAATCAATTTTAGTCAATTTACTCTACTTAAAATAGCACAATTATTATATATTATAATTATAAGTTTTAAATTTTGGAGGCGTTACATATTGAAGAAGTTATTTTTTAATAAATGGACGGTTGTTTTTTCTATTCTTATCATTGCTGGCACAATTTTCTACACAATTAAAGATAGAAATAATAAAGAAAGCGCAACTGTAGAAACAGTGGATACAAAAACTTTCAAAACTAAATTACAACCTAAAATCAATGAATTAACTACTAATTATAATGACATAATTGAGAAAGATTGGTTGCCTGCATGGGAAGAGATTAACACTAACGGAGATTCAGTAGATAGAAATAAATTATTAGTTACAATGAGTGCAGTTTCTAAACAATATGAAACAATTATGAAAGAAATAGACACAATGAAAATTGAAGAAAACATAACAGATATACATATACAAGAACAACTAATCCAATTCACAACTCAGTTTAAAGCTGCATCAAACTTCATGAAAAATGCAGCAGATTTAATTATAGACGGATACAACAATTCTACTCCAACCAATGAAACAATTGAAAATACAAAGCATGCTTTAGGGCTTGCAGATCAACATATTGTAATCGCTTTGTCTACTTTAAATGAAATAGAAGATAAATTAGGAATATCAAAAAAATGAATTTATTTACTATTTCAAAATAAAAAATGATTGCAATTCAATTATTGTATATCTATAATATTTTTATTGATTATGTATTTTTATTTACGATCAATGCGTTTATGTTTTGAATTTTATAATTCGGATGAACCATTCAGGAGAAGGTCTATCGATCTACCGACGGGGCAAAAAGTTGCTGAACCAACTTTGAAACTCTCAGGTCTTGTTTACAAGTAGAACTGCATGGGGACGAATCTCTGGAGAGACTCCCTCTCGCTTTATATAGCGCGGAGGAAAACGAGCACCGAAGGAGCAAATCCGCTAATCTAGCGGATAATCTCTCAGGTAAAAGGACAGAGACAAGCGAAAGAAAATGCCGATTTGTATCGGTTTATTTTTCTATCCCTTGTTTCTCCAGAGACCATTTCATTTCCTTGAAGTGGTTTTTATTTTTTCTAAAAAAGGAGAATACAGATGGAGACAGTAAGTAAAGTATTAGAACAAATTAATCAGTATGTGTGGGGGTTGCCAACTTTATTGCTACTCGTTGGAACTGGTATCATTCTCACAGTGCGCTTAAAAGGTTTACAGTTTAGTAAACTAATATACGCTCACAAACTAGCTTTTAAAAAATCTGAGGATACATCATCTTCTGGAGATATTAGTCACTTCCAAGCACTGATGACGGCTATGGCTGCAACGATTGGTATGGGAAATATAGCAGGTGTCGCAACTGCTGTGACGATCGGTGGACCCGGTGCGATCTTTTGGATGTGGATTACCGCGTTGTTCGGTATGGCAACAAAGTATGCTGAAGCAATTCTTGCGGTGAAATACCGTGTTAGTAATGAAAATGGAGAATACTCTGGTGGACCAATGTATTATTTAGAACGTGGTTTAGGGAAAAAGTGGCTGGCTGTTTTATTCGCTATATTTGGCACAGCTGCTTCTTTCGGTATCGGTAATATGGTTCAATCTAATTCAGTTGCAGAGGCAATGCGAATCAACTTCTCTTTCCCTCCTGCATTAACTGGTATATTCATGTCATTCTTAATCGCTATCGTTATTTTAGGCGGCGTTAAAAAAATCGGGAAAGTGACAGGATATATCGTTCCTATTAAAGCTTTCTTTTATATCATTGCTGGTCTTATTATTATTTTCTATCACTACGATCAAATTCCAGAAGCATTTTCACTTATTTTTTCTGGTGCATTTAATGGTACTGCAGCTGCTGGTGGTTTTATTGGCGCAACAGTTGCATCAGCTATTCAAATCGGAATGGCGCGTGGTGTATTTGCGAACGAAGCTGGTTTAGGTAGTGCGCCTATTGCAGCTGCTGCAGCAAAAACAGATTCACCTGCAAAGCAAGCATTAGTTTCTATGACTGGTACTTTTCTCGATACATTTATTGTATGTACAATTACTGGTCTTGTATTAATTACTACAGGTGCATGGAAATCTGGTAAAACTGGCGTTGAAGCTACAACATTAGCATTCCAATCTGTTTTTGGTACTGCTGGTAGTATGATTCTCGGTATCGCCATTATATTATTCGCCTACTCTACTATTTTAGGCTGGTCGTATTACGGCGAGAAATGCGTGGCTTATTTATTTGGAGAAGGTGCTGTAAAATATTATAAAGCAATCTTTATCGTTATGATTGCTATTGGAGCTAATTTAAAGTTAGGTGTTGTATGGACATTTGCCGATATCGCAAATGGGCTTATGGCGATTCCAAACTTAATTGGCCTAATTGGATTAAGTGGTGTAGTTGTCGCTGAAACAAATCGGTTTTTACAAGCAGAGAAATTAAAAGAAAGTCATAAAAAACAGGCAAGTTAATCACTAAAAAAAGGAATGGCTCATTTATAATAAGCCATTCCTTTTTTCTCTATTTCAATTCCTTTCCCTCCTGAACCATATGTAAATAAAGTACAAAATCCATCATTGTAGATGAATAACCAAGTTGACGGATCATTGCTGTTATATTCCCTCTATGATATGTACCATGATTTACGACGTGTTGCACTAACTCTAAAATGGAAGTGTCTAATGCACCTGCATATGGGTTCTCAATAACAAATACAGTATTTACGTCTTGTATTGTACTTAAAAATTCTTTATATTGATTTGCCATGTTTTCAAACATTTTTTCTAATTCATGTAACGATTTAGTTTCGATTTGTTTTCGTAATTTTTCTCGATCTTGTATTACTTCACTCATACTTTTACCATGCAATATGTGTAACCACACTTGATCTGTAATATAAATATGCGCAAAAGTATCCTTAATTGATGGAAATACACTCTGTATCTGTTCATTAAAAATTGTCTCATAGTTTGGTAACTCTTTTAGTCGATTGAATAATCGTGTATTAGCCCAAGCATGGTAATCAAACTGTTTTAACATATAATCTTTCAATTTAAATCGCCTCCTTATTGTATGAAACGAATGTTTTGTTCCTTCATTTCCGATTCTCTATCAGCTTTTACAATCCCTTTTTCATTCATTTCATGTTTATTTATAGTTTTATATTTTACGTACGTATGAAATTCCGTTTTAAATGGAAACGGTGTAATTTGAATTGTTTCTTCATCCACCCATTCAGCTTGAATAGGCTTCTCCCTCTTACTATTAAACATTTCTGTTCCTTCAAAACCCTCTTTAAATAAATCAATTTCATCTTTCTTTTTTACACCAGGTTTATTCATACATACATATAAAGAAAGTTCATCACAAAACTTTAATAATCTATAATGTTTATCGAACATCGCATATTGTTCTTTTGTTAACGTTTTCAAAATTCTTTTTTGTCGTTCCAATTCATGTTTATAAAAAGACATCATCTCTTCATTTTCCTCATTTAATGGAAATGATAAAAAGTGCTTACTACAAAGTAGCGCCCCGTATGGATTAGAATCTTCAATTTCATTCAAACCAATCGTATAAAAAACAAAGCGTAATGAACTTGGACAATCCATAAATGTATATGGAATATTTTTAGCATCATTCAAAATTGGTACTTTATCAAGTTCTATCCATCCTCTATCATGTTCATATATTGCATCAATTGTCTCTTTTAAGTATCTTTTATCTTCAAAGAACTCCTCTTTTATATAACTTGCAATCTCACCAGCTAAAAAACCATGATCATGTTGACGAATTAATATACTTTGTTTCTCATTCTTTTCACGAAAAATCATCCGTATACTCCCCCTCATCTTCATATTATAGCTTGTCGTATGCATCAATTCTTAATAAATCCCTTTTAATTTGCAGGGATTCAGTTTCTTTCAACGAAATTAACATAACTATATAGCATTCTTTCTAACAATATAAATAGCTTTATCTTTATTATCCATTATACTAAATCATTCATTCCAAAAAATTTTTTTATGAGGTGAAAACATGAACAAAACAGAATTAGTTAAAAACGTGGCACAATCCGCTGATATTTCTCAAAAGGAAGCTTCTGCAGCTGTACAATCTGTATTTGACACAATTGCTACTGCATTACAATCTGGCGATAAAGTTCAATTAATCGGCTTTGGAACTTTTGAAGTGCGCGAAAGATCTGCTCGTACAGGACGTAACCCGCAAACTGGCGAAGAAATTCAAATCGCTGCTGGTAAAGTTCCAGCATTTAAAGCAGGTAAAGAGTTAAAAGAAGCTGTTAAATAAACAAAAAACCAGCCATTTTATAGGCTGGTTTCTTGTTTTATTTAAGTAATTCCTTTATATTCTCAGCATGATATACTTCACAAATATAAAATATGCATTTGCAATTACTTACAATTTGATATTTTCTAGTTGGATAAACATTTGCCGTAACAGAGCATCCATCAAACAATTCAATAATATTCCCAGATGGCTGATATCCTTCGTATAATACGTTTCTTCTTACTTCCATCTTTTCTATAAGTTTTTCAACTGGAATATTTCCACTCTCTAATTCACTCTTAATTGTATTTGGTAAAAACGAAGTGTCCGCAAAAATTAGATTTTCAGATAACACTTTTCCTTTATAACTAACATTGGATACACGGTAAAGAAATGTTCCGTTTTTATCAAAGAAATTCTTTGCTTCTTTCGGGATGTACTGTCTATCAATTACCTCTTGTTCGAGAACATCAAACTGAACTGTATCATTCAAAAGCTTCTCTAAAGCATGAATAGATGATGTATCTTCAGAAAATAAAATATTTTTAATTGCTTGTACATTATAAGTAAATTCACTTTTTCTATTTTCCGCTACTAACATGAGGAACACCTCTTCTATAAGATTTTTTATTTAACTTATTTATAATTTAAAAGCGCTACTGCGTCTAACTGTGTAATTTCAGTTACTTCTTTACTAAATATTGCAACGGAAGCCATATAATCTACACTTGGCCTTATATCCTCCATCATTGTATTTTCTACTAACTCTTGCCTATCCTTAAAAACCAACAAATTTGGAGGATCATTTGGAGCTGATACAATAATACCTACTGGTGGAATCATTAGACCTTCACCTGTCGCTTTGAGTACCGCTTCTTTTCGAGTCCAATATGTTAAAAAACCTTCTATTTTCTGTTCATTAGGTAACTTCATAACTTGCACTATTTCAATGTCTGTTAATACGCCCTCTGCCATTTTCATAACATCTACATTTGGATTCATTTGTTCAACATCAACGCCTACAGGTGCAGACTTTGTAAATGCAACAACAACCCACTCACCCGAATGTGAAACAGATATTTGTGGCATACCTTCTGGTAATTGTGGCCTACCATGTTGTAACTTACATACTGGGCACATTCGATCAATCGGCACTTGAACGGGTGACATAGAAAGTATCTTTCCAAGGACTAATCTACTAATTACGCAACCTATTATAAAACGTGCACGATCTGCCGAATGATGATATGAATTTGCTTTCTCTCGTTCAACATCATTTAGTAAATTGTAATGCCATGATTGTAAATCTGAAATTCTCGCCCACCATATTTGACAACTATTCTCATTAAGAGTTGGTACAGAATCTACAACTTTACTCTCCATCATGTAAACTCTCTCCTTTTAAATGCCAATATCACTTTATTTCAAAAGAGTATTAGCATGCTACAACTTATTCATTTACAACTTCTTTCTCTTTTTGTAATACAGATAACGGCTTTTTATTCTTCTTTGACATTACTTCTTTATCAGAAATACGTAAAGAAAATAGTAATGCTATAAGTAAAAATATTGCTGATCCAATTAATGCAGCTTGATATGGTAAGAAATCTGACTGTGCATTATTCTGTATTTCATTACTTCCAAATCCAGATAATATGCTAGCTAAAACAGCAACTCCTATCGCTGAACCTAAACGGTTTTGCACATTGAATATAGTAGTCGCTCTCCCCATAGAAGGTGGTGCGATATTGTTAAATGCAGAAAATTGAACTGCTCCAACAGACTGGCCTAAGAAAATACCGATACCAAACAATAATGCCCGAATTTGCCATGGGTTCGTATCGTGATTTACAAAACTTAATAAAACAAAGATAATCGCCGTACAAATTAATCCAATAGAAATTACCTTTCGAGCTCCTAATTTCTTATATGACCATGGCACAATCTGTGACGATATCATTAACCCAATCGCCTCCGGGAATGTCGTAAGACCTGATTCCAATGCGGAAACTCCTATTACATTTTGATACATAAGTGGAAAAACAAATAACATTCCTAGTAAACCAGCGGATGAAAACAATGAAATAAGACTCATTTTTCTAAAGACTGGTTCTTTTAATAAGCGTAAATCTAACATCGGTTGCTTTACTCTAAGTTCTACAATGATGAACAAAGTAATGAATACAATCCCAGCTATCCCAGTACTCATAATTTCTGGAGAAACCCAGCCTTTTGATGCTCCTTGGCTAAGTGCATAGATTAGCATCGCAAATCCTGGTGCTGAAAGAACAAAACCTAGAGAATCAAAGCGACCAGCTGATTTTTCAATATGCTCTTTTAAAAATAGAAGACCGAATAGTAACGCTACGATTCCAAACGGTAAATTAATATAAAATGCCCAGCGCCAAGACATTTGATCTACAAAAAAACCGCCAATAATTGGTCCTACTGCCGGTGCTACAGCAATTGGCAACACAATAAACCGTGAAATTTTCGGCCTTTCCTCTGGTGAAAATGTTCGGAATAACATCGCCATCCCAACTGGTGTTAAAAGCCCCCCGCCAGCACCTTGCATAATACGAAAAATATTCAATGAAGTAATATCGTTCGCTATTCCACATAATGCAGACGCAGTTGTAAATACGAAAAGAGCGGTTAGAAATACTCTTTTCGTACCGAAGCGATCTCCTAACCAACCAGAAATCGGAAGGAAAACAGCTAAGCTAACTAAATACCCAACATTAACCGTCCCCATTGCAGATGGAGGCACTTGTAATTCTTTACTTATCGTTTGCAGTGCTACATTCACAATTGTTGCATCCATCGCAGCCATAAACATCGCTGTTATATATACGATACTTACAACTACTTTTGGATTTATTTTTGCCTTCATTATCGTTTTCCTACTAATATTTTTTCGCCAACTTGATTACTTTTTGGATTCAAATCTTTCCAGGTATTTTCAACATATTGTAAACAATCATTCCTACTTGCCTCTTCATGTACGACATTCCAACCAATAGGTACATCAAGAAAGACAGGCCAGAGAGAATACTGGCCCTCCTCATTTTTTAATACCTTATATGTGTAATTATCATTTTCAAATGGATTCGTCATACTGTACTTACCCCTTTCTTATTCTGCAAATATTTCGCTAATACTTGTCCAATTTCTGTAAGTGGTCCTGGTTGACATAAATCTTTATGTCGACAATCAATATCGTGTTGCACAATTTGCCCATCTAAATAATTTAGCCACGTATTTGGAGAAATAGGATCAAACCAGTCTGGTATAACAGTAGATCTAAAGAATAAAATATCTCCGTTATAAACTTTCGGTACATATTTCCCTAACAATCCTACCGAATTTATATATGTTTCTTTCAAGTTCAAAATAGTCTCTTCTTCCAGACTTGCTAATGCACTTCCATCTTTACGAAGTATTTCCACCGCACTTTCCATAGTAAGTGGTTTCCCATCCATGTTATCTGGATCGTATCCCCCTAAAGCAAGTAATGCGATTAACGCTTCTTCTTCAGTAGGTGCTTCCGTATTCGGTAAGAAGTGACCAGGATAAGAATCTAGCATAACGAGTAATTCTACTTCTTCCCCTTCATTTTGCAGTTGCGCCGCCATTGCATGCACAACATTTCCTCCGAGCGACCAACCGAGTAAACGATATGGTCCGTAAGGCTGTACTTCACGAACGTGTTTTAAATAATCGGCCGCCATCTCCTCTAAACTTTTTGGAAGTTCTTCATTTTTAGCGATACCACGTGCTTGGACACCGTAGATTGGATAATCTGTTCCTAAAGATTTCATAAGTCCTGCATAGCACCAACTTAATCCACCTGCTGGGTGTACACAAAATAGTGGTAATTGGTCTCCGCTTGCTCGTAATGGAAGCAACACATCGAGTGCACTTTGTCCATTTCCCACTTCAAGTCTTTCAGCAAGACCTGCAACAGTAGGTGCTGCAAATAAAGTTCCGATATTTAGTTCCACCCCAAGTGCTTCTTTAATACGGCTCATAAGCTGCACTGCAAGAAGTGAATGGCCACCTAGATCAAAGAATCCGTCATCAATTCCAATTTGAGACACACTTAAAACTTCTGTAAACAAGTCACATAACATTTCTTCTTGCGGTGTTCTTGGTCCACGACTAGAAGATGATGCGATAAATTCTGGAGCTGGCAATGCCTTTCTATCTAATTTACCGTTTGGAGTTAAAGGCAACTCATTTACTACTACAAAAGCGTATGGAACCATGTAATCTGGTAAACTCCCTCCAGCATACTGACGCATTTCATTCGTATCAATCGTTTCATTATTTGAAGCGACGATATAAGAAACTAATCGTTTATCCCCTGGTTGATCTTCCCGGACAATAACGGCTACTTGTTCAACTTTATCGTGTTTCATTATGACCGCTTCTATTTCCCCTAATTCAATTCGGAATCCACGAATTTTAATTTGATGATCTGCACGTCCTATATAATCTAACGTCCCATCTTGACGCCAGCGTGCTAAGTCTCCAGTACGATACATTCTTGTACCTGGCTTACCAAATGGATCTGCGATAAACCGTTCAGCCGTTAATCCTGCTCTTCCTAAATATCCACGAGCTAGTCCGGCACCTGCAACATACATTTCTCCAACTACTCCAGGTGGCACTGGTTGTAAATAGTTATCTAATACGTATACTTTAAGGTCAGGTATACTGCACCCAATTAAACTATTTGCTCGTAAAGAAACGATACTCTCATCTAACTCAATATAACTAACATGTACCGTCGTCTCGGTTATACCGTACATATTAATAAGCTTCGGTGCGTTATGAGGATGACGACCATACCAATCTTCTAATCGACTTAGTTCAAGTGCTTCTCCTCCAAAAACAACATATCGTAAAGATAATTTTTGACCAACCTCTTCATTTTCACGATCTGCTTGCATCAATTGATAGAACGCTGATGGAGTTTGGTTTAATACAGTAACCTTTTCCTTAACAAGAAGCTGTAAAAATTCTTTCGGCGAGCGACTTACAGTATGTGGTACTACGACTAAACGCCCTCCGTATAATAATGGTCCCCAAATTTCCCAAACCGAGAAATCAAAAGCGTATGAATGGAACATCGTCCAAACATCGTCTGCGTCAAATTGGAACCAATGATCAGTTGCTCCTAAAAGTCTTACTACATTTTGATGAGGTATCATAACGCCTTTCGGTCTACCAGTTGAGCCTGACGTATAAATAACGTAAGCAATATGTGAAGGAGATAATGGTTTAATGCGCTCCATTTCATCAATATTGTCTTCACTATATTTCTCAATTTCTTCTATTACTTTCACATCATCAACTAAAATCTTTAGTGCCTCATCACATTCAATTTCCACATCTGAATTTGTTAAAACACATGATGGTTTCGCATCGTGGAGCATAAATGAAATACGATCAGACGGGTAATCTGGATCTAACGGAAGGTATCCCGCACCAGCTTTCAGAACAGCTAGTAAGCTTACAACCATATTTAAAGATCTCGGCATCGCTAAAGCAACGAGTTGATCAGGGCCTACTCCTTTTGCTATTAACGAACGAGCTATTTTATTCGCTTTTCTATTTAACTCTTCATAAGTTAGCTTTTCATCTTCAAAGACGACAGCAATAGAATTTGGATTTACATGAGCCTGCTTTTCAAATAATTGTGGCAATGTCATTTCAGGTACAATTTGAAAACCGCCATTCCACTTTTCTAAAACTGTATTTCGCTCTGCTAAAGTTAATATTTCTAATCTACCAATTGATTGATCCGGGTGTTTCGCTGCATCATCTAATAACAGAATAAATCGTTCTATTAGTTTTTGAACTGTTTCATGTTTATATAAATCGGTACTAAACTCTAACAATCCGTGTAAGCCGTTTGGCGTACCATCAACTCCGTTACTCTCTCTAATTTCAAATGTTAAATCAAATTTTGCAGAGCCAACACTTTGAATTTCAAGGCTCGCTTCTATATCCGGTACATTAAACGTTGCTTCTGGCGTATTTTGGAAAGCTAACATAACTTGAAACAGCGGATGACTATTTCGAGTTCGTACTGGATTTAACACTTCAACAAGTCGTTCAAATGGAACATCTTGATTTTCATAAGCTGCAAGGTTTACCTGCTTCACTCTATCCAATAATTCTTTAAAGCTTGGATCTCCTGATGTATTTGTACGTAAGACTAATGTATTTACAAATAAACCGACTATGTCAGAGAGTGCATCATCGTTTCTTCCAGCAATTGGACTTCCAATCGGTATATCAGTACCTGCACCTAATCTTGTAAATAGCACACTAAGTCCTGCTTGCAACACCATAAACAAACTAACTCCATTTTTCCGTGCGAGCTCTACTAACCTACTATGCATACCTTCATCTATATGAAATTGAATTGTTTCCCCGCGATAACTCGTTTCAATTGGACGCTGGTAATCTGTAGGTAACTCCATTTGATCTGGTAAACCTTTTAGCTCTTCTTTCCAAAAATCTAATTGTGTTGAAATAAGACTCTCTTGTGTAGTTTCATCACCTAGTAGTTGCTGTTGCCAAAGTGAATAATCTGCGTATTGAACTGGAAGGGTTTCTAATTGAACACTATCACCTTGACATCGTGCTTTATAAGCTACTGTAAAGTCTCTCGTTAACGGTTGTAATGACCAGCCATCTCCTACAATATGATGTAAAAGAATTAGTAATACATGCTCATTTTCACTTACTTTAAAAAGTTGTAAACGAACTGCTGGCTCAACATCAAGGTTAAAGCTATATTTTACCGCCTCTGAAAGTACACTTTCTAATTCATCTTTACATGTTTTTGTTATAATCATTTCTAGATTTAAGTCTTCCATATTTAAAATTTTCTGATAGGAACTACCTAATACATTAGGAAAAATTGTTCTCAGTGTTTCATGTTTCTTCACTACATCATAAAAGGCACCTTGCAATGCTTCCTCATTCAATTTTCCAGACATACGAATGACTAACGGAATATTATAAGTAGGACTTGGACCTTCTAAACAATTTAAGAACCATAACCTGCGCTGTGCAAATGAAAGTGGAACTTCATTTGGTCTTCTTACTTTCTTAATTGCTGGTCTTGCAGTTTTTGCTTGATCCAATTGCTTCGCTAGTTCAGCAACAGTTGGCGATTCAAATAGTTTTCCAATTCCTAATTCGACACTTAACGTTTCACGAATTCTTGCCATTAAACGAGATGCAAGAAGTGAATGACCACCCATTTCAAAGAAATTATCATCAATGCTAATGCGAGAAACATCAAGTATTTCTGCAAATAAATCACATAATATTTCTTCTCTCGGATTTCTAGCAACTCTCTCCTTGTTCATTTCATTAAAATCAGGAGCAGGTAATTTCTTTCTATCAACCTTTCCATTTGGTGTTAACGGTAATACTTCAAGCACAACAAATGCTGATGGTACCATATAATTCGCTAAACTTTCTGAAACATAAGAACGAATTTCCGCAAAGTTAATTGTTTCCTTCTCTTCAGCAACGATATACGCAATAATTCGTTTATCATTTGGGCGATCTTCTCGTACCATTACTACCGCTTGTTGAATATTTTCATGTCGTTGTAATACCATTTCAATTTCAGCTAATTCAATTCGGAAACCACGAATTTTAATTTGATAATCTGCGCGACTAACGTACTCTAATACACCATCGTTACGCCATTTCACCAGATCACCTGTGCGGTACATGCGCTTCCCTCGTTTTCCATAAGGATCTGCAACAAACCGTTCAGCCGTTAACTCTGGTTTTCCTAAATATCCGTTCGCAAGCCCTTCCCCTGCAATATATAGTTCACCAATTACTCCAGGTGGTACTGGTTGTAAACCTGCATCTAATACATACACGTCTGTACTCCAAATTGGCTTTCCAATAGGAGGTATACCAATTCCATTTTCATCAATGTTCATGACAGTAGACCAAATAGTCGTTTCAGTTGGTCCATATAAGTTTGTAATAGAGCAACCTAATTCTTTTAATGTATTTGCTAAATGGGCTGGAAGTGCTTCACCACCAACGAGCGCTTTTAGCCCTTGTAGTCTCTCTGGATATTCCGTTACTAACGCCTGCCAAAGCGTCGGTGTAGCTTGCATAATTGTCGCTCTTTCTTCTTGTAAAAGTGCAGTTAACGCAGTTGGTTCTTGAATTACCTCTTTTTGTGCGATTGTTAAACTTGCACCACTAATAAGAGGTAAATAAATTTCTAGTGCAGAAATATCAAATGCAAACGTTGTAACTGCTAATAAATGATCGTTTTCATGTAATGAAAACATATCGTCCATAGCCAATAAAAAGTTACTTAAAGCTTTCATAGGAACAATTACACCTTTTGGATTTCCGGTTGATCCTGAAGTGTAAATTGTATACGCAGGCTTTAGAAGTGATCCATCAATTCTAAATGGTAGATTCATATGAGAATATGCTTTTAATGCTAGTTCTGTTTCTTCGCGATCTAATTCGATTTTTTTCATATCATTTTCTATAACTAAATTAGATGAAACAGATGAATGTGTGATGAAACAAACTGGTTTTGCATCATTTACTATATAATTTATTCGCTCAGCTGGGTATTCTGGATCTATTGGTAAATACGCTGCACCTGCCTTTAAGACTGCTAGCATACTAATTACCATTTCTATTGATCTTGGAAATACTAAAGCCACAAACTGATTTGGCCCTATTCCTTCTTCTACTAAATAGTGCGCCAGTTCATTCGCTCGCTCATTTAGCTCTTTATACGTAAGGTCTACTCCGTTACAAGTAACCGCTATTTTATTTGGATTTTTTTGTACTTGTTTTTCAAATAATAAAGGTAGATTAATTAGCTCTTCAGCTTCCTTCGTTTCATTCCATTTCAATAAAACTTTATGATTTTCTTCAGGAAGAGTAATGTTTATTTTTCCAATTGACTCGTTTTTCTCATAATTATTTACTACTAATTCGAATAGATTCATAAATCTTTCTTTATGCAATGCTAGTTCCGTATCGCTATATACTTCCGGATTCGCATCAAAATGAATCATTAACTCATTTTCATCGAAGCGCTTATATACATTTATCGATAAATCATCGACAGGTCCTGCTGATAAATTATGTGTAATGCCACGATTCCCAGCAAAGTTAAGCCCATACTCAAAAGGCAGAACATTCACTAACGGCCCAAATAACCTTTGATTTTCACCTAGTAACTTTAAGTCTCTTCTTAATTCCTCATGACGATATTTATGATGACGACGTACGTCTCGGATTTCTTTAGAAACTTGCTGTATGAATTCCGCAAGAGTTATATTTGGAGTTACAGTGAGCCGAAGTGGAACTAAATTCATTACCATGCTTGGTGTATGAATAGATGCAGAACCTAGACGCCCCATCATTGGTAAACCTAAAACAATATCATTTGCACCTGTTAATTTATGCATGTAAATACTTGTTACAGCGACAATAAATTCTGGCCAACTTGTTAACGAAATATTAATATCTTCTAGTAAAGTTTTCGTGCTAGAACTGGATAAATAAGCTGTTTCTCGTAAAAATCCATTTGATGTTCTCGGCGCTCGTTCTGCCAAACTTACAACTTCCGGTTCATCTGCAAACTTCTCTAACCAAAAAGTACGATCTTCCTGAAATTGTGTAGATTCACGATACTCATTATCTTCTTGTACAATTTTTGCAAGAGAGCCAAATGACTTTCCATTCTTATTTGTTTCTTCTATAAGTGATGTATACTCATTGGCTACCTTTTGGCTAAGAATTGAAAACCCATAGCCATCCATCACAATGTGATGGATGCGCTGATACCAAAAGAAACGATTATTTTCAACTTGAATAAGTACTTCAGTAAATAATTTATCTGTTTTCAAATCGACTGGCATAGATAAATCATTTTTCATCCATACTTTAGCAGCCTCTTCAGGATTTTCTTCTTTACGAACGTCAATAAAATGCATATGAAACTGTAATTCTTCAATAACTTGCCATGGACCAATTTCATCCTCTTCGAAACGAACATGCAGTGCTTCTGCTTCCATTACAACTTTACGTACTGCTAATTCAAAAATATCTTGATTAATATTTCCGTTTATTTCTACATATTCCCCAGTATTATAAATTGGATTCAGCGGATCTAATTGCTGTGCAAACCACATACCAGTCTGCGCAGATGATAACGAATGGCGAACCTTTTGACTATTAGGCATTCTTTACTACCCCTTTATTATGTAGTCTATTTGTTACAGTACCTGTGCTGTCTGTGAAGATAGTAAACTGTACCAATCTGAAACAGTTGGACGTTCTGCTAAATCTGCAAAAGTTATTTCTTTCCCTTCGCGACGCCACTTCTCTACTAAACTCATAATTCTGACCGAATCAAGTCCTCTATTTAGTAAGTCCTCATCAATATCAATACTCTCTACTGGCTCACGAAGTAGTTGTGCAACTAGTTCATGCACTTCCTGTATAGTGACTCCTTCACTCTCATCACCTTTTACACTTTGTAAATTTTTTAATAGTAAGTTTGTTGATGTCGTTACTGCACATCTACTAGATGCATACTCTAATGCTTGTTTATGATGCTCTAGTGAAAAATCAGCAACTGCATCTGCTATAAAGAACGGCTCTATTCCATCCATAAATGCTTCACAAGCTGTTAAAAGGCAGCCAATATGTGCATAAATACCGCAAATAATAAGTTGATCTCTTCCCTGTTCATTTAAAATTTCTAATAGATTTGTCTTTTTAAATGCACTATATCTCCATTTTGTTAAGAATATATCATCCTCATCAGGAGTAAGTTCATCGACAATTTTCTTTTTATCTGGTCCAGCAGGAATACCGTCCCCCCAGAAATCTTGTAATAACCCTCGTTGTTCTAACGTTTGTCCACCTGGTTGTGCTGTATAAACTACTGGTATACCAAGTCCCTTACATCTTTCTCTTATCACCTTAATATTTGAAATGAGTTCTACTTTTGGTGATTCTTTATCGCTATATGCATCAAGAAAATATTCTTGCATGTCATGGATTAGAAGAACCGCACGCTTCGGATCTGGTGTCCAGTTCACTTTATTTTTTGGTAGTTCTGATTCAACTGGCATTTTGTATACTGAAATAGATGGGATAGCCATCTAATCACTTCCTTCCAATTTTTATATTTTTTATCGTTTTGCCGTAATAAGTTTTTCAGTAATGACTTTACGTAACTCTTTTTTGCTTACCTTTCCAACACCTGTTTGCGGGAATGATTCAATAAATTCAATTCGATCTGGAATCTTATAAGCTGCTATACCGCGTTCTCTTAAAAACATTTTTAATTCGCTTACTGTTGGAGCTTGTCCTCGAGCTATAACAAAGGCACAAGTACGTTCTCCTAAATAATCATCAGGCATCGATACAATCGCTACATCATGTACCGCATCATGTGCTAATAGATGATTTTCCACTTCTTCCGCAGCAACTTTCTCACCACCACGGTTAATTTGATCTTTATCCCTACCTTCTACAATGATGTAACCTTGTTCATTTACTTTTACAAGATCACCTGTGCGATAAAATCCATCCTTTGTAAATGATCGTGCATTATGCTCTTCTGCTTTATAATAGCCTCGAATTGTATATGGCCCTCTTGTTAATAAACTCCCTACTTCACCAGGTTTTACATCGTTATCATTTTCATCAACAACCCGTACTTCATCGAATGTAGACATCGGTCTACCTTGTGTATGAATGATGATTTCTTCAGGATCATTTAATCTCGTGTAATTTACTAACCCTTCTGCCATACCGAACACTTGCTGTAACGTACATCCAAATGTAGGGCGAATACGCTTTGCAACTTCGGCACTAAATTTCGCACCTCCTACTTGAATCACTTGCAAGCTCGATAAGTCGTTATTACGGGAAGATGCCGCATCCAGCCAAATCATTGCTAATGGCGGAACGAGGGCGGTAATCGTAACTTTTTCTTTTTCTATAAGTGCAAATGCCTCGTCTGGACTCCCTCCAGTTGCCAACACTACTTTTCCACCTGCATAGAAAGTTCCAAATGTCCCTGGAGAACTCATCGGGTAATTATGTGCTACTGGAAGAATTGCCATATAGACGCTCTCTGCATTTAAATTACAAATTTCAGCGCTAACACGTAAACTATAAATATAGTCATCATGCGTTCTAGGAATTAATTTAGAAAGCCCTGTTGTCCCTCCCGATAATTGGAGAAACGCAACATCACTTGGCTTAACTTCTGGTAATGGAACGGAATCTATATATAGATCACTTATGTTCACAAACTCTTCTTCTTCTCCCGCTACAATTACATGTTGTAAAGTGGGCACTTTCTCTTTCACTTCTCTTGCTAGTTTTCGATAATCAAAGCCGAGAGCCTTATCTGAAATAACGTATGCACTCGCCTCACCAAACTCACAAAAATAACTAATTTCACTGCTTCGATGTGAAGGTAGTGCAAAAACAGGAAGTGCTCCAATGCGAAATAGCGCAAAGCATATTTCGAAAAACTCGATAATGTTAGGTAATTGGATTACAACTCGATCCTCTTGCTTTACTCCTAAATTCAGTAAGCCTGCAGCTAAGCGATCTACTTTTTTATCAAGCTCACTATATGTTATATGCGTATCACCACTTACAACCGCAATTTGATCTCCATATTTTTCAGCACGCTCTCTTAATAACGAACCAAATGTTTCTCCAAGCCAACATCCTTCTTCTCGATAACGATTTGCAAATTCTTCTGGCCATTCCGTATAACCTGTTAACATTCTTTCTTCCCCCTATTTTTCATTCAGCGAATTATCTCTTAGTCCTAAAGCCTTCAGCATTGTTTGGAACTTAGCTGATGTTTCTGCTAACTCATCTTCTGGTTTTGACTCAGCAACAACTCCTGCTCCTGCAAATAATCGAAGTGTATTTTCTTGCACTTCAGCACAGCGAATTGTAACAATCCATTCACCATCTCCATTTAAATCGCTCCATCCTAGCATTCCTGTAAAGAATTCACGGTCAAATGGCTCAATTTTTTGAATAGCCTCTCTCGCTTCTTCCATCGGCGTTCCGCAAACTGCTGGCGTAGGATGAAGAGCAATCGCTAATTCCAAAGAAGTAGTATTTGGATCCTTTAGTTCACCTTTCACTTCAGTAGACAAATGCCACATCGCTTCACTATGAATAACGGATGGTTTTCCTGGAACATGTAATGTATGACAGTATGGACGAAGCGCAGCAGCAACCGCTTCCACTACTACCGCATGTTCATGTAAATCTTTCGGAGAAGAAAGTAACTCCTCTGCTCTTTTCTTATCTTCCAATGGATCATCACTACGTGGTCTTGAACCAGCTAATGGATTAGAAATAACTTGCATACCATTACGTGAAACGAGTAATTCAGGGCTTGCCCCAATTAATGTCTTACTATTCCCGTTTTCACTTTTCGGTAAATTAACAGCAAATGTATAACCGTGCTTATTATGCTCTGCTAATTCGCGAAGTAGTTTTTGTTTATCAATCTTCTCTGAAGATTTAACATCTAACGATCTAGATAGAACGATTTTCTTTAAATCTCCGTCCTGAATTTTTTCAATTCCTTGCTTCACACCATTCATATAAACTTCAGGAGCTGGAACCGGTGTCATTTCGAATGTCAGTTTCTCATTTCGTTTTATCTCATTTGTTGTCTCTAACTGTAAACGCTCAGTAATTCTACTATGTTCTGGTACGATAAGTTGAACTTCTTTTCTACGATCAAAAGGCAAAGCACCAACAACGATAGGATTCGGATTTCCAGCTTGTTTTGCATTGCTTAATACCGCTTGTACAAGTTCTGGAAAACTTTCAATTTCATGATGCTTTACTGTAGTAAACTCTCCTTCTGTCAATATCGTTCGAGTTGGTGAAGCGAAAAAGAACGAAGATTCAGTTTTATAATCTTCTAATAATTCTTCTGACAGTTCCTTTACGGCTATAAGTTCATTCATAGTATTAAAACCTCCTGAATTTTTTATTAAACTCCTAATGTAGCTCCGCCATCGACACATAAATTGTGCATTGTAATATGACTCGCTTTATCAGAGGCTAAAAACAATACTGCTTCAGCAATTTCTGAAGGTTGTGCAATTTTTTGTAACGGTATACCGATTCTATATGTATTTTGAGAACCAGCAATTATATTTTCAGCTCCATTCTCATCAGCCCATAATAATCTTTGCATTTCAGTTTCAGTAGAACCTGGAGAAACTAAGTTACAGCGAATGTTATACGCTGCAAGTTCTAACCCTAAACATTTCATAAACATCGTCGTTGCAGCTTTTGATGCAGCATACGCAGCCATCTCCATTCTCGGAGTATTTGCCGCATTTGAGCCAACTGTAACAATTGCCCCTGACTTTCTTACCATCATACGTTTACTTACTGCTCGGGACATATAGAAAACTCCTGTAGTATTTACAGAGAATGTTTTATGCCAATCTTCATCACTTAAAGAGTGAATCGCTCCCATGCGTAAAACACCAGCAACATTTACTAATATATCTATTGGTGCTATATCATTTTCAATACCGTTTATCATATCTTCAACAGCGGCACTATCACTCACATCTAAATGAAACGTCTTAATAAGGTTTTCATTTAGTGCATAATGATTTAAGAACATATTAAGCCCTTCTGCATTTTGATCAACCGCAATAACTGTAGCTCCTCTTTCTAAAAACATTTTTGCTACAACACTACCTATACCTTGCGCTGCACCTGTTACTAAAACGGTTTTTCCATCAAATTCCCCTAGGCTCATTTCCTCTATCCTTTCATATAAAAATTAATCAAGTTTAACATCACAAATGATAACGATTTTCATTATCACTTATGATGTAAAAAATAATACACTTACTAAACTAATTGGTCAAGTGTACTTTTCATCAAATCAAACCCATTGATAATGATTTTCATTTTCTCTATCTACATCGAAATGATAATGTTTCTCAATATACTTGTCAATCTTTTTTTATTTTTCAGATAAAATATTTTTTACGTTTCTATGCCAGACTGCATCCATAAGCATTAAAACGTACTTTAAATAAAAATTTAATCCATAATTCCTTATCATCTTTTTTGAAATTGAAAAAGAGAACCTGTAGATTTCTTCGCCCACAATACTTTATCAAAAATTTAAGTTTTTCTTTTCTCAATATTTTTCTGAAAATATTTTACTTTACATCTTTCATTTCTCAATGCATATCTTATATATAATCTAAGATTTTCATATATTATGCGTGACTCAATAATATTCCAATATAATCCAATCAGGTATTTTAATAACTCTTTTATCAGTAAAATTCCGTAAATAATAAAGACCGGTTAGAGAAAAACTATTAAAATTAGTTCATAAATAAAAAAGGAAAGTGGTTCGATATCCACTTCCCTTTCGTAATTTTATTATGTATCGGAAAAAAGCACCCTATTTTATAGGGTACTTTTTAGTTGCCTTAGTGCTATAGAAAATTTAAATACTTACGCTACACTGCGATACTCTTCTTCTTTTTCTTTTTTCTGATTAGGTGCTTGAATTAAAATTGCGATAATAAATGATACGACACATAATACGCCGATCACCATGAATGTTGGTTTGAATCCACCTAGAACTGCACCGATAAAGGAGCCAGCGAGCGCTCCAAATCCAAATCCTTGATACACAATTCCGTAGTTTTTACTATGGTTTTTCATACCGAAGAAATCACCAACAATAGCTGGGAAAATAGTGATATTTCCACCAAAGCAAAACGCTACACTTGCTACACAGACGAAGTAGATACCATAATTTAAATCTACGAAACTTAAAACTAAGACTGAAGCCGCCATAACAACAAAAGTACCAGTAACGATTTTTAAACGGCCGATTTTATCTGATAACGGTCCTAGAATAATACGACCTAATGTATTGAAAATTGCAACCATAGCCACCGCATTAGCTGCTGTTGCTGCGCTAAGCCCTACAAGTTGAACACCGATGTCTTTTACCATACCAATTAAGTATAAGCCACTCATACATGATGTAAATAACATAATAAATAATAAGTATACTTGTTTTGTGCCTAACATTTCTTTTGTTGTATATTCCTTAGTTTTTGTTTCATGAACTGCACCTTGATCAGCAGCTTGATGGATTAAACATGCGCCAATTACAATCATAGCTGTAACAATTAAACCCCAGTATATAAACGCTTGTGATACACCAACTGATTCAATCAACTGTGCATTAATGTATTTAAAGATTAAGCTACCCGAACCATATGCAGAGACAGAAATACCAGCAATTAAACCTTTACGCTCTGGAAACCACTTTATTAAATTGGATAGTGAAGTGATATATGCTGTACCATCTGCATAACCTACAACAACTCCCGCTAATACATAAAGCAATATTAATGAGGAAGCTTGTGAACTAAGTATTAATCCTAGTCCTAATGCTAGTCCAGCTATCATAATAAGTTTACGAAGTCCCCATTTTTCTTGCAATTTACTCGCAAATAAAGTTGAAAATGCTAAGGAAAGACTAGTAATTGAGAAAGTTATAGCAACAGCGTTTAGACTCCAACCGTATTTACTAACTAATGGCTGATTGAATAAACTCCATGTATATATCGTCCCAAGCCCCATTTGTACTATGACTGTGCCAAGGACAACAAGCCATGGATTAACAGTTGATTTTTTCATATCATTCCGCCTCCTCTTTCTATTTCAATGCTATTCGCTAAATATGCTTTTTTTATTTTCATTTTCGCCACCTCATTCGATTTAACAACTTCATTGTATAAGATGTTTCCACTTATGTAAGCACTTACAAGATAGAGCGTCAAAAATATGGAATCAGTTACAGAAAACGAAGGGTGAAATACAAAAAACTACTTGTTAAATACGTAACAGCTTTTATAATGTTTTACATCAATACGACTTATGTGTGTTTTCATATCCTCTTTTATAAAAAGTTATGCGCCCTGTTACACCATGGCTAGACTCCAAAATTTTGATTATCCTATACAACAAAAAAACACCATATTCTTTTTAACGCTCCAGCTTTGTAACCTGTTGCGCCCGCATTCCTTGATACAAGTCATTTAATAGTCCTATAAACTGGCTTTTCGTTACAAGGCTTGTGCTCAAAAATCCCACTCTTTTTGTATTTCCAATTTCGTACATAAAAATAGAAAATATACAATCTATTTACATAATGTTGCACTTTCAGTTTATTAAACAACAAATATTTTATTGATAAATAAAACTAAACATTCACTAATATATCTATACGTGGTTTAATATATATAATAAACAAACAATTCCGTCTTTTATAAGGAGGTACTATGAAAGCAAACGTAGGGGATACAATACTATTTCAACGAAGTAACTTAAAGATTACAGGATCTGTACTAAAACTATACACTGAATCGGTCTTAGTTGAAGTTACAGATGTGAGCGGTGGTACTTTTGAATTTGACCGAACAATTGTAAATCATAAAAATTATAAAATTTTAAATGCAAATAAATAAAACAATACAAAATAGCCCCTGCTTAACAGCGGAGGCTATTTTGTATAATAACACTTCATTAATTTATATATCCTAAAACACTAACAATCTTGCTTGCTTTTAAATTATTAATGTAATAATAAATTTCTAACCCTCTTCTCTCAGCTCTTAACACTTTACCTTTCATTTTTGATAAATGCTGCGAAACAGTCGATTGAGGAATATTTAATATTTCTGTTAATTGTGTTACATTACAAGTTTTGCGTGCACTTAATTCATTTACGATTTGTAATCGTATTGGATGCGCCATTATTTTTAAAATATCCACATCTTCTTCAGTTACTACACTTTTTTTTATCTCGCTCGTATGTGTTGTCATAAGACATTCCCCTTTTATTTGAATTCCTTTTTATTTATAACTGCTTCTAAATAAAATGATATCTCTAACATACAATTAAGACCCTTATATAGGAATAATTGGATTTTCATCATTTAAAAACACAAATGTTATAAAATTTGATTTATTTGGTACATATACATAATATAATTTCAATTTGTGCTGTATGTGAAGTTCGCATAAATTTAGGGTGAAGATTTTTCAAATAATTATAACGTTTTTTGATACTATAGGATTCATTTAACTTTCTATATTTTTTTACAGAACTAATAATTCTACCTATAATTAACTATCTAGCGTTTTTAACACATGTTAGGCATTTGTATATACTATTACAAAACACATTATTATTGAGGGGGAATTATAATGCCAACACCATCACAAGAACAAGTTGAAGAAGCTCGTGAAACATATGTCAGTCGTATTATTTTAGTTGGTGGTTCAGCTTTATTTTTAACAGGTGGTGTTATATCTGCGATTTCAGCTTTTAAAAGTTATAACCGTTTGGCAAATACGCCACCTTCTTCAGACAACTCATAGATATATAGTAAAAGGCAGTCTCAATGTGAAACTGCCTTTTGTTTGTCATAATGTCCACATTTAATCCACTTGCAGAAATTATCTACTTCTCTTTTGCAAGATTTCTAGTAAAGTTAGAGATCGAGCAGAACTCGTTTCACAAACTTTGAAGAAAAACGCAAAAAATGAGGAAGGGAACATATAATCTCTCCCCTTCCTAAAGTAATTAACATTAAAGAACAATTTCAGAAAAGCTCGACGAGGTATTCGAAAAGCGTGACCAAAACTGTGACTAGTAATAAAAACCGAAAAAATCGACCTATTTCACTACAAACCTCGTCTGACTACACCCATCCTTCTGCTTCGTTACTTCTAATACAGCTGGCATTGCGTTTTTCAGCTCTTGAACGTGTGAAATGACACCGATAAAGCGGCCTGATTTTTGTAAGTCGATTAGGGCGTCAACTGCCTTCGTTAATGACTCTTCATCTAATGAACCGAACCCTTCATCGATAAACATCGTTTCGATGGAAATACCACCTTCATACGCTTGAATTACGTCTGCCATTCCAAGTGCTAGGCAAAGTGATGCGTTAAATTTCTCACCGCCAGATAATGTTTTTACATCTCGGGTTTGACCTGTGTATGCGTCATATACATCTAAGCCTAATCCACTTTGTCGATTTCTCTTTTCAACTCGTTCACTTCGTTTTAAATAAAATTGTCCATTTGATAATTTACGTAATCGTTCGTTTGCGATTTGAACGATTTGTTCTAGATACTCAATTAAGATGTAACGTTCAAAGGATATACGACTTTCATTATCGCCTTTCATTACTTCATATAAATCAACAAGTTCTTGGAATGCTTTTTCTTCCTCATGAATTTGTTCATCAATTCGTTTAATGTTTTCATGTAAATCAGAAATATATGTTACCGCATTTTGCGCACGTTGACGTTTTTCTTTTATTATATCAAGATTAATTTGTAATTCTGTTATGTGTTCACCTAATGCCGTAATATCCATGTACTCTTTATCTTTTAATTCAGCATGTAACTCTTCAATTTGTTTTGCAAGCACTTCAAGAGATGAATAATAACTTTGAATTTCTTTTTGTAACATCTCCATCTCGATATCATTTAATTTAGCTTCTTTATACATGATTTGATCTGTAAATCCGCTCTGTTCAAGCTCTTTCATAAAGCGCGCGAAAGTCTCTTCTTTCTTCACTTTTGTACTTTCAAATTGATTAGAAGCACTTTCCTGTTCTGCTTGAATACGTATATTTTCATTTTGCCAATGTTGATACGCTTCCTGCACTTTCTTCCATTCGTCTTCCATTAATCTGAGTTCATGCATAGCTTGGTCAAACTGAACTTTCCAAGCTTGTACTGTTTGTAAGCTTTCAGGAATACTTTTCTTATCATGTTCATATGACGTACGAAGCTGCATACACTCAATTTCTATACGGTGCTGCTCTATTTCTACCTCACGCTTTTGTTTCTGAAGTACATCTACTTTTTCTTCTACGCTTTTTATATTCACAGCAGTTTGCTTACGCGTTTCTTCGCTTGCTTTTAACGTATTCACTTCAGTTGCTACTTGTTTTCCCTTTTGAACAAGCGCACTGTATGTTTCAACTAATTCTTCCGAGCGATAGCCTCGCTTCTTAACTTCTTCTATTACCTGTTCATATTGAAGCTGATAGAAATTCCATTTCTCCTCTAATTGAACATGTAATTTTTCAGCAACATTCTTCTTGTCTCTTAAATCATTTAACTCTTTCTCATCAATCGCATCACTTTGCTCTGTAGCTTTTTTCGGATGGTTCGTACTACCACATACTGGACAAGATTCACCATCATGTAAATGAAGAGCTAATATACCAGCTTGTTCACTTAACCAGCGACGTTCCATATTTTCATATGCGTTAACTGCCAATTGCATCTTATTATATGCCGCTTCTTTTTCTTGCTCGAATTTTTGTTTTTCTTGCCAAACATCATATGCTTGCTTTAAAATTTTTGCATCTTCTCGCATATTCGTTAGTTCTTCTACTTTAGCTACATATTGTTCAAGCGCTACTTCTAATTGCTGTAATTCATCAGACATTAGCTGTTTTTGATTTGTATGCTCCTCTAATTGTCGATCTAAGTTTTGCATACTTTCTTTTAATTTCTCTACTTGAATTTCTGTATTTTGTAAATTCAACTGTTTCTCAGCTAATGATGCAATGATCGGTTGTAACTCTTCTAATCTTTGAACGAGTTTTTTTGCATTTTCTCTCTCAGGCTCTTTATTCTTTACTGCTTCATATTTCTCCTGAGCAAGTTCAAAGTTATTCGTTATATTTTCTTTTTTGGCGATTATCTGTTTTAACAAACTTTCAGCCTTCCGCTCATTTTGCATTGCTTCTTCGTACCATTGTTCAAATGGTAATAAGCGCTTTGCTTGTTCCGCACGTTTAAAAGATTTTTCTTTCATTTCAATAACTGTACGTTTTTCTTGTAAAGTATTATATTTCTCATTCTTTTGTTGTAAATCTATAAATTTCTCATTTACAGATTTCGCTGCATGAAAACGTGTTTCAGCATCCTTTAATTGCTTCGTTTGAACATCTTGTTCTACTTGTAATTGCTCAACCTCTGTCTTATACGCAGCTGTTTCTTGTTCTAATGCTTCTACTACTTGATGCGTATTTACATGTTCTTGTTCCACTAATGTCTCTAATAATGATCCATCGCGAATTGGTAATTTAAAAACATTACGGAAGTATAGCTCTCGTTCTTTCTGCTTTTCTTGTAAGACGTCTTTCCATTGTTTTCGTTTTTGATCAAGTAACTCACGCATTAACTTATAACGATCTGTTTTAAAAATACGACGTAAAATCTCTTCTTTATTTTCTGTTTCAGACGTTAATAGCTTTCGGAACTCTCCTTGCGGTAACATTACTATTTGGCTAAATTGATGTTTACTTAATCCAATTAAATCTTCAACTTTATTATTTACATCCGTTACATGAAAACGATCGACACAAGGAACCTTTTCTTCATTAATTACTTCATATAATTCAACTGCATGTCCTGTAATTGTTTTATTCCCTTGTTTTTTATGCCCCAGTTGTCGCTTTATTTCATATCTTTTCCCTTTTAATTGAAAGGTTAATTCCACACTTGTATAAACATTATCATCAGCAAATTGACTACGGAGCATGCTTGTATCACTACGCTCTTCCCCACTAGCTTCTCCATATAACACATAACAAATCGCATCAAAAATCGTTGTCTTTCCAGCTCCTGTATTCCCAGAAATGGCGAAGATACGATGATCTCCAAGATCGTTAAAATCGATTACTTCTTTCTGTTTATAGGGCCCAAATGCTGTCATAATTAGCTGAATCGGTCTCATTCTCGCTCACCTTCCCGTTCTTGCACTGTTTGTAATACCTCTATAAATAGACGTTCTTTCTCTTCTGATAACTCTAACCCTTTCATTTCTTTATAAAAAGCTTTTAAAAGTGATAAATCATCCGTTTTATGTCTTGAAATAGTTACTTCATTTTCATCTGTGAACTCTCGTCTTTGAATAGATCTTTCAACATGCATTGCATTTGGGTATACAGAACGTATTTTTTCCATTGGCTGCAAGACTGGATTTTCGTCTAATAATTTCACAAATACATAATCCTCATTTACTGGATGATGTAATAAGTCATCTATTTTTGCTTCTACTGTACGCATTTTACGACGTGGTGTAAGTAACCGTTTTTCAATTGTTGTTTCACCTTTTTCATCCAGTTCCACAATATAATATCCTTTTTTATGTTTTTCTTCAGAGATAGAATAGGCAAGTGGCGAACCTGAATAACGAATTGTCTCATTACGTACAAAATGCGCTTGATGTAAATGACCAAGCGCCGTGTAATGAAACTTATCAAAATAATGGCTATTTACATATTCAGCACCACCAATTGAAAGTGGTCGTTCCGCATCACTTGTATTTTCCTCAGCCTCTCCTGAAGAAGTTACAAATGCATGTCCTACAAATACATGTCTCACTTCTTTATCCATCGTTTCAGAAAGTTCATTCATAAAAATACGCATCGCATCATCATGAGAACGAATATCTTCATTTTTCAATATATGTCTAACAATACTTGGATCCGCATACGGAATGAGATGGAAATGAACCTCTCCGTATTCATCATTTAAAACAACAGGATTATATGGAAACTGGAATTGTCCAACAATATGTAATCCTTGTTTTTTCATTAAATTACTACCAAAATGTATACGGTCCGGACTATCGTGGTTTCCTGCAACTGCGATTACTGGTGTTTGTAAATCAATAACTATTTTTTGTAATACATCATTTAATAAGTCTACTGCTTCTGTAGGTGGAATTGCTCGGTCATATAAATCTCCTGCAATAATTACAGCATCCGGTTTTTCTTCTTCAACAGCTTGTACAAACTGATCTAACACAATTTTTTGATCTTCAGTCATATATACACCATGAACAAGCTTACCTAAATGCCAATCTGCTGTATGAAAAAACTTCATATTATCCTTCTCCTTTTAGTTTACTGATTGTAGTGAAACGAGCTGATAGTTTAGTGTAGTTTTTCCGTTCTCCCATTCTAACTTTTGGACAATTGCACTACCGATTCTTTCTTCGTTTGATTTATATAAAGGCAATATTTCTTGAACAGTAAATAGATGATAACCATCTAAATTTAATTGGAATAAATTATCTTCTATATGTAATCTTACTTCTTTTTCATTTGAAATAATTTTTGTGTGCATCTCAAATTTCATGCTAGATACAACCCCTTTTTTTCTAATCTCTACATTTTAATAGTATAGTGGTCATGCAAGATTGACAAGTAAATACACTACGATGTACACACTTTTTTAATTATAAGTATTTTATGTTTTTTTTACATAAAGTACGGTATGTGAAATTTTAAATCTACAAAAATAAAAATGCCATTTAGGCATCCTTATTTTTGTAAGTACTCTTTCATAACGTAGTACAATACAGTTATTAAGACAATCGCTACAAAAAACGCGAAGACGGCCACTACATACCCATCTTTATTTAGTAAAAAACATATGGAAATAGATATTATAAAAATCGGAAACACGAGACGCACCTTATCCTTCACTTCTTCTGTCGTATCTGTATGATGAAAATACTGTGTAATTCCTACCATAAGAGATGACAAAATAATTACCGACAATAGTAAAGGTCCTGGCATTCCGATCTCTCCTTTCTCTATTTCTAATTATATACAAACCCCACGTTCTTTAAAAGTTAGACAATTCAGCTTTTTAATCTTTTCTACATCCACTCTTTAATAAATTGTTACGCCACACATAATAACTCAATATAAATTATACATATAATAGCGCCTTCAACACTATAATTCCAAATAATTGCGCTTACAGTAATGTTGTAATATTCCTCTTCATTCTTCAAAATCCTGCAAATATAACTCGTCAAAATATGCGGAGTACCTATTAATCCTTATAGCGCCAATATTAGACAAATTTATAAAGGACATTTCATCATGTATCAAGAAATAAGAATAGGAAGATATGTAAGGGAGGATTTATAATGACTGAACACGTTTTATTTTCTGTTAGCGAAAACGGCGTTGCATCTATTACTTTAAACCGTCCAAAGGCACTTAATTCTTTATCCTATGACATGTTAAAACCAATTGGGCAAAAACTTAAAGAATGGGAACAAGATGATCAGATTACAGTTATCGTTTTAAAAGGAGCTGGAACGAAAGGTTTTTGTGCAGGTGGCGACATTAAAACGCTATACGAAGCACGTTCAAATGAGATTGCATTACAGCATGCAGAACAATTTTTTGAAGAAGAATATGAAATTGATACATTTATTTATCAATATAAAAAACCAATTATCGCCTGTTTAGATGGAATCGTAATGGGCGGTGGTGTTGGTCTGACAAATGGAGCTAAATATCGAATTGTAACAGAACGTACGAAGTGGGCAATGCCTGAAATGAACATCGGTTTCTTCCCAGATGTCGGTGCTGCTTATTTCTTAAATAAAGCTCCAGGATCTACTGGCCGATATGTTGCTTTAACAGCATCCATTTTAAAAGCTCCTGATGTATTATATATAAACGCTGCTGATTATTTTATGACATCAGATTCATTACCAAATTTCCTTACCGCACTTGAAAATGTAAATTGGAATAAAGAAGATGTACATACTCATTTAAAAGAAGTTATTCGTACATTTGCAACTGCTCCAAACTTAGATGGCAATCTTTCTTCTTCATTAGAAGAAATTAATTCGCATTTTGCATTCGATACAATTGAGGGAATCATTCAATCGTTAGAGAAAGATCCAAGTTCCTTTGCCCAAGCAACGAAAGAAAAGCTATTATCAAAATCCCCTGTTTCATTAAAAGTAACATTAAAACAATTTATTGATGGCCAAGAAAAGTCAGTTGAAGAATGTTTCGCGACAGACCTTATACTCGCTAAAAACTTCATGCGACATGAAGATTTCTTTGAAGGAGTACGCTCCGTTGTAGTTGATAAAGATCAAAATCCAAATTATAAATATAAACAATTAAGTGATGTTTCAGAAGAAGATGTAAATCGTTTCTTTAACTTACTTAACGCCTAAACAACGAGGCCATATATTGTAGCTTACTCTCAGCTACTCTATATGACCTCTTCTTTTTAGTTAAATAATTTTAAATATAATTTAATTTTATTTAACTAAAATATATGTTAAACTAACGTTAATCGAATTTTCTAAAAACAACAAAGGAAGGCGGATAACATTATGGAAAATTATTTTTTGTTTATTATCATGTCTATATGTCTTATTATTCTACCCGGTCCTGATACAGCAATGGCTACGAAAAATACATTGGTTGCTGGAAAAATCGGCGGCGTAAAAACTGTTTTTGGTACTTGTGTTGCACTTTTAATTCACACTTTAGCTGCTGTAATTGGTCTTTCTGCACTTATTGTAAAGTCTGCTCTTTTATTTTCTATTTTTAAATATGTTGGTGCTGTATATTTAGTCTATATTGGTATTAAAGCCCTTTTAGCAGTAAGAAGCACAGAAGACTTAACTACAAATGAAGTTCCAACAAATAATGAAAATAAACATACTTCTTGCTTTCGCCAAGGGTTTCTTACAAATTTACTAAACCCTAAGGTTGCAGTTTTCTTTTTAACTTTTTTACCACAGTTTTTAAACCCAAATCATAATACATTTATACAACTTCTCGTTATGGGACTTACTTATCTCATTTTAACAGTCATTTGGTTTGCATTTTATATATTTTTAATTGATAAAATTAGTGCTTTTATGAAAAAACCGAAGACACAGCGTTATATTCAAGGGGTTACAGGACTCGTCTTAATTGGATTTGGTATTAAATTAGCCTTTGAAAGAAATAATTAATACACAATAAAAAACCACTCTTTAGAGTGGTTTTTTATTGTAACAACTTACATACTACTTCTTAAAACCAACGCTCAGTTACGACTTTTTTGCGTGTATAAAATTGAACGCCATCCGTACCATTTGTACCAAGATCTCCAAAGAATGAAGCTTTGTTTCCTGCAAATGCGAAGAATGCCATTGGTGCTGGAACATTAACATTTACACCAATCATACCAGCATCAATATTGTCTCGGAATGTTTGTGCATGTTTTCCATTTGATGTATAAATAACAGCACCATTCGCAAATTTCGATTGATTTGTCAGCTTAATACCTTCTTCTAGATCTTTTACTCTTACAATACTTAATACTGGAGCGAAAATTTCATCTTGCCAAATTTTCATTTCTTGATTTACACCATCAAAGATCGTTGCACCAACAAAGTAACCTTCCCCAACTTCTTCATTGATTTTACGACCATCGACCAGTAAAGTTGCTCCATCTGTTACACCGCTATTAATATAGCCTAAAACACGTTCTTTATGAGATTCACGGATTAATGGTCCAACATAATTATCTTCGTTGAAACCGTCACCTACTTTTAGCTTTTTCGTCTCTGCTACTAGTACATCGATGAACTCATCAGCGATTTCATCTACTACTGCTACAACAGAACATGCCATGCAGCGCTCGCCACTACTTGCAAACGCAGATCCAATTACACCTTGTACTGTTTTTTCAAGATTGCAATCTGACATTACAATCGCATGATTTTTCGCACCTGCTAACGCTTGTACACGTTTTCCATGTTTCGTACCTGTTTCATATACGTAACGAGCTACCGGTTCAGACCCAACGAATGAAACAGCTTGAATATCTTTATTTTCTAAAATGCTATTTACAACATCTTTTCCGCCTTGTACTAAATTTAATACTCCTTTTGGGAAACCAGCTTCATAGAATAACTCTACAAGTCGCTCTGCTAAAAGTGGCGTTCTTTCAGATGTTTTTAATACGAATGTATTACCGCAAGCAATTGCAAGTGGGAACATCCATAATGGAATCATCATTGGGAAGTTAAACGGTGTAATACCAGCAACAACACCGATTGGATAGCGCCAAATCGATCCATCAATTCCACTAGCAATATTCGGAAGAGCTTGTCCCATCATTAAATTTGGTGCTGATGTTGCAAGTTCTACTGCTTCAATACCACGCTGCACTTCACCAGTTGCATCTGTTAGTGTTTTACCGTTTTCTAGCGTAATGATTTTTGCAAGCTCTTCTTTGTTTTCTTGTAAAAGCTGTAAATATTTATACAATTGTCTTGAACGATTCGGAACTGGTACTTTAGACCATTTTTCGTATGCCGCTTTTGCAGCTTCAACAGCTTTTTCAACATCTTCTTTCGGAGATAGCGGAACGTAAGCGATAATTTTTCCAGTTGCTGGATTTGGAACTACTTCTACTTCTGTACCAGTAGACTCTACCCACTCACCATTAATATGATTTTTTACTCGTTTAATTTCAGTTGTAATCATTATATTCTCTCCTTTTTTATGATGTATATAAGTCTATTATTTTTGATTAGAAATTAATTGTTCGCTAACTTTCTTATATAAAGCAGCCATATCGTTTTCACCATATCCTGCTTTACTCGCTTCTTCATATACGTTTAATAGCATTTCGCTTACTGGTAAGTGGAGTTCACTTTCCTTAGCTAAATCAACTGCAAATCCCAAATCTTTCTTTAATAAATTCACAGTAAAGCCTGGCTCGTAGTTTTCGGATGCAATGAAACTTTTATAATTACGCTCATAAATTCTACTTTGACCGTAACTTACATTTAAAATATCAAACATTTTATCTAAATCCATATTGTTCTTTTTCGCTAACGTTAAAGCTTCACTCACACCAGCTGTATAAAAACCAATTAATAGATTGTTAATTAATTTAACAGTCGTACCGCTATCAATTTGTTCACTAACGTGGAAAATATTCGCCCCTAACGCTGCCATGATAGATTCAGTTTTATCATATACGTCTTTTGATCCACCAACCATAAACGTTAATGTACGATTTTCTGCTCCAATTACCCCACCGCTAACAGGCGCTGCTAAAAAGTCTACTTTCTTTTCCTTCGCCGACTCCTCTAACAGTTTATTTAACTGTGGAGATACAGTACTTGTATCAATTAATACAACATTCGAGTGGCTATTTTCAAATAATCCTTCTTCCCCAAAATATACCGCTTCAACAGCACGAGGTGAAGGTAAACTTGTAAAAATCACATCGCATGTCTCTGCTAGTTTTGAGATTGATAAGCCGATAATCCCTCCTTCTTTTTCAAAGGAAGCTTCAGCCTCTTTGTTTAAGTCCACTCCATATACTGTGTAACTTGATTTAACTAAATTTTTAGACATCGGAAGACCCATGTTACCTAAGCCGATAAAACCAATCTTTTTCATATCGCTTTCCTCCTATTTACACAATATATTTCCCACGATTTATAATAGCTTTCGCAATTTCTCTCTTTTTCGTAAATACGTTCGTGTATAAAGGCACTAATAATTGACGGATTTCAGCTAACATTACGTGTCTATCTTGTTCTTCTGTGACAGCCGCTGAAAGTATAGAAATCGCCGCTTCTTCTACTTTACGATAGCCTTCCTCACAAATAACATCCGTTATCATTTGTTTTGTACGCTCTTTTTCTTCACCATTTTTATTAATTGCTTTACTCGTACGTAAAAATGCTGATTCCATGACGTACACGTCCGTCAACATATTTGATAATACACGTGAATATTCTTGCTCTTGATCAATTTTTAATCCTGGAGTTTTAGAGAGCGTTTTCAAAGATTGTTTCAACAATTTTTTCGCTAATAAAATGTAACGATGGTTTCTTTCTACAGTTGCTATATCAATTTCTACTTCAGTATCTTCTATTTGTTCGATTTGCTTCATTAACATTTTGGCAACTGTTAATCTATTAATTTCATTTGTTCCTTCAAAAATACGACTAATTCTAGCATCACGATATAATCGTTCTACTTCGTATTCTTGCATATAACCGTAACCGCCATGAATTTGTACAGCTTCATCTACGATATAAGCAAGTGTTTCAGAAGCGTTCACTTTATTCAGTGCACATTCAATTGCAAATTGGGACATTTTTTTCATAAGGTCCTCATCACTCTCATGAATTGCGTCATCAATTACACCTGCTGTACGATAAGCTGCACTTTCTGCTCCATATGTTATAATGATCATATTTGCAATTTTCTCTTGTATCATCGTAAAGTCTACTAATTCCGTTTGGAACTGTTTTCGCTCTTTTCCATATTGAACTGACAAACCAATTGCTTGTTTTGCTGTTCCAATATTTCCAAAAGCAAGTTTTAGTCTAGCGAAGTTAAGAATATTAAGGGCTACGTGATGCCCTTTCCCAACTTCCCCTAACACATTTTCAGCAGGGATAACTACATCTTCTAAAATAAGCGTCGCTGTTGAAGAACCTTTAATCCCCATTTTCTTTTCTTCTAATCCAATAGATACACCTTCACATGTTCTTTCGACAATAAACGCTGTCATTCCTTTATTTGTCTTCGCAAAAACAACGTATACATCTGCCATATGAGCATTTGTAATCCACTGCTTCTCACCATTCAACTTCCAAGCTGTACCCTCTTCATTCAAAATTGCGCTTGTTTTTGCACTTAATGCATCAGAACCAGCATTTGGCTCAGTTAGAGCATAAGCCCCAATCCATTCTCCCGATGCGATTTTTGGTAAATATTTTTCTTTCTGTTCTTTCGTTCCGTAATATATGTAAGGCAATGTACCGACACCAGCGTGTATATTAAAAGAAACGCTAAATGCACCAGCGTAACCCATCTTCTCTGCTACAAGACCTGAGACAGCCTTTCCTAACTCGAACCCGCCATAATCTTCTGGTACCTCAATGCCTAATAATCCAAGTTCCCCAGCTTTCTCAAATAATTGACGAGAAACTTTATAGTTATGTTGTTCAATATTCTCAATTTGTGGAACAATTTCTTGTTTAACGAATTGTTCTGTCGTTTTTGCAATTAAATCTTCATCCCCTGAAAAATCTTCAGGTGTAAAGTAAGTATTGTTCACATCTTTATTGAGTGAAAAAAATTCATCCCAAGGTAACTTCGTTTTCTCCATCTGAATCCCCCTATCATTTCGGCCTTCATTGCTCTTTGCATATGCTCGTCTACGATGAGTGGAATATCTTTTTATTGAAAACAGAAGGCGATGAATTTTCACATCAAGCAGTTCGTTTTGCCAAAGATGTATTCTCATCGCCTTCGTTGTTTTATCTATTGATCCTCTGATAATACTGTTTTTGCAATTCCAGTATCTAGTTCTTCAAAGTCATGATATGAAATTGTTTCATATAACTCACTTCTCGTTTGCATATTAGAAAGTGCATCTTTTTGAGAACCTGTTTCCTTAATTAAAGTAAACACATTCTCATACGCTTTCGCTGCAACACGAAGTGAAGTTACAGGATAAATAACCATTTGGAAGCCCATATTCGCAAATTCCTCTGCACTATAATACGGCGTTTTCCCGAACTCAGTCATATTCGCTAATAAAGGTGCATTTACTTTACTATTAAATAGACGGAATTCCTCTTCTGATTGAAGTGCTTCAGGGAATATTGCATCTGCCCCTGCTTTTACATATGCGTTCGCTCTGTCAATCGCGGCATCTAATCCTTCTACACCGCGAGCATCTGTGCGTGCTACAATATATAAGCTTGGTGCAACTTCTTTAATCGCTTTTATTTTTTGAACTAATTCTTCTGTAGTAACAAGTTTCTTACCATTTAAATGTCCACATTTCTTTGGTAATTGTTGATCTTCAATTTGAACTGCTGCTACTTTCGCTTCTACCATTTCTACAGTTGTTCTCGCTACGTTTAATACACCGCCAAATCCTGTATCAATATCAACAAGGACTGGTAAATCTGTAGCTCTTACTAAATCTCTTGCTCTCTCTGCTACTTCAGTAGACGTCACGATGCCTAAATCTGGTAGCCCTTTACTTGCAGTGTAAGCAGCTCCCGATAAATAAAGAGCTGAGAAACCTGTATTTTTCGCAACAAGAGCCGCCATTGCATCATGAGCACCTGGAATTTGCAAAATTTCATTTGCTTCTACTAAAGCTCGGAAGCGATTCGCAAGCTCCTCTTGTGTTGACTGTTTATTCACAACCCAAGCCATTCTAAATTCCCCCTATTATTAAATTAAGAATAGATCTACAAATTCGTTTACATTCATATTTTCTAGTTTTTCTTCATTT
>Ga0209025_1001062_pt1 | contig 39929 bp, 36 predicted proteins | sample AraplaMF_Col_mLB_FD_184256 | JGI IMG/M metagenome (GOLD analysis project Ga0209025, IMG submission 184256) | Arabidopsis root microbial communities from the University of North Carolina, USA - plate scrape MF_Col_mLB (SPAdes) (version 2) | ecosystem: Host-associated > Plants > Roots > Endosphere... | reverse complement strand
GATGGAGGCCGCGACCGGCTGGGTCCGCAAGGCCCTGAAGCGGAGCTGAGCGTGGCCAAATCCGGGACCATGACGAAGGCGCGGCCCGCGGCAGGGCATTTCATCACGCTCGAAGGCGGGGAGGGGGCCGGCAAGTCGACCCTCGCCAAGGCGCTCGCGACTCGGCTGGAAGCGCACGGCCTCAGCGTCGAGCTGACGCGCGAGCCCGGCGGCTCACCCAAGGCCGAGCGCATCCGCGAGGCGCTGCTCGCCGGCAGGATCAAGCCCTATGGCGCCTTCGCCGAGGCGCTGATGTTCCAGGCCGCCCGCATCGACCATCTCGACAGCCGGATCAGGCCGGCTCTCAAGCGGGGCGCCTGGGTGATCTGCGACCGTTTCATCGATTCGACCCGCGTCTACCAGGGCACGCTCGGCGAGATCGCCGCGGACAAGCTTTCCGCCTTGGAAGCCGTCGCGATCGCCGGCCTGATGCCGGAGCTGACTTTCATCCTCGACCTCGCACCCGAGACCGGCCTCGCTCGCGCCGCCCGTCGCCGCCAGCCGGGCGAGGCGACAGACCGTTTCGAAAGCGAAACGATCTCCTTCCACCGTCGCCTGCGCCAAGGCTTTCTCGACATCGCCGCCGCCGAGCCGCAGCGCTGCGTCGTGCTCGACGCCAGCCTCCCGCCGGAGGAGCTGGCGGATACCGCCTGGGAAGCGCTTTCCACTCGGCTGCCCTTGCCGCAGATTGCGCCGGCATGATCGAATCGAGCAACGAACCCGACCGCCTGCCGAATGCGCCGCATCCGCGCGAGACGCTGGCGCTCATCGGCCATCAGCGCCAGGAAGAAGCCCTCCTGACGGCGCTACGCTCCGGCCGCATGCACCATGCCTGGCTGCTCGGCGGACCGGAAGGCGTCGGCAAGGCGAGCTTCGCCTATCGCGCTGCCCGTTTCATGCTCGCCGATGGCGACCCGCTGCGCCGCGCCGAAGCCGCCCGCGACCTCGCCATGCCGGAGATGGACGGCGCCACCCGCAAGATCGCGGCACAGTCGCATCCCGACCTGCACCTGCTGCGGCGCATTGCCAAGCCTGACGGCAAGAGCTTCACCAGCAACATCCCGGTCGATCTGGTGCGCCGGATCATCGATCGCTTCGGCTCCAGCGCGGGCGAGGGCGGCTGGCGCGTCGCCATCGTCGATTCCGCCGAGGATCTCGACCGGCCGGGCGCCAACGCCCTGCTGAAGCTGCTCGAGGAGCCGCCGCCGCGCTGCCTCTTCCTGATCGTCGCGCATGCGCCCGGCCGCGTGCTGCCGACGATCCGCTCGCGCTGCCGGCTGCTCTCCTTCGAGCCGCTGGGTGAAGGCGACGTCACGCAGGCCGGCGCGATCGCGCTGGAGCGCATGCGCCTGCCCTATGATGCTTCGGCGCTGGGGCGCGCCGCCGCTCTGTCCGAAGGCTCGGTCAAGCGGGCGCTGACCTATGTCGATCCGGAAACGCTGGCGTTGGTCGAGGCGGTCAGGGCGCGGCTCGACGCGCTGCCTTCTATCGATCTGACCGCGTTGCTGGCGCTCGGCGAGGATGTCGCGGGCAGGGCGGGCGAGGCCGATTTCGCCGTGATGATCGAAACGGTGCAGGGCTGGCTCGGGGCCCATCTGCATGCGCATGCCGGCGCGGGCCCGGCCCGGCTTGCGCCCCTCGCGGAGGTGTGGGAGAGACTTGCACGCGCCGCGAACGAGGTCGAAACCTATAATCTCGATCGCCGCCCCCTCGTCATGTCGCTGTTTCACGATCTGTCGGAGGCGGTTTCCCGTTCGCGCGCGGCCTGAAACCCGTTTAAGACGACCGGACAGACCATGGCCTCGGCCCCGAAGTTCTATCTGACGACCGCGATCCACTACACCAACGGCCCGCCGCATATCGGCCACGCCTATGAGATGGTGTCGGCGGACGCGATCGCCCGCTTCAAGCGCCTCGACGGCTATGACGTCTTCGCCATGACCGGCACCGACGAGCACGGTCAGAAGGTGCAGCGCACCGCTGCGCAAAACGGGCTCTCGCCGAAGGATTTCGTCGACGGCATCGCCACGCGCTTCGAGGAGATGGAGCAGCGGCTTGGCTGCTCATTCGACCGCTTCATCCGCACCACCGACGCCGACCACCTGCCCTCGACGCAGGAGCTCTGGCGCCGGATGGAGGCCAATGGCGACATCTATCTTGCCAAATATTCCGGCTGGTACTCGGTCCGGGACGAAGCCTTCTATGGCGAGGAGGAGACCACCCTCCAGCCTGACGGCACGCGCCTGGGCGGGCAGGGCACGCCGGTCGAATGGGTCGAGGAGGAAAGCTATTTCTTCCGTCTCAAGGCCTATCAGGACAAGCTGCTCGCGCTCTATCGCGACGTGCCGGACTTCGTCTCGCCGGAGACGCGCCGCAACGAGATCGTGTCTTTCGTCCAGGGTGGGCTCGAGGACCTCTCGATCAGCCGCACCACCTTCGACTGGGGATTGCCGGTCCCCGGCGATCCGAAGCATGTGATGTATGTCTGGGTCGACGCGCTCAACAACTACGTCACCGGCTGCGGCTTCCCCGACGAGAACGATCCGCGCTGGCACTACTGGCCGGCCGATGTCCACATCATCGGCAAGGACATTGTGCGCTTCCACACGGTCTACTGGCCGGCCTTCCTGATGTCGGCTGGCTTGCCGCTGCCGAAGCGCGTCTTCGGCCACGGCTTCCTGCTGAACAAGGGCGCCAAGATGTCGAAGTCGGTCGGCAACGTCGTCGACCCGTTCGCGCTCGCCGACATCTATGGCGTCGATCAGCTCCGCTATTTCTTCCTGCGCGAGGTCTCCTTCGGCCAGGACGGCAATTACAGCCACGAGGCGATCGTCGGCCGCATCAATGCCGACCTCGCCAACGATCTCGGCAATCTGGCGCAGCGCTCGCTGTCGATGATCGCCAAGAACTGCGAGGGCAGGGTGCCGCCGGCCGATACGCTGACCGATACTGACAAGGCGATGCTGGCGCAGGCCGACGGGTTGCTGGCGAAGACGCGCGCCGCCATGCAGGATTTCGCCCTGCACGTCGTGCTCGCCGACATCTGGGCCGTGGTCGCCGAGGCCAATCGCTATTTCGCCAATAACGAGCCGTGGAAGCTCTCCAAGAGCGATCCGGCCCGGCGCGATACGGTGCTCTACGTCACGATCGAGACGATCCGGCAGGTCGCGATCCTCACACAGCCGGTGATGCCGCAGGCGATGGCCAGGCTGCTCGACCTGCTGGCGGTTCCCGCCGAGGCGCGGAGCTTCGCGTCGCTCGGCGAGGCCGGCCGTCTGACGTCCGGTATGGTGCTGCCGGCGCCGAGCGCAGTATTCCCGCGCTATGTCGAGCCGGAAGACGGGCAGGCTGCTTGATGCTGATCGATACGCATTGCCACCTCGATTTCCCGGATTTCGCCGAGGATATCGCGTCTTATGTCGGCCGCGCCGAAGCGGCCGGCGTCGGCCGGATGGTGACGATCTCGACCCGCGTCGCGCGTTTTGACACCTATGAGGCGCTGGCCGAGCGTTTCCCATCGGTCTGGTGCACGGTCGGCACGCATCCGCACGGCGCCCATGAGGAGCTCGACATCACCGCTGAGCAACTGGTCGCACTGTCGCGCCATCCGCGCTGCGTCGCCATCGGCGAGGCCGGGCTCGACTACCACTACGACAAGAGCCCGCGCGACGCGCAGGAGCAGGGCCTGCGCACCCATATTGCCGCAGCCCGAGAGACCCAGTTGCCGCTGGTGATCCATTCGCGCGAAGCCGACGAGGACATGGCGGCGATTCTGCGCGAGGAAATGGGGAAGGGCGCCTTCCCTGCCATCCTGCACTGCTTCACCGCCGGCGAGATGCTGGCCCGCACTGGCGTCGAGCTCGGGCTCTACGTCTCCTTCTCCGGCATCCTGACCTTCAAGACCTCGGAAGCGCTGCGAGCGATCGCCCGCGACATCCCGATGGAGCATCTGCTGGTCGAGACCGACGCGCCCTACCTCGCTCCGACACCCTATCGCGGCAAGCGCAACGAACCGTCCTATGTCGTTGAGACTGCGAAGGTTCTGGCCGAGGTCAAGGGCGTCTCCTTCGACGAGATCGCCCGGATCACGACGGAGAACGCCAGGCGCTGCTACTGGAAGATGGACCATGCGGCGCCTGTGGCGCAGGTGGCCTGAGGCAAGCCGCGCCGCATGAGCCTGATCGTCACCATCCTCGGCTGCGGCTCATCCGGCGGCGTGCCGCGGCCGGGCTCCGGCTGGGGCGCCTGCGATCCGGCCAATCCGAAGAACCGGCGCCGGCGCTGCTCGATCCTGGTCGAGCGCCAGGGCCAAGGCGGCACCACGAGCGTGCTGATCGACACCACGCCGGACCTGCGCGAGCAGTTGCTGTCGGCCGAGATCAATCGGCTCGACGCGACCTTGTTCAGCCACGACCATGCCGACCATACCCATGGCATCGATGACCTGCGGGCGCTGGTGCTGCACATGCGCAAGCGCATTCCGGTCCATGCCGATGCCGTGACCGGCGAAACGCTGCGCCAGCGCTTCGGCTATCTGTTCGAGACGCCGCCCGGCAGCCTCTATCCGCCGATCCTCGATCTCGCGCCGCTGGCGGCTGGCGAGCCGCTGACGATCGACGGCCCCGGCGGGCCGGTCGAGACGCTGCCGTTCCGGCTCGAGCACGGCCCGAACTATGACGCGCTCGGCTTCCGCTTCGGCTCGCTTGGTTATGCGCCCGATGTCAGCGCGATCCCGCCGGAGTCGCTGCCAGCGATGAGCGGGCTCGACGTGCTGGTGCTCGACTGCCTGCGTGAATCGCCGCATCCCAGCCACTTCAATCTGGAGCAATCGCTGGAGGCGATCGCGCAGCTGAAGCCGCGCCGTGCGATCCTGACCAACCTCCATGTCGATCTCGATTATGCCAGCCTGTCCAAGCGCTTGCCGGACAACATTGAACCGGCATTCGATGGCATGCAGCTGACGGTCGAGGCATAGGCCGGCATCGAATTGATGTCTCCGGTCGTCAGTTTAAGTTCCATAATATGTCTTATGCGAATCACTGACGCGGTCTCGATGTTGAAGTGCCGCCATCCCGCCTCCTGTGCCCGGAGCTTGAGATGATCGAACTGAAGCGCCCTATCAATGCGATGCCCCAGGATGTCGCCGACCGTCTGGCGGCGGCCGCGTTGCAGGCAGCTTATGATGAAAGGCCAGCCTATCAACGGAACGACTATCTCGGCTGGATCGCTCGCGCGAAGACGGTCGCAACGCGGGACAAGCGGATTGCGCAGATGCTGGATGAGCTCTCCCGCGGCGGCATCTACATGAAGATGAGTTGGCGCTCGGATCGGACCTCCCGAAGCTAGAGCTGCTCAGTTGGCGCGTGCGGCGATCTTGTCGAAGTCGCGGTCGAGCCCTGCCAGCGCCTGGTCGATCCGCTCGCGCCGTTCCTTGATCCAGCCCTCCTGCGTGGCGAGCTTCTGCCTGGCGCCAGCGATCATCCGCGCCATCTCCGCCGGCTGCGGCCCGCCGGCCGTGGCGCGGTTGCGGACGATCGCCACCGGATCGAGCGTCGCGCGGAACTCGGCTTCGCTCATCGGCAGTTCGCCGCTGGCGACGCCCATCTCCTTCAAGGTCTTCAGGTAGATGCGCTGCGCCTCGGCATAGGGAAAATCCGACGGCTTGATGTCGTGCGCCTTGGCGTGGTCGACGATCTCCGAGGCGAAATGATGCCCGACACGGAACGGCAGCTTGTAGTGGCGCATCAGCACGTCGGCGAGCTCCTGCGAGGCCGTCCAGTCGCTGTTGAGCTCCTCCAAAGCGCGCTGCGGATCGATGACCAGCGCCTTCAGGACGCGGTCCCAGCCGTCCACGACCGCACCGGCGCCCGAGATCACCGCCGCATTCTCGCGCACGCTCTTGGGATCGCTCATGCCCGGCGGGATGTTGTGGGCCTGGATGGTGCGCCCGATGCCGAGCGAGATCGCCGTCGAGGCCTGGCTGCGGACGCCGTTGAGCAGGCCCGGATTGCGCTTCTGCGGCATCGCGCTGGAGACATAGGTGTTGCCGTCGCCCTCGCTCAGCAGGATCCAGGGCCGCGGCTGTGCATACTGGACCATGACGTCCTCGACGAAGGCGCCGGCATGGAGCGCGATGCTGGTGGCAAGCGCCCCACCTCGACCGGCATCTCGGCCGCGGTGATCTGGGCAGCGTCATAGGCGTTGTCGACCGTGGCCGAGAAGCCAAGATAACCGGCCATGCGGATGCGGTTCAGCGGCCAGCTGGTGCCGTTCAGCACTGTCGTGCCCATCGGCGAACGGTCGAGCCGCGCATAGGCCTCGCGCAGTCGCTCCGCGTCCCGCTCCAGCCCGGCGAGATGGCCGAGCAGATAATGCCCGTAGCTGTTGGGCTGGGCCGCGACGCCGTTGGTATAGTTCGGCACGATCGTCCCGGCATGTTTCTCGGCGAGCCCGACCATGGTCGTGCCCAGCCGGTTGAGCTGGCCGGCCAGTCGCAGCAGCTCATCGCGCATCATCGCCGCCCGCATGGCCGAGAGCATGTCCTGGCTGGAGCGGCCGGCATGCAGCAGTGTCGCCTCGACGCCGGCCGCCTCGATCAGCAAGGGCTCGAAGGTGATCACCAGGGTCGGCCGCTTGGCGCCGGGCTTGTCCGCGGCCTTCAGCATCCTGTCGAGACCGGCGGCGATCCGCGGCGCCAACGCCGGGTCGAGCAGCCCCTCCTCGCTGTTGATGACGGTGCTCGCCTTGTTGATCTCGCCGAGGCAATAGAATTCGTCGCGCTTCTGCGCTGGCTGCGCGAAGGCGCATGCACACCCGGCGACCAGCGCCACAATTGCGGTCAGCGGTCTCGATCCACGCATGCCCACCTCCACAGCATCTGAGGTCATCGCACCACGACCTTGGTCGGGTTGCCATTCGAAGAGCGCGATGCGCTAATCTCAGCAACGCTCGGCGATCGCTCGAAGCGCAATCGTAAGGACCTTGAAGAGTCCTGAGAATCCCAGGGAGGTCAAATCGATGTTGAAGCCCGGCTGGCTCGGCGCGCTCGCGCTTGCCACCTTCGTCCAGCTCGCTCCGGCTACGGTGGCGACGGCTCAGTCCTGGCCGCAGCGGCCCGTCAGCTTCATCGTGCCGTTTCCGGCCGGCGGTGGCACCGACGCGTTCGCCCGCCCCCTCGCCGCCCAGATCGAGCAGCAGATCGGCCAGCGCATCCTGATCGACAACCGTGGCGGCGCCGGCGGCACTGTGGGAGCGTCAGCCGCTTCCAAGGCCGTGCCCGATGGCCACACCTTCTTCATCGGCGCCGCACACCATGCCATCGCGCCGGCGCTCTATCCCAAGCTCGACTACAACATCCAGACCGACTTCATCCCGATCGGGGTGATCGCCCAGCCGCCGCAGGTCGTGGTCGTCCATCCCGGCAAGGTCCAGGCCAAGACGCTCGCCGAGCTGATCGACTATGCCAAGAAGAACCCCGACAAGCTGAATTACGGCTCGGCCGGCAACGGCACCACGCACCATCTCGCCGGCGAATTGTTCAAGCTCACCGCCAAGGTGAACCTGACCCATGTGCCCTATCGCGGTGCCGGCCCGCTGATGCAGGACCTGATCGCCGGCCAGGTCGACCTCGCCTTTGACGGGCTCGGCTCCTCCGCCTCGCAGATCTCCGGCGGCACGCTGCGGGCGCTCGCCGTCGCGGCGCCCAAGCGCGCCAGCGCCTTCCCGGATGTGCCGACCGCCGCCGAAGCGGGGCTGCCGGGCTACGAGGTCTCGACCTGGTATGCGATGTGGGCGCCGAAGAACACGCCGCCCGAGATCGTCGCAAGGATGACGGCCGAGCTGCAGAAGGCGCTAGCCTCGCCGATGGTGACCGAGGCCTGGAAGAAGAACGGCTCGGAGATTCCGAGCCTCTACGGCGCCGCCTTCGGCGACTTCGTCAAGGTGGAGGTCGCGCGCTGGGGCAAGGTCGTGGCCGAAGCCAACGTCAAGCCGGATTGAACCTCGTCAGGCCCCCTCGCCCGCGTCGTCGATCACGGCGCGGGCGATCGCCAGACTGAAGCCGGCGCGCGCCAGCGCCGCGATATCCTTCTGGCGCTGTGCTGCGCGGTCGCCGCGGCTCCAGGGGCCGAGGCGCTTGCGCCGCGCGGCGATGCGCGCGGCCTCCAGCTCCGCCTGCGGATCCACGGTCACCGTCTCGGCGACCAGCTCCCGCCCGACTCCTTTCGCGGCGAGCCCGGCCGCCACGGCGCGCGCCGAGCGCCCCTTGCGACGCAGGCTCTGCGCCCTCGCCTCCGCGAAGCGGCGATCGTCGACCAGGCCCGAGGCGACGCAGGATACGACGATCTCGTCCACCATCGTCCGGAACGCCTGCGGGTCGAGCCCGTGATGCCGGCAGTTGCGCTCGACCTTGCGCAGCAGTGCGCGCTGCAATTGTGCCGCGGGCACACTGTAGCGTTCGAGGTAGTGGAGAGCTGCGCGCCGGAGATAGTCGGCCGTGATCCGCTTCGGCGCGGGCCTTGCCGCCAGCATCTGCTTGTCCGGTTCGACTTCTGTCACGCCAGCCCTCCTGCCCGCATCTCGGCAGGCACCGTGGGAATCGCCGCATATTGGGCCTGACTAAGGCGGGGCTCCCGCGAAATCACCTTCGAATTCTCTCAGAACGGTCAAACCCCGCCGTTTGCATCGTGCGTGCGTCGTTCGTGCTTCGAAAAAGCGCGGCAGCCGATCGCCTCGCGGGCGACGCGACAGATCGGCCGCGCCCCGTCGCGCACCAACCGAGGAGAAGCTGATGAAGGCTATCAAGACGTCCGTGATCGTGCTCGCCGCGTCGGCCCTGCTGGCCGGCCCCGTCCTGGCCCAGGGTGTCACGATCGACACCCAGACACGTGGCCAGGCCAAGGGGACGACCTCCGCACCCGGTGCCGCCGGCGGCGCCGAGACCGGCGTCGATACGCAAGTCGGCGCTCCCGGCGCGAAGGCCGGCGTCAAGGCCAAGGCGGGTACTGCAGCGGGTGTCGACGCCCCTGCCGGTGCAGCCAAGGGCAGTGCCGGCGCCTCCGGCAAGGCCGGCACCGACATCAAGCGCTGACGGGCTCGGCCCGTCCACGGACCGCTGTCGATATCAGGGTGAGGCCGAGCCATCGGCCTCACCTTTTTTGCGGAGCTAGTCCAGGCGCGGCTTGCCCCGGCCTGATTTGACCGAGGAGCGCTTTTCCTTCGAGGCCAGGCGCCGCTCCTTCGAGGCTTTGGTCGGCTTGGTCGCCCGCCTGACCTTCGGCCGGACTTCCGCCTGCCGGATCAGCTCGACCAGCCGCGCCAGTGCCTCCTCGCGATTGCGGCTCTGGCTGCGATGCTCCTGCGCCGTGATGACGATGACACCGTCCTGCGTCAGCCGGCTGCCGGCGAGCTTCATCAGGCGGATCGCCACCTCATTGGGCAGCGAGGCCGAGCGACGGGCGTCGAAGCGAAGCTCGACCGCGGTCGAGACCTTGTTGACGTTCTGCCCGCCCGGGCCGGAGGCGCGCACGAAGCTTTCCTCGATCTCGCTTTCGTCGATCGCAATGGACGGGGTGACTTGAATCATGGGAGGACGCTACCCCAACCTGAAGAGGATTGCAGCGATGAAGCCAGCTCGCGACATCGAGCGTCTGATCGAGATCATGGCCGCGCTGCGCACGCCGGGGACCGGTTGCCCCTGGGATCTCGAGCAGGACTTCGCCTCGATCGCGCCCTACACGATCGAGGAGGCCCATGAGGTCGCAGACGCCATCGCCCGCGGCGATCTGGTCGATCTCAAGGACGAGCTCGGCGACCTCTTGCTGCAGGTCGTGTTCCACGCCCGGATGGCGCAGGAGCAGGGCAGTTTCGCCTTCGCCGACGTGGTCGAGGCGATCACCACCAAGTTGATTCGCCGGCATCCGCATGTCTTCGGCGATGCGCGCGATCTGACACCGGCCGAGGTCAAGGCGCTGTGGGGGCAGATCAAGGCACAGGAAAAAGCCGACAAGGCGCGCGCCAGGGCCGAAGCTGGGCTGCCTGAGCCGCTAGAGGCCAAGGGCGTGCTCGCTGGCGTGCCGACCACCCTGCCCTCGCTGACCCGCGCCTGGAAGCTCCAGGCCAAGGCCTCGACAGTCGGCTTCGACTGGAACGACGCCCGGCTGGTGCTGGACAAGATCCGCGAGGAGACCGCCGAGATCGACGAGGCGCTCGCCGGCGGCGACAAGGCCGCGATCCAGGAGGAGATCGGCGACCTGCTCTTCGTGATCGCCAACCTCGCCCGCCATGTCGACGCCGATCCCGAGGCCTGCCTGATTGCGGCCAATGCCAAGTTCGAGCGTCGCTTCGCAGGCATCGAGGCGGCGCTGGAACGCGAGGGGCGCGAGCCGGGCCAGGCCTCGCTCGAAGAACTCGAGGCGCTTTGGCAACAGGTCAAGCGCGCCGAGCGTGCCACCTCCTGAGCAAACGAAAACGCCGGGCTCGAGGCCCGGCGTCGATATGCGTGCGCCTGGTCGGCTGATCAGGGCTTCGGTGCGGGCGTCGCGCCCGGAGCCGGAGCCGCACCAGGAACCGCCGGCGTACCCGGGGCCGGCGCAGCGCCCGGTGTGGCATCGGCGCCGCCAAGACGCTTGCGCAGCTCTTCCTGGCGCTTGGCGAGCTCGTCCTGAAGCTGCTTCTGCTGCTCTTCCAGCACCTTCGGATCGATCGGCGCGCCATCGAAGCCCTTGGCGAAGTCCGAGAGCGGAATGCTGAAAGAGACCTCGCGCGCCGCCTGGTTCTGGACGCTGATGTTGAGGTTGGTGCCCTTCTTCATCGCGTTGATGAAGTCGTCCTTGACCTGCGCCTCGGCGAAGCAGCCATTCGGGAAGCAGACCGCATAGCGGCCGGCCGTCGGCTGCCCCGTATCGACACCGAAGCGGATGCCCGGCTGCAGCAAGAGGCCGAGCGGCATCAGGAAGCGCACGATCTTGTTGGCATCGCCCTTCACGTCATAGACGGCGACGGCGAGGACGGGCTGGCCCTGATCCGAGACGAAGTCACGGGTCGTGTAGCAGATTTCCTTGTTGGCGACCTGATCCTTGCCGCAGACCTTGGTCCAGGTCGTCTGCGAAGGCTCGGGCTTGACCTGCACGACGGTCGGGCCGGTCTGGGCGGCCTGGCCACCCTGGGCCGGCTGCTGCGCCGGGGCGGGAGCGGGCTGCGCCGGGCGGCTCGGAGCCGGACGCGGCTGGGCCTGCTGCGCGAACGAAGCGGCGGGGGCGAGAGCGACGGCGGCGCCCAGCACGAGCGCGAGGCCGCGGACCGTGCTCTTCGCGGTGGCGCCCTGGCTCTGGGACAGGCGGGTCGAAGCTGACATCTGCGATTCCTTGACCATGGAAACTCGTTCGGCCGCCCTCTTCGGCGGCGTGCATCACCCAAGGCTCAACCAGCAAGGTGCCGGAGCCGGTGGCGGCGTGAGCACATCAAGCGCGATTGAGGCGTTTGAATGACGCCCGGCCTGCGTTTAGCGAGTTCCGTCGCAGGTTTCCAGCCCGAAGAGCGCGGCGCGACAAGTTTGATCGCATGTTATCCTGCGGCAGGGAATCAGGTTTGAGCATGCATCGACGCATCCGCGCCATGGCGCGCCCGGCATGGATTTTCGGGCTCGTCCTCGCGAACCTCGTGGCTTTCAGCCTCGGGGGCGGCACGCGCGCGACCGCAGCCGAGAACGACAACGCCATCGCCATGCACGGTGAGCCGGCGCTGCCCGAAGGTTTCGACCACCTGCCCTATGCCGATCCCAAAGCGCCCAAGGGCGGGCGAATCATCTACGGCCAGCAGGGCACGTTCGACAGCCTGAACCCGCTGGTCGTGCTCGGCGTCGCCCCCGACGCCGTGCCGCGCTATGTCCAGCAGAGCCTGCTCTTCCGCTCGGCCGACGAGCCCTTCACCGCCTATGGCCTGCTGGCGAACAAGGTCGAGCTCAATCCGGAGCGGACCCGCATTGCCTTCCAGATCGACCCGCGTGCCCGCTTCTCGGACGGCAAGCCGGTCACCGCCGAGGACGTGATCTTCACCTTCGAGATGCTGAAGACCAAGGGCAAGCCGTTCCACCGTTCGAGCCTGGCGCGGGTGACCAAGGCCGAGGCCCCCTCGCCCGACCGCGTCGTCTTCGAGCTCGGGGACGGCTCCAACCGCGAATTGCCGCTGGTGATCGGCGCCATGCCGATCTTCGCCAGGCACGCCACCGATGCCGAGAAGTTCGGCGACACCAGCTTCAAGCCGGCGCTCGGCTCCGGCCCCTATGTCGTCGACGAGATCAAGCCCGGCGAGATGCTGCGGCTGAAGCGTCGCAAGGATTTCTGGGCCGAGGACCATCCGCTCACCCGCGGACTCTTCAACGCGGATGAGATCCGGTATGATTTCTACCGTGATTCCAACGCCTTGTTCGAGGCTTTCAAGGCTGGACTTTATGATGTCCGCCTCGAAAGCGACCCGACACGCTGGATGACCGGCTACGACGTGCCGGCCGTGCGCGACGGCCGGATCATCCGCGATACCTTCCGATTCCAGACGCCCAAGGGCATGACCGGATTGGTCTTCAACACCCGCCGCCCGCAATTCGCCGATATCCGCGTCCGCGAGGCGCTGGCGATGCTGTTCGACTTCGAATGGGCCAATCGCAATCTGTTCCACGGCGTCTATCGCCGTGCCGGCAGCTTCTTCGCCGACAGCGAGCTTTCGGCGCTCGGCATTCCCGCCGATGAGCGCGAGAAGGCGCTCCTCGCCGCCTTCCCCGGCGCAGTTCGCGACGACGTATTAGCAGGAGCCTGGGCACCGGCTGCGACCGACGGCTCCGGCCGCGACCGCGACCAGGCCCGCCGCGCCCTCGATCTGCTGGCGGCGGCGGGTTACCGGCTGAACGACGGGCAGCTGCGCAAGGACGGCAAGGGCGAAGCCTTCGGCTTCGAGATCACGGTCACCAACCGGCCGCAGGAGCGGCTGGCGCTGAACTACGCGACCTCGCTCGCCCGGCTCGGCATCGCCGTCTCGGTGCGGCTGATCGACGACGTCCAATATTGGCGCCGGCTCTCGACCTTCGATTTCGACATGATCCAGTGGACCTGGCCGGCCTCGGCCTCGCCCGGTAACGAGCAGATCGGCCGCTGGGGCTCGGCCAATGCCGAGCGCAAGGGCGCGCTCAACTATGCCGGCGTGCGTTCGCCTGCGATCGACGCGACCTTGCAGGCGCTGCTGGCGGCGCGCTCGCGCGAGGATTTCGTGGCGACAGTGCGTACGCTCGACCGGCTGTTGCTCTCCGGCTTCTATGTCGTGCCGCTCTACTACCTGCCCGAGACCTGGCTGGCCCGCACGCGCGAGATCGCCTTGCCCGAGCGGCGGCCGATCTATTTCTTCTCCAACGAGACGCTGGCGCGGCTGCCCTCCCCGCCTGCGCCCGCGAACTAGGCCGGCCGATGCGCATGGGCTCCGACGAAATCTCCATCGGCGCGCTGGTCGAGGGGCTCGATTTCGACAGCCTGCTCAAGGCGCTCGCCGCCCGTCGCGGCTATGAGCCGGCCTTCCGCGATCCGCCCGGCCGGCGCGACTGGAGCGATGTCTCGCCGAGCGCCTTCGGTTTCGCCGAACTCGACAGCCGCGTCGACCGGCTCGCCAACCTGCTGCTGCTGGCCAAGCCCCAGCCGGGCGCCTGCGTCGCGATCCTGGCGCCGCTAGGCCCGGAAGCTCTGGTCTCGATCCTCGCCAGCCTGCGGGCGGGCCTCTCTCCGATGGTCCTTCCGGTGCACGCCAGGGAGGCGGAGCTGTTGCCCATCATCGAGCGCTCCGGCGCGGTGATGGCTCTCGGCGTACCGCGGATCGGCGACCTGCAGCCCCTGCACCTCCTGCGCGATGTCGCAGCACGCTCCTTCGGCATGCGCTTCATCGGCGGCTTCGGCACCCGCGTGCCGGATGGCGTCGCGGCGCTTGACCCGCTGCTCGGTCATGGCGCGACCCCGGCGACGCTGCCACCGGCCTCGATCAGGGCCCCGATCCGCGTCGTCGACGGCCACAGCCTCACCGGTCCGTTCCCGGTCGGCGAGAAGGAGGTGCTGGCCAAGGCGCTCGAGATTTCGCGCGTGCTGAAGCCGCTCGCCTCGGCGCGCCTGATCACCACGCTGGTCGGCGGCGATCTTGCCGCGCTGGCGACCGGCCCGGGCATCGCCCTGCTCACCGGTGTCGAGCTGCTGCCGCTCGGCCTGTTCGTGCTCGACGACCTGCGCGCCTGCCTGGAAGGGGGGCGCATGGTCCATCTCGTCATTCCCGCGGCGATGGAGCCGGCGCTCGCCCGCTCGAAGCTCGGCGGCCACAAGGCGCTGACCAGCCTCGTCGTCACCCGCCGCGCCGGCGAGGATGACGGGCTGCCGCGCCTCGACCGGCCCGATCTCGCCATCGTCGACGTGATCACGCACGAGCCGGATCACGTCGAGGTCAGGCGCAGGAACCCGGGCTGACGCCCGCCGCTACGCCGCCTTCTTGCGCTCGGCGATGCGCGCCAGATCGGTCAGCAGCCGCCGCGTGCCGGTCAGCCGCTGCTCGGCCGTTTCGAAGTCGTCGATGAAGACGACGCGCATGTCGGGGCGGACCTTGGCCAGCGTGCCCTGCTTCGCCACGTAGCCGACGAGTCCTTCCGGATTGGCGAACTCGTTGTCGCGGAAGGCGACGATGATGCCCTTCGGCCCGGCCTCGACCTTCTCGACATTGGCGCGCTTGCACAGCGCCTTGATCGCGACGATCTCCAGCAGCTGCTTGACCTCCTCCGGCAGCGGGCCGAAACGGTCGATCAGCTCGGCGCCGAAGGATTGCAGCTCGCCATCGTCGTCCATGGTCGAGAGGCGCTTGTAGAGCGTCAGCCGGAGCGTCAGATCGCCGATATAGTGCTCGGGGATCATCACCGGTGCGCCGATCTGGATGGTCGGCGACCAGTGCGTGTCGCTCTCGATCTCGATGCCGGCCTTGAGCGCCGCCACCGCCTCTTCCAGCATCTGCTGGTAGAGCTCGTAACCGACCTCCTTGATATGGCCGGACTGCTCGTCGCCGAGCAGATTGCCGGCGCCGCGGATGTCGAGGTCGTGGCTGGCGAGCTGGAAGCCTGCGCCCAGCGTATCAAGCGACTGCAACACCTTGAGGCGCCGATCGGCCTGCTCGGTCAGCTTGCGGTTGGCCGGCACGGTGAAGAGCGCATAGGCGCGCACCTTCGAGCGGCCGACACGGCCCCTGAGCTGATAGAGCTGCGCCAGGCCGAACATGTCGGCGCGGTGGATGATCAGCGTGTTGGCGGTCGGGATGTCCAGGCCGGATTCGACGATCGTGGTCGAGAGCAGGATGTCGTACTGGCCCTCGTAGAAGGCGGTCATCACGTCTTCCAGCGTACCCGCCGCCATCTGGCCATGGGCGATGCCGACCTTGCACTCCGGCACCTGCTTGTCGAGGAAGTCCTTGACCTCGGCGATGTCCTCGATGCGCGGCACGACATAGAAGGAGCGTCCGCCGCGATAGCGCTCGCGCAGCAGCGCCTCGCGCACGATCAGCGGATCGAAGGGCGTGACGAAGGTGCGGACAGCGAGGCGATCGACCGGCGGTGTCGCGATGATCGAGAGCTCGCGCACGCCGGTCATGGCGAGCTGGAGCGTGCGCGGGATCGGCGTCGCGGTCAGCGTCAGCATGTGGACCTCGGCGCGCATCTCCTTCAGCCGCTCCTTGTGGGCGACGCCGAAATGCTGCTCCTCGTCGACGATGACGAGCCCGAGATCCTTGAAGTCGATGCCCTTGCCGAGCAGCGCATGGGTGCCGACGGTGATGTCCATCGTGCCGTCGGAAATGCCCTGTTTCACCGCCTTGAGATCGGGCGCCGAGACGAAGCGCGAGGCCTGGCCGACCTTGACCGGCAGGCCGGCAAAGCGCTCGGCGAAATTGCGATAGTGCTGGCGCGCCAGCAGCGTCGTCGGCACCACGACCGCGACCTGCTTGCCGGCGAGCGCGGCGGTGAAGGCGGCGCGCAATGCCACCTCCGTCTTGCCGAAGCCGACATCGCCGCAGACCAGTCGGTCCATCGGGCGGCCGGCGGCGAGATCGTCCAGCACGGCGTCGATGGTGTTCTGCTGGTCCTCGGTCTCCTCATAGGGGAAACGGGCGCAGAACTCGTCATAGAGCCCGTCCTGCGGCGTCAGGCGCGGCGCTTCCTTGAGGGCGCGGGCGGCGGCGATCTGGATCAGCTTGCCCGCCATCTCGCGGATGCGCTGCTTCAGCTTGGCCTTGCGCGCCTGCCAGCCGCCACCACCGAGCCGGTCGAGCACGACCTCGGTGTCCTCCGAGCCGTAGCGCGAGAGCAGCTCGATATTTTCGGCCGGCAGGAACAGCTTGGCGTCGCCAGCATAGTGGATCTCAAGGCAGTCATGCGGCGCGCCCGCCGCGGTGATCGTCTGCAGGCCGACGAAGCGGCCGATACCGTGATCGACATGGACGACGATGTCGCCCGGTGTCAGCGAGGAGAGCTCGTTGATGAAGTCCTGCGGCCGGCGCGTCTTCTTGCGCGGGCGCACCAGCCGGTCTCCGAGAATGTCCTGCTCGCCGATCACCGCGAGCTTGCCGGCCTCGAAGCCGGTCTCGAAGCCCCAGACGGCGAGCGCGGTGGTGCCGGGCTTCAGGTCGAAGGCGGCCCGCAAGCTACCGGTCATCTGCACGGTCTTGAGGCCGTGATCGGCCAGCACGTGGGCGAGGCGCTCGCGCGAGCCCTCCGACCAGGCGGCGAGGATGACGCGACGCCCCTCGCCTTCCAGCGCCTTCACATGCGTCACCGCCGCGTCGAAGACGCCGCCGGAATTGTCGGCACGCTCGGCGGCGAAGCTGCGGCCCTGCTTGCCGCCGAGATCGACGACGAGCTTGCCCTCGCTCTCCGGCAGCTGGAACGGCGTCAGCGAGGCGACACCGGCCTCGCCGATGATACCGCGCCAGTCGGCCGGCGTCAGATAGAGCGCCTCCGGCAGCAGCGGCTTATAGGGGATTGAGCCCGGCGAGGGCTGGTCGAGCGCGCTCTTGCGGGCGTCGTAATAGTCCTTGATCAGGCTGATGCGCTCACCGACCGCGTCATCCGCGTGATGGTCGAGCACGACAGGCACGTCGGGCAGATAGGTGAAGAGCGTGTCGAGCTTCTCGGCCAGCAGCGGCAGCCAGTGTTCCAGGCCCGCCGGACGCCGGCCTTCGCTGACCGCCTCATAGAGCGTGTCGTCGCGGCCGGGCGTGCCGAAGGTCGATATATAGGACTGGCGGAAGCGACGGATCGAGTCGCTCGTCATCTGCGCCTCGGACATCGGCACGAGGTCGAGCCCGCGCAATTGCCCGGTGGTGCGCTGCGTCTCCGGATCAAAGGTCCGGATCGATTCGAGCGTATCGCCGAAGAAATCGAGGCGGATCGGCGCCGGCATGCCCGGCGGAAAGAGGTCGACGATGCCGCCGCGCACGGCGAACTCGCCGGTCTCGCGTACCGTCGAGGTCCGGAGATAGCCGTTGACGTCGAGCCAGCGCGCCAGCTCCTCGGTGTCGACCATGTTGCCCGGCGCGGCCGAGAAGCTCTCCGACGCCACCTTGCCGAAGGCCGGCACGCGCTGGAGCGCGGCGTTGACGGTTGTCAGCAGCAGGCGCGGCCGGTCGCCCGATTTAGTCCGGGCCAGGCGCGACAAAGTCGTCATTCGGTGCGCGACGATCGAGGGCGCCGGCGAGACGCGGTCATAGGGCTGGCAGTCCCAGGCCGGGAAGGTCATCACCTCGAGATCGGGCGCGACGAAGGCCAGTGCATTCTCCAGCACCTGCAGGCGCTGGCCGTCGCGGGCGATGAAGACGATCAGCGCCGGCCCTTCCGACTTCTTGGCGCGGGCGCGGGTCAGGTCGGCGAGCACGACGGCGTCGAAGCCATCGGGCACGCTGGCGAGCATCGGCTTGTCGCCGCGGTTCAGCGCATCGAGGATGCGCTCGAGCTGCGGCTTGGCGATCTGGGCGGGAGGCGGAATGCTCATCGGGCAATCAATCTCAAGGCGTCATTCTCGGGCTTGTCCCGAGAATCTCAGGACCAGAGCCCGCTGGTTTCCGAGATGGTCGGGTCAAGCCCGACCATGACGGCGGTTCACACATGGATCGGCTTGTCGTGCTGGTGGAACGCCTTCAGCCGCCGGAAAACATCGCTGTCATAGTTCTCCGGCACCTCAGCCTCCCCCGTCACCCAGCTCAGCAGGTCGCGGTCGAGCACCTCGATCAGCCGCTCGAACTCGTCGAGCTCGGCCTCGCTCAAGGTACCGATCTGCGCATCGGCGAAGCGGCCCATGATCAGGTCCATCTCGCGCATGCCGCGATGCCAGGCGCGGAACAGGATCTTGCGCCGGCGCGGGTCGAGATCGGCGCTGCTACGGGTCGAGCCACTCATCATCGGCCTCGCGGACAATAGGAATAGGGCCGGCCCCGTCGCGAAGCCTGCCGTCGCGGGCTATATAGCGAGCCGACCACGCGAAGTCAGCGGCTGATAAGCTGCTGATCCCGCACTCCTGACATGCCGTGAAGCCATTGCGCCCATCCGCTCTCGATCCGCTCTTCGCCCCGGCCACCGCCCTTTCCGGCGTCGGTCCCAAGCTCGCCAAGGCGCTCGACAAGCTGCTCGGCGACGAAACGCATGCCGCCCGTGTCATCGACCTGCTCTTCCATCTGCCGACCGGCGCGATCGATCGGCGGCCGAGCGAAAGCATCGCCGAGGCGCCCGTGGGTGAGATCGCGACCTTCTCGGCGCGGGTCACCGAGCACCGCCCCGCCCCGCCGACCAAGGCCAAGGCGCCCTATCGCATCATCGTCGAGGACGAGACCGGCGATGTGACGCTGGTCTTCTTCCATGCCGATGTCCGTCATCTCCTGCAGACCCTGCCGGTCGGCGCCTATCGCATCATCTCCGGCAAGCTCGAGCTCTGGGACGGCATGCGCCAGATGGTGCATCCCGACCGCATCCTCGATCCGAAGCTGGCTGCGACGATGCCGTCGGTCGAGCCGGTCTACGGGCTGACCGAGGGCATTGGCGGCCGCGTCATGGCGCGCATCGCCGCCGGCGCGGCCGAGCGCTGTCCGGAGCTACCGGAATGGCAGGATGAGGCTTTCGCTGCCCGTAACGACTTCGTACCCTTCCGCGATGCCATCCAGGCTCTGCATCACCCGGTCGACCTCAAGGCCGCGACCGGCGAGACGGTCGTGCGCCGGCGCATCGCCTATGACGAATTGCTGGCGAGCCAGATCGCCCTCGCCCTCGTGCGCCGTCAGCAGAAGAAAGCGGCGGGCCGCGCTACCGCCGGCGACGGCGTCCTGCGCCACGCCATCGAAAGCGCCCTGCCCTTCACACTGACCGACGGCCAGCGCAAGGCGATCGCCGACATCCATGACGACATGGAAAAGCCAGAACGCATGCTGCGCCTGCTGCAGGGCGATGTCGGCTCGGGCAAGACCGTGGTCGCGCTGATGGCGATGGCAGCCGCCGCCGAGGCGCGGCGGCAATCGGTGCTGATGGCGCCGACCGAGATTCTCGCCCGCCAGCATGCCGAGCGCCTGGCGCCGCTCGCGGACAAGGCCGGCCTCAAGCTCGCTCTGCTGACCGGCCGCGAGAAGGGCGCCGGCCGCCGGCAGGTGCTGGAAGGGCTCGCCAATGGCGAGATCGACATCGTCGTCGGCACCCATGCCCTCTTTCAGGAAGGCGTCGCCTTCCATGACCTTGCTCTCGCTGTCGTCGACGAGCAGCACCGCTTCGGCGTGCACCAGCGCCTGCTGCTCGGCGCCAAGGGCGAGGCGGTCGACATCCTCGTCATGACCGCGACGCCGATCCCGCGCACGCTGGCGCTGACCTGGTTCGGCGACATGGACGTCTCGATCCTCTCGGAGAAACCGGCCGGCCGGAAGCCGATCACCACGCGGGCGATCTCGCTGGAGCGCTATGACGAAGTCGTCGGCGCGGTCGGGCGCGCCTTGGAGAGCGGCGCGCAGGTCTACTGGGTCTGCCCGCTGGTGCAGGAATCCGACACGCTCGACGTCGCCGCCGCGCAGGAGCGCTTCGAGGCGCTGCAGGCCATCTTCGGCGACAAGGTCGGTCTGCTGCACGGCCAGATGCCGGGGCGCGACAAGGATGCGGCCATGGCCGCCTTCTCTGGCGGGCAGACGCGCGTGCTGGTCTCGACCACGGTGATCGAGGTCGGCGTCGACGTGCCCAACGCCTCGGTCATGGTGATCGAGCACGCCGAGCGCTTCGGCCTCGCCCAGCTCCATCAGCTGCGCGGGCGGATCGGCCGCGGCAGCGCCGCCTCGACCTGCCTGCTGCTCTACAAAAACCCGCTCGGTCAGGTGGCGGAAGCGCGCCTCACCATCATGCGCGAGAGCGAGGACGGTTTCCGCATCGCCGAGGAAGACCTGCGCCTGCGCGGCGAAGGCGAGGTCTTGGGCACCCGCCAGTCCGGCTCGCCCGACTGGCGCATCGCCCGCCCTGAGATCGACGGCAATTTGCTGGCGGCAGCGCGCGACGATGCCCGCCTGCTGATCGAGCGCGACCCGCAGCTGGAGACGCCGCGCGGTCAAGCGATCAGGACGCTGCTCTATCTGTTCGAGCGCGACGTCGCGATCCGCCTACTGCGGGCTGGGTAAGGCGGCCTCAGCCCTGCGCGAACTAAGCGATTTCGGCCGTCTTGGGCGGAATACGCGCCACTACCTTGAGCTCGAAGTCGAACCCGGCGAGCCAGGTCACGCCGACGGCGGTCCAGGTCGGATAGGGCGGCTCGCCGATCTCCTCGGCGCGGATGGCCATCATCTTCTCGAACTGCGTCTGCGGGTCGGTGTGAAACGAGATGACATCGATCACGTCGTCGAAGCCCGCCCCCGCCGCCGCCAGCACGGCGCGCAAATTGGCGAAGGCGCGCCGGACCTGATCCTCGAACACCGGTTCGGGCGAACCGTCCTCACGGCTGCCGACCTGCCCGGAGACGAACAGCAGGTCGCCATGCCGGATGGCGGCGGAATACTGGTGGAGATCGTAGAGCGCGTGCCGGTCAGCAGGGAAAATCGCGTCGCGTTTGGTCATGTCGGTTCCCTTCATGGATTGCGAACGCGGCGGACTCTCCGCGTGGTTCGCTCTTGCCGACAGGAGATAGCGGGCGGTCATTGTTTGGATTAGCCATTGAAGTTGGCACAAGCTGATGCAAAATCACCAGCAATGACCCGCCCGTCGCTCAACGATCTCACCGCCTTCGTGACCGTCGCGACCCGTCGCAGTTTCCGGCGCGCGGCGGACGAACTCGGCACCGCACCCTCGACCTTGAGCCATGCGATGCGCGCTCTCGAGGAGCGTATGGGCATGCGCCTGCTCAACCGCACGACACGCAGCGTCTCGCCGACGGAGGCCGGCTTCGAGCTGCTCGGCCGGCTCCAGCCGGCGCTCGCCACGCTGGACGAGGCGCTCGACAGCGTTGCCGCCTTCCGCGGCAATGTCACAGGGACCGTCCGGATCAACGCGCCGCGACTGGGGGCTACGCTCCTCGTGCGCGATATCCTGCCCGCGATGTCCGAGCGCTTTCCGGATGTCGTCGTAGACCTCGTCGTCGAGGGGAAACTGATCGACATCGTCGCTGGCGGTTTTGATGCCGGGGTGCGCCTCGTCGACTCGATTCCGAAGGACATGATCGCCGTGCCGTTCGGCACCACAGTCAGTTTCGTCTGCGTCGCGTCGCCCGCTTATCTCGAACGGTTCGGCGAGCCAGGGACGCCTGACGAGCTCCCGCAGCATCGCTGCATCGGCCACCGCGTTCCCAACGGCAAGCTCTATCGCTGGGAGTTCGAGCGGGCCGGTCAGGCGCTGACGATCGAGACCAGCGGGTCAGTCATCCTCGACGACGAGGAGCTGATGGTGGACGCCGCCATCAAGGGGCTCGGTATCGCCTATGTCGCCAGCCCGGCCGCTGAAGCCGCACTGGCCGAGGGACGTCTTCGGCAGGTCCTGGCGGCCTGGGCGCCCGCTTCCGAACGGGTCGCGATCTACTATCCCGGCCACCGCGCCGTGCCGCCGGCGCTGCGGGCCTTCCTCGACGTCGTCAAGGCCCCGCGCTAGCGAAAGACAGCAATCCCGATCAAGCGGCCCCGCCTCGCCTCCGCCATGGTGCCGGCGTTTCGTGAGTGAGCCATGGACCCGATCAAGAAAGCCCTCTGGTGCATCGAAAGCCGCTTCGCCTCCGAGCTCTCGCTCGACGAGATCGCGGAGGTCAGCGGCGTCTCGCGCTTCCATCTCAGCCGCGCCTTCGGCGTGGCGACCGGCCGCTCGGTGATGCGCTATGTGCGCGAGCGCCGGCTTTCGGAAGCGGCGCGCCAGCTGGCTGATGGTGCGCCCGACATCCTCCAGGTCGCGCTCGACTGGGGCTATGGCTCTCACGAGGCCTTCACCCGCGCCTTCCGCGAGCAGTTCGGCCTCACGCCGGAGGAGCTGCGTTCGAGGCGCGACCTGTCATCCCTTGCTCTCGTGGAGCCTCTGTCCATGCACGCTGCAAACCACACTCCCCTCGCCGAGCCGCGCCTCGTCACCGGCAAACCCATGCTGATAGCCGGCTTCAGCGGTCACTTCTCCGTCGACAACACCCAAGGCATTCCGCTGCTCTGGCAGAAGATCGTCCCGCATTTCGGCCATATCCCCGGCCAGAAGGGCTTCGTCGCCTATGGCGCGAGCTATAATTGTGACGATGTCGGCGCCTTCGACTACATTGCCGGCGCGGAGGTGACATCGTTCAGCGACCTCTCCGACGAATTCGCGCGCCTGAGCGTGCCCGAGCAGTTCTGCGCCGTGTTCGAGCACAGCGGCCACATCACCGGCATCAAGCAGACCTATGAGGCGATCTGGCGCGACTGGTTGCCGAAATCGGGCCGGGAACCGGCCATGGGCGTGACGCTCGAGCGCATGGACCAGCGCTTCGACGGCGCGACCGGCAACGGTGTCGTCGAGATCTGGGTGCCGCTGAAGGGCTGAGCTATTTCGCCCCGTCGGACATCGGCTCGCCGGGCTGGATCAGCCCGGCGGACATGATCAGCTTGGCGCCGTCCTCGACCGAGATCGACAATTCGACGATCTCGCGCCGCGGCAGGTAGAAGAAGAAGCCCGTGGTCGGGTTCGGCGTGCAGGGCAGGAAAACGCCGATCTGCTCCTCGCCATCGGGCAATCTGCCCGCGATCTCCGGCGCCGCCTCCTGCGCGATGAAGACGATGGACCACATGCCCGGCTGCGGGAACTGCACCATGCCGACCTTGCGGAACGAGGTGCCGGACTGCGAGAAGATCGTCTCGAAGATCTGCTTCACGCCCTTGTAGAGGCCGCGCACCACCGGCATCCGGTTGAGGATCGACTCGCCCGCGCCGATCAGCGTGCGCCCCACCAGGTTGGCGGCGAAGAAGCCGACCACGGTCAGCCCGATCAAGGCGATGATCAAGCCGAAGCCGGGCAGTGGAAACGGCAAATGGTTCTCCGGCCAGAACTGGGCCGGCACCAGCGGCTTCACCAACCCGTCGACCAGATTGATGAACCACCAGGTCACCGAGGCGGTGATGGCGAGCGGAGCCGCCAGCACCAGCCCGGTCAGGAAATAGCGCCTGAGCCTGGTACCGAAGGTCGGTCGCAACAGATCGGGCTGGACGACGAGGCGCGGATCGGGCGTGCGGGCAGTCATCGGCGATCCGGGTCTCCATCTGCACTTGCGGCCCGACCATATTGCGCCGCACTATCAGACGATAGCCCAGCGAAGGCTGCTGGCTAGCCCCCGATTCGTCAGGATTGACGAGCTCCGTGTCCGACCCTTCCAAACAGCAACGCCGCTGGCATCGGCCGCTCTATCTCGCGGTCGGCTGGCTCTGCGTGGTGCTCGGGGTCATCGGGCTGATCCTGCCGGTTATGCCCGGCACCGTCTTCCTGATCGCGGCGGCCTGGTGCTTCTCGCGCTCCTCGCCGCGCTTCGAGCAATGGCTCGTCACTCACCCTTGGCTGGGGCCGCAAGTCGTGCGCTGGCGGGAGACGGGCGCGATCGCCCGCAGGACGAAATACATCGCCTGCGGCTCGATGCTGCTGAGCTTCGTCATCGTGGCAGCGACCGATGCGCCGCCGATCGCGCTCTGGATGAGCGGCGCCGGCCTGATCGCGGCCGGCACCTATGTCGCGAGCCGGCCGGAGCCGGCTGAGGATCAGATCACTCGACGGTGACCGACTTCGCCAGGTTGCGCGGCTGGTCGACGTCCTTGCCCATGAAGACCGCCGTCTGGTAGGCGATCATCTGGATCGGCACCGCGTAGACGATCGGCGCAAACAGCGGATCCATCTCCGGCATGATGATCGTCGCCTCCGGCACGATCCCGGCCTCTTCCGCACCCTTGGCGTCAGTGATCAGGATGATCCGGCCGCCGCGCGCCGCGACCTCCTGCATGTTCGAGGCGGTCTTCTCGAACAGCGCGTCATGCGGCGCGATCACCACGACCGGCATGTCCTCGTCGATCAGCGCGATCGGGCCGTGCTTGAGCTCGCCAGCCGGATAACCTTCGGCGTGGATGTAGCTGATTTCCTTGAGCTTCAGCGCGCCTTCCAGCGCCAGTGGGAAGGCGGTGCCGCGGCCGAGATAGAGCACGTCGCGCGCCTTGGCGAGCTTGCGGGAGAGCTTCTCGATCTCCGGCTCCAGCGTCAGTGCCTGCGCCATCAGGCCGGGCAACGCGATCAGCTCCTGGACGTAACGCGCCTCCTGCTCGGCCGTGAGCGTGCCGCGAGCGCGGGCGGCGGCGATGGCCAGGCCTGCGAGCGCGGTCAATTGGCAGGTGAAGGCCTTGGTCGAGGCGACGCCGATCTCGGGACCTGCCAGCGTCGGGGCGACGACGTCGCTCTCGCGCGCGATCGTCGAGGTCGGCACGTTGACCACCGACATGACGTGCTGACCTTCCTGGCGGGCATAGCGCAGGCAGGCGAGCGTGTCGGCCGTCTCGCCCGATTGCGAGACGAAGAGCGAGAGTCCGTTCGCCGGGAGCGGCGCTTCGCGATAGCGGAACTCGGAGGCGACATCGATCTCGACCGGCAGCCGCGCCAGCTTCTCGAACCAGTATTTGGCGGTGAGGCCGGCGTAGTAGGCGGTGCCGCAGGCCGAGATCGAGAGGCGCGACAGGTTCTTCCAGTCGAACGGCGTCTCGAAGGGCAGCCGCGTCGCGCCATTCGCCATGTCGACATAATGCGTCAGCGTATGGCCGACCACTTCCGGCTGCTCGTAGATCTCCTTGGCCATGAAGTGGTGGTGGTTGCCCTTCTCGACCAGGAAGGCGCCGGCCGCGACGCGCTGGGCGCGGCGATCCACCTGGTTCCCGTCGGCATCGTAGAAGGTCGCGCCCTTGCGGTTCAGCACCACCCAGTCGCCCTCGTCGAGATAGGCGATCAGATTGGTGAAGGGCGCGAGCGCCAGCGCGTCCGAGCCGAGATACATCTCGCCGTCGCCGATGCCGACCGCGAGCGGCGAGCCTTTGCGGGCGCCGATCAGCAGGTCTTCCTGGCCCTCGAACAGGAAGGCGAGCGCAAACGCGCCGCGCAGATGCGGCAGCGCGGCCCCGACCGCCGCGACCGGATCCTTGCCGCGATCGAGCTCGCGGGTGACGAGGTGGGCGACGACCTCGGTGTCGGTCTCGCTGGCGAAGACGTGCCCGTCGGCCTCGAGCTCGGCCTTGAGCTCGCGGAAGTTCTCGATGATGCCGTTGTGGACGACCGCCAGCTTCTCCGTGGCGTGCGGATGGGCATTGCTCTCGGTCGGCTTGCCATGCGTCGCCCAGCGGGTGTGGCCGATGCCGATCAGGCCGTCGAGCGGTTCACTGGAGAGGCGCACTTCGAGATTCTTGAGCTTGCCCTCGGCGCGGCGGCGGCTGAGCCGTCCGCCTTCGAGCGTCGCGACGCCAGCTGAATCATAGCCGCGATATTCGAGCCGCCGCAGCGCCTCGACCACCTGGCCGGCGACCGCCTGCTTGCCGAGAATGCCCACGATCCCGCACATGAATGTGCCTCATCCGTTGATGTCGATGCGCATCGCAATAATCCGCAAGCCGGCAAATGCGAAATCACGTTGAATGTCGAACTGTGAAAGAAATAGGCCGAAGACCGCCTATCGCCTGGCTTTTCGAGCTTCTGCAGCGGCCCGGAAGGCCGAAGCCCAGCCCTCGCGCTCCATCTGCCGGCCACGCGCGACGGCGAGCGCATCGGGCTTGACGTCGCGGGTGATGACCGAGCCCGAGCCGACATAGGCACCCGCCCCGATCGTGACCGGGGCGACCAGAGCCGAGTTGGAGCCGACGAAGGCACCCTCGCCGATGATCGTCTTGGACTTGAAGAAGCCGTCGTAATTGCAGGTGATCGTGCCGGCGCCGATATTGGCGTTCGCGCCGATCTCGGCGTCGCCGATATAGGTGAGGTGGTTGACCTTGGCGCCCTCACCGATCGCCGCCGCCTTGATCTCGACGAAGTTGCCGACCCGCGCGCCCTTCGCCAGCTCAGCCCCCGGCCGCAGCCGCGCATAGGGGCCGATCGAGGCGCCCTCTCCGACGCTCGCGCCCTCGAGATGCGAGAAGGCGTGGATGACGGCGTCATCGGCGACCTTGACGCCACGGCCGAAGACGACATTGGGCTCGATCAGGACGTCGCGGCCGATCTGCGTATCATGGCTGAAGAACACGGTCTCGGGCGCGACCAGCGTGGCGCCCGCCAGCATCACCTCAAGCCGCTTGCGGCGCTGGAAATCGGCCTCGACGGCTGCGAGCTGCGCCCGGTCATTGACGCCCTGGACCTCGGCCTCGGGCGCGACCCGCGCCAGCGCCTTCAGGCCCTGCGCCCGCGCCACCGCGACAGCGTCGGTCAGGTAATATTCGTTCTGCGCATTGGCGCAGCCGATCGCATCGAGAATGCCGAGCGCCTTGGCCCCGTCGAGCGCCATCAGCCCGGCATTGCACAGGGAGATCCTGCGCGTCGTCTCGTCGGCATCCTTGTGCTCGACGATGGCCTGCAGCTCGCCATCCTGCGTGACGAAGCGGCCATAGCCGGTCGGGTTGCGCGCTTCGAAGCCGAGCGCGGCGACGGCCGCGCCACCGTGCAGGGCCTTGCGCAGATCGGCGAAGGTCTCCGGGCGCACCAGCGGGGTATCGGCGAAGGCGACCAGGATATCGTCATGCTTGCCGGCCAGGCTCTCGCGAGCCGCGAGCACCGCATGCGCCGTGCCCATGCGCTCGCGCTGGACGAAGACCGCGGCGTGCGGAGCGTGCTTCTTCACCTCGGCCTCGACATCGGGGCGATCGGGCCCGATCACCACGGCGAGCGCATCGGCGCCGGCGGCCGTCACAGCCGCCAGGGCGTGACCGAGCAGCGACCGGCCGGCCACCTCGTGCAGGACCTTCGGCCGCGCCGATTTCATCCGGGTTCCCTCGCCCGCCGCCAGCACGATGGCGAGGCAGGTCCGGGCGGGCTGCATTTCCGTCATGATCGTCCTGTCACATGCTCTTCAAAGAGGAAACGCGGCCACGACCGGCCGTCGTCGCGGGCGCAGGCGAATGCCGCACCGGCGGTGGATAGCCGATAGCGAGCGGATTTGGCAAAACCCGACGGACGATGTGCTCTCATACCGGCTCCAAACGGGTCTTCCGGCGTGGCTTCGTTTTCGGCATGGCATTCCTGCATGCAAGGCGTTCCTTTTTTCGCCTTTGGCCTTGCACTGCGCTTTTCAGCCCCGCGCGAAATGCTCTAGAAGCGCATGGCGGCAGAGCTTTGCCGGCCCAAGTTGGATGTGATGTCGAAATCCTTGAATCGCCGTCGATTTTTGAGCCTTGCAGCGACCGGCGCCATCGCACAGCGGTTTGCCGTCGGCACTGCGGCGGCACAGGCCCCGACGACATGGGCCGGGCTGGTGCAGTCGGTCATCGCCGAGGGGCAGCGTTTCGATCCGGCCCTCGTGGTCGAGGCCGCCCGCGTTCTCTCGCGCCGGCCGATGGTGCCGCTGGTCGCGACCGATTTGCCTGAAGGCTACACCACCCTGCCCTATGACCAGTATGTCGGGATCAGGGCCCAGCCAACGGGGATGATCTGGGCCGGGGAGAATCGCGGCTTCACTCTTGAGCCGCTGCATCGCGGCTATGTCTTCTCCTCCCCGGTCAGCCTGTTCACGGTCGAGGACGAAGTCGTCAGACGCGTCGCTTTCGACCCCGGCAAGTTCAACTACGGCCGTGTCGCGCCGCCGCCCGCGGGAGCGGATCTGCAGTTCTCCGGCTTCCGCGTCTCGGCCGGGCTGGAGCGCCCCTATGAGCTCGCTTTGTTCCAGGGCGCGACCTTCTTCCGCTCGCTGGCGCGTGGCCAGAATTTCGGCGCGATGGCCCGCGCCCTGATCCTGAGGCCCGGCGAGCAGCGCGGCGAGGAGATCCCATTCTTCCGCGCCTACTGGATCGAGCGGCCGAGCCCGGCCGCTGGCGTCCTGATCATCCATGCGCTGCTCGATTCCGAAAGCGTCACCGGCGCGGTACGGATGACGCTGCGCCCCGGGGACGTGACCTATATCGACGTCGAGATGACGCTGTTCGCCCGCGCCAATCTCGACCATGTCGGCTTCGGCTGCGTGATGGGCACCTATCTCTCCGGTCCGCAGAGCCGGCGCAGCTTCGATGATCTGCGCCCTGCGGTCCACGAGGTCTCCGGCGTCCAGATGCTCACCGGCAATGGCGAGTGGATCTACCGGCCAGTCAGCAACCCCGCCAACCTGCAGGTCTCGTCCTTCCAGGATTCCAATCCGCGCGGCTTCGGGCTGATCCAGCGCGAGCGCGATCCGAGCGCCTTCGTCGACGACGACCAGCGCTTCGAGTTGCGGCCGAGCGTCTGGATGGAACCGCTCGGCGAATGGGGGCCCGGTTCGGTCCAGCTCCTCGAGATTCCCAGCGAATCCGAGCTCAACGACAACATCATCAGCTATTGGCGCCCGCGCCAGCCGATCGCCGCCGGCAGCGAGACGACGATCGCCTATCGCCAGGCCTGGTGCTGGCAGCCGCCCGAGCGGCCACCGCTCGCGGTCGCGACCCGCATCCGGCAGGGCCGCGGCTCGCAGGCGCGCCGGCGCCGCTTCCTCGTCGACTTCACCGGCGACAAGCTCGGCGATGCCGGCCTCGTCGCCGCGATCCGCGCCAATGTCACGGCGACGCCGGGCACGATCCAGAACCTGCGGCTCTGGCCTTATCCGGAGCGCCGGACCATGCGCGTCGCCTTCGAGGTCGATCCCGGCAGCGAGACGCTCTCGGAGCTGCGGCTCGTGCTCGACGCCGGCGGACAGCCCGTATCGGAAACCCTGCTCAATCGGTGGACCTGGTGACCTTGGACGCACTTGCCCGGGACGCACTTGCCCGACCGGCTGAAGCCGAGGTTGCGGCCGGCTATCCCGCTCCGGTCGAGGCGACGCCGCCCGAGAACCGGCTGGAGATGCCGGTGCAGTCCTTCCGCAGCTGGAACGCCGCCGAGGGGCGCAAGCCGGCGGCTCCGCAAGCCTGGCGCACGCCCTGGCTGGCGCGGCTCTTCGTCTTCGGCGGAGCCTGGGCACTCACCGCCTACGGCGCCTGGGAAATGTATCATGTCGTGTCGGTCAGCCGCACGACCTTCCTGCAGTACGTGCTGCTCATTCTCTTCACGGTGAACTTCTCCTGGATCGCGCTCGCTTTCACCAGCGCCATCCTCGGCTTCTGCGCCCTGCTCTTCCGGCTCGTGAAGAGCCCGCGCGCCGAAACGCTGACGCAGAAGACCGTCGTGGTCATGCCGATCTACAATGAATCGACGGCACGGACCTTCGCGGCCGTGGCGGCGATCCGCGAGTCGGTCGAGGCGACGGGTCTCGGGGCCCATTTCGACTATTTCATCGTCTCGGACACCACCAATCCCGACATCTGGGTGGCGGAAGAACGCGCCTTCCTGGCGCTGCGCCAGCGGCTCGGGCCAGACGCCCGCATCTACTACCGCCACCGGCCGAAGAACCATCACCGCAAGGCCGGTAATATCGCCGATTTCGTCACGCGCTGGGGCGGTCACTACGAGCATATGGTCGTGCTCGACGCCGACAGCCTGATGACCGGCACCTGCATCGTGCGCCTCGCCGCAGCGATGGAGGCTGATCCCGACGCAGGCATCATCCAGTCGCTGCCGCTGATCATCAACCGCAACACCTTCTTTGCCCGCCTGCAGCAGTTCGCGGCGCGGGTCTACGGGCCGGTGATCGCGACCGGCCTGGCGATCTGGTCCGGCCGCGACGGCAATTATTGGGGCCACAACGCGATCATTCGGACGAAGGCGTTTGCCGATCATTGCGGCCTGCCCGATCTCAAGGGCAAGCCGCCCTTCGGCGGCCATGTGCTCAGCCATGACTTCGTCGAGGCGGCGCTGATCCGGCGGGCGGGCTGGTCGGTCTACATGCTGCCCGACCTGACGGGATCCTATGAGGAGAGCCCGCCCTCGCTGATCGACATCGCCACCCGCGACCGGCGCTGGTGCCAGGGCAATCTGCAGCATTCGCGCGTCATCGGCGCCAGGGGGCTGCTGATGGCGACGCGCCAGCATTTCGCCACCGGCATGATGGCCTATCTCGCCTCGCCCTTCTGGCTGATGCAGCTGGTGGTCGGCATTTTGATCGTGCTGCAGGTCAACTACGCCAGGCCCGAATATTTCACCGAGGAATTCCGGCTCTTCCCGGTCTGGCCGCGCTTCGACCCCGAACGCGCGCTCAATTTGTTCGGGCTGACCATGGCGATCCTGCTGGCGCCGAAGCTGTTCGGCCTGCTGCTGACGCTGTTCGACGGCAAGCTCCGGCGCGCCTGCGGCGGCGGCATCCGCCTGATCCTCTCGGCCGTGATCGAGATCCTGTTCTCGGCGATCTTTGCGCCGATCATGATGGTGATCCAGTCCGGCTCGGTGTTCCAGATCCTTGTCGGGCGCGACACCGGCTGGAACCCGCAGCGCCGCGACGACGGCTCGATCCCGTTCAAGGACATCGTCCGCCGGCACCGCACCCATACGCTGCTCGGCCTGGTCGCCGGCCTCTCGGCCTTCATGATCGCGACCTCGCTCTTCGCCTGGATGTCGCCCACCATCGTCGGCTTGCTGCTGGCGATCCCGCTGTCCTGGGCCTCCGGCCAGCTCGCGCTCGGCCTCTTCCTGAAGCGGCTCGGCCTGTTGATGACACCGGAAGAAGGCGATCCACCGGCGATCGCGCTGCGCGCCAACGCCTTGCAGGCCGAGTTCGCGCAGGCCGGCCACGATGATGCCGATGGCCTCGCCGCGCTCCATGCCGACCCGATGTTGCGTGCGGCGCACGAGGGCATGCTGCCACAGGTCCAGGCGCGCCGGCGCGGCGAGATCGAGCCGGACCGCGCCGTGGCGCAGGCCAAGCTGATCGATGCGGAGACCGTGGCGGACGCGGTGATCTGGCTGAAGCCAAAGGAGCGCATGGTCGTGCTGCACGACCGCGCCTTGCTCGGCCTGCTGGCCAACCTGCCGGAAGGCCCAGCCCATGCCGGGGCTGAAGCCCGGGCGATTTAAGCTGCCAGCTGTTGGATCTGATCGGCCCCGACGGCGATTTTCTGCCTGAGCCGCACATCCTTCCGATTGCGAACGACTGCGATGGGGGCATGCTCCGCTGCGCAGAGGGCGCGCCGCCATCGTCCGACCGCTCCGGATCAGGCACGACGGGCGCGCAGGCATCGGGGGACAGCCAATGGCTTACAAGGTCAACCCGTTCTACAACATCGACGCGCCGGTCGGGCAAGGCCAGGCCAACAAGACGCTGGACGTCAAGCTGGTCCAGTTCCTGCTCATCAAGGTCGCCAGTCGGACCAAGGGGAAATGGACCCCGCCGGCCGCCGCGATCGCCGTCGACGGCATCTACACGCCGGCGCTCGGCGAATGGATCAAGTCGTATCAGACCACCGTGCACGCGACCCGCGACGGCATCGTCCACCCGCAGGTGAACCCGCATTGGAAGCATTTCGGCACGCTGGTCTCGCTCAATGCCAGCTTCCGCAACAATTTCGGCGCAGCCCGGCACGACGACATCGCGGCCGAATCCGATCTGCCGGCTGATCTGCGCTCAGCTCTCGGCGCGGCGAAAGCCAGGCCCGAGATGGGAACGACGGCCTAGCCCAGCGTGCGGCCGAAGCGCGTCGTCAGCCGCGCTCGAAGACGATGGCGCAGCCGAAGGCCGCACTCGCCGGAACACCGAGGCGCCCGCCCTCCTGGCGGTGAGCAATACTGCGCTCGGAGAGCCGCGACCGAATCGGTTCGAGGTCCGGCACCGTGACGGCGAAGCCCGCGAAATGAGCCTGTTGCTGTAGGCTGTCGCCATCCAGCATGGCCGCTGCGGCCGTGGGCGTCAGCACCTCCAATCGCCCGCGCGGGAGCCGCAGGCGCAAGCCGGCTTCCGCAGTCGCAAAACTCTCAGCCTCCGAGAAGGCGCTGAGGAAAGCCGTCTGCGCGGCCGGCTCCGGCGCCACCATGAACACGGCAGCAAGCCCGCTCGCGCCGTTCTCGTGCTGCTGGAAGGCCGGGTTCCAGAAATTCTGCGGTTCGAGCTGCTGGCACACGAAGAATCCGCATTCGGACGCAGCCTGGTTTTCGGCGAAGGCCAGCGTGAAGGCGACGCGAACCTCGCTGCCATCCGGCCGGCGCGCCTGCCGCTCGAAGAAGAAGGGCTCGAAATCACCAATCCCATCCTTCCGGAACCCATCGGCATCGCCGGCCGCATCGCGGCTTTCCAGCACCAGCATCGACATGCCCTCGCCTCGTGCCAGCGCATCTCGCACGAACGCACCGAAGGAGAAACGCCGTGGTGCGGGCGATGGGATCAGGGTGCCGTCGCCGACGGTGATGAGTTCGAGGAAGGCGCCGGGGAACTGGACGATCCGGTTCTCGGTGCCCCAGGGATGGCGATTGCGCGCCCCGACGCGGAAGCCGAGATCGGTGTAGAAGGCGCCGGCCGCGTCGAGATCGGCGACGCCGATCACGAGATGGTCGAGGCCGCGGGCATTGGTCGTTTCAGGCATGGGCGAACCGTGGGCTTTGGGCGCTACGGCTCGATGATATGCGGCACGAAGCGCGAGGTGTTCTTGGTAATCGGAGTCGTATCCTCGCGGACCCCGAGCCCGCAAGGCTGCGAGGCGACGAGCCAGGAGCCGAGCACCGGATAATTGCCATCGAAATTCGGCAGCATCGCGCTCGCCTGCAGGATGAAGCCCTCGGCGCCATAGGGACCGTCGTCGCTATCGCGGACCGCTCCGCCCTCGACCAGCGTCACATTGGCGCCCTCGCGCGAGTAGAGCGGCTTGCGGACATGGTTGGCGCCGAGCTCGGCGCAGCGCGGGTCGTCCTCGAAATAGGCCGGCAGCAGATTGGGATGGCCGGGCGCCATCTCCCAGAGATAGGGCAAGAGCCCCTTGCTGGAGACCAGCGCCTTCCAGGGCGGCTCGACGAACTGGCAGCGCGCGCCGGCGAGCGCCGAAGCGTATTGCTCCCGGAACAGCCACTCCCAAGGGTAGAGCTTGAACAGCATCTCGATCGGCAGGCTGGCGCCGTCGCAGAAGCGCCCGTCGGCGAGCAGGCCGACCTCTTCGATGAAGGTGAAGCGGGCGTCGATTCCCGCCTGGCCGGCGCAGTCGATCAGGTAGTCGACCGTGCCCTTGTCCTCGGCGCTGCCCTGCACGCAGGTGAAGTGCATGCGCTCGGGTTTCGGGTTGCGCAGCTGGCCGAAGGCCGCGATCAGGCGTTCGTGCAGCGAGTTGAACTGGTCGCAGCCGCGCGAGATCAGCCCCTGCGCCATCGCCTGTTCGAGCCAGTCCCATTGCACGACGGCCGCCTCGAACAGCGAGGTCGGCGTGTCGGCGTTGTATTCGAGCAGCTTGGCCGGCCCCTTGCCGTCATAGGCGAGGTCGAGCCGGCCATAGAGATTGCGGTCGCCGCGCTCCCAGCTGTCGCGGATCAGCGCCCATTGCGCCTCCGGGATCGCGAGCCGGCGCAGGATCGCCTCGTCCTTGAGGGCGCGCCCGACGAAGGCGAAGCAGAGTTCCTCGATCTCGCCGGTCGGCGCCTCGATATCCGCCTCGATCTCCTTCAACGAGAAGGCATAGGCGACGCTCTCGTCCCAATAGGTTTCGCCGTCGAGCGTATGATAGGCGAAGCCGAGGCGCTCGGCCTCGGCCTGCCAGTTCTTGCGTGGTGCTACGCGAAGCCGCTGCATGGTCAGGACGAGGAGGACGAGGAGAAGGAGTGCGAGGTCGAGCCGAAGCCGCCGCGCGAGGCGACGCTCGGCGTGCTCGCCATCCCCGTCGAGGAGATATTGCGGGCGACCAGCGCCTGGCCCGAGGTGGTCGTGTAGGCGCGCGAGCGGCGGCTGTCACTGCTGTCGCTGCTGCCACCCCAATAGCTGCTGGAGCTACGCGAAGAGGACGAGGATGACGACGAGGACCGCGGCTGCTCGCATTCGGGGCGTCCCGAGCCCGGTTGGCGTGTCCCTGGCGGGCAAGCCGCGTTGGTCGGCGGCAACAGCGGCTGGGCCGCGCCGCCGCCGGACATGAACTGGCGCGCCAGCATGATGCCGGCCAGCGCTGGGATGAAGACTTGAGCGCCGTTCCAGACGGCGCTCTGGCAGCCGCCGGAGCCGAACTCCTGCTCGCAGGAGGCGCTGCTGGTGAACTTCTTGGCGTCGCGCAGATGGTTGGCCGAGGCCTCATTGAAGCGCTGCTCGCACTGGCTGGCGCTGAGCTGGTTGGCGGCCCGGCATTCGGCGAGGTTGTTGTAGATCAGCGAATCCTCGCTCTCGCCGCCGGAGAGCGACCAGTAGGTCGCGACCATCACCACGCCCGCTGCGGCAAGCCCGATCTGGGTCGAGCGCTTCATCGAAGCCTCCTCATTCGGTCATGCTGGCGCCGGCAAGCGTGCCGCTGAGGACCGCGATCACCGCGAGCATGGCTGCAGACGGAATCCGGTCCTCCTCGATCTTGCGCGACAAATCGGGGATGGCGATGCGGGCAAAGCCATAGGCGCCGAACTGGACGGCCATGGCGATCACCGCCCAGATCACCAGATCGGGAATGGTGGCCGCCTGCTCGATCGCCTTTTCCAGCGGCACGGAGAAGCCGATGAGATTGCCGCCGAAGGCGATCGCAGCCGAGAGATTACCGCTGCGGATCAGCGCGATCTCGTCATGCGGCGTGATGCGCATATAGATCGCGGCGAAGCCGGCGATCAGCGCGAAGCCGACACAGAAATAGATGAGGAATGCCGGCAACCCGGCCATCGAGATCGTCATGCTGCCGCCCCTTGCATGCCATGATGCTCAAGGAGCTCACTATACGTCAGCGGCGTGCAGGCGCCAGACTGTCGCGGCTTGCGCTGCCGGCGTGTGAACGACATCACGGAGAACCCCCATGAAGAAGAGACATGCCCAATGCTCTTGCGGGGCTCTGAGCCTGATCTGCCGCGGCGATCCGGCGCTCATTGCACTATGTCATTGCCGGGAATGCCAGCGCCGCACCGGCAGTACCTATGGGATCGGCGCGTTCTTTCCGCGTTCGGAAATCGAGATCAGCGGGCAAGCGACCACCTACAGTCGCGAAGCAGATAGCGGCTTCGACGTCACGCAGCACTTCTGTCCGCGCTGTGGCAGCACGGTCTTCTGGGAGGCCTCGCGCAAGCCCGGGATGATCGCGGTCGCGGTCGGCGCCTTCGCCGACCCGGACTTCCCGGCGCCCGACAAGCAGGTCTACACCCAGCACCGCCACCCATGGGTCGCGGCGCCGATAGCGGTCCCTTAAGAGCCCTCATCCTGAAGAGCCGCGCAGCAGCGTCTCGAAGGATGCTCCAGGAGGCTCCGGAACGATCTGGAACATCCTTCGAGACGCAGCCTTTGGCTGCTCCTCATCCTGAGGACTGAGAGTGTCCGCTCGTCCGTCAGACCAGGCGGCTCTGCACCACCGCCGCCTCGATGAAGCTGGCGAAGAGCGGGTGCGGCTCGAACGGGCGCGACTTCAGCTCGGGATGGTACTGCACGCCGATGAACCAGGGATGGTCGGGATATTCGACCGTCTCGGGCAGCAGGCCGTCCGGCGAGACGCCGCTGAAGCGCAGGCCCTTGGCCTCGAGCAACTCGCGATAGCCCATATTGACCTCGTAGCGGTGGCGATGCCGCTCGGAGATCTCGGTCGAGCCGTAGATCTTGGCGATCTTGGTGTCGTCCGAGAGCTTCGACTGATAGGCGCCGAGCCGCATCGTGCCGCCGAGATCGCCGCCGGAGAAGCGCTGCTCCAATTCGTTGCCGCGCATCCACTCGGTCATCAGGCCGACGACCGGCTGCTCGGTCGGGCCGAACTCGGTCGAGTTAGCGTCCTTGACGCCGGCGAGCGAGCGCGCCGCCTCGATCACCGCCATCTGCATGCCGAAGCAGATGCCGAAATAAGGCACCTTGCGCTGCCTGGCGAAGCTCGCCGCCTTGATCTTGCCCTCGGCGCCGCGATGGCCGAAGCCGCCGGGCACGAGGATGCCGTGGACATGCTCGAGGAAGGGCGCCGGGTCCTCCTTCTCGAACACCTCGGACTCGATCCAGTCGAGATTGACCTTGACCCGGTTGGCGATGCCGCCATGGGTCAGCGCCTCGATCAGCGACTTATAGGCGTCCTTCATCCCGGTGTACTTGCCGACGATGGCGATGGTGACCTCGCCTTCCGGGTTCTTGATCCGCTCGGAGATGCGGCGCCAGTTGCTGATATCCGGCGCGGTCTTGTCGTCCAGGCCGAACGCCGCCAGCACCTCGGTGTCGAGGCCCTCGGCGTGGTAGGAGAGTGGCACGTCGTAGATCGAGGCGACGTCGCGCGCCTCGATCACCGCCGTCTCGCGGACATTGCAGAAGAGAGCGAGCTTGCGCCGCTCTTCCGCCGGGATTTCGCGGTCGGTGCGGCAAAGCAGGATGTCGGGCTGGATGCCGATCGAGCGCAGTTCGGCGACCGAGTGCTGGGTCGGCTTGGTCTTCAATTCACCGGCGGTCGGGATATAGGGCAGCAGCGTCAAGTGCACGAAGATGCACTGGCCGCGCGGCAATTGCTGGCTGATCTGGCGGATCGATTCGAGGAAGGGCAGGCTCTCGATGTCGCCGACCGTGCCGCCGATCTCGACCAGCACGAAGTCGTAGCCGTCATTACCGGAGAGGACGAATTCCTTGATGGCGTTGGTGACGTGCGGGATCACCTGGATGGTGGCACCGAGATAGTCGCCCCGGCGCTCGCGCGTCAGGATGTCCATATAGATGCGCCCGGTGGTGATGTTGTCGCCCTTGTTGCAAGGCCGGCCGGTGAAGCGCTCGTAATGGCCGAGGTCGAGGTCGGTCTCGGCGCCGTCGTCGGTGACGAAGACCTCGCCATGCTGATACGGACTCATCGTGCCCGGATCGACATTGAGATAGGGGTCGAGCTTGCGCAGACGGACCTTATGGCCACGCGCCTGCAGGAGAGCAGCCAGAGCAGCCGCCGCCAGGCCTTTGCCGAGCGAGGACACCACGCCGCCGGTGATGAAAACATACCGCGTCATGGGAGTTTACCTTTAACGCCTAGAGTTCGATTCGCTAAGCGGGTCGGTGCAGGCCGGTCCTGCGCCTCGCGCTTGTCCACAAAAGAGAAGGGCCGGTTTCCCGGCCCCTGCCCTCGTCCCGTCCCGGTCACCGTGTCGGCGTTCCCGGCTGCGGCGGTTGAGAGCCGCCTTGGTTCTGCATCTGCCGGAGCTGGTCGAGCACTCCGCCGGCATTCGGCGCCGAAGGTCCGCTCGGGGCCACCGGAGCGGTCGTGCCGGCGGGCGCCGGGGCGCCGTCGATGATCGAGCGCTGCGTACGGCCATGCGTCGCCATGATCGCGAGCGCGATCGAGGTGATGAAGAACAGGCCGGCGAGAATCGCGGTGGCCCGGGTCAGCGCATTGGCCTGGCCGCGGCCGGTCATGAAGCCGCCGACGCCACCACCACCGCCCGAGCCCATGCCAAGGCCACCGCCTTCCGAACGCTGGAGCAGCACGACGCCGACGAGCGCGATCACGATCAGCAGGTGAATGACGATGAGAACGTTCTGCATGGCTCACGAAATGGGTATGGCGCGGGCGCCTGCCAAGATGGCGGCATCCCGCGGATCGGCGCTGCCCATAGCATGGGCTTTCCGCCCATGCCACCCGCGATTTCGATGTCGTAGGAGATCAGGCGCAGGCGCGCGCGATCGCCAGGAAATCCTCGGCCTTGAGGCTGGCGCCGCCGACGAGCGCGCCGTCGACATTGGCGACGTTCATCAGCTCGGCCGCATTGCTCGGCTTGACTGAGCCGCCATAGAGCAGCCTGACGCCGGCAGCGTTTGCCTTGCCGAGGATGCGCCCGAGCTCGGCCCGGATCGCCTCGTGCATCTCGGCGACATCAGCCGCGGTCGGGGTCAGACCGGTGCCGATCGCCCAGACCGGCTCATAGGCGACGACCAGCGAGGCGGCGCTCGCGCCGTCCGGTACCGAGCCGCGCAATTGCTTCTTCACGATCGCCAGCGCCTTGCCGGCTTCGCGCTCCTCCCTGGTCTCGCCGACGCAGACGATCGGCGTCAGCCCCGCCGCCAGCGCCGCCTCGGCCTTGGCCTTGACCTGCCCATTGCTCTCGCCATGCAGGGTGCGGCGCTCTGAATGTCCGACGATCGCGTAGGTCGCGCCGGCATCGACCAGCATCGGCGCCGAGACCTCGCCGGTATAGGCACCGCTCGCATGGGCGCTGCAGTCCTGGCCACCGGTGGCGATGCGCGAGCCGATCAGCGCAGCCGTCAAGGTGAACAGCAGCGTCGCGGGCGGGCAGATGGCGAGGTCGACGGCCTGCCGCAAGCCGGCATCGATGCCTTTCGCAACCTCGGCGGCGATGGCCAGATCTGCCTTCAGCCCGTTCATCTTCCAGTTGCCCGCCACCAGCGGCTTGATCGTTCGCGTCACGGCTGCTCTCCAAATCTTGTCCCTTGCGCTCTAGCAATGCCGACTATCGATCGCAATCAAGGCGATCCGCGGCGATTGCCCGGAAGCGTCGCTCTACCTATAAGCGGCGCGCAGCGGCATGGCCGCGAGAGGATCGGGAAGACCAGACCATGATGATGCAGGGCCTGCGCAAGGCGGGACAGAGCCTGATCGGCAGGATCGTCGTCGCCGTGATGTTCGGCTTCCTGATCATCTCCTTCGCGATCTGGGGCATCGGCGACATCTTCCGCGGCTATGGCCGCAACGCTGTCGCCGTGGTCGGCAAGACCGAGATCGGCCTCGAGCAGATGCGCTCGGCCTATCAGAACGAGATCCAGCAACAGCAGCGCCAGCAGCGCCGCCCGATCAGCCCTGAGATGGCGCGGGCGCTCGGCCTCGACCAGCAGGTGCTGGCGCGCCTCGTCACCGATGCGACGCTGGACCAGACCGCTGCCAAGATGGGCCTCGCCGTATCCGACGAGACCGTGCGCAACATCCTGTTCAGCGATCCCAACCTGAAGAATGCCGCTGGCCAGTTCGACCCCGCCCGTTTCAATGAGTTGCTGCGCGCCATCGGGATGAACGAGCAGCAATTCGTGCGCGAGCAGCGCGCCCAGTCGATGCGCCGGGAGCTCACCGAGATGGTGGTCGGCGCGGTCACGGCTCCGGCCGCACTGCAGGAACTCTTCCATCGCCTGCGCCATGAGCAGCGCGAGATCGCCTATATCACCCTGCCCGAGAGCGCCGCCGGCGAAATCGCCGCACCGGGTGAGGAGGCGCTGCGCAAGTATTTC
>Ga0209025_1001060_pt1 | contig 40037 bp, 32 predicted proteins | sample AraplaMF_Col_mLB_FD_184256 | JGI IMG/M metagenome (GOLD analysis project Ga0209025, IMG submission 184256) | Arabidopsis root microbial communities from the University of North Carolina, USA - plate scrape MF_Col_mLB (SPAdes) (version 2) | ecosystem: Host-associated > Plants > Roots > Endosphere... | reverse complement strand
GAAACGGCATGCAGAAAATATTAGCAACAGTGATTATGGAACAATTAACACAAACAGACAGCAAATACGATTACGTTTGTTGTACAGTTGCGCCATTTAATATTCCTAGCTTAAAAGATAAGTTCGCACAAGGAATGGAAATTGCGGCATTGAAGGAAAAGTATGGTGGGAATATGCGGTATGTATTTGTGAAGGAGTTGCGCAAGGATAAAGAAAGAGATTGGACGGATGTTAAGAACATTTCGATAAGTGATGCTAGCGAACAGCAGGCATTACTTTCAGAGGGTTATCGTGGATATGAGATGGAGAAAGTGGATGAGGCTTTCGTTGTGAAATTTGGACGATAATATATATACAAAAAGAACCCTAATTCATTAGGGTTCTACTTTATTTCAAGCCACATATCCAGAGTAATAACTAAACCGTCATTTTCCAACTTGATAACGCTAACCAGTTTTCCATCTCCTTATAATCAGGCATTATCTTCCCAACAAGACGCCAAAAAGATCGATCATGATTTAAATGGACCATATGGCACATTTCATGAACAACTACATAGTCAATCACCCTCTGAGGTGCCATTGCTAGCTTCCAATTAAACGTTAACTGTAGATTTGAATCACAGGTTCCCCATGTACGGTTACTATCTGAAATACGGATTAAACGCGGCTTTGTTTTAAAGTTACTTTGATACGATTTAATACTCTTCTCTACTAACGCTTTACACTGTTTATAATAAAATCGTTTTAAAGCTTGTTGTATTTTCTCATTCTTAAGCTCTTTCACATAAATATGCAGCTTATCTCCTTCAAACACCGCATTATCTTGCTCAATACTTGTATCTTGAGAAATCTGTATCGGGTACGTGTTTCCTAAATACAGAAAGCCCTCTCCTTGATCATAAGCCTTTTCCTGTGACCCAAGCACTCTCTCCTGCATTTCCTTACGTGTTTTCTGAATCCAATCCCATTTCTCCTCTAACAACTGGATTATATATTCAACAGGCGTCCCTTTCGGAGCTTGTACCTCAACATTTCCGTAAGAATCTACATAAAGACGTACTGATTTTTTCTTCTTGTAATTTATATGAAAATTGATTGTCTCACCTAAATATGTATGTATCATTTCATCACCTAGCGTATTTGTTCTTGTTATTTTTACAAATAAAAAAGAGTAGGCTACAAACTCCCTACTCTATCTATTATATCATTTACTGCTTTACCATAAATGCTACAATACTTATCCCTTATCCTCTATATTTAACAGCTAGTCCCTTTAAGAAATTCCTTGCGTATCTATCGCCGCACTCTTTGTAATTTTTATGACCTTCTTTTCTTAATAGAGCGCTTAATTCTCCTTTTGTTACGATGACTCCTACGTCTTCTAATATATCAAGCATATCTTCACTTGTTAATGATAGTGCTATCTTCAATTTTTTTAGAACGAGATTATTAACACTTCCATTACTCTTTAAAGACATCGCTTGTCTATCCGATTGCCCTGGTTTTGGATCTTGTTTTCCTCTTTTAAAAGTAATCAAACCATTCAAAAACGACTCTAACATAACATTATTGCATTTTATTTCGTAATCATTTTCAACTACATCACTATCATCGTCAACTTCATCATAGTAACTGTTTTTTAATTTTGTCAGCATCTTTCGCACTTCTTCTTTTGTTACTTCAACGCCACCAAGTTTAAACATCTCCACCATATCTATATCTTTTATATCCAGAGCATATCTTACTCTAATTAAAATATCATTATTGCTTATAGCCATTGTTTGTCCTCCTAAAATGTTGGTTATTTATCCAGCAGTCAAAGCGTATCCTCTAACATGCTTTAAACTATCATGTTTAATATAACTTTTTAGTTAATGTCCGCTAAATTAATACTTTAACACTTTACAGACATGTTTTATAGTCTTACCCAAATTAATACTTGTGAAGGTCATACTAAAAAACTCAAGAGGACCTTGAGTCTGAGGAAAGATTCAAATGATTTTTTGATTTATTCTCTTCTCCTTCCTTGCGCCTATAGATCTGGTCTATATTTATTAAACCCTGAGGTACGCTTATAAGACTCTTTCCACCGTTGCGTTAACGAAAAGAAAAAGCAGTGCTTTGATCTCTCAAAAACACTGCTCATTTTCTGCTTTAAATTTATTTTAAACTCAACCAAGCCACACACTCCACATATGCAGAGTGTATGTGGCAACACAAGGGTGCTGGTGGGTTTATTACATTCTTAAGACCTTTTTCTTTCAGAAAACAGACTTTATCAAACAAAAGTTGTCGGCTGCAAGGGAACTTGAAACTGAATAAAATAAGCACACGTGAGTTGATGTGAATCATTTTCCCTCTAACTTTTTGAGAGTTACACCATTTCACTGTCCTCTGTCCCATCAACACTCTTTTCAAATTTATCAAGCAATGCACGCACTTCATCTGTTGATTTCGTGCTCATCAATTGATTTCTTAATTCAGCAGCTCCATGGAATCCTTTGACATAAATTTTGAAAAAGCGATGAAGCCCTGTGATTGAACGTGGCAGTACTTCCGCATATTGATCTTGAAGATCAAGCTGCAGTCTTAAAAGATCAAGGTATTCTTTACTGCTATGCTCTTTCGGCTCTTTTTCAAAAGCAAAAGGATTTTTAAAGATACCTCGTCCGATCATAACGCCATCAATACCATATTTTTCAGCAAGCTGTAGCCCAGTTTGACGGTCAGGAATGTCTCCATTGATTGTTAGTAGCGTATTTGGTGCGATACGGTCACGTAATTTTTTGATTTCGGGAATTAGCTCCCAATGCGCATCTACTTGGCTCATTTCTTCTCTTGTACGTAAATGAATAGAAAGGTTCGCAATATCCTGTTTTAAAATATGCGTTAACCACTCCTCCCACTCATTTAGCTCCTTAAAGCCAAGTCGTGTTTTCACGCTGACAGGCAGTCCGCCCGCTTTTGCTGCTTGAATAAGTTCTGCGGCAACGTCTGGACGCAGAATAAGGCCACTACCTTTTCCTCTTGATGCCACATTCGGTACAGGGCAGCCCATATTAATATCGATGCCTTTAAATCCTAGCTCTGCCATGCCAATACTCATTTGACGGAAATATTCGGGATTATCCCCCCAAATATGTGCCACCATTGGCTGTTCATCTTCTGTAAAAATCAAACGGCCACGCACACTTTTCATACCCTCTGGATGACAATAGCTATCCGAGTTTGTAAACTCTGTGAAAAATACATCCGGTCGACCGGCTTCACTTACTACGTGACGAAAAACAACATCTGTCACATCTTCCATTGGTGCAAGTACAAAAAATGGTCGTGGTAAATCACGCCAAAAATTATCTATCATTTCAAACTCAAATCCTCTCACTATGGATACAACTTCAAACTCTCGGTCAAAAAATATAAAGCCAAATGTTCCACTTCTTTTACACTTATATCATGCTTAATAACTTATTATCAAACACAAGTACATTTGGACATTTATAATTTGTGAAAAACTATCGTGAAAATCGGCAATGTTTATTTTAACTAAAGTCGGTCCTGAATGGTATTTTTATAAACAAAAAAGCAGATGGTATAGATTTTTTCTATATCAACTGCTTTTCTATTATACCAACTCCAACCAAGCCACACACTCCACATGCGTAGTATGCGGGAACATATCCACAGGCTGTACTTCCTGCGTCTTATATCCGCCTTCTTCTAATACTTTTAAGTCACGTGCTAGTGTTGCTGGATTACATGATACATATACAACGCGTTTTGGCTTCATATCGATGATCGTGTTTAATAGTGCCTCATCGCAGCCTTTACGCGGCGGATCGACGACGATTGTATCAGCAATTACGCCTTCTTTATACCAGTTTGGAATGACTACCTCTGCTTCTCCTACTGCAAATTCAGCGTTTGTCATGTTGTTTAATGCAGCATTTCGATTTGCGTCTTCAATTGCTTCTGGGACGATTTCAACGCCGTATACTTTTTTCGCTTTTTGCGCTAGGAATAGCGAGATTGATCCGATTCCGCAGTATGCGTCGATTACTGTTTCATTTCCATCTAATTTTGCATATTCTAATGCTTTGTCATATAGCACTTTCGTTTGTTCTGGGTTTACTTGATAGAAAGAACGTGCTGAGATAGCAAATTTAATATCACCGATAAAATCATAAATATATTCTGATCCATATAGGACTGTTGTTGTGTCTCCGAAAATTACGTTTGTACGTTTCGTGTTTACGTTTTGAACAATTGATTTTACATTTGGGAACTTCGTTGTAATTTCTTCGATGATCGCCTTTTTGTTTGGAAGCTCTGCCGTACGTGTAATGAAGACAAGCATAATTTCCCCTGTTACTTGTCCGTACCTAGCCATTACGTGGCGAAGTGTTCCTTTATGACGTTCTTCGTTGTACGCTGTGATGCCATGCTTTTCACAAATACGTTTTACTTCTTGAATTAATGCATCATTTTCTTCTGCTTGAATTAAGCATGTTTCCATATTAATGATGTCATGTGTTCCTTGGCGATAAAAACCAGCTACAAGCCCGCCTTCACGTTCTCCAATCGGTACTTGTGCTTTGTTTCGATAAACCCACGGATTCTCCATACCAAGAACAGGATGAACTGGTACGTCGTGCAGTCCACCGATGCGCTGCATTACGTCACGCACTTGTTTTTCTTTCGCCTTTAGTTGTCCTTCATATGTTAAGTGCTGAAGCTGACAACCGCCGCATTGGTTGTAAACTGGGCATTCTGCATCTTTACGATATGGACTTTCTGTATGAAGCTTCATTAAACGGCCAAATGCGAAGTTCTTCTTTACTTTAATAATTTTAATTTGTGCTTCTTCACCTGGTAACCCGTTTTTTACGAAAATAGGATATCCTTTCACTTTCGCAACACCGGCACCATCATGTGTTAAATCTTCAAATACTACATCTATAAACTCGTTCTTTTCAACTGGTGGCGTCATTTTATTACTCATTTTCCGACCTCTCTTTTTCATAACACTGCGTTACATTTTACCATACTCATATGCTCTTTATCCATTGGAAGAAAAAAAGCTATTGACGAATTTTGTTGACTAATGTTACGCTACTAATAATTTAATACGGACGATGTTCCCTCATATATACTTGATAATATGGATCGAGAGTTTCTACCCGGCAACCGAAAATTGCTGGACTATGGGGAAAACTAATGAATATTAGCTTGTTTGTGTATACAAAGACTCATATTGATTAGCTTTCTCTCATAGATGAAAGTGAATCCATATGGGTCTTTTTTTATTTTTCACTTTTCTAAAAGGTCAGACATCTTACGTATGACATAAAACCTCTCCTATTTTAATTATATATATTCATTTTGACTTTTCAGTATATCGTTTAGCTATGAAGAATAAAAAGTGGCCCGCTCATGTTTTCCCTTTTTGGTTTCACTTGGCACTGGGCTAAAAAAGGCTCTGACCGCTTCTATGCTTGATCGGATCCTCTCTTCCATCTAAAAAGAAAGGGTTTTTATGTCGGTTTTTCAAATTGTATTTATATAGTTATATAATGAGCGTTTTATGTAAAAACTTTATACGAACTTCTGAAAGGGGCAACTACATGCAATATGTAATGAGCGTTATCGGCATTCTTGTCGTGTTAGGTTTATGTTTTGCTTTGTCAAACAACAAAAGTAAAATCAACTTCCGTGCAATTGCTATTATGATTGGTTTCCAAATTTTAATTGGTTGGTTTATGTTTGGCACAAAAATTGGTCAACAGATCATCATTTTAATTAGTAAGGTTTTCAACAAACTAATTAAACTTGGTACGACAGGTGTCGATTTTCTCTTTAATGGAATTCAAAGAGACTTTGTCTTTTTCTTAAATGTATTATTAATTATTGTCTTTTTCTCAGCACTACTTTCTATTTTCAGTTATTTAGGTGTTTTACCATTCATCGTTCGAATTGTCGGCGGTGCAATTTCCAAAATTACTGGTTTACCACGCGTTGAATCATTCCATGCGGTAAACTCTGTATTCTTTGGTTCAAGCGAAGCATTAATCGTTATTAAAAATGACTTAAAGCACTTTAATAAAAACCGTATGTTCATCATTTGCTGTTCGGCAATGAGCTCAGTTTCAGCTTCTGTTACAGCATCGTACGTTATGATGCTAGATGCGAAATACGTACTAGCAGCGTTGCCACTGAATTTATTCTCTAGCTTAATTGTTTGTTCTTTATTAACACCAGTTGATACAAAGAAAGAAGAAGAAACAGTTCAGAAATTCGATAGAAGTCTATTTGGAGACAGCTTTATCGGTGCAATGATTAACGGTGCATTAGATGGTTTAAAAGTAGCCGGTATCGTTGCTGCTTTAATGATCGCCTTTATCGGTGTGATGGAAGTTGTAAACTATGTAATTAGCGCAGCTTCAGGCGCAATGGGCCATGCGATTACACTGCAACAAATCTTCGGTTACATTCTTGCACCATTTGCATTCCTAATGGGTATTCCAGCTCACGATATTATCCCAGCTGGCGGAATCATGGGAACAAAAATTGTTTTAAATGAATTTGTGGCTATTCTTGATTTAAAAGAAGTTGCAAAAACATTATCTCCACGTACAGTTGGAATCGTTACCGTATTCTTAATTAGCTTCGCAAGTATTAGCCAAATCGGTGCGATCGTTGGTACAATTCGTGCCCTTTCCGAAAAACAAGGAAGTGTCGTATCTAAGTTTGGTTGGAAAATGCTATTTGCATCAACACTTGCTTCTATTTTATCCGCTACGATTGCTGGATTATTTATTTAACAATGAATTACCCTATCCTTCCTTTCATTTTGGAATGTTGGGGTGATTTTTTTATGAGCGAAGGTCACCAATCTGCAAATGAAATGTAATCATATGCAATATTGCATACATTTTTCAATACGATTTTTCTTTTTTATATTAAGAAATATATATATACTAGTATTGGCCAGAAGATGTATTCTGTCTGTTTACAGTGAAAGAAATATCCAACAACAAAAACCCAAAAGTAAAAAAAGCGTTTTTAAAGATACCTCCGAAATTAGCTATTTTTCGGAGGTATCTTTTTTCATAAGGCAATCTATAACTACAATTGTTTTTATTTACAAAATTTTATATAAGACAAATCCCATGCAATTGAACTGCATTTTTGTCGAATTCTCCCAAAAGAGATATTCCCCTCTATATTTCATAGTGATATGATAGACAAGGGTATGATTCAAATAGAAATATTTGAATCAATAATCTCTTATAACAAGACAAATAGAGAAATTATTACATATAAGAGACAAAACTAAAAACACAATAGAAGGATGATATTATGAAGAAATATGCATGTATCGCTTTGCTTTCTTCTGCTATTCTCGTAGGTTGTAACACTAGCACTACTAGTGAAAAACAGACAAAAGAAGCAACTTACAAGAGCCAAAAGGAGACGAAAGAAGTACAAGCCAAAGCAGTAGAAATACCTGTAACTCAAGGACTCATTTCATGGGATCCATTTGAATACAATGCAAAGAATACGACACTTTATACAAAGAACTTAAGAGATTCATTTAAGGAAGTGCGTTACAATATTTGGCGTACAGCTGATGGACCTACAAGTAAACAAACCTTTGTATCACAAGAAAAAGCGCGTGATTTTGCTCTCCCATTTCATTTACAATCATTTCATTTAAAACGTGGAGAATTTCAAATTGAAACAGTGGGATTAAAAAATGACAACACTGAAGTTCCTCTAGTGAAATCTACGATTACATTCCAGCAATATGCACCTTTCCTTATGTACCATGCTATTGAAAAATATCCTGGACCAGGTGATGGCGATTTAGGTTTATATGTACCACCAGAACAATTTGAAAAACATATGCAATATTTAAAAGATAACGGTTATACAATGTTAACGTTTGAACGTTGGGGCGAGGTAAATCGTGTCAATAAACCTGTCTTTGTGACAATGGATGATGGCCGAAAAAATAATATGAACGCTCTTCATATTTTGCAAAAATTAAAAGATGATAAATTCCAACCAGCAGCAACCGAATTCCTCGTTTCAAGTACTATTGATACACCAAATCGTCTTACGACAGATGATATAAAACAAATGCTTGATTCGGGTATTTTTTCCATTCAATCTCATACTGCTACTCATACAATGATGGCTTATACAAGTAATTATGATGAAGAATTACGTGTATCTAAAGAAAAAATTGAAAATCTTACAGGCAAAAAAGTGATCGCCCTTGCCTATCCAGTAGGTTCTTATAATGACCCAGCTGTGGAAGAAACAAAGAAACATTATGAATTTGCGGTAACTACCGATCATGGAACTCATATTACAAAAGGCACACCAAATGAACAATACTTAATTAAGCGACATTTTGTTGGCCCTAATACAACAATGGCGCAGTTTACATCACTTGTGAAAGAAAAATATTAATCGTTTTTTAGGCTGCTTTCATGAAAAAGTAGCCTTTTCTTTTATTTATTTTTCCAACTTTAAAATTAGCTTAAATTTTAGCCTTGAACATTTAGCTCCACTTTTATAAATGTTATAATTTGTAAAAAGATTAATGGAGGTACAAATGAAATTACATGCTCTTTTTGATTTCCTACATTTATTATTTTTCAGCATAAAAAGTCATTATGTTTTCGGCATCCCTAGTTATGTATTTTTAATTCCTTTCATTTTTGTTGTTGGCTACATGATCATAACGCTGAACAAGCCTGCAAAAAGAAAAAGACTTCGAAGTAGAGAAACATCTTAACTATTTGTTTCTTTGAACTACCATCACTTTACTATAACGATATAAAGTGAAACTTTAATCAGCCCGACCTCTTCATTTCTCTCTGAATCTTAAGGTGAGGGTCTTACTGCCCGTTCATGCGGGGAAAAAGTGAATACACAATAGAAGGTGATCGTTATGAAAAAATATGCAGCTATTGCTTTATGTACATCTGCCATTCTAGCAGGGTGTAATTCTAACAATACAAATAATGAACCTAAAAAAGAGAAAACGGTTCAAGAACAGCCAAAAAAGCAAGTAGAAAAAGTGCAACCACAGGGTACAATATCTTGGAGTTCTATTACACATGAATCCACAAATACAGCTATCCATATAACGGATTTAAAAGATTCTTTAACCGAGGTACAATATAAAATTTGGCGAACTGCTGATGGAAAAGAAAGCGCAAAATTATTTTCATCCAAAGATAAAAACAAACAGTTTGCAATTCCTTTTGATATTAAAGAATTTGACGGAAAACGTGGTGAATATCAAATTGAAGCATCTGGTTTAAAAGAAGGTGGAAAAAGTATTCTGCTCACAACATCCACCATCACGTTTCAGCAGCATGTTCCTGTCTTAATGTATCACGCGATTGAGGATTATTATGGTCAAGGAATAAAAGGCTTATTTGTCTCACCTGCGAACTTCGAAGCGCAAATGAAATATTTAAAAGAAAACGGCTATACATTATTAACGTTCGAACGTTGGAATGATATTAATAAAGTAAATAAACCAATTCTTGTTACGTTTGATGATGGTATGAAAAATAATATGAATGCATTTCATATTCTACAAAAGTTAAAAGACGATACATTTAAGCCGACAGCAACCGAATATATGATTGTTGATAACATCGATGCAGAAGGCTCCTTATCCACCGCGGATATAAAAGAAATGGTTGATTCGGGTATTTTCTCTGTCCAATCTCATACAGCAACACATGCTGATTTACCGAAAATCACAAACTATGAGGGAGAGTTAAAGGGTTCAAAAGAAAAGCTTGAAAAGATCACTGGTAAACCTGTCATTGCAATTGCATACCCGTTTGGTCATGTAAATGATAAAGTTGTAGAAGAAACAAAGAAATATTATCAATTTGCGACAACGACAAAACCAGGACAGTTCATTACAAAAGGTGAGCCAGATGAACTGTTAAAAATGAAACGCGTTCGTATGCACAACACTACTACAGTTGAACAGTTTGCTACTTCTATTAAATAAACTTGGGTTTACTACCCATAAATAATCGAGTAAGAATAAAGATTATTATAACTAGAAAAATGAGTACGATACTTTTCATATCGCACTCATTTTTTTAATAACTCTTAACAATATGGGATAATTTCAATAAGGAAATCGTTTACTACTATTAAATTTTTATAAACTTACCATTGAATTTAGTAAAAGAAAAGCCATTAAATTTTTCGTTATAGGTTGCTTTATGATCTTTCAGAATTCCAATCGCTACTGCTTCCCCGAGCTTTAAGCCTTCTATCGTGTCAGAACGCCAATGAACACCAGCTGTACCACGGCCAAGCCCAATATTGGTAGCAAGCTTATTCAATTCCCCTCCGACTTTCAAAGGTTGTCCTGAATAAGAGAGCAAAGAAAGACCATCAGAACTCGCTACAACTGGTTTTGGAATGACAAACGATTCATTAAAAAAGGCTTTCAATACAGTGACACCAGCTCCCATAAGAGTTGCATGTCCCGCAGGGTATGCAGGATGAGTCGGACAGCCTTCAGGATACGCTAACGGGAGTAAATACGTTCCAAACTTGCTAAATACTTCGGAAATAACTTGCGAATTTAATAATTCTGGATGAATCGGATAATGAGTATCACCTGTTAGCTGATTATGAACACGCCCTCCAAACTCTTCAGGGCGGATTCTGCGATGAACTAAAAACTTTTGACACCATGCCGCTTCAAGTGCTGCCTTTGCCGTCTTACCCACTAAATCCAAAATATGAGGGGCACCGAAGGTAACAAAACCATTCTGAGTTTTTGAATGTAAGTAGGGGTTATTGGATGATAATGCTCCTTTTCCAAAGCTAAGTAATATCAAACACGCAGAAAGACAAGCTTGGTAGGAAAAATCTTGATGAACAAATTCAGCTAGGTCACGACCATTACGAATATAACGAGTGACTGTATCAAATATAATTTCCTTCGGAGATAAACCATTTTGGATATCCAGCCATTCTTGGTAAGCAGTCATATAATCTTTATCAGATACAGTAGTACGATATTTTTGAATCATTGTTGTAGCTCCATAGGGAACATCTTGCCATAAAAATTGAGAAATATAAGGTCCTATCAGACCACCAGGTATTCCACCACGAAACAAAGTCTCTGTAGTAACGCTACCATTAACTTTAGGTCCACGGAAATCCGACAAACTTGATAATTCAGAAGCCGCTGCTAAAGTAAGAGAATTACTATTATATTCAGCAAAAGGCACATCCCGTGTCAATGCCTGCCAGTATAGTTCAGTCATTTCACTTGCTTCCCAGGCACTACTAAAAGCTGGAGGTACCGCGATACTTAAATGGTGAGAATCCGGTCCTTCTAGCCCATAAGCATAAGCTGCTTGTGGATTGGCAAGCTTCACTACACCACCAAGCGTTAAACATTCAAAAGCATCTGGCTTTCCCTTCTTAAGTGCCTCAATCCATTTTTTATAAGCATAAATATCAACTTCCCCTAAAGAATTATGTGGTAAAGCCTTGGAGAAGCTAGCAATTTTATTATCAAACAATTTTTCATCTCCGTTACAGAATTGAACTGGAAGAGGAAGACCTTTTTGATAATCTGCAGCTTGAAAACGAACTCGGAATGCCTTATCACAACGCTCATATGGGGACATAGGTCCTATCTCACAATTCTTTTCTATATATGGATAACAATCTTTTCTATTTCGATTCGGATTTCGTCCCATTTTATCAACCTTTCACACTACATATTCATAACCATTTTCTTTCAAATCTTATTTAATATATGTTTATGCTTGTTTACCTGATTATTCTACTCAATCAATTGCCCATTTTCTCACAACACATCGTCAAAATACGAAATTAAGATTAATATAATTGAGGCACCGTTTATATTTTTTAAATTTTCTTGTATTATGTATATAAGAAATCTTTTGAATAAAGGGGATTATACCTATGTCATTTGAACAATCATTAGAAAAGTATGCTGCTCTTGCAGTAAATGTCGGTGTTAATATTCAGCCTGGACAAACATTATCTATTAATGCGCCACTTGAGGCAGCTCCATTTGTCCGTCTTGTTACAGAAAAAGCATATAAATCAGGCGCAAAGCATGTATATGTAGATTGGAACGATGAGGTATTAACACGTTTAAAATTTGATTTAGCTCCTGAAGAAGCATTCTCAGAATTCCCTGCTTGGAAGGCACATGCACGTGAAGAATTGGCAAAAGAAGGCGCTGCATTTATGTCTATCTATGCAGAAAATCCAGATTTATTAAAAGGTGTAGATGCAAAACGAATTGCAAGTGCTCATAAGGTTGCTGGAGAAGCAATGAAGGTATACCGTGATTATGTACAAGCAGATAAAGTAAGCTGGTGCGTAATCTCTGTTCCTACGAGAGAATGGGCTGCAAAAGTATTCCCTGATGTAGCACCAGAAGAGCAACAAGAAAAGCTATGGGCTGCAATTTTCCAAGCAACTCGTGCAGATTTAGAAAATCCTGTTGAAGCATGGAAAGAACATGATGAAACATTACATACAAAAGTAGACTACTTAAACGAAAAACATTATAAAGCTCTTCACTATACAGGTCCTGGAACAGATTTAACAATTGAACTTCCAGAAAAACATGTATGGGCTGGCGCTGGTAGCTTAAATGAAAAGAATATACCATTTATGGCTAACATTCCGACAGAAGAAGTCTTTACTATGCCATTAAAAACAGGTGTAAACGGTCAAGTATCGAGCACAAAACCATTAGTATTTGCAGGTAACATCATCGATAACTTTACACTAACATTCGAAAATGGTCGCATTGTTGACTACAAAGCTGATGTTGGCGAAGAAGCACTAAAACATTTAGTAGAAACAGATGAAGGCTCTCACTTCTTAGGAGAAGTCGCATTAGTACCTCATGATTCACCGATTTCTAATACAAACATTTTATTCTATAATACGCTATTTGATGAAAATGCATCTTGCCATTTAGCAATTGGGAATGCTTATGCATTTAACTTAGATGGTGGTAAAACGATGACAAAAGAAGAGCTTGCAGAAAATGGAGCAAACTCTAGTATTACACACGAAGACTTTATGATTGGTTCAGCAGAGCTTGATATTGATGGTATTACAGCTGACGGAACACATGAACCAATTTTCCGTAAAGGTAACTGGGCATTCTAAGAATACAAATTATTTAATGAAAAGAGCCATTTTCCTAGAAAAAGGCTCTTTTCACTTTTTAGTATACTGCCTTAATATAATCAATGTATAAAGTTTTGTTATTATAATATTCAAAATAAAAGGAGGAGTTTTCATGACAACAGCAATTGCGATTTTAACATTCGTTGGTAAAGTGATTCCATTAGTAACAGATCTATTGAAAGCACTCATGTAAACTTATTCTTTTATATTAATTTATCCTCACATAATAAAAAGGTTGTTTTCATTTTAGAAAACAACCTTTTTTTACTTTATTATAGTCCTAAAGAAATGTATTTAATTTCTAAATATTCGTCAATTCCAAAATGACCACCTTCACGGCCAATACCACTTTCTTTATATCCGCCAAACGGAGCTTGTGCAACTGATGGAAGGCCATCATTTAAACCGATAATGCCATATTCTAATGCTTCACTAATTTGAAATGCTTGACTAATATCTTTTGTAAATACATATGCAGCTAAACCATACGGAGTATTATTAGCTCGTTCAATTACTTCTTCAACCGTTTCAAATTTTGCAACAGGCGCAACTGGTCCGAATGTTTCCTCATTCATACATAACATTGTATCGTTTGCTCCTCCAATTACAGTTGGTTCAATAAAGTGACCATTTAATTCTGCAATTGTTTGTCCTCCATAAAGGATTTCGCCGCCTTTTTGGATAGCATCTTCTATATGTTCCTTTACTTTTTCTACTGCATTCGCATCAATAAGCGGCCCTACAGTCGTACCTTCTCCAAATCCATCTCCTACCTTAAGCTGACCTACTGCTTTTTGAAACTTCTCTGCAAATTCTCCATATACCGCTTCTTGTACAAATACGCGATTTGTACATATGCATGTTTGACCAGCATTACGGAATTTCGAACCAATTACCGCTTCTACAGCTTTATCTAAATCCGCATCATTCATCACAATAAACGGAGCATGCCCCCCTAATTCAAGTGACACTTTTTTCATTGTTTTCGCTGCACCACACATTAATTCTTTTCCGATTTCAGTTGATCCCGTAAACGAAACCTTTCTCACACGTCCATCATTCATCCACGTATCAGCGATAGCCTTTGCACTACCTGTTACAATGTTTAAAACGCCTTTTGGAATATCAGCCTCATGTGCAAGTTCAGCTAATTTTAATGCTGTTAACGGCGTTTGACTTGCAGGCTTTACAACTGCTGTGCAACCTGCTGCAAGCGCTGGAGCTACTTTTCTTGTAATCATAGCAGCTGGAAAATTCCACGGTGTAATTGCTGCAATAACACCAACAGGCTGTTTTATTACTAAGATGCGTTTATCTGGATGAGAAGCTGGAATCATCTCACCATATACTCGCTTTCCTTCTTCTGCATACCATTCTACAAAACTATTCGCATAATTCACTTCACCAAGTGCTTCTGCAAATGGCTTCCCTTGCTCTTTCGTCATAATTGCTGCGATTTCTTCTTTATTTTCATCAATTAGTGCAAACCACTTTTTTAATTTTTGCGCACGGTCAGCTGCAGTTAATTTTGACCAAGATTTAAAGGCTTCATGTGCAGCATCTACCGCTTGCTTCGCCTCAATGACCCCGCCTTTTGGAACAGTTGCAAATACTTCCTGCGTCGCAGGATTATTAATTTCAATTTGTTCCTGTAGCCCGATCCATTCCCCATTTATATACATTGCTTTCTGTTCTAAATTTATATAAGTCGCTTTCTTATCCAACGTTTTCTTCCTCCTTTATATTCACTTCATTTTCTTCTATATTTCTATCATACTTTCAAAAAAGCATTCGAACAAAGAAATAGCCTTCACTCGTTTTCTCTCTTTATTTTCACTTGGAATGGGACAGTTTCTATGCATGGACGGATGCCCTCTCCCCCCTAAAAAGAAAGGTTCTATATCATTTTTTCAATTTGTATTTATATAAATTCCTCTCCTATAAACCTCTTAATTTTCCTCGTCGCTGCAGACTGGCTTATTTTCAAAAACTCTGCTACTTTATAGCTTGATCCATATGTTTTATACGCTTTAAGGATAATATTCCGTTCTACTTCTTCCAACATTTTATAGAGGCTTTGACCGGACTGTTCAACTGTTGATCCATGCATAGATAATGGTAAGTCTTCAATCGTTACAATGTTATCTGCAGTAATGACAATTCTTTCAATCACATTTTCTATTTCTCTATTATTCCCTTCCCAAGGGTACCCTACAAACATTTGTAAAGTACTAGGGGCCAATTTTACATCACGTCCATACTTCTCGTTAAAGTGATGTAAGTAATGATAGACTAAAGGTAAAATATCTTCCGTTCTTTCACGAAGTGGAGGGATATGAATCGGTATTACATTTAAACGATAGTATAAATCTTTTCGGAAAGTACCTTGTTTCACCATTTCAGCCAAATCTCTATTCGTAGCTGCTACAATACGAACATCTACTTTTTTTAGTTCCCTACCTCCTACTGAGCGGAATGTTTTTTCTTGTAATACTTGTAACAGTTTCGCCTGAATTTCAAGTGGCATTTCACCAATCTCGTCTAAGAAAAGAGTTCCTTTATGAGCTAGCTCTAAAATCCCTTTTTTTCCTTCGCGGTTTGCACCTGTAAATGAACCACCTGAATAGCCAAACAGTTCCGATTCGATTAAATTTGTCGGCAATGCCGCACAATTAATTTCATAAAACATTTCATTTTTACGATGACTCACTTCATGCAAATGACGCACTAATCTACTTTTCCCTACACCAGTCTCGCCTAAAATAAGAACCGTACTATCTACCACAGAGACTTTTTTGATTGTTGTAACTATTTTTTGCATAGCTACACTTTTAAAAATAAGCCCCTCATATTCATACGTTTCTCTTAACTCTTTTTTATATGTCTTTAACTGATTATCCATCTCTTCGACCTTTTTTCGTAATTGGTAGAGTTCAGTGAGATCACGAGAATAACTAATTACCCTTCGCAAATTCCCTTGTTCATCAAACACAGGCCTTGTACGAACGTGTAAATACTCTCCTGATTTTGTTGTCTGAACAAGTTCAATTGGCTTTTTCTTCTCAATTACTTCTAATGTTGCAGATGGATAAAAGATCCCTTCTTTTTGTAGTTCTTTTACATGCTTACCTACTAACTCCTCAGCAGATAATTGATAGTGTCTTTCGCATGTACTATTTACACGGACAACAGTTCCTTCCTCATCCGTAACAAAAATCTCATCAAATGCATATTCAAATACATCTTTTAAATCCATAAATGCTCGTTCCTTTTCTGCAACCATTCCAGCCACTCCTCAAATTCAAGTACATTGCTTCACTTTATTATCTCTTACATTTCATTATAAAATGAAACCTGCATTTAAGGGAATTTTCTGTATATTCAACAAAGCAAACTAGAATGGTCACAAATATGTTATATATATATCCATTTTGATTTTCCGACATATAAGGCGCTACTATAAAGAACAAACGGTAATCTATGGTCGTTTCCTCTCTTTGTTTTAACTTTGCATGAGGCCGGAAGAGAGTCTGACCACTTCTATGCATGGACGGATGCTCTCTCCACCTAAAAAAAGAAAGGTTTTATGCCGTTTTTTCAATTTGCATTCTATTATTTACACACGAGCTATATCCGCTTGCTCATAACAAGCTTGCAGGGAATCTTCAATAATTGTAAGCCCCTCTTCTAGCTGCTCATCTGTAATGACAAGTGGCATTAATACACGAACTACATTCCCATACGTTCCAGCAGATAATAAGAGCAATCCACGTTTATTTGCTTCAGCGCATAAATTTGCTGTTAATGCTTTATCCGCTTCTTTCGTTGTACGATCTTTAACAAGTTCGAACGCACACATTGCTCCTAAGCCACGCACATCACCAATACAATTATATTTTTTCTTCATTGCTTCAAATCGATCCATCACAACTTTTCCTACATGTACAGCTCGAGCATTTAATTTTTCTTTCTCTATAATATCCAAAACAGCTAATGCCGCAGCGCAGCCTAATGGACTTCCAGCGTATGTTCCACCAAGTTCCCCTGGTGCTGATTCATTCATAACTTCTTTTCGGCCAATAACGCCACTAATCGGTACTCCTGCCCCTAATGATTTTGAAACAGTAATTAAATCTGGAACTACATCATAATGATCAATTGCAAAGTATTTTCCTGTACGGCTAAATCCTGTTTGAATTTCATCAGCTACAAATAAAATACCATGTTCAGAGCAAAGACGACGTACTTCTTGTACAAACTTTTTACTTGGAATGATAAAACCACCTTCACCTTGGACTGGTTCCATCACAACAGCTGCTATACTTTCTGGTGCAACTTCTGATATTAAAAAATTCTTAAATTCTTCAATAATAAAGTTATCGTATTGTTCGTCTGTTAAACCTTCTGGACGACGGTATTCATATGGAAATGGTGCTTTATATACTTCCGGTGCAAATGGACCAAATCCGAATTTATATGGCTTTACTTTACTTGTCATCGTCATTGTCATCAATGTACGACCATGAAACCCTTTTGAAAACGCAATAATGCCAGGTCTTTTCGTATATTTACGAGCAATTTTCACAGCATTTTCAACTGCTTCAGCACCGCTATTTAAAAATAATACTTGTTTTTCAAATTTTCCAGGAGCTAATGCAGCAAGCTTCTCTGCTAATTCAATATATGGCTCATACATCATTACATTAAATCCAGTATGAATATATTGATCTACTTGTTTATGAAGCGCCTCTTTCACAGCAGGGTGACAATGTCCTACGTTAATCGTTCCAATTGCTCCTGCAAAATCGATAAATTGATTTCCATCTACATCTGTTACAAGCGCACCATCGGCTGACTGTACGAATGTTGAAATCCCATTACTCACGCCCCTTGGTACGATATTTTGACGGCGTTCTAATAAAGAAGCTGCCTTTGGTCCTGGAATTTGTTCATTTACTTTAGCGAATTTTGTATTCATCGTTTCTCCCATCCTTTTCTATGCTATGATTTTCTTTTTCTATATTGCAAGATGTATGCCAATTTACAAATGTAGTGTTGTTCTAACATTCCTAGTATTTCGACATAAAAAACAAGTCTATAAAGACTTGTTATGAGTCTCTATAGACTTATTTTATTTATACATTAGACTTCCTTTGTTCCCAAATAAATTCACCAGAGCTAGAAATAAGATCCCCTACAGAATCTAGTACAACATCGGCAAGTGGTGCTAATGTTTGTCGATCCCCCGTCCCAGAAAGAACACCAATTGCATAACAACCGCCACTATTTTTCGCTAAATGTAAATCGGTCGGTGTATCGCCAACTACCGCTACTTCCGATGAATCCAAGCTAAACTTCTCGCAAAATGCTTCTACAATTTGTTTATCTGGTTTTTGTGCCGGAAATGTATCTGCAGTTACAATACAATCAAAGAAAGATTCCAATCGATACTGCTTTAAAAATAATTCTGTCGGTGCAAAATCATCAGCTGTCACCACTCCTAAAATGAAACCTTTATCTTTCAATGTTTGTAAAACCCTTGGTAAATCTGCTGTCATTCTCATATGTGAACGATGTTCGTACATAAGAGTAAATAGTTTTCCACTTATCCAGTGATGCATATCACTCTCTTTAACAGACGGTATATACTTACAACAAATTTTCGCTATATCGAGGCTTGTTCCTGCTGCTAATACACTACTTGGATGAACAAACGCCCCTTTAACACCAATTTCTTCCAAAATAGTTAACTGTAATGATTGAGGTAATTGATGTAGTTCTATAAGTTCAGCTACAAGTTCTTCTGCAACTTTAATCCAAATCGAATGAAAATCCATTAATGTTCCATCTTTATCAAAGAGTATTGCCTTTATCTTCTCCATAACACACCCTACCTTTCTGCCCTTCTCACATTCAGTGTAGCAAGTAAATGTGGATATAAGATGAACGCATTGTAAAAATACATTGAAAATCAAACCAACTCCCAATTTACAAAAGGAATTAATGACACGATTCCATCGACACATTCCTATATATATAAATAAAAAAGGATACCTTTATAAGGTATCCTCTTTATGTTCTGGAACAAATAGTTCAAGACAATGATATATATTTTCAAATTCCATTGGCGCATCTCCGCCATATTCACCATCTAAATTAATCATTAATTTATCCGGCGAATGAACCTTAATACGATTTGCCTGCGTATATAAAACTTTTGGATTATTAATATGCTCACCGCGCTGTGCTTGTGTTGCTGCTTTAATCAAATCAGCAATAGAACCCTTCTTCAGCACTAATAAGTCAAATAAACCATCGTTAATAGATGCATATGGTGCAACCTTTTCAAAACCACCAACTGAACGGGTATTCGTAATTAAAAACATCGTAATCTCTTCTTGCAATAGCTTTCCATCATACTCGATTTCAACGTATGTTGGATGTAATGACGGCAGCATTTCGATACCTTTTAAATAATAGGCAAGCTGTCCTAGTACTGTTTTCAGCTTACTTGGTACTTCGTATGTTAATTCTGTAATACGTCCGCCGCCAGCAATGTTAATAAAATATGTATCGTTCGCTCTACCAAGGTCTAATGGAACAGTCTTACCTTCACAAATAATATCTGCCGCCTCTTCAATAGAACGCGGTACACCGATTGCACGTGCAAAATCATTTGTCGTCCCAACTGGAATGATTCCGAATTTCGGACGATATTCATTCCCTACTAAACCATTCACCACTTCATTTAACGTCCCGTCACCACCAGCTGCAATGACAACATCAAATTTACGATTTGCCGCTTGCCTCGCTGCCACAGTCGCATCTCCAGGACCCGTTGTCGCATGACAAGATGTTTCATATCCAGCTTGTTCTAATTTTTGTAATACTTCTGGTAAGCTCTTTTTAAATAACTCACGGCCAGAAGTAGGGTTATAAATTATTCTTGCTCGCTTCATCATTCATTAGCACAGGAAATTTCTCATTCACCATTCACAGAAAAAGAATATACCGAATCTTTATTCAGCGTTCCTATGCCTACCTCCTCTCATCTCCATATCCTTCTTTTAGCCCATTTAAAAGGACAAATAAGGACCCAGGTTCATACCGCTTTACATCAGCAAAATATAAAGAACAACCTACTAATGAAAGCTTTGCTTTATTGAACTAAGTAATATATATCATTTCACCATTCATAGTACTTTCTGTTTCTTACATACAAAACAGGGGATAACAATTATCTATTATTTCACGAGATGAAAAAACTCTCTATGTCTAGATTTATCATTATTCCCACCTTTTTGCAACTATCATACCATAGTTGCTATACAAACATTTTCTCACTTTTGTCAGTTAATCAAACGTTTGTTTAAATAATTTCTTAATTTAAACAAACGTTTGATTAACTCAGAAAAAACACCCAAATATGGGTGCTTTCTCTGATTAATCTTTACTATTTGATAACCGCTTAACTTCATAAGCTAGGCTATCCAGTTCCACTTTTCTTTATTATCGCTTGTTGATTTCTTCTAACAAGATTTTATTAACAAGTGGTGGGTTTGCTTGTCCTTTTGTCGCCTTCATAATTTGACCCACTAAGAAGCCAATTGCACGGTCTTTACCGTTTTTAAAGTCTTCAATAGATTGTTCGTTATTATCAAGAATTTCTGTTACGACCTTACGAAGTGTACCTTCGTCAGAAATTTGAACAAGACCTTTTGCTTTAACGATTTCTTCTGGGTCTCCACCTTTTTCAATTAATTCGTTAAATACTTTTTTCGCAATTTTAGACGAAATTGTACCTTTTTCAATTAATTGAACCATTTTAGATAGACCAGCTGGCGTTAATGCTACGTCTTTTAATTCTTTTTGTTGTTTATTTAAGTATGCAAGTACTTCACCCATTAACCAGTTTGATGTTAATTTCGCGTCTGCACCGTCTACAATTGTTGCTTCAAAGAAATCAGACATCTCTTTTGTTAATGTTAATACGTGTGCATCATAAGCTGGTAAACCAAGTTCTTCAACATAGCGTACTTTACGAGCATCTGGAAGTTCTGGAATAGAAGCGCGAACGCGTTCTTTCCACTCATCATCGATGTAAAGTTCAACTAAGTCTGGCTCTGGGAAGTAACGGTAATCGTCAGATCCTTCTTTTACACGCATTAAGATTGTTTTCTTCGTTGCTTCATCATAACGACGTGTTTCTTGTTGAATGATGCCACCAGATAATAATTCTTTTTCTTGGCGTACTTGTTCATGCTCAAGACCTTTTTGTACATAAGTGAAAGAGTTTAAGTTTTTCAGCTCTGCTTTTGTACCGAACTTCTCTTGTCCTACTGGACGAAGGGAAATGTTCGCATCACAGCGAAGAGACCCCTCTTCCATCTTACAGTCAGATACACCTGTATATTGAATGATAGATTTTAATTTTTCTAAGTATGCATATGCTTCTTCTGGCGTACGCATATCTGGCTCAGATACGATTTCGATTAATGGCATACCTTGACGATTATAATCCACTAATGAACCTTCACTTGTATGCGTTGATTTACCTGCATCTTCTTCTAGGTGAAGACGTGTAATACCGATGCGTTTCTTTTTGCCATCTACTTCAATTTCAATCCAACCATTTTCCCCAATTGGTTTATCATATTGAGAAATTTGGTATGCTTTCGGATTATCTGGATAGAAATAGTTTTTACGATCAAACTTTGTTTCTGTTGCGATTTCACAGTTTAATGCCATTGCAGCTTTCATTGCAAAGTTAACTGCTTCTTTATTTAGAGTTGGAAGCACCCCAGGATATCCTAAGTCAATTACACTTGTTTGTGTATTTGGATCCGCTCCGAATTCTGTTGGACTCGCAGAGAAAATTTTCGAATTCGTTTTTAACTCAACGTGAACCTCTAAACCGATAATTGTTTCTAAATTCATCTATGCTCGCCTCCTACAGACTTGCTTTTTTTGTATGATAATCTGTTGCTTGCTCAAACGCATGTGCAACGCGATAAATTGTTGCTTCATCGAAGTGTTTACCGATAATTTGTAAACCAAGTGGCATGTTGTTCGCACCGAATCCACATGGAACAGAAATCGCCGGAACACCTGCTAAGTTCACTGGAATTGTTAAAATGTCGTTTGCGTACATTGTCATTGGATCATCTACTTTTTCGCCTACTTTGAATGCTGGAGTTGGCGTTGTTGGTCCAATAATAACGTCATAGTTAGCAAATACATTTTCAAAGTCATTTTTAATTAATGTACGTACTTGTTGTGCTTTTTTGTAATATGCATCATAGTAACCAGAGCTAAGCGCAAATGTACCGAGCATGATACGACGTTTCACTTCATCACCGAAGCCTTCGCTACGCGTGTTTTTGTAAAGGTCCATTAAGTTACTCACATTGTCAGAACGAACGCCATAGCGTACGCCATCAAAGCGTGAAAGGTTAGCAGACGCCTCTGAAGAAGAAATTAAGTAATACGTTGCTAAAGCATATTTAGAGTGCGGAAGAGATACTTCTTCCCAAGTTGCCCCCATACCTTCTAATACTTTTAACGCAGCTAATACTGACTCACGAGCTTCTTCGCCAACACCTTCTCCTAAGTATTCTTTTGGTACAGCGATACGTAAACCTTTTACATCACCTGTTAAACCAGCTAAGTAGTTGCCAACTTCAACATTTGCAGAAGTTGTATCCATGCGGTCAACACCCGAAATCGCTTGTAATAGGTATGCATTGTCTTCTACTGTACGTGTAATTGGTCCGATTTGGTCAAGAGAAGATGCAAATGCAACTAAACCAAAGCGAGATACACGTCCGTAAGTTGGTTTTAAACCAACAACACCGCAATATGCAGCTGGTTGACGGATTGAACCACCCGTATCAGAACCTAAAGAGAATAATACTTCTCCTGCCGCTACTGCCGCTGCAGAACCACCACTAGATCCGCCCGGAACATAATCTAAATTCCATGGGTTTTTCGTAGCATAGAAACCAGAGTTTTCATTTGAAGACCCCATTGCAAACTCGTCCATGTTTAATTTACCGATTGTAATTGTGTCAGCAGCTTTCAGCTTTTGCACAACTGTCGCATCATAAATTGGATCAAAGTTTGCTAACATTTTGCTCGCACAAGTTGTACGAAGGCCGTTTGTTACAATGTTGTCTTTCACACCGATTGGCATACCGAATAGTAAACCGTTATCTTCAGCACCAATTTTTGCATCTAATTCCTTCGCTTTCGCGCGTGCATTTTCTTCATCTAATGTAAGAAAAGCTTTTACGTTATCTTCTACATCCGCAATACGTTTGTATGATTCTTCTACTAAATCCGTAACGGAAATTTCTTTGTTGTTTAACTTCTTATGTAACTCTGATACAGAATGATCAAATAATGACATCGAAATTCCCCTCCTCTATTCTAATACTGCTGGAACACGGATTTGATTATCTTTGTGATCCGGTGCATTTTTTAATACTTCTTCAACTGGTAAACCTTTTTCTGGTACATCTTCACGCATAATATTTTTCATATCTAATACATGAGTTGTTGGTTTAACACCTGTTGTATCTAATTCATTTAACTGCTCTGCAAATGTAACAATTGCATCGAGTTGCTTTTGAAATTTTTCTGCTTCTTGATCTGTAATTGCAAGACGTGCTAAATGCGCTACATGCTTTACATTCTCAACGGAAATTCTTGACACGGCTAGGCCACCTCCATAATATATCGTTCAATCTACAATACTATTGATGATACCAAATTTTCAGTACTTCAAGCAAGTCAACACACGGTACTTACAGCATTTTTACATAAAAAAAGAAAGCCTTCTGCCTTTCCTCTCAATTTATTCTTTATCTAGTGGTTCGTTTTTCGGTAAACGCTCGTTATCTTCTTCATTATCACGAATTGTTTTTTGCAGTACAAAACAGGACATTGTTAAAAATAATGTACCTATTAAATAGTATCCTTTTACGCTAAGTGTTTCATCTAATGTATAAATACCAATTAACATACCAGAAAGCGCACAAACAAATGAAGTCCATGCTAAAAATGTGAACGCTTGGGTATTTCTTCTCCTCATGGTTCTCCCCCTTGTAGCTGTACCTCCATAATAGATAAGTATATTACTATTATGGATTTTTATGTAAAATATATTTATCTACTTATTACTCTATTACATACATTTTCTAATATAAAATTTATTTTTTATCTAATCTGAAAAAACAAATCATAATTGTTTGACATTTATTTCAAACATACATACAATAGAAATAAATATTACGAACCTCGAAATATACGGGAGTGGAAATAATTGTTGCAATATGAACATTTTTTAGATTTACTGCTAGATAATGCCAAGAAGCTTTTCTACCCAGAAGAATGGGTGAGCCTTGATTTATCACTTTCTAAAACAGAAGTATTCTGTCTGTTATGGATGGAGCGAAATACAGATATTACAATGACGAAAATCACGGAGCTTCTCGATATTCCAATGAGCACAACGACAGGTGTCGTTAACCGGCTTGTGAAAAAAGGATATATTGAGCGCTATCGGAACGAAAATGATCGACGCATTGTACTAATTCGCTTAACAGAAACTGGTGTACAACTCGTTCAAGAAGTAAAACAAAATGCGGCTCATTACTTTAACTTTGTGACAGAAGCATTATCAGAAGAAGAAAAAGCATTTTTACTACAAATCTTCCAAAAGATTATGAATCACATCGCTACGTCACAACAAAAACAAGTCGAAAAGCTTCCTACACCTAAGATGAAGAACATCCCAATTGAATAATGCCCTTTATGGGTTTTTATTCAAATATATATTTCGACACTCGTAATATTCGACAACCGAAACAAAGGGGATATAAATATGAGAATTATTTTGTATACAGGTAAAGGCGGCGTAGGAAAAACTAGCATTTCAGCAGCAACAGCACTTCAAAGTGCAAAACAAGGATTAAAAACATTAGTAATGAGCACTGATCCAGCTCATAGCTTAGGAGATTCCTTTGGCATAAAATTATCTTCTGAGCCACTAGAAATTCGTGAAAATTTATGGGCACAAGAAATCAATACAATTTATGAAATGGAAAAAGGCTGGGGGAAATTACAAAAGTATATTACATTGCTATTCACATCAAAAGCTGCTGATGATATTACAACAGAGGAATTAACGATGTTTCCTGGCATGGAGGACTTAATTAGTTTACTTCGTGTACTCGATTACTATAAACAGAAAACATATGATGTCATCATTATTGATTGCGCACCAACCGGAGAAACTCTCGCCATGCTAAGCTTTCCTGATATGCTCGGCTGGTGGATGGAAAAACTCTTTCCGATTAAAAGAAAAGTTTTAAAAGTTGTCCGACCTGTTGCACAACCACTTCTAGGAGTCCCACTTCCTACTGATGATATTATGGATGAATTAACAAATACACTTGAACACCTTGGAGAAATGCGGGATATTTTATCTAACCGTGAAGTGACAAGTATTCGCGTTGTTGTAAATCCAGAAAAAATGGTTATTAAAGAAGCGCAGCGTAGCTTCACCTATTTGAATTTATATGATTATAACGTGGATGCGATCATGATTAACCGCGTCATCCCTGATACCGTTACCGACCCCTACTTCCAAGCATGGAAAGACGCGCAGAAAAAATATAAAGCATTAATTCAAGATAGCTTCCAACCACTTCCTATTTATGAAGCTCCAATGTTTGAACAAGAAGTAGTTGGATTACCTATGCTAGAGCGTGTAGGAGCTGCTCTATTCAAAGATGATGTAGAACCAACCGCTGTAAAATTCAACGGGCGTACACAATATGTAAAAAAAGATGGAGATGAATATATTTTTGTTCTCTCTATTCCATTCTCAGATAAAAGTGAACTCTCTTTAAATCAAAAAGGTGATGAACTCATCATTCGCGCCGGCTCTGTCAAACGAAACATTACTTTACCAAAAACATTAACGCACTTATCTGTTCAGGGCGCAAAATTTGAAGGGGATGTGCTAATCATTCGATTTGGAGGCGTTGTTCATGCATGAGGATTTGCTAAGAACAGTCATTCAAACAAAATTAAAGGTTGGGATGTGTATCATCAATGAATTACCTACTCCTATCGGACAGCAAGCTAAAAAGATGATTCATATTTTGCAAGAAGAGCTTTCCGCTTGTATACAGGAAGAAAAACAGCCTGCAGAAGTAAACTTAAAAAGCATTACGATTGAATAACTATAAGAGCATAGGGGGCCCTTTCCTTACGGGCTTTCTATTTCTTTACCTGGAGATGATTTATTTGATTAAAACACCTAAAATTAAACATATATCTACCAATATTATTGTTTGGTTTATTCCCTTATTATTTTTCATTCATAACCTTGAAGAATCTATTAAAATACCTCAGTATCTTGCCAATCAATTCTCAATTCATTTCATAAGCAATAAGCAGTTTGTAATAGCGATTTGTATATTAACGACCATTGTTCTACTCTTCATTACCCTATACCAAATTCATATTATATCATCTGTTTACTGGATTATTTTCATACAAGGAGCTATTTTCTTTAACGCTGTTCAACATATTGTTTTATTTTTCGTTTATCGCTCTTACAATCCTGGGGCAATATCAGCATTTATAATTGTACTGTTTTCCCTCTATGCATTCTCACTAGTAAAATTATTAATCAATAAAAAGAAACTGGCTCTCACACTATTTTTTAGTTTACTCTCCTATCCTATTATGATCTGGATCACCTTATTTTCAGCTAGCTTCCTTACTTAATCAAATTAAAAAACCAGGAAAACTCCTGGCCTTTTCACTCTACCTAACAGACGTTGAATTTTTTATTACACAGAATTGGAAGGTACAAAATTAAGGTATCGTCTGTTAGGTATGATATATGTTGAACGAGCTAACAGCGAAGGGGTTCCTACTGGTTAGTTCGTTAAACCCGATATTATTTTACGATTTTTTCAAGTTTTTACACGCTGTAACAATTTGAAACAGAGCCTTGAAATCAAATAAAAAGTGCTCTTCTTCATATCTGTAATAAAAATAAGAAGAAGAGCACTTATATACTCATTCACATCTCCTCATCTTCCAAGCCTTTAAGAGCTTGCTTAGAATTAGCACGGTATTAAAAAACCCGTTGCTGAGGTATCACAGGGCCAGTCCCTCCACCTCTCTGGATAAGAGTGTATCGATTTAATTGTCACTTAATTACGTCTTACTATAAAACTCTGAAAAGCGAGGGTCAATACAAAAACCCTAAAATATACCAATTATCTTTTTATTAAAATTTTTAAATGAAATAAGAAAGTCTTTCTAAAAGGAAAATCTCCTCTGTTAATTGAATAACATTACATGAATACGAAATAAAAACGGAGGACGATCGATTATATGAAAACAGCCCTTTTACTCGTTGATATTCAAAATGATTATTTTCCAAATGGTAAAATGGAACTACGTGGCACCATGGAAGCTAGCGAGTATGCAAGTCAACTACTTCGGCATTTTCGAGAAATGAATCAACCTATTTTTCATATCCAACATGTATCTATTCAAGAAAATGCTACTTTTTTTCTCCCTAACACAGAAGGAGTCCACATTCATGAAAATGTTCGCCCCTTAAAAAATGAAACTGTTATTCTCAAACACTATCCAAACGGTTTTCGGGAAACGGACCTATTAGAGCAATTGCAAAACTTAGAAATTGAACATGTTATTATATGCGGGATGATGACTCATATGTGTATTGATGCTACAGTAAGAGCTGCTTTTGATTTCGGTTTTCGTTGTACTGTTGTACATGATGCATGCGCAACAAAAGATCTCATCTTTAAAAACGCTACGATTCCTGCCGTTTATATCCATAATACAATTTTAGCAAGTTTGAATGACGTATATGCAGATGTCATAAGTACAGAAGAATTCTTCAGTTTTAGAAACTCCATCTGAAACAAAAATCATGTCTCTCACAGACAGAGACATGATTTTTTATGCTGTTATTCAAAGGTTACCGTAACTTGAAATCTCCCGAACTTGTTTTTACTTTCACCTTATTTTCCCCTGTACCTTTTACTCCAATCAACTGATTCTTTGATTTCTCCTCATATAGCAGACCAGCAACATTTATATCCGCTTTACCTGAACTTCTATCAAACTCAACTCTTAAGGATTCAGGAAATGTATCAAATTGCATCTTAACATCACCGCTTGATGTATTACACTCTACTTCTCCCCGCAAACTACGATCATTATATTCAATATCACCCGATGATGTATTAGCTGCTAATTCTTTAGAATGTAAACCTTCTACTCTAATTTTTCCGCTACGTGTGTTCAATTTTGCTACTTCGATTTCACTTTTATCTGTCTTAATCTTTCCACTAGATGTTTTAGCTGTTAATTTTTCATTTACCTTAGAATGTGATAATGATACATCCCCAGAAGAAGTATTTATCTCCGCTACCTTTGTTTCAATTTCTTTTGCAACAAAATCTCCTGATGATGTGGTTACTTTGACAGTGTCATATATTTTCTTTGGAACTTTAACTTGTAAGTTTACATCTGCGGCAGTTCCAATTCCCCATCCAACATAATTCTGATTTTTACTAAATTTAATATTTAATCTATTGTTTTCTTTTTTTACATCAAATTTATATTCATCTACTAGCTCTTTGCTTATTTCTCCATCCAGTAACACTTCGATATCTTTTGAATCAACTGTAATAATTTCAACATCTGTGGCAGAAGTCTTTATTTCAATTTCATCAATTTTTTCAACAGCCACCGTTTCTTTTTTATGAATTTCAGTTTTATTAAAAGCTACACCGAAAACAGTCATTGCCCCAACACCAATGCCCCCAATAACTAACAACGATAATGCGATAAGAACAATCTTTTTCATAAAATAACACTTCCTTCGTCGTATTTCTTTCTATAAAATCGTTAAAAATTAAATTCCATACATCCCTGTTCATATAGCTTTTATTATTCAGTACCATATATTATACAGTACTGTTCAATAGCTACTTATTTTTCTCCCAATCTTTCATGTTTCATTTTATCATTTACCATAATTTGTTACAATGTTTTTTCTGAAAAATACAAAAACACTACTTTCAGTGAGCAAAACCGAAAGTAGTGTCCTCTTGTCTAACCATAGATTTTCTTTCAAATTGTATTATACAGGAAATTCAAAAAATTAATACAGAAAAATATGACGAATGAATCAATTTTTCTGGTGCTTTTGTTTCTTTTCACTCTTTTATATTGTATTTAAGCAAGGTAGCAGTTTTCCAATCAGAATCTTTCTTACATGAAAAAGGCCTTCCCTATTACAGGAAGGCCTTTTCATCTATTTCTTATAAAGTTTCAGAAGTAGTTTTTCCTTGCATGTGAAGTGCGATATAGTCAGGTCCACCAGCTTTAGAGTCTGTACCAGACATGTTAAAACCACCAAATGGTTGGTAACCTACGATTGCACCAGTACATCCACGGTTGAAGTATAAGTTACCAACGTGGAAGTCTTCACGTGCTTTTTCGATATGTTCACGGTTATTAGAAACAACAGCTCCTGTTAAACCGTATTCTGTGTTATTTGCAATTGCAAGCGCATGATCAAAGTCTTTCGCTTTACAGAATGCTACTACTGGTCCGAAGATTTCTTCTTTCATTAAACGAGCGTCTTCTGCAACGTCAGCAACGATTGTTGGTTGGATGAACCAGCCTTTAGAGTCGTCTCCTTCGCCACCTGCTACTACTTTACCTTCTTCTTTACCAATTGCAACATAGCTCATTACTTTATCAAATGCAGCTTGGTCATTAACTGGTCCCATGTTCATGTCTTTTTCAGCTGGGTTACCTACAGTTAATTCTTTCGTTAATTCAACAGCACGGTTTAATACATAATCGTATACATCTTCATGGATTACTGCACGAGAACAAGCAGAACATTTTTGTCCTGAGAATCCAAATGCAGATGCAACGATAGACTTAGCAGCTAATTCAAGATCTGCTTCTTTATCAACAACGATTGTATCTTTACCGCCCATTTCAGCGATAACACGTTTTAACCAAATTTGGCCTGGATTTACTTTTGCTGCGCGTTCGTAAATACGAATACCTACATCGCGTGATCCAGTGAAGCTAATGAAACGTGTACGAGGGTGGTCTACTAAGTAGTCACCAACTTCAGATCCGCTACCAGGGATGAAGTTTACAACGCCTGCCGGTAAGCCTGCTTCTTCTAATACTTCCATAAATTTCGCTGCCACTACAGGTGTTGTACTAGCTGGTTTTAGTAATACTGTGTTACCAGAAACTACTGCAGCTGTTGTCATACCTGCCATAATTGCGAATGGGAAGTTCCAAGGAGAAATGATAACACCTACTCCTAATGGAATGTAAGAGAAACGATTATATTCAATTGGACGGCTTTCTACTGGAATACCGTCTTTTAATTTTAACATTTGACGACCATAATATTCCATAAAGTCGATTGCTTCTGCTGTATCAGCATCTGCCTCATTCCATGGTTTACCTGCTTCTTTTACAAGAATAGCAGAGAATTCATGCTTTCTGCGACGAACGATTGCTGCAGCGCGGAATAAAATGTCTGCACGCATTTCTGGCTTTGATTTTCTCCAAGTTTGGAATGTTTCATCCGCTACTTGCATTGCTTTTTCAGCTAACTCACGGCTTGCTTTTGAAACACGACCAACAAGTTCCTCTTTATTTGCAGGGTTTACAGAAACAATTTTGTCTTCTGTAGTGATTTTTTCTCCCCCAATAATTAATGGATAGTCTTGTCCAAGATAAGATTCTACTTTCTTTAAACCTTCTTCAAACGCTAATTTGTTAGCCTCCACTGAAAAATCTGTAAATGGCTCATGTTTGTATGCTACTACCATTCTTTTTAGCCTCCCCTTAGAAAAACGTTTACATTTTACAACATTATTCTACACGATAATTTAGATTTATTCAAATATTCCTAGACTTATATTTTAAAAATTAATTAATTTTTAAAATATAATAAAAAAGAAAAGCTTCATACGTTATGTATGAAGCTAAATAATATGAACATATTCCAAAACATTTTTCCCAATTAATAAAATTGTCACCAATAAAAATAAAGTCCGCACATATCCAACACCTTTTTGTACTGCAAACTTTGATCCTAGATAAGCCCCTAAAATCATTGATAACCCCATAATAATACCGTATTCAAAATGAATGACATCTAAAAATAGAAATGTGATTAAAGATACAATGTTACTAACGAAATTCAAAAGTTTTCCAGATGCAGCAGCTTGAATAAAGTCCAAACCAATTAATAAAAATGCAAAAATTAAAAATGAACCTGTCCCGGGACCAAAAAATCCATCATAAAATCCTAAACTTAAAATAACAAAGAAAAACATTAATGCTTTTCCTTTCGTCATCTTTTTATAAGTGGACGCACTTCCCCAATCTTTTTTTACAATAATATAAATTGCAATAAATACCAACATAATAAGTACAAGCGGCCGTAAAATATCGGGTGGAATAAATTTCACAACTAAAGCTCCAGCTATCGCACCCACAATAGTTAATGGGATTAATTTTCCTACTATACGAAAATTAACCTTTCCTGAACGAATAAAATAAATAGCACTTGTAAAAGTCCCCATCGTTGCAGCCAGCTTATTTGTTGCAATTGCCGATGCAGGCGATAAGCCCACAAACATAAGTGCTGGAAGTGAAATGAGCCCTCCTCCTCCAACAACTGAATCAATAAATGCAGCCAAAAAACCAAAAGCAACGAGTAATACAATAATCTGTAAGCTTAACTCATCCATGTCTTTTCTCCTTACCCCTTTTTGTTCACAACATTAGAAATTATAACAAAATTACAGAAGAAAAAAAGCCGTTCCAGAAAGGAACAGCTTTTTTCTTAATCTAAAATTTTCACAAATGGTTCATCCTGCTTCGCCTCACGAATAATAATCGCTTCTGGTCGTTCAACAGATTTAATTGTCACCTGTACTTTCACATAATTCGGGAAGTATTGCATAACTTGTCCAGCAACAAATTGTGTAAATCCAATCACTTCTGCTTTTCCATTAAACTGAACAGGGATTTCAAGTTTCATTTCTTTTAATTGATCATCTTTATAAAATCCTGTACCAACAATAGCTGTGTAGTCACCTTTGAAAAACTCACTCAGTTTTGCTTTAAAGTTTTCTACAATTGCGTAATCTTCACGCACATCCGTTTTAGCTGATTCAGAAGGGAACAAGTAATATTTTTCATTAATTGCTTTCCAATCTCCTACTTTGTCACTGCCTTTATCTATTTGAGCATAAGATACAAATTTTCCTGGTACAAGTGTCGATTTTGATCCTTGGCGATAAATCGCAAATGTAATGGGAACATTTTTTAATTTTGGATCTTTCTTTTGCAATAATGTTAAAATTTCTTGTGCCATAGACTTACCTTGATCTAACATTTCTTTTTCTGAAATTTCTACCTCACGTGGATACCCATGTTCCTCAGTATAATAATGAACCGAATTCATTGCTAAACCAATAACAACTCCACCAAGTTCAACTTCTTTTTCACCTTTTCGTACATAATAATCGTGCTCTAAAATATTAGAAAGATACATTGGTGTTTTTTTGTTTCGAACCTCTAATGATTCTGAACCTTCTTGTAACGCCGGATTTAATCCAATATTAGGGAATTTCACTGCGTCTTTTTTCAGTTTCTCTTCTAACTCTTTTTGCTCCGCATCTGTACGCTTTCTCTTTACAAGCATTTGAACCGTTTCTTTATCTAAAGAGCTACCACCTTTGAATAGATAATCCTTCGTACTAAACGATTCTTTCGCAATACGCATTAGTCCTGTTTCAAATTCATCTATATCCAGACGGCTATTTAATCCTTGTACAACTAAGCCACGTGCAGAACCTGGATCAAATGGCACCGTTGTTTTGTAATAATCCTCAGAAATAGAATATTTCGGAACAATCGCTTGTTCTTTTGATTTACCCGATTTTTCAACAACTTTTTCTTCTTTTTTTATACCTGTACTACATCCACTTAGAAGTAGACCTAGGCTTAATACCGCTAATGCTATTTTTTTCATGGTAAGTTTGCACCTCTTACTTATTCAGCTCTTGTAAGAACCTCTCTTCATTCCAAACCTCAATATTATGTTTCTCTGCTTGTGCTAATTTTGACCCTGCCGCTTCACCAGCAACGACTAAATCAGTACTTTTACTTACACTACCTGTTACTTTTCCACCTAGCTCTTCAATCTTTTTCTTCGCTTCGCTACGCCCCATAACTTCTAGTTTCCCTGTTAGAACGATTGTTTTTCCAGCGAAGTAAGATGCAATATTTTGTAAATCAGCACGTTTTATGCCTTTGTAGGTCATGTTAACACCGTACTCTTTAAATTGTTGTAATAATTCTAACACGTCTTCATTATCAAAGTACGTTACAATTGATTGGGCCATTTTCTCGCCAATTTCATTAATCTCTTTTAACTCTTCTTCTGTTGCTTTCACAAGATGATCCATCGTTTCAAAATGCTCAGCTAACGTGCGAGCCGCTTTTGCACCGACATGACGAATACCAAGTCCAAATAATAGACGCTCCAACGAATTTTCCTTAGAAGTTTCAATTGCTTGTACTAATTTAGATGCTGATTTCTCACCAAAACGCTCTAATTGTAACAATTGCTCTTGCGTTAATGGATACAAATCTGCGAATGTCCGAATATAATCTGCTTCAAAGAGCTGTGTAATAACACGCTCTCCAAGCCCATCAATATTCATTGCATTTCTTGAAACAAAATGAATCAATCCTTCACGAATTTGCGCTGGACATGCTGGATTAATACAACGCAGAGCTACCTCTTCTTCTAAACGAACCAGTTCACTGTCACAAGCCGGACAATGCGTTGGCATATGATACTCTTCTTCTTCACCAGTACGTTTATCGAAAATAACATTAACTACTTCTGGAATAATGTCTCCAGCCTTTTTCACAATAACGTAGTCACCAATTCGAATATCTTTTTCACGAATTAGATCCTCGTTATGTAGAGATGCACGGCGGACAATTGTTCCTGCCACTCGAACTGGCTCTAGTTCTGCCGTCGGTGTCACAACCCCTGTGCGTCCCACGCTCAGTTCAATACCTGTTAATCTCGTTACAACTTCTTCTGCCGGAAACTTATAAGCAATTGCCCAGCGTGGACTCTTTGCTGTTGTTCCTAAACTATCTTGCAAGGCCACATCATCTACTTTAATTACGATTCCATCAATCTCATAATTAAGATTCGGGCGCTTTTCCTGCCATTCTTCTACATAAGCGATTACATCTTCAATTGTTTCACATGTGCGGCGATTTGGATTCGTTTTAAACCCAAGCTCGCCTAAGAAGTTTAATGATTCGCTATGTGATGCAATCGTCTTTTCTTTCACATCAGCAAGGCCGTACACAAACATTGACAAATTACGCTTCGCAGCAATTTTTGGATCAAGCTGGCGAAGTGATCCTGCTGCTGCATTACGTGGATTTGCAAAAACTGCCTCGCCATTTTGTTCTTTCTCTTCGTTTAATTTTACAAATGAACGCTTTGGCATATATGCTTCACCGCGCGCTTCTAATGTTACTTCTTCTTTCAAACGAAGAGGGATCGCTTTAATTGTTTTTAAATTTTGCGTAATATCTTCACCAGTTACGCCATCGCCACGTGTTGCGCCTTGAACGAAGCGTCCTTTTTCATAATGAAGGGAAACAGCAAGACCGTCAATTTTTAGTTCACATATATATCTTACATTTGAATCATCAATTCCTTGACGTACTCTGCGATCAAAATCACGTAAATCTCCTTCATTAAAGGCATTTCCTAAACTTAACATCGGCGATTTGTGCGTTACTTTTTCAAATATATCAAGCACTGCTCCCCCAACTCGAACGGTGGGAGAGTCTTCTATTAAAAATTCTGGGTTCTCTGCTTCTAATTTTATAAGCTCCTGCATATCACGGTCGTATTCCGCATCAGAAACAGAAGGATTGTCTAATACGTGATATTGATAGTTGAATGCATTTAACATATCACGAAGTTCTTCTATACGCTGCTTTGCCTCTTCTTTTGACATATCCTTACTCCTTTCTATTGTTTCGTTACAGGTGCAAATTTTGCTAATAAGCGTTTAATGCCAATTGGACTTGGGAATGCAATATCTAATTCTTTTGCATCTCCTTCACCTTTCACACTTACAACTGTACCAACACCCCATTTTTGATGGGACGCTTTATCACCTACAGCCCAGCCAATTTGCTCTCCTCCTGTCGTTTTCACAGTTGGACGCACAAATGCAGAGCGGGAACGTGTTGTCGTTGTTGCCCCAGCCGATCTTCCTTTTGCACTAAATGTCTCACGCTTTGGCGCTGTTTCATTTAATGGTTCTAGCAACTCCGTAGGAATTTCTGAAATAAATCGAGATGCTGCATTCATATTTGTTCTACCGAATAACGTACGCATTTGGGCATTTGATAAATATAACTCTTCTTCCGCACGAGTAATACCTACATAAGCAAGACGGCGTTCCTCTTGCATTTCATCTTCTTCCATAAGAGAGCGAGTATGCGGGAACACTCCTTCTTCTAGTCCAATAATAAAGACAACTGGGAATTCAAGTCCCTTTGCCGAGTGCATCGTCATTAAAATAACTTCTTCACCCGCAGTTGGATCCTCATCCACGCGATCAATATCTGCTACAAGTGCCAAATCTGTTAAGAAAGCAACAAGACTCTTATCTTCACTTTGCGATTCAAATGTCTGTGTAACAGATAAAAACTCATCTAAGTTTTCAAGTCGTCCTTCTGCTTCTAAAGAACGTTCATTCTTTAGCATATCGCGGTAACCCGTTTTCTCAATCACTTCTTCTACTAGTTCCGTAACAGATAAGTATTCTTGCATGTTTACCCAGTTGTGTAATTGACTTGCAAATTCTTTTACTGCTTTTGTGATTTTTGCACTTACTCCGACATGTTCAATTTCATCCATTACAGCCGTTAATGAAATCCCATTTTGCACGCCGTAGTTAATAATTTTATCGATAGACGTGGCACCGATTCCTCGCTTCGGCATGTTAATAATACGTGCGAAGCTAATCTCATCATCTGGATTTGCAATTAAACGTAAGTATGCCAAAATATCTTTAATCTCTTTACGATCATAGAACTTAATGCCGCCGACAATTTTATATGGAATATTAGACTTTAAGAAAATCTCCTCGACCATACGAGACTGGGCGTTCGTACGATACAGAACCGCAAAATCTGTATATTTTCGATTTCCCATTTGAATTTCATCGCGAATTTTTTTTGCAACAAAATATGCTTCATCCTTTTCCGTTGCAGCACGGTAATACGAAATCTTACTTCCAATTTGATTGTCTGTCCATAATTTTTTCGGTTTACGATTTGAATTATTTTCAATTACAGCATTAGCCGCATTTAAAATATTTTGTGATGAACGGTAGTTTTGCTCTAACAAGATAACCTGTGCATTTTCGTAGTCTTTTTCAAATGACAAAATGTTAGAAATGTCCGCCCCACGCCAACGATAAATGGACTGGTCAGAATCACCAACAACACAAAGGTTTTTAAAGCGAGCAGCTAATTTATTTACAAGAATGTATTGGGCTCTATTCGTATCTTGGTACTCATCCACATGAATATATTGGAACTTACGCTGATAGAATTCCAATACTTCTGGAACACGTTCAAATAAATGGATCGTCATCATAATTAAATCATCAAAATCTAATGAGTTATTTTTCAAAAGACGTTTTTGATATTCTGTATATACATCGCTTGTTAATTTTTCAAATGGATCCGCAATTGAAATTTGCTTTGCATATTTATCAGCAGATAACAATTCATTCTTTGCATTACTAATACCAGATAAAATAGAACGTGGATCGAATTTTTTCGGATCAATATTACGCTCTTTCATAATCTTTTTTACAACCGTAAGTTGATCACTTGCATCTAAAATCGTAAAGTTACGATTAATTCCGATACGATCAATGTCACGTCGTAAAATACGTACGCACATTGAGTGGAACGTAGAAATCCAAATATCTTCCGCTTCCGGGCCAACAAGCTTATCGATACGTTCACGCATTTCACGAGCCGCTTTATTTGTAAAAGTAATTGCTAATACATTCCAAGGTGCTACACCTTTTTCACCAAGTAAGTATGCGATGCGATGTGTTAGCACACGCGTCTTACCACTACCAGCACCTGCCATTAATAGAAGTGGTCCGTTTGTTGTTTGCACTGCCTTTTGTTGCTGAGGATTTAAACCATTTAATAATTTATCAGTTATACTCATATGTGCCTGCACCTACTCTCCTTTTACAGCTTTTACTGTTTGTAAAGCTGCCTTTATATCATCATAAATTACATTTCCTACAACGACTGTATCAGCGTACTGTGCCATTTCTTTTGCTTCTTTCGCACTTGAAATTCCACCGCCGTAATACAACTTTGCTTGTTGTAATTCTGCTTTTACATTTTTAACGAGTTCAATATCTCCGTAAGTACCACTATATTCTAAGTAAAAAATCGGCAACTTCAGAAGCTTGTCTGCCATACGTGCATATGCAATCACATCATCTTCTGTTAAATCACATTTCGCCTCTGTAAGCTGAGCTACTTTTGCTTCTGGATTTAAAACACAATATCCTTCCATGAAAATTTCATCCCAGTTCATAATATCCCCGAATTCTTTCAATGCCTCATGATGAATTCCCGTTATCCATTCCACTTTTGAGCTGTTTAAAACACTTGGAATGTAATAAAAATCAAACCCTGGTGTAAGAGCTTCAAGATCAGAAACCTCTAACACACAAGGAACTGCATATCTACGAATGCTTACTAGCATGTGTAATACATTATCAATTGTTACCCCGTCACTTCCGCCTACAATCACTGCGTCTGTTCCAGATTCACAAATCATTTCTAAATGTTCATCGCTTAATTCCTTATTCGGATCAAGTTTAAATACATGTTTCCACTGTGAAATATCGTACATGAAAACACCCTTTCTTTTGTCTATTCACCTTTATGTGCTGGTTCAAAAAGGAGGATCTAGAGAGCCGAGCTATTCGAGGCGCTGCAGCCAGGAGGACACGGAGTGTAGCTATATACTACATGAGTACCGGACTGGCAAAGCAACGAAGAAATGCGAAGGTTATCTTGACCGGACTTTTTAAACTTCCTTTTATGCATTCTTACATTATAACAAAAAAAGACACCTATACACACGTCCAATCCAACATCTTTTTCACCGTCAAATGTTGGATTACATATCGCGAAACTTACGTGGAATAATAACAACTGAAATAGTGTTTGCTATTTCTAAGCTGATGAAGAAGGAGTGTTTTCTTTGATGAAGCAAAACATCGGCATAATGAATGCTCTAATCCGAATTACACTCGGTTTAGTTGTACTAAGTTGTAGCACAGCTAAACTCACACGTAAACCATGGTGCACTTGGTCAAAGGTTTTGCTGTGGCTTGGTGCAATGAAAATTGCAGAAGGAATCTTGCGTTTCTGTCCTATTACTGAAGCATGTAAATTTGGAAAATATATAAACATGGGTGCCTTAAAAATACCTAGCATGGATTTTAATAAAAAAGGACATGCTAAACAAGAAGAAGTAAGTCACACTTCCAGTCCTGACAAACCAGGATCAAAAGGAAGTTATGATGCTTCTGACAAAGAGATTGAGTCAGCGATTGAAGAAGCAATCCTGGCGAAACCGCTTTGAATCATTTGTCACGATGCAAGATGCTCTCAAAGAGACTTAGCTGCTGCAGTGGGCGGCTAAGTCTTCTTTATTTTATCACAAAACAGAACTAATGTTCTTTTTGTTTTATTTCCCCTAAGAGATTCCACTAAAAAAAGAGCGGATTTTTTCGCTCTTTACTTTCCTTGTGTTTGAATGAATTCTTTCTCTTGCTCTGGATTTGTTAATTTGTAGGCTTTACCAGTGTTACCGCCTTGTATTTCCCAAAAAAATTATGCTCCTCAACCGCTTGAGTGAAATCACCTTTCTCCCATCTATCTAAGATTTCAACGTATTGTGGCTTGTATTGCAGAAGATCGCTTTTTTCAACCAGTTCTCGCACCTTTTTTAATGTTCTTCGAATTCATTTCAATAAATCCTCGCCTTTCGGAGGCTAATACTTTTTGATGAGTCATTTTATGCATTGAATCAATTACAACACCCTCAAAATTTAATAAAGTGAAACTTTAATCAGTGGAGGTTTTCTTCATCCCCCACTGATTATTAGCCCGTACCAATCGAGCTTTTACGGGCAGCCCGCCCCCCATCTAATCTCTTTGCTTTTACTGGATTCTGAGGTGGAGGTCTTACTGCCCGTTAATGCGTGATAAATAACTGTAGCTATATATTAATTTGAGATGTATCGCACCGCACACCTAAAAAACTAATTTCCCACTCTTCTAAGAAAAGTTTTTTTATTATTTTCAGAAAATAGAGTTTTCCTCCCTTGCATTCGATGATATAAAAGTGATATCATTTTTATATCAGAAGGAGGCGATTATATGAGAGAAAAACAAGTGTTTTATGTAAATGGTTTTCTAGGTATTATTGGTCTTTTAGCTTTAGCCGGTATCGGTGTATTTTGCCTCGTACAAGAAATATTTGTAGTAGCTGTACTTTGTCTAATT
>Ga0209025_1001047_pt1 | contig 40518 bp, 42 predicted proteins | sample AraplaMF_Col_mLB_FD_184256 | JGI IMG/M metagenome (GOLD analysis project Ga0209025, IMG submission 184256) | Arabidopsis root microbial communities from the University of North Carolina, USA - plate scrape MF_Col_mLB (SPAdes) (version 2) | ecosystem: Host-associated > Plants > Roots > Endosphere... | reverse complement strand
TTCCTGAGACATATTTAACTTTACTCTATATTCTTTCATTCGAGTCTTAAGTGGCATCTTGCATTCCTTTCTTTTCCCTACGCTCAAATATTTCTAAGTTAATTAAGAAGGTACCTAATGGTGCAAAAACTGAAATAATAACAAGGAAACGAATTATATGTAGATTTTCAAAAATAAAAATACTCAAAACTAGTATGATACCTAGTACCAATGCTACGAAAAAAGCTCTTGTAGCAGAGATGCGAACATGTAGTATAAAAAGCTCATCTGGTACCACTTTTGCATATGCAAAGAAGAAAAAGAAATTGAATAGGAGACCTGCCCACGTAATATCACCTAAAAATGAGAAAGGTGCCAAAAACCCTAAAAAACCGATAAATCCTAAATAAGCCATTTTATTTTTCATACAATCCTCCTACGTGATATATTTCGCTCTATATGTTAAAAATATATCACATAGTTTTGCAAATTGAAAGGACTTACAACATTACAAATTTGTTTTAAATTGACAGCAAAACCACAAAAAGATACGTGAAATTGCCGCTAACAGCACCCTTCAAAAGAATCGTTATAACAAAAAACTCACAATATTGATACAATATAATTATTAAATGAAATCAAGAGAAAACAAAATATAAATTTAGGAGGAGAAATACTTTGGAAATAGATCAAATAAAAAATATCCTAAGAAAAAGAGCAACTATCTTTCAAACAGGTGGAAAAAGGCCCGATTTATCTATAAATGAAAGTTGGATTGGAAAGATTCACTATTCATTACCAAATGAAACTTACCCAATTGACCGCTATGGAGAAAAAATGTATGCGATCATGATGCTTAATTTAACTCAAATACCTTTTCTTCCAGAAGTAGTAAAAGATTTGAAAGCCATCGCAGTATTTCTCTCTCCAAACTTTGCTAAAGATTTGTCCAACTTATCGAGGAATTTTTGTATTAGAGAATATGATTCTTTAGAGGAACTAGTACCCAATGAGATGTCACTTACGTTTCCAAACCTAAAACCTTTTCCCTTAATCCCTAGATTAGTAACTGATGAGTTTCCACAATGGGATACGGAAGATTTTCCAAACAACATTCAAGATAGAATTTTAGAACTTGAAAACACAATTGATATTGACTACTACGAGGATATTTTTGAAGAAAATTATTACATACATAAATTAGGTGGCTATGCTTCTTTTGCCCAATCAGGTATCCAATGGCCTGCGGATTATGAATATATTTTTCAAATAACAGATGACCCAAAAGCACATTTAAAGATTATTCATGGCGGCGGAATTTATTTTGCTAAAAATAGTAAAACAAATGATTGGATTGCACACTGTGATTTCTTATAGGAATAAGAAATAAAGTAACGTTTTCTTATGTGAAATCTTGCTTAGCTTATATTCTCGTTAAAATGTTGGCGGTATGTCTATAAAACTACACACTTTAATGGATTAAAAGGAAAAAGAGAATTTACAATGAAGAAATATGTCAAATTAGAGGTGTCAGCTAGACCACCTAGTCTCATTGGTTAAAAGAACTTGAATAAAGTTCTTTTTTTATTTCTAATTAATGCCAATAGTGACACTTCATACCTAGAATCGTTTCCTTATCCCTATAATGGTTCTTTCATTAATAATACTCTAGTTAATAAATATCTTGAAAATAAATTGTTAAATTTATCAATTTGATAACCTAATCCCACAGAGTAGTAAAGGATGAACAATTAGACATGCCCATAATACGATCTACGTAAAAAGGCGAAAAGCCTATCTCTTGTGTTGATAAAGCTGTAGAAATATAAAACAGAATATTCTGTTTTATATTTCTACAACTTCAAGATATTTACATATTTAGGAAACGAAGTTATGTTTGTGATGATATACAATAAATGGAGGGAAGGGATCTTATTATGTTTAAAAAAGTAGCATTAGGGATTTCGTCGTTAGCAATCACTACATTTGTAAGTTTAGGAATGGCAACAGAGGCATCTGCTGGTCCTGCAGCACCATTGTCTTCCTTAAATGTTGTACAAGTAGAGTCTGAGCAAGGTGGGGTAGAGACAATCAATACTAATAGCTTTAGTACAACAAGGAACCATGGAGGAAGTTACCTATATATTTACACAAAAGAAATTGGATATGGACAAAATCCGATTGCAAAAATGAATGGTTCAGCAGTAAAGAGTATTGGCTCAACTGTAATTGGCGGCAACCCAATTGTTGGTTGGTATTATAAGTGGGATGCATCTGGACATCAACAGGGGACATTTGAATATCAAAAAACCTCTATTAATTTCCCATTCAATACAATGCGCACTTCACTTTATATACAATAAATAACCAGGGGTAAATTATAGGAATAACTATTAAGGTACGAGTTCTAATGGGGTAGTTTATTCTTTGAATTGAATACTATTTCTATAATAATACTTTTCTATTGTTTTATGACTATGTTACCCATTTGTAAAAGTTCATAGTCATGATAGCTCTACGGATCTATATAAACATAGTTTTGGAGAATGGAAACCTTTAATTTTAAAAAAATACAGAATAAGAGGAGTTTTAGTATGAAAAAACAAAGTCTAGCTATAGCTACTATTCTATCATTAGGTTTAACTGTATTTGGTGGTACTACCTCTACATTTGCGATGACTGAGCCAAATGATAATGTGACGTTTCAATTTACATCAAAATATATAGGAAATATACCGTCAAAGCCCAAGGACTGTAATAATGTAGACAAATATAAGCTGTGTACAAACAAAGAAGAAGCTGATGCTTGGGGAAAAAAACAATTTAGTAAGTGGAGTAAAGAAGAGAAATCTGCCATAAGAGATTATACAAAAAATGCAAGGCCGTATAATGAATTCTTAAGAACGCATGCGGGTAAATTAGATTCTGATCTTACAATGAAGAAAAAAATTGAATCCTTAGATAAAGCATTAAATAGAAAAGAGGCAAAAATGAATGACAATATAAAAGTGTATCGAGGGGATGATGCATGGATTTTTGGAAAGGAGTATGATAATTCCATAATAAAAAATGGCAAGGTTGATAGGGAGAAATTCAAGGAAATACAAAAAAAATTCCAAGGAAAAACAATAACTGAGTTTGGATATATAAGTACTTCTATACTTATTGATGCCGGATATGCCAAAACAAGACCAGTTATGACAGAATTTAAGGTAGGCTCTGGGACTCATGGTGCTTATATGAATTCAGATGACTTGACTGCGTATCCAGGGCAATACGAATTGTTATTGCCAAGAAATACCGTCTATAAAATTGAAAAAATATATATAGCTATAGATAACAATACCCAAAAAGAACAAATAAAAGTGGAGGCTACAATTAAATAAATCTAATGAAGTTAAATTTTAAAAAATAAAGTGATTCAGAATAACTATATAAATCCGAATACGCAACGCATGTAAATAATCCAAATAAAAACCGTAAGGATTTCTAATCTTTACGGTTTTTAATCATCTTAGCCAAGAAGACTCCTTCCTCAAGGAGCGTGAAGGGTTTCAGCCCAGTGAGTAGGCGGGAGATGAATTGGCTTCGAACAAGGGATGGTAGGGATCCATCTTAATTGTTCGACATATATAAAATGTTACTTTGCTATCTATCGAATATATTTTAGATAAGTTTAATTTGATATTCTTGAAGCCAGCTATTTACTTGAAGTAGATAATCAATTAAACCTCTAGCTTCATTACCAGTAATGATTTCATCTGTACCTAGTGCAACTGAACGAACCTTTTCTACGTTAATAAGAGGTAGAATAGGAGAGGTATTATCGTTTAATACATCTAGCATCCATACACTAATTCCTTGTAAATAGGCGTTATCTTTTGTACTTGGATATGCACTTTTTTTACGATAACATACATCTGTGGGAAGAACAGTCTGGAAAGCTCGACGTAAAATTCCCTTTTCAATATTATCGATACTTTTTATTTCAAACGGTACATTCCAGAGATATTCAACCAGTCGATAGTCACAAAATGGAACACGTACTTCAAAACCTGTCATCATGCTAGTACGATCTTTTCTCTCTAACATAACATGATGAGATTTTTCATGAAGGGGTCCTACCACACATCCATCAACTTCAGAATTTTATAAGGCCCCAAAATAAGATTTTCACCTAGAAATATCAATTTTACTGTTTTTGGGGCGTTCGTTTTATGGATACAATTTTTTAGCTTGATGGTACAGGCGGGATATCTGATTATTAAACAATTTAAACCTGGCTACCGACCCTTGAAATTATTAAGGGGATAGAGAATGTAAATTGCCGCTGTTTCTCTGATAGATATCCCGTGTTCATTCATATAATTAAGTACGTCTAGTTTATACTGGGTAGAGTAGGATGTATATCGTTTTTCAAAAGCATATTTACCTGAAAATTTATATCGTCTAATCCACTCACGAAGTCAGCTAGGAGTAAGTTCTATAGATTTAGCAATTGTTTTTCCGCTTTCTGTACCATCTAAATAGCGTTTCACTGCTTGGATCTTCTCTGTTGAAGAAAATTTAGCCATAAAAAATGCACCTCCAATTGTTAGACTGTGTCTAACAATTGGGGTGCACTTCAAAAGAATTGAAGAGACTTTTCTAATTTTAAGAATGTTAATTCTTAAAACACCTATTTCATAACAAGGACGACAAAACAAACGCAATATTTAATTGTATTTTTTAAAACGAATAAATGTTTAACCTTTAGTAAAATCTAATAACCCACTACCTTCTAAACGTCTATCATAGCCAATATCTGTAGTACGTTTAATTAATTGTGCGTAAATTTCTGGTTCTGAAAATGTTCTTCCAAATTCATTTTCACATTGTCTAATTATTAATGCACTTCCTCCAGAAACATGAGGTGTAGCCATCGAAGTACCGCTTAATTTCGCATAACCACCATCGATATAAGTTGACCAAATTCCTTCTCCAGGAGCTACTAAATCAACATTTTTATTAGAGTTACTAAAACAAGCAATTTTTTTGTGTAAATCAATAGCACCAACTTCTACTACTTCTTGATAAGAACCAGGATACATTAATTCATCAGTAGATTCACTACAATCACCATTATTACCTGCAGCACACACAACTAAAACATCATTAGCAACTGCATTTTTTACAGCTTGATATAATCTAGAATCATTAAAAGCTCCACTCAGAGACATAGAAATTGCTCTAACTTTTTCTCCATTAGAACCTCTCCAATTTACTGCATAATCAATACCATTTGCAATCCAGTCCCAGGCTCCAGAACCACTTCCAGAAAGAACTTTAACAACAAGCAATTTTGCCAATGGTGCAACACCCACAACACCCTTATTATTTTCCATAGCAGCTATTGTTCCTGAAACATGCGTACCGTGACCGTTATTATCAGAGAAATTATTAGGATCATTATTATAATCCGTTGTAAAATTTCGTCCCCCTACAATACAATCTTTTAATTCAGGATGATCAATTTGACAGCCTGTATCCAAGACAGCTATTACAATATTCTTTCCTTTTTCACTTTTTTCCCATACTGATGGAGCATTAATAAGCTCTACTCCTTTAGGAATCTCACTTATATCTGTTGCAACTTCTAAAACATCAAAAGGAATTAAATTAGCATCATTTTTAGCATCATTTAAACCCATCAATATCACTCCTATCCAAAAATTAAAAATAGAAAACATCAAGATTTAAATTCTCCTAAAAGCAAATAAATATACCCTTTTATAAACAAAACTTAAAATAATCGTTTTTTTGTATATTAACATTTTATATTTTTCTCTTAATCAATAACTTTATATCAGTTCAACCTATAATCCTTAAATTTAACAACTAAAATACAAATTCAATATACTGTAAAAAAATCACCTCTTATAAAAATTAATCAATTATCAATTTTTATAAGAGGTGATTTTATGAACTATGAAACTAATCTATATAGAGTATGTCAACAATTTGGAGCTCCAATACCACCAAACGATACACCCATTACCTCTCCTCATAATCCTGTAGATATTCAAAATATGTGCAAAAACATTGGAAGATGGACTTATCTTTTTTCAGGATACAAAACACCTTATCATTTAGTAGAAGGTTATACAAGATTAGCTTGGATCCATTATTATGCTAACCATCCAGATAATTCATTAGGGGTAAAGCTCAGTAATAAACACTCTGTTTGGTTGATTACAATGAAAAATTAATTAATTTAAACATTGAGTCTGCACAGTTACAGGAGAAGAATCTGAAGTGACTTTATCATATAGCAAATAGGAAGTTTGCTGTCAGTTCAGAATTGTTAGATTCCATGGCAATGGATTATTGACCATTTATAAAATGGAAATGAATACTTTTACTAATACAATACATCATAAATAATCTTTTATCAGGATTTCTAGCAAAAAAGGTAGATTTTTTCGTTATGGGGTATTGTTTTCTGTTAGCTTGATGGCAATGGGCTGTACTCCTTTAACCCCCGAAGCATAGCTGTTTTAAATATATGTTAAGTGTGATTCTATTGTTGATTCTAAATATAAAGGTGAATAAAATTTGTTGCTTAGGCTCAAGATACTAGGAGTATTTGAATTAACATTATTAAAAAGGAGATGTTTAACATGAGTAAGTCTGATTGGGTTAGTACAAATCCTGCTGGAGAGGATCGCGGACCAATATTCGTACCTCAAGGGAAAGTTATATCTGGGATTGAGGTAAGAGAGGCAGCCGGATACGGTATTATTGATTTGCGTCTTTCTTATCGTGACTTTAATTCAGGTGATGCTGGTGAAACAGGTTGGTTGACTAATAATGAAAATGTGAACTGGGTAAGGCAAGATGATGTTTCAGAGCAAGAAATAGTAATTGGAATTAGGACTAAAGAACAAGCAGGGCATGGTATCATTGATATGCGACTTGTATACAAAAATGCAAGAAATGGTACGAAAAGCTATGGAAAATGGCTAACAGATAACAAGGAACAGGCAATGGAAAATGAAGTCACAATTTCCGAAGGATATGTAACTGGTATTGAAGGGAAAGAACAAGCAGGTTTCGGAATTGTGAATTTAAGAGTCATAAATAATGAATAAAAATCTCCTGTTTTTACAGGGGATTTTTTCTTTGCAGGAATTTCATTCTCATCATGGAATACTCTCGCTAGGAGGTGTCGTGACGTTATGACGGACAAAATTGTTTATTCTGCTAGTGAAGTATACAAACGACTAGGAATAAGTGATAGCACCCTTAGAAAGTACATGGAAGTATTGCAACGAGAGATTTGTTGTAAAAAAAGATAATCGTGGCAGACGCCAGTACACAGACAGTGACATTATGGTTATTGAGAAATTAATTGAATTGAGTAAGCATGACGGTATGACGCTAGAAAAGACTGAGGAAACGGATTTAGTGCCATTCTACATTAAACAGCAATTAGGGGTCACCATATCAAAAAAAGAAAATTGTACGTTTACTAAATTATTATTATATCCATGTTGATTTAAAATGATTTATACAAAATTTGAAATCGATAAAGCCCAATGATGTCAGTAAATGTGCAAGATATCAATGGGTTTTATTTGAATATTTAAAGATGTGTTTTACAAATTATAAAAGATATAAACTTAATTTTACCTTTTACAAATGAATCTTCCTAAAAGTGATATTTTTAATTACTGAAAGTACAATTCCCTCAAAGTAACATGGTGACTCCAAATACAACATAAAAGAAAAAAGGATTCTTTTAATAAGAATCCCTTTTGTTAGCTTGGACTAAATTCTCTTGAAATATTAATATGTTCACCAAATATATTCATGAGATTACTATTATTTTTAATCACTTGGCGCTTAAATGCCGCAAAGGCTGAACTAGAATCAAGTTTTTCGATAATCTCTAAAAAATATCTATCTTTCCGTTGTTGAGTTGCGCTTTTAATATAATTCCTTAACAAATCATAGAAATCTAACATTTCATCAACTAACGCTTCTCTAATATATGATGCTTCTATCGTTTTTAAATGGGTACTTCCATTATAAACTTTATGTAGCAATTCAACAGTCTGAACCGTTTTATTTTCTTGATCCATTGCTTCTATATATACTTTAGCAAAAGGAACTGGTTCCACCTTGAAATTCATTCTATTTTCCACATTATCTTGAGGATCTGTACAATTTAACATGTTATCATATTGTGCTAACTTTATATTGTTACAATGGGCACATGACCAAAAAAGGTTTGCCCATGAAAATTTCAAATCCTTATTCCCTTTATGAGGTATAAAATGCTCCACATTTACACTAATAGGATTCTTAGATTCACAAATATAACACTTATTATAAAAATCTTCTCTCAGTCTATCTAAAACTTTTTCAATTCTATAAGTACCATTGGATTTCGCTCTTTCTTCGGATAACTCTGTAGGCTCGGGCTGTGATTTATCAATTAATATCATTATTCTCACCACTCAAAATCATCTGCAAGTCAATTTCCGCCAATTTTAATTGTAACTCTTTTGTGTTTTCTTTTGGTACATTAGAGAAATCTTCTCGTAATTTTTCAAGTTTTAACATCTCTTCTTCTGACAATCCGTTTACATTTTCACTCAATCTTTGATATTCCTGTAGTTTTTCTTTAAATAAATATGAATATTGATCAATTTCAAAATATCCTTCAAGTATTGCTTGAAACGGAAATAATGCCAAATCATTTACCAATAAATCCTTTTCTAAATCATAAACTACAGCATTTTCAATTGAATTAATAACAAAAGGAGAATGAGTTGAAATTATAAACTGAATGTTAGGGAACAAATCAGTTAGTAATTTCAATACCTTTTTTTGTAAACTAATATGTAGATGAACGTCTATTTCATCTATTAATACTATTCCCTGTATATCATAAAGCGGTGCGTTAGCACTAAGCATTCTAATAATAAGCTCTGTAATTATATGTAATAAAGAAGAATAACCACTGGATAGTGTGTTTAATGTATATGCTTCTTTCCCAGGCTCTTCAATTATAAAATTATAGTTAACATAGTCAAACTTTAAAACCAACTCATTATTTTCAAATATCATTTGAAAACATCTTTCTAAATTATTAAACCATTTTTCGATATCTTTAGATATATGTAAGTCACCAGCTTGTTGTGCAAACATTTGCTGTGCCTTTAAATCTACTAAGTATTTTAAAAAGATACTATTGGCATTTGTTTTTATTTGTTTGGTTGGAATTAACTGTGTTTTTTCAATACCGTTTGGAATATCCATTTGAGAATTTCTATTAGCATTGAAATACGAAATGATATATTTACCGTTTTCATAATATTTATCAATATTTAGAAGTGTATTAAATGAAAGTTTTACTTTGCCTTCATATTTTTCTATATTATCTCTGTTATTTTGAATGTAACGTTCCTGTTCCTCAATTCTCATCAATAACCCTGAATCATTAGGATTATTTTGCAACTCTATTTTCAAGTTATTTAAAGTGTTTTTGTGAACAGCAATATATTCGTGATTACGACTAAGTTGTGTTATAGAGCTATTTTCTGATATCTCCAAGTATTGTAAGATACCTTCTAGTAATGAAGTTTTACCTGAACCATTTTTACCAGTTAAAATTAAGTGTTTTCTAGTTTCTTTAGAGAGTGGAATACTAACATTTTTTAAATGTCTTACTTTATTAATATTTAATTCCGTTACAAATATATCGGTCATAAAAATCTCCTTCCTTCTTCTCGAATCATATTAATAATATCATTAATTATTAATATGATCCGAGAAGAAGATATTTTTATTTATAAAAATGTTATAATATATAGTTTTCGTTATTTATAGATGTATATCCTTACAAATACCTTTTACTTTCATATTATAAAATACACACCCTCCAGTTAAAACACTTCAAAAGGTACACCTTTTGAAGTTTATTAAAATCTAGCTAATTTAGTGCTTCGAAAGGATCAAAATTGCATTTTTAAAGTGCTAAATAATTAATGGTTCCATTTCATTAGAATCAATTCCGGCTATATAACTAAAAAATGTGATATAATATCTATTGAACATATGAATAGGATAACAACTACCTGCTGTTGGCAAGTAGCAATTTATCTAATAAAAAGATCACTTGTTTCCAAGACAAGTGATCTTTTTATATACATTACCTGTAATATTTTTGAAATTGAATAGATATTTCAATCTGTGTAATTACAGTAGACTTGATTAAATTTATAACTAATACAAGGATAATACCGTCCATATTTCTTACTCATATACTGAGCTTACTTTTAGAGCTTTAGATAGTTTTTTTGTTTTTAAGATTATTTGATTTTTTATAGGCATAACATAAAATGTTGGTTCTATTGTTTCTTTATCCTTATTGAAAGGAGCGGTTATTAAGTAATTACCACTACTGCTAATTACAATTTGGTCTTGATTGTTTTGATTGAAGATTAAATATCTCCTTTGTCCTTCAGCAGATTCTACACCTAATCTAAAAGAAATGAACCCTAACACCAAAATAAAAATTAAAACTACAATTATTTTAAATGGTTTAAATGGTGATAAAATCACCTGTATATATTTTTGTACAATGAGAGGAAGAAAATCATATGCCAATGTAAATACATAAGTAATACACCAGATTGATATGTACCAGTTACTATATATATCTATTTTAAAGATCCACCCTATTAGAGGGCTGATAAATAATAAGATCATCAATGATAGAATTATTTTACTTTTAACTCCTTTTAACTTTAACAGTAATTCTGGTATAAGGAAAACATATCTTAAAAGAATATAAATAATTAAAGAAGCTGCTAACCAAGGGAATATTGTCAAAAAATAATGAGTTAAATCACTTGTATCTATTTTTAACAAAGAATAATCAGTTAAATCATAATAAGTATGATATCCATATTTAAATAAAGCAGCATATGCGTAGGCTAAAGCTGTAAATACTAACACTATAATAGCAGCTTGATTAAATGTGGTAAGAAGCATATTACATTCTTTTGAGTTAGTGTTTTCAGTTGATACAGAAGAAGTGTTTGAATTTCCTTGTTTACGCCTTTGAACATTTTGTGTTTGTGAAGAACGTTTCTTTTTTGCCAAGATATGACCTCCTATATATTTTTAAGTATTTATATCTATATATTATTATGTTTATATTAAACGGTCAAAACAAAGGACATAAATGTTTCTTTGATATACAAATAGAGATGGGTGCAGCAAATAAAACATTAACAATTCTTGAAGAGTGGATAAAACAATTACGATTAATTTGTTAAATTTCGTTATGTTTTCTAAATACGAAGCATTCCATACAACAGGAACTCTATGGAATCAAAAATAACAGAAGGTATTAAGTGATGACATAGAAATTCATATTGTAGAGATTCCAAAACTCATGCAACAGTAGCGTAATGAACAAGTAAATCCCTGGGAAGATTCCTTTGTTCGTTGGTTATTACTACTGCCAGCGAATGAAGATGAACACTTAACCCAAACATTGGAGGATATTACGATGAAACAAGACCCTATTTTACAAAAAGCAATGGATAAATGGGAACGTATGAGTCAAGATCCTTCTTTCCGACAAGCGTATGAAGCAAGGGAAAAAGCTTTCATGGATGAGGCCGCTAAGTTCGCTCATGTAAAGCAACAAGGGATTAAAAAAGTAATGGAAAAAGGGAGTAGAAGAAGGGAAAATGCAACTTATTCGTGGTATGCACAAAAATGGAATGCCAATAGAAGATATTGCAAGGTTTACAAATTTACGTATTGAAGAAATAAAAAAATTTACAATGATAAAAAAGATTCAAATAAAAATTAATATATCGCTATACCCCTAAATTGAGACGCAGAAAAACAGAAAGAAGCTTCAATGGTATATACACTTTATTGAAGCTTCTTTCTGTATATTTATTTGTTACTTTAGATAGTGAAACACAGCTCTGTCATTGCAGCATTTACATCTTTTATAATGAGTAGCATTTCTTCATATGGTGGAATAAATTCTTGTCCAAATTCTATTGTAAAAGCGTAAACTTTCTTTTTATTTGGATCAACAAAATTACGACTATAGGCGTAATCCTCTGCAGTTGCTGACGTTGCATATAGTTCAATACCTTGTTGGACGGTATAAGATTTGCCGCGTACAGCATGGAGAGCTTCATTCATTTTTGTGGCCAAATCAAAAAAAGTGTTTTGGTCTGTACTAGATATATATTCTCGATACACAGTATCATTTGTTTTTCCGCGTTTTCCATCAAAAATTGGATTTTGGAAATTTTGTTTCGGATCCGTTTCTTGATTATCATCATCACCCCAAGGACATAATATTAATCCCCCATGAGAATGGATATCAACGTAATATTGAATATTAGGATAAGTATCTAAGAGATACTTAACATTTTTTGTTTCAGGTTCCGAAAAAGGTGCTGTTCCTTTATAAATCTCTTCTGCGGGATTATTCGATGTTCCGATTCCACTAGTCCACAGAAAATCAAAGTTACGATTAATATCTACTCCTAAATTATGACCACCAGTACTTGTATTTGGATTTCGATTTTTTCTCCACATTGTCTCTGCTGTCTGTGAATGATGTTTTCCATCTGGATTTACATCAGGGAACACGAAAATATCAAGTTTTTCCATAAAAGTGCGAACTTGAGCAAATGTATATGTTTTGTTTCCAAAGCTAAGTGAAGTTTGAGATTGATAAGCAGTAATTAACTGCCGTAAAAAATTGATGCATATATCAGAACCGCCCCATTCTCTGGCATGCACACTGCCTGTGAACAAAACTCCAGTTCTATTCGAATTCGTTCCAGCTTTTAAACGTATAGCATGCGATGTACGACCTTCCCATGTTTGGTTAGGAAGTTGAATCAAGGTTACTAAGTTTGGAAATTGATTGGCTAATTGCTGAAGAACAGTTTCTATCTCCTCTACTGTCATATATCCTCCTCGAACTGTTTCTTCTTCTAACATGAAATCAGAAGTAATGAATCTATTACTGGAGGATATTTCTCCTTGTCTTTCCTTGATAATGATGTTTAAATCATCAATAATGTCTACTTGATAACCAGCTTGTTTGACTTTGTCAATTTGATTATCTGATAAAATGCCTGGAACTTCATAATAGTCTGTGTCTATTTTCTTTGTTACTCGATATTGTAAATCTAAATTAAAACTCTTTAAATTGAGCATTTTTTCCTTTGAATTGCTACTTATCCGAACAGAATATAAATTCATACATTCATCTCCCAATTATATTTTTAATATAAAAATTAATTTACGCAAGTAGTATAGACGTTTATTACACCCAATAAACATCCAATATGTGTAATATTTAAATTGAATTGTAGACATACATTGGTTAACTTAAAAAAAATCATTATTTTTAGGTTTTATACATTACCAATGGCTAATTTTGTGTTGTTAGATTTTACTGTTTATGCTTTTATATGCTACCGTATGTTTATACTTTGTTACAGTAAGAATAAAATCGTATATATTAATTAATAAAAAAGAGTGACATGCTATCAACATGTACACTCTCCACTTACTAAAATTAGTACTAATTTTCTTTGAATTTTATAGTGGCCATTACTTGAGCATGATCAGATTGTGTTTCATTTTCAATATCATCACATTTTAAATGCCTGTCAAACACCTTATATTCACTTACTCGACCAATGTATTCTTTATTTTTCTCATTAAGTGCATTAGATACAAAAATAAAGTCTAGTACATTTCCTAATTTCCCATAATAATGTGTAGGCAATCTTTTTGTCCGCTTTGATTTGGTGCTATTACTAGCTACTTCCTAAACATTATTCCTCATTTACCAACCTGTTTATGCTTTTTTAAAAATTTGCAACAGAACCATTAGTTATTACTTATAGATTGAAGAGTAGGCGATGCTATAAGAAGTGAAGAAATTCTAACGCCATAGTTAAAACCTTGTGCACTACTATCGCATCCTCCATTTGTATGAACTCCCACGAGTGTTCCACCTGGTGAAAGTAATATCCCGGATCCGGAAGATCCCGGAAGTGTATCAAGAGAGTTGTATCCGATTCGTTCATCACCATCTTTTAGAAACGTTACTGGTCCAGCTTCTACTTGTTTCATTTCCCCATTGGGGTGTTGAATAATGCAAAGCATGTCGTTCAGCTTAGCATCTGTTTTTGCGATTTTGGTATGACCGAAAATTTGCCCTGGTTTTCCATCTAGCCTAACGATAGCGAAATCTAATCCTGCAAGACGATATTCTATTAATTCAAGAACTGCGAAAGATTGTACAGGTTTTGGCGTGTTAGAAGAATCAACTTGATAGTTAAAATTCAATTTCATATTTTTAGCAATTTCTTGAGATGAAATAGGGTTATTTGTTCCATTGATACGGGGTACAGTCCATCCATCAGGATTTTGATCAAAGCAATGACCAGCAGTTATAAATAGTTCCTCTGAAATAAGTGTACCAGAACCCCATCTTATTCCTGAAACATTTCCAGGATGTGTAAATTTTGATGCTAAGTCATCATTCCACTGGAGTTGTCCCACAGGCCCCTGATGAGCATCGACAAATTCTTTTGTTACACCTAGTGTACCATCGTATCGTTCAACAGGTTGAAAGTCATCTGCTCCACAAAAGCTTTCAACGCCCGCTGGTTTAACAAATGCCACCGGAAACCGAGGAAGCTCTTCCGTTTCTAAAGAATGAAATTCTGCGATATCTGGTTTACTAACTTTTTCTTTTCTATCCATACACAAATAACCCCCTTCTATTATTCAATGATATTTTCTACAATGAGTATGTTTATTATACGAGAAATTCTTCTTGACGCTTTATCTCCTAAAAAATATTTATAATTCCATACATATAGATTTATCGAAAATTATACATTAAGAGTTACTTATAGATTGAAGGGTAGGCGATACTATAAGAAGTGAAGAAATTCTAACGCCATAGTTAAAACCTTGTGCACTACTATCGCATCCTCCATTTGTATGAACTCCGACGAGTGTTCCATCTGGTGAAAGTAGTATCCCAGCTCCAGAAGTTAGCGGAAGCATATCAAGAGAGTTGTATCCGATTCGTTCATCACCATCTTGTAAAAACGTTACTGATCCAGCATCTACTTGTTTCATTTCTCCATTGGGGTGTTGAATAATGCAAAGCGTGTCGTTCAGCTTAGCATCTGTTTTTGCGATTTTGGTATGACCGAAAATTTGTCCTGATTTTCCATCTAGCCTAACGATAGCGAAATCTAATCCTGCAAGACGATATTCTATTAATTCAAGAACTGCGAAAGATTGTACAGGTTTTGGCGTGTTAGAGGGATCAACTTGATAGTTAAAATTTACTTTCATGTTTTTAGCAATTTCTTGAGATGAAATAGAATTATTTGTCCCATTGATACGTGGAACGGCCCAACCATTTTGTTGTTGGTCAAAACAATGGCCAACAGTTAAAAATAAATCATCTGAAATAAGTGTACCAGAATTGGATTTCATTCCAGAAACATTTCCAGGGTGTGTATACTTTGATGCTAAGTCATAATTCCATTGAAGTTGTCCTACAGGAGCCTGATGAGCATCGACAAATTCTTTTGTTACACCTAGTGTACCATCGTATCGTTCAACATGTTGATTTTCCTTTTCCATACCAATCACGCACCTTCTTTAGATTAGTAGTATCAATATGTCCAAGAGTTGTAGATTTATTGCAGTTGTTCTGAAGTTTTTGCACCAGAACCAAATATTACGTATAAAAAATAAAAAGCTGTGATTTGAAGAATTGATAAGGGCAATTCTTGATTTATTAATTGTTCATAGCATAAAAATTATAAAAAAAGAAAACATAAATTTTAGTTAGTGATATCGAAGTTTTAAAGAACAAAAAAGGAGACTTTGGTTATGAAAGAGGAAAATAATAAAAAATTAGGACTTGCCCTTTCCGGTGGGGGATTTAGAGCATCTTTCTATCATATTGGAGTACTCGCAAGGTTAGCTGATTTGGGGTTGCTTCGTTCTGTTGAAATAATTTCTACGGTTTCAGGTGGCTCTATTATTGGCGCGCTTTATTATCTTCATTTAAAAAAACTACTGGAAGAAAAGAGAGATGTTGAAATTAAAGATGAAGACTACCAGAAGATTGTTGCAAAAATTGAAGTTGATTTTCTAAAAGCAATCCAAAAGAATTTGCGTTTAAGAACCTTTCTTAATCCAATAAAAAATATAAAAATGATTCTTCCTAATTACTCACGAAGTGATCATATTGGAGAGCTTTATGATAAATTTTTATACAGAAAAGTTCTTGATGCAAATAACACCCAACCTATAAAAATGAAAGAGCTAATTATCAAACCCTGCTGTGAGAGTAATTCTTTTCACCCACTTAAGGATAATAAAAATAGAAGTGCAAAAGTACCAATACTTCTTATTAATGCAACCATCTTAAATAATGGTCATAACTGGTGTTTTAGTGCTTCGGATATGGGCGAAACACAGATTGACAAATTCAGAAAAAAATTTGATAAAAACTTTCGATTAAAAAAAATAACATCATATGAAGACATATACAAACACGAAGATTTTGAATTGGGTTTAGCCGTTGCCGCTTCAGCCTGTGTACCTGGAATTTTTGCTCCTCTTGCTATTAGTGACCTTTATGATGAGAAGGTACGATTACAATTAGTTGATGGTGGTGTCCACGATAATCAAGGGATTAGAGGATTACTAGATAAACGCTTAAATTGCACACATTTTATATTAAGTGATGCATCAGCACAATTAAAAGATGAAAGGGAGCCTAATGTACAGATATCCAATGTAATCAAACGTTCAAATGGTATACTAGCGGACAACCTACGAGAGCAACAGCTGTCCAATATAATTAAGGAACATTCAGATAATGTTGCCCTATTACATTTAAAGAAAGGATTGCCCGTAAAGGAAGTTTCCTACTTTGATGAGAGACACAACCTTAAAGAAGAATCGAAATTTTATAACACGGAACAACCTTGCGAGACTTTCGGGGTCAATACAGATGTTCAAAATCTCCTTTCTAGTATCAGAACAGATTTGGACTCTTTTTCAGAAGTAGAAGCTTTTTCTCTAATGCTTAACGGCTATAGAATAAGTCAATATGAATTGGATAAAGTAAATATAAAAAATTTTGTTACAAATACTGCATTAAAAGAGGAAAGATATCAATTCTTTAAGATCGATTCTTGGATTTCATCACCTGTTATGGATTCTTATTATAAAAATCTCCTTGAAACTGCAAGCAAACGATTTTTTAAGGCTATTAGAATAAATTTGTTGGTAAAGTTTATAACTATTTTATTGGTTGTACTTATATGTGGAACTATTATAAGTACTTTCGGTTCAAAGTTTATTTACTGGGCAGATGAATCAATATCAAAAGGTCAATTATTATTATTGATTCTCTTTTTAATTACTCTCTTTATAGTATACAAGGGATTAAAATTTTTTTCACAAAGAATTCTTTCTGTATGGTTCTTGATAAATTTGTTACCATTTCTTCTTGTATCTTTAACAGGGTTTGTATTTATTGGACTTTATCTAATCACTTTTGATCGACTATTTCTATACTTAGGTAGTTTTAAAGTATTAAAAAAGGTAAAAATAAAGTGAAAAATATAAAGATAAACAGATATAGAAAAACCGGTTCTAATATTTGAAACCGGTTTTTCTATATCTATTTGAGCATTTTGCACGTTTCCCACTCCACAAGCTATAGGACCTCTAAGGACATAAAAAATTCACCCCTAAATATAGAAATTTTTGAAGTGACCAAACTCCGAAAATCCTGAAGGAGGAATTCACTTTGTATATTCTACAAGAAAGTCTATGTTTCTTTAAAAAACTACAACATTGTATAGGTTTGATATCCTTTTCAAGCTCATTACTTTTAATGTTGAAATTGTACCTATTGCTTTTAAGCCGTTCTCATTCACATCACCAACTAATGATATTTTTGTAAAAAGTGGATTTAACCCCATCCTGATACAAATAACTAAACGCTAAAAAACCCTTTATCTCTTAACTGTCATTGAATAATTCTCCTATTATCATTTTGGTTTAACCATAATACGCCCCCTTAAATCCATTCATTTTTTATTCCAAATATCTAGAATAAATATAATTCAAATGAGCATGCTAATTGATGTTTGTTAATAAAAAGGAGGGATTTACAATGACTACTTATCGAATAGCACCTTATACAATTGAAACAGCAGACGGCAGAGACGAAAAAACACCACCAGGGGTGAAGATGATTAAAGCTCCTGAAGTTTGGGATGATAGTGAGCAAGGTAAAGGCATCGTAGTTGCTATTTTAGATACAGGATGCGATAAAAATCATCCTGATTTAAAAGATCGTATTCTTTTTGGAAAGAACACTACAGAACGCGGTAATGAATCGGATTTTTCTGATATTGCTGGACATGGTACTCATGTAGCAGGAACAATTGCAGCAAATGGAACAGGCATTTTTGGTGTTGCTCCTCAAGCAAGGCTTGCTATCTATAGAGTATTCACTCCAACTGCTATCCCAAATCGACCTACAGCCTTTAATAAAGATATCATAACAGCTATACATGACTGTATTAAATGGAATCAAGAGCATAGTAAAGAAGATCACATTCGTATTATAAATATGTCATTTGGAAGTCCCGATGATGATGATGCTCTTCATAAAGCTATACAAGAAGCAGTTAAGAATGAAATTTTAATTATTTGTGCTGCTGGGAACGAAGGGGATAGCGGTAGCGGTGGAGATGGTAGCCCTGATAAAGATGAGTGTAGTTATCCAGCTAAATATCCAGAGGTTATATCCGTTGCAGCAGTTACATTAGATCGTAAATTCGTGGATTTCTCAAATACAAACATTGATAATGATTTAGCAGCTCCTGGATCCGGTATTTTATCGACTTATCCTAAAGATAAGGATAATAGAGACGGAATTAAAGATGGTTATGCTACACTTAGCGGAACTTCTATGGCAGCGCCGCACGTATCAGGTGCTTCAGCACTTATTATTAAACAGTGTGAAGATGATTTCAAACGCACTCTAACAGAAACTGAAATTTATGCTCAACTTATTAAACGTACAGTCTCATTAGGACTTGACCGTAGAGTCGAAGGTAACGGATTATTAGACTTAACAGAGGGTTATAGAACTTTCCCAAATACAAATCAATGATAAAAAGTTTAATTTGGTGGAAAAGCTGCTTCACAATAACGTGAAGTGGCTTTTCCATAAGTGCCTTATAGCACCGGTAACTATACAATTCTAAAGGTGATTTTAAATACTTAATTATCATTAACCTTATTTAATATATCTATCTCACATTCCAGTTCTTTAGTTTCCATATTTAAAAAATCTATTGTCATTGCAAGAACTTTTCCATCTTTCTCTCTCTTAGATCCCCATAAACGAACAGCTCTATTGATATTACTATCTTCATATGTGATTTGAACTGTTCTTAATTCCTCTCCATCCACAAATTCACGATGTACCCAACATTCTTGAAATTTTAAATTCTCATCATATTTATGCATGTTATAATTGAAAATTGCTTCTTCTAGTTCTGGAAAGCCCAAACCTTTTTTCTCTAAAGCAATATACTCAAAGTCCCAAAACTTTCTAAAATGATAGATAAGCTCTTTTTGACTTTTCATTATAACTCCTCCACTTAATATTTTTAAAATTATTATGTATATTTTATATCTGTGACATGATTGATTTTTATATATTGTACATTATCATGTTGGTTCCTAAATCTTAATTCATTACAGACTATATCGTAGTAATGAATATAACCCACTTCGGAATATACCTTGTTCTGTTTTTGGTATGAAATACTTACTTCCTTATTTTCAGCCATTGCACAACACACTATTTCATTTATATGTTCTAATTTTTGTTCATCTAAAATAGGCATTGGTACTTCATTTTGTTTTTCATACAATTCATTTAATCCTTCAAACTGTTCTTTTATTGCTGAAAATGGAACCTATCGCATCATACCTCTATCAATCATAATCTGTATTCCTCCTTATGCTTTATGTCCACCTATTTTTCCGTTTCTGTCCCTTTGCGTAGCACCTCTAACATAGCTAATACCTCTCATAATTGAATTTTTACCATGTTTATGCCGTATACTATCCATTGTTTTTGCTAATTTCCTTTTAGTATCTTTTTGGAGAGTATCTTCAAACAATGACATTTGAATTGCATCATCCCCGGTCAAATTTTTTAATGTAATATGTATTTGGCGCACCGGATGTCCAGAGTGAAACCTTTTTAATAGTTGCAATGAGGCCTCATAAACATCTTCTGTTAAGCATGACGGTTGATCTAATGTAATTGCTCGTTTAAATCCTCCGCCGATGTATTTGCTATAACCTATAGCAAGCTCAACAGTACGACAGCATTTATCCATAGAGCGTAAACGAAAACAAGTTTCTTCAATTTGCTCTAGAAGAAGTAAGTTTAATTTATTTGGGCTAGATGGGACAAAGGTTGGAATGCTCAGCGCGAGGTGTATCGAGGAAGGACTTTATCTTTATACTAAAGATTTAATTAATGAAAAATGGAGCATACATGAATTCGATATGAGGGAAGAAAATGATTTATCATGGGGAGTAGGGTGTAATGGAATTATTTATATATTACTAGAAAAAGGGAATTATATATATCAAGAGTATTTACGAAAAGTAAGAGGATATACAGAAAAAGGGCTACGTGTCTGGATGATAAAAGATTTATTAAAATCGAAGACTCTTTTTTTAGCGAAGAAGGACATGAATTTGGAGATTGGGAAGGAGAAATTCCAGCACTTTCTAAATTAAAAAATGGTTGGTTTCAACATCTATATGTATATTGCTTTGAACCACGACCAAAATTGTTTGTAATTGGTGCAGGAGAAGATGCCAAGCCACTTGTCTCCTTAACAAAAAAACAGGATTTTTTGTTACTATTTGTGATTGGAGAGAGGGATTATGCACACCGCTACGGTTTCCAGAAGCGGATAGGCATGTTGTCGGTTTTCCAAAAAAGATTCTATCTAGGATATCTATAAAAAAACAGGATTTTATAATGATAATGACACATCATTTCAAACGGGATCAAGAACTACTTAGTCTAATGCCGAACCATCCTTGTCGGTATCTAGGTATTTTAGGGTCCCGATTTCGTACCGCACGTTTGCTAGGATGACTGGATAAACCTAAATGGATTTTCTCTCCTGCTGGTTTACCCATTGGATCCGAGGGACCAATGGAAATTGCTATAAGCATTATGGCAGAAATGATACAAATAATGAGGATGAAGAACGATGAAAATAGTGGGGATATATCTAGCAGCTGGAAAGAGTAGAAGAACAGGTCCAGGGTTACATAAGCTGTACCTTCCAACTGGAAATACATTACTTGGGAATAAAGCATTATATACATCACTTTCGTCCAATTTGAGTGATGTTATAGTAGTTTCAAATCAACCGTCTTGGTTGTTACATTATACACAAGTTGAAAGGGGTCATATTCTCTCTTGTGAAAAATCATGTCTGGGTCAATCTTACTCTCTCCATTGTGGTTTAGAAAAGGCAGAAAGTATGAATGCTGATGGAGTAGTAGTAATGCTTACAGATCAACCCTTTATTACAGTTAAGCTTTTAAATTCATTAATAGGTAGTTATGAGCACCTCCCACAGCTCGATTATGTAGCTGCTAGCTTTCAAGGTATGCCACAGCCACCAATTTTATTTTCAAAGGGGATTTTTCCGAGTTTAAAAAAACTAAAAGGAGATCAAGGTGCGCGCTCCATTTTCTTTGACAAGTCTTTTCAAGGTAAGATTACTGTATATAGCGATGCTAAATTATTTTATGATGTGGATACAATAGAGGATTATAATGTAATTCAGAATTCGCTACTATAAAGGGTATCTATATGTTTAATTTCGAGTTTATACAATAATATCCAATAAAGCTCATGGTTTTCACATGACTCTGAGCTTTATTTTTGCCTTAATTAAAATTAGATTACTATAAATAATTGATTTGTTAATATTAATTTTATAGTTTCTTGCTTCAATAAATACGTCAAAGTGAAAGTTTAGACTTTCTTGTCTAAATAGTTTAGAGATTCTTGTCCTTGTACAATAGCAGAGGAGGGGGGACAAAATAAACTTAAACTACAAACTTCATCTTCACGTTAAATTATTATTTAACGTGAAGATGAAGTTTGTAGGAATTTAAAACCCTTATGTTATTAACTATCAAAAGAGAGTTTAAATTCTAATTAAAGTATAATTCAAACTATATATTTATTACATAATAAATATCAAAATGAAGTGAATTTAATATAAATTTTAAATCACTATCTATTATCAATGAAAAAAATAAAAGTTCAGCAATTTTGTATTGCTGAACTTTTATTCCTTATTCTTTCCTATTCTGCCTAAACTATCTTTAATAGTTGTTTCCCCAAGTTGTGTATATAGCAAAGCTGTATCTTGACTGGTATGTCCAAGTTGTTGCATCACTTGCAATGAGTCTTTTTCTTCCATATATAATTTATTTGCTAATGTATGTCTTAATTTATGAGGAGACATTCTTTTTCCATATGCTTTAGTATATTTTTCTACTATATCTTGGATAGCCCTAACAGAAAGAGGCTGTGCAGTATGTTTATACCTCGATAAGAATACATTTTGTAATTCTTTCCCTGGAGCATATTTACTATCTCTAATTTCCATATATTTTTCAAGATCACTCAATGCAATGGGGGTAATCCATACTGAATCTTCTTTATTTCCTTTGCGAATTACATCGATTAGTCTTTCTTTTAGGTTTATATCTTCCATACGGAGATCGGCCAATTCACTTACACGAATACCACTACCAAGAAAGAGGGAGAGAATGGCTACATCACGTTCTTTATCTCTTAGGAAATAGAATAATTGATGTTTTGTTAAAGATTTTTCATGTTCGTACTTAACATAATTCAGAAATTCTTGATCATCATCATTATGGAATATTTTAGATCTCATACGTTTTGCACGAGCATTTAATGTTTCTTTATCTTTATGTATTTCAATTTTAGCCATTACATTTCTATAAAAATAGCATTCTCCATCTTCATTCTCTGATAGGGAGGTGAGGTACTTAAATAAAGACTTTAAGGCCGAAATTTTTCTGTTAACAGACGAATTCTGCATGTTTTGTTGTAGTTTTAAAAATCTCATAAAGTTCTCAACATCTTTTTTCTTTAAATTCTCCAAATCAGAGAAGGATATGTCTTTAATGGGCTTAAATTCGATAATTTGTTCAGATAATAGCCAATTAAAGAAGACTCTAAAATCATATACATAATTCAGTAGGGTGGAGGGAGAGGCATCATGCAATTCTTTGTACTCCACAAATTCTTCTATGTAAAAGGGCATTTCATTTAGATTCTCGTATAATTTTTTACGATGTACGGATTTTTGACGTTGCTTGCTGTAATCCATAAAAATCACCTCATATATACTATAACAGAAAAGAGGAGCGAACACAAGTTCGCATTAAATTCAATTTTTACACATACTTGTTTACATAATTAAATTATAGTTTCTAGGATATACCTGAAATTGAATAGGGATAGTGTAATCATTCTATTGAAAATGATAGATAACTAAATGATAAATTAAAATTACATTATAATACTAGTAGAAAAATCATATGTGAATATAGATAAAATAAAGGATTTTTCACACTAAAATCAATATGTGGAAACAGTTTAAAAGTTGTTATCAAATATGAATTGATTATTTTAATCATGATTATGAGGAGTTAATTAGATCAACATAAGAAAAAATCTTATAAATTAAAATGTAATTTACTATAAAAATTATTAATGAGTAACTCAGCATTTAATAATTTCTATATAAAGTATGAATTGTCTGGGCACATATCAATACACTAAGATTAATGCAATTGAGCTCAAACATCCTAAATACTGTATTAGAGTTTTATTTAACTTTATTATTGTTCGTAAAATCGGGATTTCGTGCGAAGTTTTGAAGTTTTTGTTTTTTGCTTCTTTATAAATGCATCGTTCACTTCCCTTTCGTCATTATGAATATCTTTTAGTTTCAGATACATTCGACTATACACATTAATATCGATTACATGGTTGTTTCTAAGACATAGCCAGTATATTTGCTTTTCCTAGCTTGATGGATGTGTGGCGGTATCCCATTTCTATCAAGCTAATAATTTGAAATATCCCTAAAACGAAAATTTTATTTATAGCTGACCTTCGGAATTCAATTCACTTTTTTCGCTTTTGAGGACGATGCATTCCTTAACTTGGTAGGCATGGGGACCACCATCTTGATTTAAGTGCATATGTTTGTCAGAGAAAGTGGACTATAGGTTAAGGATCACAGCCTTGCATCAGTGGATGATGGAACTAACTTGTAATTCCATAATACAAGCTCCTCTTTCATTACAATATGATACTATACTACCTTAACTTAATGATATATATCATTACTCGTACCATTATATATAAAAGTACATAAATATTTCTAGATGCTTTCCCCTACTCTTTTTGTAATATATGTTTTTTCTATTTTTTTTGCATTAAGATAGTAGATATATCATAGAATTTCTCGTTTTTTTCCTTTAAATACAAAACCTCCCCCATTTCCATAAAAAATGGGGGAGCAAAAAATAGAGTATCGCCATAATACTTATATATACTGTAATCTTTCCAATCCAGAAATTGGAGACCTATTTGGCATAGAAGGTCGAACTTCTACAAAAGCAGGCATTATGCTGGATGGTAATTCTGAGATTGCGACAGCCAATTGACCTATATCCCGTGGGCGCATTTTCCATTCATCATTTTCCATCGATCTATTGGCAATTGCTCCTAAGGATAGGTGACTAACACGTATTCCTTCATATCTTAAATCTTGTATTGCCGCCTCTGCCATTGCGTGCAAAGCAGATTTTGTACTTGAATATGCAACACCTTGCTCAAAGTAGTATTCACCCGCATGGCTTCCAATAAATATAATTAGCCCTTTACTCTGCTTTAGCATAGGAGCAGTAAACTGAATCAACCATAATGGGGCTGAAAGATTTGTACTTATACTGTCTTGCCAATCTTGTTCTGTTATCTTTGAAATGTTATTAAATCTTCTTATACCTGCATTATTTATTAATATATCTATTTTTCCATATCGTCTAATTATCCCAGCAACAGACTTTTCAATATCTATCTTTTGTGAAAGATCACATTGAATTTCTTCTAACCATTCTTCTTTACACAAAGTCCGATTCAATCCAATAACCTTGTGCCCTTTTTCCGCAAATGATTTTGCAATTCCGTATCCCAAACCACGATTTGCACCAGTTATTACTACTATTTTCACTTTAAAACACCACCTATTTTCTCAAAATGTTATTTTTATAACTTAGATGGCACATTAATGTTATAAAAATAATTATTAAAGTTTGCTAAAAAGTCATTAATTTGTTTTTCTTTTTCATATAAAGATTTTTTTCTTTTAACTATTTTTGCTGAAATCTCTTCAATTTTTTCATAGACTATTAATCCATTTTCAACAAGTGTCTTACCTGACTGCACTATTTCCACAATACAATCCGCCATATTCAATACTGGAGCAATTTCCACCGAACCATTTAAATGTATCACTTCTATATCATGGTATTGCTGATCAAAATATTTCTTTGTAATTACAGGATATTTACTTGCTACAGATTTTACATCTTTTATATTTATTCCAGGTTTTGCACAAACACACAGTTCACATTGGCCAATTTTAAGATCAAGTATATCTACAAAACCTTCACCTTTTTCTAATAGTAAATCACTTCCTACAACGCCTAAATCAGCAATTCCTTTCTCTAAAAAAAGTAAAATATCTACTGATTTCACCAAGATAAAGCGCAAATTTTGTTCACTTAAGTCAAAACACAGTTCACGCGAACTCTCTAAATCTAAGGGGATATTAATCCCACTTGCTCTTAGAATCTGCAAGGTTTCTGATAATAAGCGTCCCTTTGAAAGAGCAATTGTAATAAACTCTTCATTCACTGACAAAGTGATTCCTCTCTTCATAGAAAATATAAAATCAAATGTTAATAATTTTTCATTTTCTTCTTTGTTTACTTTTTCCTTAGTACATCTTCTATACGTAAAACTTCAAATGGAATTAAAACTCCTACACTTTTAATTCTCCCTGTTAAGTGCCCAATAACAATGTCCGAGGTACATCCCAATAACATGTAGGCATCTGCCTTATTCATATGATTTGCTTGAGCTATTATCTTTGTAGAAGTATCTACGCCCATCTTAACAGCTTCTTCAAATGTCTCCCCAAATCCAATTATTACAAGCCCTTGTTCTACCTGTAAAATGGGAGTAGGAATATTATTTTCAAATATATTTATATTTATTTGTAAAGTTCCTGATGCCTCTAAAGCAATCCCTGAGGGTTCTCCATTTCCTTGTAAAGCATGTAAGTCACCAGCGTATAATAAACCACCTTCGACAGCTACTGGTAAATAAATTGTTGTTCCTTCAACCAACCAGCGGATATCTAAATTCCCTCCGTATTTACATGTTGCACCATTTCTTGTTCTAAAGGGATCAGCTAGTCCTATCCCTCCCAAGCTAGGTCTAACCTGTAAATCAATTCCCTCAAAATCTATCCTATTATTTTTAATTTCTATTTTCTTATAATTCCGTTCTGTGAATTGACCCTTCAACACTCCTGAAGAACGTGAAATACATGTATATGCATACTTGGCTAAATGAATATTTTTAATTTTTATAGCTACTGTCATTCCTGGCAAAGCTCCATTGATATAAACTGGCCCTGTAAACGGATGATGTTTGCCTTTATTAATTACATTATTTAATTCCTCTTCATTATCCGTCTCTTGTGAAAATGCATTCATTACCTCCATTGAGATTTCTTGACCTGGATTTACATATAAAACCGGTTCTCTCTCTGGAGATAACTCAAAACTAGCTGTATCGATTGAGTATTCAATAAAATTCACATCTACTTTATTCATCTTATTATTTCATACTCTCTACAGGCATTATACGTTTCAATATTTCTTCATAAGCATGTACCAAGTCCCCTTTGTTGTAACGAAATACATCTTTATCTAGAGATTGGTTTGTTTCTATATCCCAAAGACGCATACCATCTGGAGAAATTTCATCTCCTATTACCAAATCACCTGCTGCATTTCTTCCCATTTCGAACTTAAAATCAACTAACTTTACACCTCTTTCCAAAAGAAAATCCTTTAAAATAGCATTTAATTCAAAAGCTATCTCTCTGATAACTTCTATTTCTCTTTTAGTAGCAATGCCCATTGCAACAATGTAATCGGAATTCATCATCGGATCGTTTGAATATTTGAGGTCTAATTTTAAAATAGGCTGATTAAAAACTTGTCCATATTGGATAGGATAATTCCTTACAATTGAACCAGCCGCAATATTTCGGGGGATTATCTCCAATTTAATCATATCTAATTTGTTAACTTTCATTCTCCCCATTCCTATATTGGATATATAATGATTAGGTACCCCTTTTTTATGGAGCAACTCAAATATGTGTGAAGAAAATTCACATCTTAGTATTCCAGTTCCTATAATTCGAGCATTTTTATTTTGTGTATAAGAAGATACACTATCCAAAAAATGCATGATAATTGAATCATTTTCCTCACCATAATACATCGACTTTGACTTACCACATGTATATAACAAACCGTTTTTCGTCATTATATCCTATCCTTTCCATTTATAAGTTATAGTCTTTATATAGAAAAAATCCCATGTAAAGTGTGTGCTACACCATCATTTTCATTTGTTGGTGCAATACAATTCGCTTTTAACTGCACATCTTTTCCAGAGTTACCCATAGCGACCCCAAAACCAACTAGTTCCAACATTCCAATATCGTTTTCTGCATCACCAAAGGCCACTATGTTTGAAAGTGGGACACTGTAGTGATTCGCTATCCACTTTACAGCCGCTGCTTTCCCTGCATTTTTACACAAAATTTCTATCCAAACTTTACGGGAGTCGGAAAATGTATAAATTAAGTGCTCTTTGAAATGTTTTTCTAAAATTCTGATAATAAATTCGGTATTTCCCCTAACAATCAATTTAGATAAATGATCATCTAAAAAAGTTGACGGATATCCTATTGCATGTGGTGGACAACCAGCATCAATCCAGCACTGTACATCTTTATCAATTACATCCACCCAAAACTCGTTATTCTTTTCAGCTAAATAATTTTCAATACTTTTTTCTTCTCTTAATACTTCAAATAATTTTTTCACTATGGAAATATCAATCATATTAGATGAAAGTATTTTACTGTTTCTATTATCAAAAATTAATGCCCCATTATAACAAATGCTTGGAGTATCCAGTTCTAATCCTTTTAAATATATTTCTATATCTCTTGGTGCTCTCGCCGTTGCAAGAATAACAGGTATTTTCATTTGATTTAAAGATTGTATAGTTTTTACTGTTTTATTACTAATCTCTTTATTATTGTTTAGCAAAGTACCATCTAAATCACATATGACAATTTCAAACGTAGAATTCATTTTAAATAACTCCTAAACAAGAATTAAAATCTCTTTATTTATCGATTTTTCGTCAATACTTAATTTATTATTTACAAAAGCAAGAAAGTATCCACCACTAAATATTTCTTATCTAATGGTGGATACTCTAAGTTTGCACAAAAATCTAAAATTTAGGTTTATGCTGCTTTGTTTAATTCCTGTTTCTGATTTAGCACTGAAAATCCGTATTTTACAAATGTTTCTTTTACTTGATCCGTTTGAAGATAGTTATAATACTCTGTAGTTTGAACTGGAGACAGTGTTGCTTTAAGAACACCCATTGGATAAATAATAGGGTCATGTAAACTAGAATCTGCTGTATCTACTATTTTTACTTGAGGTGAAATAAGTGCATCTGTCTTATATACAAGCCCAGCATCAACTTGCTTTGTTTCAATCAACGACAATGCATGTCTTACATCAGTTGCTAATACAAATTTAGGTTTTAAAACTTCATACAGGTTCAGCCCTTCAAATACTTGTTTTGCATACATTCCAGCAGGTACTGTTGCAGGATTACCAATAGCTATCTTTTGCGCATTATTTGTATTCAAGTCTGAAAGACTATGCACAAGATTATTATCGATTGGTGTTGCCAATACTAATTCATTTCCTAAAAAATTAATAGCTTGGCTCGGATTGATATACCCCTTTTCAACTAGAGGAGTGAAATTTTTTTCTGCAGCGGAGATAAATAGATCTGCCGATTTACCTTGCTCAATCATTTGTTGAAGTGAACCCGAACCACCGTAAGTGAAAGTAAACTTTACATTTCCATGAGTTTTCTCATAATTAGCTGTAACTTCCTCTAAAACATCTTTTAAACTTGCAGCAGCAAATACTTTTATCTCAGTTTTATTAACATTTTCTTCCGCCATAGCAGGAGAGAATCCTGTGAAAATTGCGAGCATAAAAACAGAAACAGCACATAGTAAAAATAATTTAATTGTTTTCATAATTTTTCTCCCTTCTTAATAAAAGACAATAAATAAATTACCTAAAAAAAGTACTCTTGTATCTCCTCCTTTATCAAAAGCATCACTTGTACAAAATTTAATTCTCGCAAACAGAACATACCACAATATTCCTACTACATTTTAAATTCTAATTTTTCTATATTTTCAGATTTATTTTTTGAGAAACATTTGTACAATAATATCTGCTCAATTTAAACAAATAAAGTATTATGAATCTGCTTTTTTATAAAAACCAACGCAATAAATGTTTATGAAATAACATCATCATATGTCGAAATATGCGATTTTATTTCATAAGGGAATTTTTTTGCGAAAAAATAATCTGAAAATACTCGTACTTAGTTATATTTAGTTATTTTTAATTGTGTTTAGTTAAAATTCGTTATGCATTAAAATCTCCGAAGAAATATATTCCAATTAAATCAAAAGTATTGTATACTTCTTTTTGTATTTTCAGAATAATAAAACGGAGGTGTTACAATTGACTTCATACTAATATGTACTTACATTTACAAACAATAAATTCGAAATACTCAATGTGGAACATACCTTCAAATTAGTATGTTTTTAAAAGAGGTTTATTAGTTGGATAGCCTGTAGAATTTGATACTGGACTAGTTTCATTATAAGAACTAATCCCCCCTTTCAGTTAAAAATACAGTCTATAAACATAAACCATTTGCTTGTATATTAAATAACTTTCTAATCTATGAAGGAACAAAAACAAAAGGCTTCTCTCAAAAGTATTACAGTTGAAAATACGCCAGACACTAAGAATTATTTCAAGCATGTGGAAAATCACTATATATAATATTTTTCCAATTTACAAACCACTAATCATTGGGAGAAAAATTATTTAAACTACATTATAAAATAAATTTAAAAACTAAATATATTAATTTAAAGTAAATGTTGCTACAAACTAATAAAAAACGTTTTTAATACAGGTCAATCACTACTATAACAATATTAATCTTAATAAAGAGGTGGATAAAAATGAAAACATTTGATAAGTACTGTTCCTTTACTTTCTTTTCATACTTTGCAACATTTGCTATTGTAGTTCCGCTAACCGGTCTTTTTTTAAATCAATTACACTTTGGTAGCAAAGAGATAGGGATAATCCTTGGCATTTCAATCCTTGCCAGAATACTAGGACCATATGTATTCCTACTGATATCAAAACTAAATAGAAATTTAGCAAGCATATACCTTATACAATGCGTTCTCCTTTTAGTCGTTCTGTTTGTTGGTACTCAAGTTAAAAATAGCTTGGCTATAGTTATAGCACTCTCCTTACTAAATATTTTTTGGATATCTATTTTACCCAACATAGAAACAATTTCATTATCAAAGCTAAATGGTGACATGAAACGCTACTCAACCATTAGGATGTGGGGAAGCATCGGATTTATTTTCTTTTCAGTTTGGGCAAGTCATGCCCTTATTAAATTTGGTCCACTATCTTTTTGGTTTATATTAATATTTTTAGGGTTTATGTTGTTAATTTCCTCTACTCTACTAATTCGCCTTGAACCGATTGAGGTTACGAAAAAAAAATCAAAAAGTATTTTTATTGAAAAAAAACTTTTGCTTTTTTATTCTGTATTTTTCTTATTTGAATTAACACATGCACCTTATTATGGATTCTTTTCTATTAAGTTGTTGGAAAATAATTATACTGGTTTTGCAATAGGTTCATTAATTGCTTTTGCAGTTATATGTGAAATTGTTACTTTCGCTTATGGTCATAGGCTTCTAAAATATATGAATGTTTCATCTATTCTCTTATTGTGTTCTATTTTAGGTATTCTAAGATGGACATTAATAGAACTTTTTGTAGGAAGCATCACTTTATTAATAATTTCACAGTTAATGCATGCTTTTACTTTTGCTTTATATCACATTTGTGCTATGAACATTTTAAGTTTAAATGCAGACCAAGATTTAATTAGCCAAAGACAAACTACCTACACAGTTCTTACCATGGGTATAGGTGCTGCATTAGGAGCTTACCTGTCTGGCTTGTTCTGGGACGTTAAAATTTTTCAATTCTCATCGTTCATATCAGTTGGAGTTAGTTCACTGGTTATTAGTATAATACTTATTTTATTAATAATGAAAAAAGAAGCAAACCAAACCCTAAATATTCCTACCGAGAGTAATATGTAATTATATAGAGAAGGATCCTTGTTGTAACAAGCCTAAGAAAACTACATGCAAAACATTAAATGATACATTTTAATCTTTAAAAACAAATTCTCTTATTCAATACCAAAATCAGTTTTCTAAATTTTCAAAAATAAAATTATCTCAGAATTTCCGTATTTAAAACAAAATTTATCAATACCTTTCTACAGTGAAAAAGTTTAATATATTAAAAAGGTTCCAATATAACCCTTATATTGAATTTTTTTGATACTGAAACCCTATTACTTTATAAGTGTCTTTTCATAAACACACATTAACAAGAATTAATTTTAAAACAAAAGTTTCTATGCACTTCATAAATCTTAAAGGAGGATAATTATGTATAATCATGTGATACAACTATTAGATCAAGCAAATATTTCTTATCAGCAATACAAGCATGAACCCAATCTGGATTATGATACAGATAGAGAAATACGAAAAAGATTTAATTTAGAAGGTGTTCCAAGTAAAAGTTTATTTCTAAAAGATAAAACCGGACATAATTATGTGCTAGTTACGATTGAAGGCGAAAAATTAGATTCAAAATCAATGAAAGAACTAATTGGCAAGAGGGTTTCAATTTGTTCATCTGAAGAGTTGGTTGAAAAGACTTCCTGTGTTCCCGGTTGTGTAGCCCCTTTTGGATATCAGGATGAGGTTACCCTTATTATAGATAAAAAGATCTATAATTATAATAAATTTCTACTATCTCCAGGTGTACCTGAGTTAACAATTGAGATACACACAGAGGATATCAATAAAATTTTAAATATAGTGAAAAACAACATTTTAATTTATGAAAACAATCAATGATTTTATACTTACAATAAGGAGGGATTACAGTGGTAATCCAATTAACCAAATCTTATTTGTATAATCAAAATAGAATTCTTGATGAAAAGAACAATGATTTCTTAGAAAGCTGGAAAATACACGCTTACAACAGTTTCCACAAAAGTATTATGGATAATTCTAAACCGTTTCCTTGCTATTTTGCAGTAGATTCCGAAAAACATGGTTGGTCCAGATATCTTTTTATTGATTCAGCTTATGATCAAAAAGAGCTACTAAAGCTTAGAGATGGAATTTATGAATATATAAAGACATATCAGCAAATTGCCAAGCGGACCACGCTAGTGATATTCTTCAAACCCTCAAGTAAGCAATTACTAGCAGAAGAATATAAAAAACAATTTTGGAATGTACTACAATTTTTAATCGAAAATGATCCTGAACCATGGAATCCAGAAATCCCAACAGATCCTTACCATGCTAAATGGGAATTTTGTTTTGCTGGAGAACCTATATTTGTAGTTTGCCGAGCACCTATATATGCTGAAAGACAAAGCAGATATACAGAGAATGGTCTTGAAATTACCCTTCAACCCCGCGGAACCTTAGATGATATTACAGGTAATACCAAACAGGGAAAACAAGTCCGTAAAGTTATTAGGAAACGCTTATTAGCCTACGATAATATTTCAATGCATCCAGATATAGGTGATTATGGTGCTGAAAATTCACATGAGTGGAAACAGTATATTTTGCCTGAAACAAATGAAGAAAGCGTAATGAGATGTCCGATTACAGGTGTAAAAAAACATGATTAGCATGATCTTTAGTTATATACTGTTAGGTGTTTCCCTTTCTGCTCCTGTGGGCCCAATCAATGTGGCTCAAATAAATAAAGGCATTAAAAATGGATTTTGGAGTGCTTGGTTTGTTGGATTAGGTGCTATGTCAGCTGATGTAATTATGATGCTACTCATTTATTTTGGGGTTTCCACTTTTTTAACAACTCCAATTGCTCAACTCTGTATTTGGATTTTTGGTTTTACTACCATGCTTTACTTAGGATATGAAAGTATTAAGGATGCTCCTAAACAAGTACAGCATTCTTTAACTGGTGAAAAAGAACATCCTCTAAAATCTTTTTTAGCAGGATTTGCAATTGCAATTTCAAATCCATTAAATATAGTATTTTGGATAGGAATTTACGGTTCTGTTCTTACTAGCGCAATAAATACAATTGGAAAAGAACAAGCTCTATGGTATAGTACAGCTATTTTTGCAGGTATTATGCTATGGGATTTATTCATGGCTACATCCATACATTTTGGTAGACGCTTTGTAAACGCTACTGTAATGAAATGGATTTCCATTTCAGCAGGTGTTATTTTAATCTGTTTTGGTATTTATTTTGGCTACCAAGCTGTGCTAACAATCCAACAGTTAATTTAAATAAAGTTGCGAAAATATCCCTTTGGAGTTGATAATCCAAAGGGATATTTTTCATTTTGCAATATTTAATTATCCCACATCTAATAATTTAAAAATATATTAATTGATTTTTAAAGATTTAATTATGACTTAGGCTATATAATTCAGAAAGTTTCTCTAACCTATTTATGATCTCTATTTCATATTCTATGTCCATTGGAATACTTTCTTTAGAGAATGGCGCTAATTCTGGATGATGTCCAACCATTACTGAATATGCAGCATGTTCGAACATACTTATATCATTTGCATCATTTCCAAAAGCTACATATTCCCCTTCCTTAACCCCTAATACCTGTAGTGCATTCCATTTATGAATCCCCTTTGGACTAATATCTATTACATTCTCATTTCTATGTTTATGTACTACAACATCTAATAAACTTAGACTCTGAGATAGTTCTTCCATGTTGCTCGCTGTAAGGATTAAAATCTTAACTATAGAATTTAAAGAAGTCACCTTAACAGATTTAGCAAGTTTAGCTGGATCTAGATTATTAAGTATAGAATGATTATCCGGACCAGTATATGCATAATCCCAATCACCATCAATTAAATACGTTGCTTGAAATTCATTTATCAAAGCAAGAATCTTTTTTAGTTGCGATTTCTCGAACTCTTTCGAATAAATTAATTTTCCATTTTGAGAAATTAAAGATCCATTTCCACCAATCAATGTATATTCGTGAAAACGTGGATGTATCACAGGTAGCATATCACGAATAGGTCTTGCAGAAGCAAATATAACTTCGTGACCATTTTTACTAATTTTATCTAAACATGCAAGAATTTTTTCCGAAACTGGTTTTCCCTTGAAGCAAATTGTACCATCTAAATCAAAGACAAATTTCAAAATTTGCACTCCCCTTCTTATTTTTCCTAGATTATATAATAACTCAAAAATAAACAACGTGATTTTACTTTAAGTTACTTACAGCTATTCACTTTACCCAATGCTGATCTATCATCTACCTTCTCTTCTGCTTATCTATAATGTCTTTAAATAAATCAAACATAAATTTAATAGACTATGTAGATTTTTTAAATTATTAACAAAGAAAACATATCATATCAATTCTATTAATTGCAAAATTATTTTTTTCTTTATTTTCAGGATAAAAACCTTTTGAACGCTTTATTTCTTAGTCACAACCCTTGATATTCTTACAATGTAATAAATGATTTTCACTTCATTAACTATAAAAATTATCATCTTAATAAACTAAATAAGGAATATTCTGAATTAACTACACAAATATATATCCAGCTACGTTTAGTTATTTTTAGTTATGTTTAGTTATGTTTAGTTATGTTTAGTTAAAATAAGTGTTGTTTTATAACTAAATTTATTGTTTAATATAATTTAGTTATAACTGGAAAATAGGTCCGTATCTATAAATATATATTTTTCAAGCATTATTTTCTCTTTTCTCATCCAACAACCAGATCACTCACAAAAATATGAAATATCAATTACAAGAAAATTAATATTACAAATAAAAGTGAATCTAGGAGTGACGAAATGACTAACAATACTATAAAAAAAATTATCGAAGATAGATATAAATTTTATACAGAGGCCTTAGCTACAGAAAATATTATTTGGGATAAAGAACTCAATGCATGGCTTGTTTTTGATTACACCAATATCACCCAACTACTAAAAGATTCTCGATTAAAGGCTAATCGAAAAAAACAATTCATCGAAAAGCTAGATATACCTGTTGAGTATAAAGATAAACTCTCTAATTTTTACTCTAGATGGTTAATGTATATGGATAATCCTGAGCATAAAGAATTGCGTAAACATGTACAAGTACCTATCAATTTAACAAACTCTATTATAGAAGACTTAGCTAAATCTTCTACACTCAAAGTATTGAATGCTCTGAACAAAGATACTGAATTCGTTGACGTTGTCAATGAAATAGCTATACCGTTTACAGAAAATACTCTCGCTAATTTATTGGGTCTAGATGTAAAAGATTATAAACTAATTCTACAAGAAGCTTTTAAAGCTGTGGATTTCCTTTGGATTCCTGTTCCTAGTTTCGAAGATTCACAAAAAACTGTTCACTCTATTGACAAAACCTACAGTATTATTTCTGAAATTCGCGACCAACAAAGATACGAAAAAAACGGTTTATTTGATTTAATACTAAAAAATGTAGATCAAGTCGAAGATAGTTTGGCACTAATAGCAAATGTAACAGTAGATGGACATGAACCATTTCTTAGTGCTGTAAAAACATTAATGTATCTTTACATACAAAAGCAGAATGATAAATTACCTCAAAATAATCCTTACAGTTTACTAACAGTAGAAAATATGGTTGAAGAATCTTTAAGAATGGAATGCCCTTTTCCCTATTGTGCACGTGTTGCCAATGAAGATATACCTTTAGAAGATAAGCTCATTAATAAAGGTGACAGAATTATTTTATTTATCTCTTCTGGAAATAGAGATCGGAGTAAATATGAAAACCCAAATGAATGCCAAAAGCGATTAAATACCCCTCCAATCTTAAGTTTTGGAGTTGGTTCTCATTACTGTGCCGGTGCAAATCTAACAAAGAAATCACTAAAAGTATTTTTAAATACCATACAACCTTTTATAGAAGATAAGTCACTTATTATTGACCATTTAGAATGGAACGATACTTTTGGATTTAGAACAATTTCAACTTTGAAAGTTACAATAAAAACGAAGTACCCAGTCAATGTATAAAAAATTTGAACAGAGGAGACTTATGTCATGACAGAATGGATTTATACTCACTTTAATATGACACACTACAATACAACCATAAAAAAAGAATTACTAGCTGCTTTAACAAGTTTCTTCACTGTTTCATATATAGTGATTGTAAATGCCTCCATATTAAGAGATGCAGGAATTAGTACAGAGGCATCTGTAGTAGCCACTACTCTTACATGCTTTTTAGGTTGTCTTATAATAGGATTTTGGGCAAATTCCCCTCTCGTAATTATCCCTGGAATGGGGGAAAATATTTTCTTTTCCTATACAATTGTTCAATCTCTAGGACTAAATTGGCAGGAAGCTTTAGGAGTCGTATTAGTATCAGGCATTATTTTCACTCTGATTACATTTACACCTTTTTCTAGACTTTTAATCAACTCTATTCCACACTCCTTAAAAAATGCTATTACTGTAGGGATTGGCCTATTTTTGACCTTTATCGGACTTCAAAAAGGTGGACTTATTACAGATTCTTCTGTAACGATAATAGGATTGGATAACCTATTTAAAGCAAATACATTACTTACAATTTTCACTCTGGCATTAGCTGTAATCCTTTTTATTTATAATATCAGGGGTGGATTTTTAATCGTTATAGGAATTAGTACATTAGTTGCAGCCCTCTGTGGCATAACAAAATTAGATCCTTCTTATAATATGGGATCTTTATATGAGCATTACCCAGCTGTGTTCAATGCTTTTTCTTTTGCACAAGTAAAAAATGCATCCTTTTGGACAGCTACCTTTTCTTTAACAATGATTCTACTATTTCAAAATCTAGGAACCATACAAAGTTTTGAAAATGACAATAAACGTTTCAATCGAGCTTATCAGGCAACCGGGATGTCCAACATTTTTGCCGGGATTTTTGGGACTAGTTCTACTGTAGCTGGTTTAGAAAGTGCTGTGGGAATAGCTGCTGGTGCAAAAACCGGTTTATCTTCTATTTTTGTTGGATTACTATTTCTTATCTCTTTTTTCTTTATGCCTTTTATAAAAATGATTCCAGATGGAGCCGTTGCACCTATTCTAATTATCATTGGAAGTTTAATGTTAAAAAGCATAAAAGAAATTGACTTTGATGATTTCTCGGAATATTTCCCTGCCTTTCTTACAATTATTATGATTCCACTGACTTACAATATAGCTGACGGTATAGCGTTTGGTTTTATATTTTATCCAGTAATAAAACTTCTAACTGGAAAAAGAAAAGAATTAAACAAAACTATTTGTGTTATCGGTCTATTATTCTTATTAAACTACTTATTATCCTATTAATTAGTAATTCTTTATACATAGAAAAAGACTGCTTTATATAAAGCAGTCTTTTTCTATGTATAAATCCCATCTATAAACAGATAACAAGCTTTTTATGTCTCATTACTATAAATAAAAAAAGATATTAAATCTACCTAAAAAGATTCGTATATCGTGTTTCCTGTCAATGTTAAATCATATCCTCCAATAGACTCTAGTTCCTGTTTAAAATCTGTTGAATGCAGTATTTCTTTAATTTCATTAATAATTTTAACAGTATTTTCATTTTTTAAGATAATAAGATCATACTGTTCCTTTATTAATGGAACGAATTCAACCTTTGTTATATTGGCAACATTCTCAATCCCTATTCCCACATCCGCTTTATTCATAGCTACACTAGTTGCAATACTAAAGTGGCTACTTTCTTCGTAATCATAACCTTTAATCTTTGTTCTATGTATATTATGAATACGTAACTGTTCATCTAATAAAACGCGTATACCCGCTCCAACTTCTCTATTCACTATCTTTACATCTTCTCTGCATAAATCTTCCCAAGTTTTGATATTCTTCGGATTACCTTTTTGTACATAAAATCCTACATTCCTTAAAAGTAAATTAAAGATTATATACTGGGAATTTGTTAAGATTCTTTTAGTATAGGGAATGTTGTATTCTTTAGTATCACCATCAAATAGATGTAGACTGACTATACTTCCTTCACCTTTATACAAACGAATCAAACTTGTAAGACTTCCATCATAAGCTCTTAGCATTCTTTTCCCCATACTACTCTCCATATATTTTCCTAGTATGTCCAATGCCATATCTTGCCCACTAATTACAATTGCATTCGTTAAATTATGTTTTTCAGATAATTGAGCGGAATTTTTTAGGCTCCCCGTTTTACTTTGCTCTATGTATTTCTGTAGATCTTCTACATCAATTCGAACTTGCCTACCTATTCGATAAGATGGCAATTCCCCTCTTTTGATAAGTTCATAAACAGTTAATTTAGATATTTTCAACTTCTTTGCAGCTTCTTCTGCTGTATATGACTCGTTCAAAGTTTCAGTCCCCCAATCTCTTAAATTTATCATATAACATTTGTCTCTATTTTTCCAAGAAGTATATTTGTAGCAAATAGAATACCCTTAAATTAATTTTTTATAAACTGAACTATTTCTTTTATCCTGTACTAATCACGTACTTAATTTTTAAAAAGAATACTGTTTTTTAGTTCTCCTCATTTTTTTCATAAAAACATCAGTTTAAAGCTCTTCTTCTCACTTTTCACGAGCTATTAATTAAAACTGAAGTGACCTACGTTTCAGAGAATTTATTTCTCAACATAAGACACCTAGAATTTTAAATAGTTAAATGGTAATATATAGACATCTCAATTACGCTATTTCTTGTAGCTAGGGCTTGTTTCAAGGACAGGCTCTTTTTTTATGGATTTTTAAACATTTCTATTTCCTTTAGTTTTTTTATAATTCCAGTATATAAACACCACTCTTTACTTTTATATCCTATTGAACCGTATTCTGTGCAATTTACACTGAACTTGAATTCTTCTTATAAGAATTAGCCGTTGGTGATTTGAAGCATGGAGATACTTTTGACATTACAACTTATACAGGTGGTAAAGATATATCGATTAAATGCAGTTGAATCTAAAATACAAATACGCTTAAAAACAGAAGTATATGGAGAAGAAAACTGTATAGATGGGGTCAATTTTCGGCTTAGTAGTTCAGCTAGTATGTGTTGTAAAAATTGGACGGCCGCTTGATTAAATCGTTGATGCTTCTAAACAGCTAGTTAACTGAGTTAAAGAAGTAGTAGCAACATTTTGGCTCATCCATACACATAAGGCGACTAAATCCTTTGCTTTGTACTTACTGGTTCGTTGCACAAAACCAACATATCTAGCAAGATCTCGTAAGATATTTGGGGATAAAAAGCTTTGAATTTCTTGAGCAAATAGTTGTAATTCGTCAGATATAGAAACAAACATACAAAAACGCCATCCTTTCCTATGATTCTACAGAAAGAATAGCGTATTTTTTCATTATAGGCGTTATAAAATTATTAAGTTAATGGATATGGATGGGACCTCTAGAATTTAATAATCTATTCATATCAATAAATTAGAACAACGATATTAAATGTAAATTAAGCCTTTCTAACCTTCTGTCTACCATTTTTTAATTTAGAAAATGGTAACAATTTCTTAAAATATACTATTAGAGTCTAGATGTTTTAAATAAAAATTTATATAAAATGTAGAAGCAGACAGCCGTT
>Ga0209025_1001046_pt1 | contig 40531 bp, 36 predicted proteins | sample AraplaMF_Col_mLB_FD_184256 | JGI IMG/M metagenome (GOLD analysis project Ga0209025, IMG submission 184256) | Arabidopsis root microbial communities from the University of North Carolina, USA - plate scrape MF_Col_mLB (SPAdes) (version 2) | ecosystem: Host-associated > Plants > Roots > Endosphere... | reverse complement strand
ACCTTCGAATAATTGGATACGCTCACGAGTACCCTCAACAACTTTAACGTGAACTCGTACAGTATCACCAGGACGGAATGCTGGTAAGTCAGTTCTAAGTTGTTCTTTTGTAATTTCGTTAATTAAACTTTGCATAATTTATGCTCCCCTTTTCCAACCGATGCTCTTACAAGATTTATCACTCACAGCGGAACACCGAGAATAAAGGCTTAAGTATTACCTAAGCCACAAGTTATATTAACATATTCTATACTTGTATGCAACTAATTTTCAAGTTTCATTTCTTCTTTTACTTGCTGCATCCACTTTACTTCTTTTTTATCTAATTGGTAGTCTTCTAGCAAGTCTGGTCTACGTACAAGTGTCCGTTTAAATGATTGCTTTGTTCGCCATTCTTCAATATGTGCATGATTTCCAGATAATAACACATCTGGTACCTTATGTCCTCTAAATTCAGCCGGTCTTGTATAGTGAGGATGTTCTAATAGCCCTGTACTAAACGAATCTTCTATTTTAGATGTTGTATTACCAAGTACTCCAGGAAGCAATCTGACAACACTATCAGCGATTACCATTGCCCCTAACTCTCCACCAGTTAATACATAATCACCAATTGAGATTTCATCTGTTACAACATGCTGACGAATACGTTCATCATAGCCTTCATAATGACCACAAATAAAAATTAGATGATCTTCGTTTGCAAGTTCCTCAGCTTTTTTCTGACTGAAGCGCTCACCTTGAGGGCATAGAAGTACGATTCTAGGCTTATTTTCACTTTTGGATACTAAATCATCAACAGCATCAAAAATAGGCTGTGGAGCAAGCACCATTCCAGCACCGCCACCGTAAGGATAATCATCTACATTTGAATGTTTATTCGTGGAGTATTCCCTAAAATTAACACACCGGAATTGAACTGCTTCTTTTTCTTGAGCCTTCTTTAAGATTGAAGAATTTAACACTCCTTCAAACATTTCCGGGAAAAGTGTTAAGAAATCTACTTTCATCATAGAAGACCTTCCATCAGTTCGATTTTAACTAATTTATTTTCTACATCGATTTCTTTTACGATTTGCTCGATATAAGGAATTAAAGCATCTTTTTGGCCTTTTCGTTGAATAACCCAAACATCATTTGCACCAGGTGATAAAATTTCTTTAATTTTACCTATTTCTTCACCATCTACCGTTTCAACCATGCAACCAACAATTTCATGGTAATAGAATTCATTTTTCCCTAAATTATGCAATTGATCTTCCGTTATTTTTAAGATGCTATTTTTCAAAGGTTCAACTGCATTTAATGAGTCGAAATTTTCAAAAGTAAGTAAGTCAAAATTTTTATGTACACGATGACTAGTTACTTTTAATGTAATTGGTGATTCTTCATTTTGTTTAAATAAGTATAATGTATTTCCCTTTTTATATCGTTTTTCTGGAAAGTCAGTCCGTGAAATAACTCGTACTTCTCCACGAACACCATGAGTATTAACTATTTTTCCGACATTAAAATATTTCGTCATGTTTTTACCTCTATAAAATTATTTACTACTCTTCATTTTTATTGTAGCCATTCGAAGAGTAGATATGTCTCGTTAATGTTGAAAACGGTCCTTAGCAAGAGCCAAGGACCGTCAGTATTACTGAATATCTAAGTGAATACGTTTAGCGTGTTCATTACTAGCTGCATATACAACCGTACGAATCGCCTTTGCAATTTTACCATGTTTGCCAATCACTCTACCAGCATCTTCAGGATTGACCTGTAAATGAAAGTATAGGTTGTTGTCATCTTCTTTTACTTGAAGTGAAATTTCCTCTGGATGGTCTACAAGACTTGAAACAATTGCGTTAATGAGTGTATTCATCTTTTTTTCCATCATTACTTGCCGTTGCGAGCGTTGTGGAATTTTTCTAAGATACCAGCTTTAGAGAATAAGTTACGAACTGTATCAGATGGTTTAGCACCTGTTCCTAACCATTTTAATGCTGCTTCTTCGTTAATTTTGATTTCAGCTGGTTGAGCAACTGGATTATAAGTTCCAATCTCTTCAATGAAACGTCCGTCACGAGGAGAACGAGCATCTGCTACTACTACACGATAAAAAGGAGATTTTTTAGCTCCCATACGTTTTAAACGAATTTTAACTGCCATTTTTAAAGCACCTCCGAAAATATTTACAACGATTTATATATTATCAAAAACAATAACTGTTTGTAAAGTAAAAATTCTTAACAGCATTATTTTTTTATTAAACGATGTTAAATGTTGGAATTTTATACTAAAAGATTAGAATAGGCCAGGAAATTTAAAGCCCTTTTTCTTCCCTTTTTGCATGCCACCCATCATTTTCATCATTTTTTTCATTTCTTCAAACTGTTTTAATAAACGGTTTATTTCTTGAACAGGACGTCCAGATCCTCTAGCTATACGTTTTCTACGACTAGAATTAATAATATCTGGTTGAATCTTTTCCTGTTTAGTCATTGATTGAATAATAGCCTCTACATGAGCGATTTGTTTATCGTCAATTTGCATATCATTCAAACCTTTAATTTTATTTGCCCCTGGCATCATTTTTAATATATCACCAAGTGGACCCATTTTTTTTACTTGTGAAAGTTGATCTAAGAAATCATCTAATGTAAATGAAGCTGATCTTAGTTTTTGTTCTAATTCTTTTGCTTTCTCTTGGTCAACGGATTCTTGTGCTTTTTCAATAAGAGTTAACACGTCACCCATTCCTAGAATACGCGATGCCATTCGTTCTGGATGGAAAGGCTCAAAAGCATCTAGTTTCTCACCAAGACCAACAAATTTAATTGGTGTATTTGTTACAGCACGAATTGATAAAGCAGCACCACCACGAGTGTCACCATCCAATTTCGTAAGTACAACCCCAGTTAAACCTAATTGATCATTAAAGCTTTGTGCCACATTGACTGCATCTTGTCCCGTCATTGCATCAACAACTAGGAAGATTTCTTCAGGTTTTGAAAGTTCTTTAATTTGTTCAAGTTCTTCCATTAAACCTTCGTCAATATGTAAACGACCAGCAGTATCAATCAAGACATAATCAAGATGTTCATCCTTAGCATGCTGAATTGCTTGTTTAGCAATTTCAACTGGACTAACCTGATCTCCCAATGAGAATACTGGCATATCCAATTGGCTACCTAACGTTTGGAGCTGTTTAATTGCCGCTGGGCGATAAATATCAGCTGCAACTAATAGTGGTTTACGATTATACTTTTTGCGAAGTAAATTTGCTAATTTCCCTGTAGTAGTAGTTTTACCCGCACCTTGTAGTCCAACCATCATAATAACAGTCGGTGGGCGATTTGAAACAGCGATTTTACTCTGTTCCCCACCCATTAAGGCAGTAAGCTCTTCTTGAACTACTTTAACAACATGTTGACCAGGTGTTAAGCTTTGTAATACCTCTTGTCCAATAGCACGTTCAGAAACACGTTTCACAAAATCTTTAACAACTTTAAAGTTAACGTCAGCTTCAAGTAAAGCTAGGCGTACTTCTCTCATCATTTCCTTGACATCAGATTCCGTTACTTTACCTTTGCCTCGAACCTTTTGTAATGTCTTTTGAAGTCGGTCGGCTAATCCTTCAAATGCCATAAAACCGTCCTCCTTATTCTAATTTCTCTAACGCTTCGATCGCTCGAAGAAACTCGTCATCTACAACTTTACCCTTTTCAGCGTAAGTTTTCAAATGATTTAAGAGTTCATTTCGTTGTTGAAATTTTTTTAGAAGTAATAATTTTTCTTCATACTCTTCTAGCATTGCTTCCGTACGCTTTATATTATCATAAACCGCTTGTCTACTAATGCTAAACTCTTCCGCAATCTCACCTAAAGAATAGTCATCCAAATAGTACAATGACATATAGCTTTGTTGTTTAGGAGTTAACAGAGATTGATAAAAATCATATAGATAATTGATTCTCATCGTCTTATCTAACATTGTATGATTTGACAACATCAACACTCCCTTGTTAAGTGAATTGCCTTTACATATGCTAGTTTAACCAAAACTCAAACAACTGTCAAGTTATTTACTTGACGAATCGAAAAGTGGAAGGCGTTTGTTCAGCAGCGACAAGCTTAAGCCAATGTACGATGAAAGTTGGTTTTTACTTTCATTGTACTTTGGCTTATGACTCGAGCTGCTAACGCCTGGAACTAGACATCCCGAAAAGTGGATGCGCCTTGGTCAGACCCGACAAGCATAAGACAAAGAACGATGAAAGTTGGTTTTTACTTTCATTGGGCTTTAGCTTATGACCTCGAGGGGCTAGGCGCAGGAACTAGACATCCCGAAAAGTGGAAGGCGTTTGTTCAGCAGTAATAAAACTTAAGACGAAGATTAATGAAAGGTCGTTTTTACTTTCATTCATCTTCGTCTCTTATGTTCAACTTTCAAATACTTCTACTTATTTTCTTAGCCTTGTTTCTCAATTAAGTCCTCAAACAGTCCAAAAACAAATTGTTCGGCATTGAACGGTTGTAGGTCATCCATTTTTTCACCTAGACCTACAAATTTCACAGGTACTTTTAATTCGTTTCTAATAGCTAAAACGATTCCACCTTTAGCAGTACCGTCAAGTTTCGTAAGTACGATTCCAGAAACATTAGTAGCGTCTGAAAATGTTTTTGCTTGAACTAAACCATTTTGACCTGTTGTTGCATCAATCACTAGTAACACTTCATGAGGAGCTCCTGGTACTTCTCTTGCAATAACATTTTTTACTTTTTCTAATTCTTTCATTAAATTTACTTTATTTTGCAAACGTCCTGCTGTATCACATAATAAAACATCTACTTTACGAGCTTTAGCAGCCTGTACCGCATCAAACATTACAGCTGCAGGATCAGAACCTGCGCCTTGTTTAATTGTGTCAACACCTACACGTTCTCCCCAAACTTCAAGTTGTTCAATCGCTCCAGCTCTAAATGTATCTCCTGCTGCTAATAAAACTTTCTTACCTTCTTGTTTTAGTTTATGTGCAATTTTACCGATAGAGGTTGTTTTACCTACTCCATTTACACCAACAAAAAGGACAACTGTTAATCCATCAGGATTCATTTTTAATTCGAAAGATTCATCATCTAAATCTTCACCTTTATATAGTTCAACTAATTTCTCTGAGATTACTTCTTGAACTTCTTTAGGGTCTTGAATATTTTTTCGTTTTACTTCAAGTTTAAGTTCCTCTACTAATTCCATTACAGTGTTTACACCGACATCTGCCATAATCAGGATTTCTTCTAGTTCTTCAAAAAAATCTTCATCTACTTTTCGGTATTTAGCAAATAATTCATTTAATCCTTCAGATAAATTATTCCTTGATTTTTCTAATCCACTTTTAAACTTTTGAGTAACGCTCTCCGTTTGTTTTGAGATCGTTTCTTTTAATTTTTTAAAAAAGCTCATAACATCCTACCTTTCTACTTTCCATTCGATAGCAATTCTTCACCTTCATCTAATCGAACTGAGACTAATGTCGATACACCGTATTCTTGCATTGTTACACCGTACAATACATCGCATTCTTCCATAGTTCCCTTGCGGTGCGTAATAACAATAAATTGTGTGTGTTCACTGAAGTACTTTAAGAATTTTGCAAATCGAGCAACATTCGCCTCATCTAATGCTGCTTCTACTTCATCTAAAACACAAAATGGAACTGGACGAACTTGTAATATAGCAAACAATAATGCAATCGCCGTAAGTGCTCTTTCTCCCCCAGATAACAGACCTAAATTTTGAAGTTTTTTACCAGGAGGCTGAGCTACAATGTCAACACCTGTTAATAACAAATTATCCACATCTGTAAGTACTAAGTCGGCACGTCCTCCACCAAATAATTGAGTAAAGACAACTTGGAACTTTTCACGAATCGCAGTGAAGCTTGTTTCGAATCGTTTTGTCATTTCTTCGTCCATCTCACTAATTACACTGTGAAGGGTAATTTTAGCTTCATTTAAGTCTGTACGTTGTTCTTGAAGAAAGTCATGACGTTCTGAAACACGCTCATATTCATCTATGGCACCAATATTTACATTCCCTAACTCTTCAATCGAACGTTTTAATAATTTGACTCTCTTTCTTGCATCTTCAATCGGCATTTCCAATGTATATTTCATTTTTGCCGCTTCATACGTTGTCATATACGTTATGTTTAACTGTTCTAATCGATTTTCAAGTTCAACATCTAATCGATTGCTATTTACTTCTTGCTGTTTTAATAACTCAGATAGAGATTTATATTGACGTTGCTTTTCACGTAAAGATTGGACATAGTCTTCTAATTCCGTTTGATACGCTAAACGTTGTTCACGTCGTTTTGAAATGATTTCACTTGTTTTCGAGAATTCAATTCGAGTATCTGAAATTATTTTCTCAAGCTCTTCTTTACCATTTTCATTTGTCATTATTTCACTCGATAAGAAAACTATTTTATCTTTTGTATCATCAAGTAACTGCTTTTGTTTTGCAGAATTTTCTTCAAATTGTTGGATACGCTCAATACTATAATTTAATTTTTGTATTTCCTGAGCTAAAGAAATTTTTGAATTCGTTAATTTTGACTGTAACTCATCTTTTATTTCTTTTTGATTTTGTTTTCGTTCAGTTAACTCATTAATTTTCTGTTCTTTTAACAGAATATCTTCTTTCACTTTCGTAGAAAGTGAAGTTAATTCAACTAAGCGATCTTTAACTTTCAGCAAGTCACTCGCTGAACTACCCATCTCTAAATCATAAATTGCAAGTGCATCATTAATATTTTTTTCTTCAAATTCAATACTTTTTAACTGCTCCATAATCGATACAAAGGATTGTTTATCTTGTTGGATCGCCTTATTTAGCAGTTCAATTTCATTTGTTATTGTTTGTTTTATTGATTTTAATGATTGTACATCTCGCTCTACCACAATCGTTTTTTCTTGCATATCTTTTAATTTAGCAGAGATCTCTTCTAATTCCCGTTGTCTTCCAATGAGAGATGAATTTGTCGTGCGAACCGCACCACCTGTCATCGCACCACCTGGATTGACTACATCACCTTCGAGCGTTACAAAACGGTATCGATGTCCTACGATCCTTGCAAGTTCATTTGCGCCTTTTAAATCTTCAGCTATTAAAACCGTACCAAGTAAGTTTTGAATGACACTATCATACTCATTCGAAAAACTAATAAGCGACGAAGCTACGCCAATAAACGAAGGATACTGCTTTAATTGATGAATCACATTATCTGGAATTGAACGCGCTTTTACAATATTCATTGGTAAAAACGTTGCACGACCTAATCGTTGTTGTTTTAAAAATTGAATTGCTTTTCTAGCATGTTCATCATTTTGAACAACAATTTGTTGCGTAGCTGCTCCTAACGCTATTTCAATTGCAGTTTCAAATTGTTTATCTGTTGAAATTAGCTGCGCAATTGCTCCTTTAATCCCTTCAAGTTTTGTTCCACTTGCTTTTAAGATTTCTTTAACTCCTTGGTTAAAACCAGCAAAGTCCTCTTGAAGTTCTTCTAATGTTTCTTTACGCGATTTAGTTTGTTGTATATATTGATATGCTTTATAAAGCAACTCTTCTTTTTCTTTTAACTCTTCAGACGTTTTCTCGTTCTTTTTCTCGTTAACGATTAAACTTTCATTTAAATCTTTAAGTTTCAATTCAAATTCGTTTTTATCATTCAGAAGAGACGTTTTTTTACCATTCAACTGCTCTCTTTGACGGATATATTTTTCATTTTCACTATCTAATCGACTTGATTTAACCGAATATTGTTCTAATTGTTTTTCAAGCATCGTTTTCTCATTGTTAATTGAAGCTTGATTATTTAATAATTCGATATAGTCGGATTTAATCATTTCGATTTGATCTTCAATATCCCCTTCATAAGAAGAGATTTCATTTTCAAGTTGAGTAATTTCAGCATTGTACTGTTTGACATTTTGATTCGAAGTATTTTTATGAGCATTCTCAATTTCAACTAATTTTTGAATCTCACTTAATTGAACTGTTATATCTTCAATTTGTTGTTTTAATTGATCAGATTGAGATGAAGTATTTTTTTTCCTTTCCTTCATCAGCTCTTTCTGACCTTCATATTTTTCTAAGTTTTTAGTAACAGTCAATAATACTTGTTGCAGCTGATCAATCGACTCATCTAAAGCATTTAACTTCTCTTGTAATTCATGTTGCTTTGATTCCTCTTTTGATATCTCAGTTGATAAACCGATTTCCAAGTCGACATTTTGCACAATTTCCTGTTTTAATTGCTCCCATTTTTGATGAAGTGACTCGATTTCAAATACTAATAGTGCCGCTTCAACTTTTTCAAGTTCATCTTTATGTTCTATGTATTCCTTAGCAATCGATGCTTGAATTTTTAATGGTTCAATTTGAGAACTTAATTCAAATAAAATATCGTCAACACGATTTAAATTCTCTTGCGTTTCATTTAATTTTGCTTCAGCTTTCTTTTTACGATTTTTATATTTTAACACTCCAGCTGCTTCTTCAAAAATACCTCTTCTCTCTTCAGGTTTACTACTTAGAATCTCTTCTACTTTACCTTGTGAAATGATTGAAAAGGCCTCTCTTCCAAGTCCGGAATCCATAAATAAATCAACAATATCTTTTAAACGACAAGATTGTTTATTTATATAAAAATCGCTATCCCCTGATCGATACACTCGACGTGTAACACTAACTTCACTATATTCGAGTGGCAACTGTTGATCTTCATTATCTAATGTCAATGTTACCTCAGCGTAATTAAGTGGTTTTCTTCCATCACTACCTGCAAAAATGATATCTTCCATTTTTGCGCCTCGTAATGATTTAACGGATTGCTCTCCTAGTACCCATCTTATCGCATCTGTAATGTTACTTTTACCACTACCGTTCGGTCCTACAACCGCTGTTACACCTTTTACAAAATCTATAGAAACTCGCTGAGCGAATGATTTAAATCCAATTATATCTAGTCGTTTGAGGAACAACTCAATTCCCCCTTTTTTGATTTAATTATATACACAAAAACTCCCCCATAAAAGGGGGAATTCGTCATTTTAGTCGTTATTTTGACAAGATTCTACTAGTTTCTTTAAAAAAACTATTCACTTGTCTCTTTTAGTTTAATTAACGCCTCTTTCGCTGCATGTTGTTCAGCTTCTTTTTTTGAACGTCCACTGCCAACACCAAGCGTTTCACCATTTAACAATACTTTCGAAACAAACTCTCGATTATGTGCAGGTCCTTTTTCTTGAAGGATTTTATATTCAATTGAACCTGTTGAATCTCTCTGTACATATTCCTGTAATTGACTTTTAAAATCCATCACATGCGAAAAAGCACCATCGTTAATTTTTGGAAATACATGAAGTGATAAGAAATTGATAACAATTTGAAGACCTTGATCTAAATACAAAGCACCAATAAACGCTTCAAAAACATCGGCTAGTAAAGCAGGTCTTGTTCGACCACCTGTCAGTTCTTCACCACGTCCTAGTAAAATATAGCGACCGAAATCTAATTCATTTGCAAATTTCACTAGCGACGGCTCACAAACAATTGCAGCACGTAACTTTGTTAAGTCGCCTTCACTCATTGTTAAATATTTTTGAAATAAATATTGTGAAACAGTTAACTCTAAAACTGCATCACCTAAATATTCTAGTCTTTCATTATCTTCATATGGTTTTTTTCGATGCTCATTCACATAGGATGAATGTGTAAATGCCTGAATAAGCAAACTTTCATTAGTAAACATAATATCGATTTGCTTTTGAAACTTTATAAAATTTTCTTTCTCTGTCTCAGATAATTTAAATTCTCTAACTCTTCTTGAATGCGGCATATTTACCTCCACCTAAACCAATTGAATATGCTGCTAAAACTACTTATCAAGAAAATAATGAGAAGTCCCGTACAAAATACGGGACTTTTCTCATTACATGTTGCTCTCTATGTAGTTCACAACATCACCAACTGTGACGATTTTTTCAGCATCTTCGTCTGCAATTTCTAATTCAAACTCATCTTCTAATTGCATTACTAATTCAACAATATCTAATGAGTCCGCATCCAAATCTTCTTTAAAACGACTTGTGATTGCGATTTCAGATTCTTCTACACCTAAACGGTCAACAATAATCTTTGATACACGCTCTAATACGTCTTGCATTATTATTCACCTCCCCCCAAAGATTGTCTACTATGAATTATACATAAAAATGTGGCAAACGCCAAACTAATTCATTACAAGTCCGCCATCAACATTAATTGTTTGTCCAGTAATGTATCGGCTAGCATCAGTTGCTAAGAAAACAACAGCATTCGCAATATCTTCTGGTTGACCAAAAGATTGTAATGGAATATTAGCTAACATTCCTGTTCTAATTTGCTCATTCAGTTCGCTTGTCATATCAGTTTCAATAAATCCGGGCGCAATTGCATTAACTGTTATATTTCTTGAAGCTAATTCTTTTGCAGCCGTTTTTGTCATGCCTAAAACTCCCGCTTTAGCAGCTACATAATTCATTTGTCCTGGATTTCCAATTTGACCTACTACAGAACTGATGTTAATGATTCGACCATTACGTTGACGTGACATAAATTTAGCTGCTGATTTAATACAATTGAATACACCTTTAAGGTTTGTATCAATTACATCGTCCCAATCAGTATCCTTCATTCGAAGTAATAATCCGTCACGAGTAATACCAGCATTATTTACTAATATATCAATGCTACCAAATTCATCAACAGTATTCTTTATAAGCGTAGCAACTTCTTCGCTATTTGCAACATTTGCTTTATAAGCAATTGCTTTTACACCAAGTGCTGTAATTTCTTCAACAACTTGGTTTGCTGCTGCCTCATTACCAGAGTAGTTTACTACTACATTTGCACCGTTTTTAGCAAGAGATACTGCGATTGCTTTACCGATCCCTCTAGATCCACCTGTTACTAAAGCTACTTTCCCTTTTAACATGATTTGATTTCCTCCCACTCATTTAAAAATTGCTTTAATGTTTCAACATCATAAACATTCACTAATTTTGAAGAAGGAGAAATTGCTTTCACTAAACCTGTTAATACTTTACCAGGACCAATTTCAACAAAAGTGTCTACCCCAAGGTCAACTAATTCTTGTATTGATTGATTCCATTTTACTGGTGAAAACAATTGTTTCACTAGTAACTCTTTTATTTCATCTGCTTCAGTGATTGCTTTAGCTGTTACATTTGAAATAACAGGAATCGAACAAGTATCCACATTTATTTTTCCAAGTTCATTTTCGAATTCCTCACTAGCTGGTTTCATTAACGAAGAATGGAATGGTCCACTAACTTTCAATGGTAACACACGTTTTGCCCCAGCTTCTTTAATTAAGCCAGATGCTAATTGAACTCCTGGTGCATCTCCAGTAATAACCACTTGTGTAGGCGAATTATAATTTGCAATTCCAACAGAGTGTCCTTGTTTATTGACTTCAGAAACTACTTCTTCAATTTTTTCTGGAGCTAAAAACAATACAGCTGCCATCGCACCTTGACCAACAGGAACTGCTTTATCCATTAATAATCCACGTTTATGAACAAGTTTCACGCCATCTTCAAAAGAAATTGCTCCTGAAGCTACTAGTGCAGAAAACTCTCCTAAACTATGTCCAGCAACGTAATCTGCTTTGATTCCAGCTTCCTTTATCTTTTCTAGAAGTGCGATTGAAGTTGTTAAAATTGCTGGTTGCGCATGATATGTTACAGTTAAATCTTCATCGTTCCCATTAAAAATTATGTCAGAAAGATTTAAACCGACTTGAGCGTCCGCTGTTTCAAAAATCGATTTACACTCATTAAATTCTTCAACTAAATCTTTACCCATTCCTACTTTTTGTGATCCTTGACCAGGAAAAATAAATGCCACTTTACCCAATGGAGTGACCCCCTTATGCGTTTGATTCGTTATTTTTTTCCATGTGATCACTTACTAATTTAACAACATTATGTTCCACCATTGTTTTTGCTTGTTTAATTGCACTATAAATCCCTTGAGCATCTGAGCTTCCATGAGCTTTAATGACCGGTGATTTTAATCCAAATAAAGCTGCCCCACCGTATTCAGCATAATCCATTTTCTTTTTTACGCCTTTTAAGTTTGGTTTTAAAACAGCTGCTGCAAGCTTAGATGTAAAATTAGTTAGCATCGCATCTTTTATTAGAGAAAACATTGCAAGTGCAGTACCTTCAATAGCTTTTAAAGCTACATTTCCAGTATACCCATCTGTTACAACCACATCTGCAACTGAATTCATTAAATCCCTTGCCTCAACATTACCAATAAAATTTAAATTACTTTCTTTTAATAATTGGAAAGTTTGTTTCGCAAGTTCATTTCCTTTTTTATCCTCAGTTCCAACGTTTAGTAAACCTATTGTCGGATTTTTAATTCCTCGTACTTGTTCAGCATAAACTGAACCCATAATTGCATATTGCAATAAGTGACTTGCTTTTGCATCTACATTTGCACCTACATCGAGAAATACGAAACCTTTTCCATCTAATGTAGGCATAGTTGGTGAAAGTGCAGGACGTTCTACGCCTTCCATTCGACCAACAACAAGTAAACCAGCAGTCATTAGCGCCCCAGTGTTACCTGCAGAAATACAAGCATCAGCATTTCCTTCTTTTACTTCATTTGCCATAAGAACCATCGATGCATTTTTCTTTCTACGTACAGCTCTAACTGGTTCTTCAGACCCTTCAATCACTTCATCTGTATGAATAATAGTGATGTTTTTGTTATTTGTAAGAAACGACTTAATTTTTGTTTCATCACCTATTAACGTAATATGTAAATCATTTAATTTTTCTATAGCAAGCATCGCACCTTCAACTATTGCTTTTGGTGCATGATCTCCACCCATTGCATCGATTGCTAATTTCATCTGTTGTCACATCCTATTCTTCAATACTTCGATGGTACATTTCAAACAAGCCATGAAACACTTGTTCATTTTCAACAAAGCCGTTGATATCAACTGTTTTTCGCTTTGGATCACCTGATTGAGGTAAAACTCTTGCTTTGGCAATTACTCGATCATTTGTCTTTACTGGTTTTATAAAAACAAAATTTGATTTAGCTGTTAATGCTAAATCATCGTGAATAACCGCTACTGCTAAAGAGTTTGCTTGAGCAAAAAGATGATGTCCTCGTGCTATGCCATTACGACTAAATGTATGTTCTTCCTTTACATCAAATATTGAAATGGCACTTTCATTTAATTGAATATCAATTACTTCACCGATTATCTCATCGACAGGTAATGATTTTACATCTTGTAATTGTTGAGTGGCAACATGCTTAATTCGTTCCCTTAACTCAGGAATAGATAATTCAAGACGATCAAGACGAATAGTTTGTATGCTTACAGACAATTGTGTAGCTAAATCTTCATCTGTAATAAATGGATTTTCTTGAATAATTTTTTTTAACAATTCATGACGATCTTTTTTATTTCTTCTCATTTTACATACCTCTATACTAATTTATGACCAGGTATTAAATACAGTGTATATTAGATACCCCTATTTTTCAATAGTTTTTTACAAACTTTTAATACCTAGTACTAATCTAATTTTTCTGAATCAAATATCCCCGTTCGATTTAAGTAATCTCTTAACGCTGTATAATCATTAGCTTTCCAAAAAACATCCGAATTAACTAGCATTGTTGCATCATTTCGAGCAACCTCTAATGCGCGATAATCATGAACCATATCAGCCATCTTAAATTCAGGTACACCACTTTGTTGTTTCCCAAAGAAGTCACCAGGGCCTCTTAGTTCTAAATCTTTTTCAGAAAGTTCAAAGCCATCATTCGTTTCCGTCATGATTGTTAGTCGTTCTTTTCCTACTTCACTTTTAGGATCTCCAACTAAAATACAATAAGATTGATCTGAGCCTCGTCCTACTCGTCCTCTAAGTTGATGTAACTGAGATAATCCAAATCGATCTGCATCATATATGACCATAACTGTTGCATTTGGTACATTAACCCCAACTTCAACAACAGTTGTTGATACTAAAATTTGAACCTCATTAGCCGAAAAAGCTTTCATTACATCATCTTTTTCAGAAGATGAAAGCTTCCCATGCATCAACCCTACTTTTGCCATGCTTTTATAATGAAATGAAAGTACCCCATGCAAGTCTAAAGCATTCTGAAGATCTAATTTTTCTGATTCTTCTATTAGAGGGCAAATTACATAAGCTTGTCTACCTTTTTGAATTTCTTTTTCAATAAAATTTAAGACTCGATCAAACATTTCTTGTTTTACCCAATACGTTTCAATCTTTTTTCGGCCAGCCGGATATTCATCAATAATCGAAACATCCATTTCCCCAAATGCTGTGATCGCTAATGTTCTTGGAATAGGGGTAGCTGTCATAAATAAAACATCCGGAAAGTATCCTTTTTCCCTTAATATTCTACGTTGTCCTACTCCAAAACGATGTTGCTCATCAGTAATAACTAGTCCAAGCTTATTAAATACAACTTCATCTTGAATTAACGCGTGAGTACCAACTAATATATGTACTTCGCCATTTTTTAACCTTTCAAGTATTTCACGACGCCTTTTACCTTTTACAGAACTAGTAAGAAGTTCAACATTTATATGTGTATTTTGCAGTAATTTAGAAAGGGATTCAAAATGTTGTTCGGCAAGTATTTCTGTAGGAACCATTAATGCACCTTGATAGCCATTAAGTGCACTTGCGTATAGAGCGATTGTAGCAACTACAGTCTTCCCAGAACCTACATCACCTTGTAACAAACGATTCATACGGTAAGGACTCTTTAAATCATTAAAAATTTCTTGAACTACTCTATTTTGAGCCGAAGTTAGAGGAAAAGGCAGAGACTGGATTAATGCTTGAATTTTATCTTCAAATAAAATTTTTGGCACACCTTTTGATTGATTACGTTGAATTTTTCGAAGTGCTTGCATTTTAAGTTGAAAAAGGAAAAATTCTTCATATACAAAACTTCTTCTTGCTTGCTTTAAACTATTTGCATCAACAGGATGATGCAATAAATTCATAACATCTTTTCGACTAAGTAGTTTATATTTTTGTATTAAGTCATTTGGTACCAAATCTATGATGAGATGTCCAAATTTTTTAAATGCCTGCTCAACAAATTTTCGCATTGTTTTTACAGACATTTTTCCTTTAATCGAATAGACTGGTTCAATTTCATGCGCATTTGTTCTACTTCCAAATACAAGATCTGTCAAAGAGATCGTTTGTTTATGTTGATCCCATTTACCAGATACCGTTACTTGCTCATTTAAGTTTAATTTCGTTTTATAGTACGGTCTGTTAAAACATATTACGGTAACTAAATAACGATCAACTAATACTCGAAAAGTAAGTCGAGATTTATTTTTACCGAAATATTGTAGAAGAGGAGCGCTATGAACAATGCCCTCCACTGTCACGCGCTCTTCATGTTTTACTTCTGATAAATCTTTGTTTCGATAGTCTTCATATCGATAAGGTAAATATTCAATTAAATCATTTATCGTAAATATGCCCATTTCATTTAAAAGTGCTTCAGTTTCTTCACCGACACCACTTAATACAGCAACATTTTGTTCAAGTTCGTTACTCACTATTTTTTTAGCGATACACCAAATATTTTTGCTTCCAATTCTCGACCAGTTGGTGTAGCCGCTAATCCTCCTTCTGCAGTTTCTCTAAGTGCAGATGGCATTGTTTGTCCAATTCTATACATCGCATCAATTACTTCATCACACGGTATGCGGCTTGTAATCCCTGCTAAAGCCATATCTGCTGCAACCATCGCATTTGCTGCACCCATCGCATTACGTTTTACGCAAGGTACTTCAACCAAACCTGCAACAGGATCACATACTAATCCAAGCATATTTTTTAATGTGATTGCAAATGCTTCCGCACTTTGACTCGGTGACCCTCCAGCAATTTCTACTATCGCTGCGGCAGCCATTCCACTTGCAGAACCTACCTCAGCTTGACATCCACCAGCTGCACCAGAAATCGATGCATTATTTGCAACTACGAATCCAAAAGCACCTGAAGTAAATAGAAATTCAATCATTTGCATACGAGTAGGATTCAATTTTTCCTTTACTGCAAATAAAGTTCCCGGTACGACACCTGCTGAACCTGCTGTAGGTGTTGCACAGATTGTCCCCATCGCAGCATTCACTTCGTTTGTTGCAACCGCTTTACTTACTGCATCTAAAAGAAAATGCCCTGAAAGCATATTTCCTTTTGCAATATAATTCTGTAGTAATACAGCATCCCCACCTGTTAAGCCTGTCGGAGAATGAACGCCAGCAAGGCCTCTTTCTACAGCTTTTTCCATTACGACTAGATTTTGATCCATTTTATCGATAATTTCCTGGCGACTTCTTCCAGTAAATTGCATTTCTTGTTGAATCATTATTTCTGATATCTTTACGTTTTTTGATACAGCTAATTCGACTAATTCAGCTACATTTTTAAACATTGTATTGCCCCCCTCTCTTTAGTCCACCATTTTTGTTACGCGAATAATATGTGGTAAAGATTCTATTTCTTTTAGTATTTTATCGTCTAAATCTTGGTCGACCTCTATTGCCATCAATGCTATTTGTCCAACTTCTTTTCTCGAAACTTCCATGTGACCAATGTTGACAGCATATTTCATTAATACATTTGTTACACCTGCAATCGAACCGAATCGATCATTATGAACAACCAAGATAGCAGGATAGTTACCAGAGAGCTTCAATTCAAAACCATTTAGTTCAACGATTTCGATTTTACCACCACCAATTGAAATTCCTACAAGCTCAAACGGCTGTTCATCATCAATTATTGAGATCTTAACAGTATTTGGATGCTCCGTAATTGCATCTTCAACAATAAATTCTACACTCATTCCTTTTTCATTCGCGATATCGATTGATTGAGGAATACGCTCATCAAATGTATCAAAGTCCAATAAACCACCAACTAGTGCTACGTCAGTTCCATGTCCTCGATAAGTTTTTGCAAAAGAACCATATAAAGAAATGATCGTCTTTTTTGGTTCCTTTCCATATAAATTTCTCGCAACTCGGCCGATTTTGGCTGCCCCTGCTGTATGTGAACTTGATGGCCCAATCATAATTGGTCCGATAATATCAAAAACACTTTTATATTTCATCACGTTTCCCCCATTACTTAATTGTAAAAGCGTGGTTAAATTTAGTTTCTCTATACTAAAAACAATTAGTCTAAGCAAAAGATGTCATTAAAGCATTTAGCTTTCCACCTTATAGTGTAATACGAAATACTAAAGAGTTCTATGATATTTTACATTACAATCAAAATTAATTACACAAAAAAGAAAAGAAGAAGGGTTTCCCGCTTCTTCTTTCATCGTTTTTATTCAATTGAGAAAATGTAAGAATATAATGGTTGATTTCCATTATGAACTTCAATTTCAACGTGATCGAAGTTCTCTTCCGCAAATGCTACTAATTGCGAAAGTTCATTATCTGTAACATCCTCACCTTGTAAGATTGTTAAGATTTCCGAGTCATCATCAACCATTTTTGTTAATAATTTTTTAGCTGCTTCTAATTGATTCGCATCTGTTGTAATAATTTTACTCTCAAGTATGCCCATGAAATGATCTTTTGTAATTTGCACACCATCAATTTCAGTGTCTCGAACAGCATACGTAATTTGACCTGTTTTTACAGTTGTTAACGCATCTTTCATTCCATTCTCATTATCCGCTAATGAAGCTGTTGGATTAAATGATAATAATGCTGTCATACCTTGAGGTACTGTTTTCGAAGGAACAACAGCAACGTTACAATTTGCAACAGACGCAGCCTGTTGTGCAGCCATTACGATATTTCCATTATTAGGAAGAACGATAACATTCTCAGCATTACATTGTTCAATCGCTTTAACGATGTCTTCTGTGCTAGGATTCATTGTTTGGCCGCCTTCGATCACTACTGTTGCACCGATACTTTCAAACAATGTTTTAATTCCAGAACCCATTGCAACTGTAACAATACCAAATTCTTGCTTTTCAGCGGCTGTATTTGTCATTTTAGCAACAGGAGTTGTAGCAACTTCATCATGTAGTAAATTTGTATGTTGTTCACGCATGTTTTCTGCTTTTAATTTTAAAAAGCTTCCGAATCGTTGTCCTAAGTTAAATACTTCGCCTGGGTACTCAGCATGAATATGAACCTTTACAATTTCATCATCAGCTACTACTAATAATGAATCCCCCCACGCGCTTAACTCGTTACGGAAAGTATCTATATTAAATGGATGTTTTTTTAACTTTTCATTTTCGAACTTAATCATGAATTCTGTACAATACCCGTAAATTATATCCTCAGTATTTAACATACTTTGAACATTTCGGTGCTCAGCTTCAACAAGTTCTTCAAGCGAAAGTGCCTCTTCTGCACCTTCTAATGAAATTTCTTCACCTTTTAAAGACGCTAAGAAACCTTCATAAACAAGCACAAGTCCTTGACCACCGCTATCAACTACTCCAACTTGCTTTAAAACTGGTAATAAGTCTGGTGTGCGGTTTAAAGAAACTTTTGCTTCTATGATTGTTTCCTCAAGGAAAGGAATAAATTCTTCGTGTGTTTTTGCAATTTCAACTGATTTTTTAGCTGTTTCTCTAGCAACCGTTAAAATAGTACCTTCAATAGGTTTCATTACAGCTTTATATGCTGTTTCAACGCCTGCTTCAAGGGCTGAAGCAAAATCAGTTGTCGAGATTGTTTCTTTCGACTCAATCGACTTCGAAAAACCTCTAAATAATTGCGATAGGATAACTCCTGAATTACCACGAGCACCCATTAATAGGCCTTTTGCAAAGCTTTGTCCGACTTTACCTACATGGCTATTCGGCTTTTCCTTTACTTCCTTTGAACCAGAAGTAATGGAAAGATTCATATTCGTTCCAGTATCACCATCTGGTACCGGGAATACGTTTAATGAATCTACAAATTTTACATTTTTCGTTAAATTATTTGCACCTTGAATCACCATATCAGCAAATAATTTACCGTCAATACGTTTAATTGACACTAGTTCTCCTCCTTAATGCGTCTTACAGGTTTGAAACTTTCACACCTTGAACAAAAATGTTTACAGAATCAACTGACAAACCTAAAGTTTGGTCAAGTGTATACTTCACTTTATTTTGTACGTTGTTTGCAACTTCAGAAATCTTCGTACCATAGCTTACAATTATGTACATATCAATATTAACGTCTTCACCTAGTTGGCGTACAATTACACCCTTAGTAAAGTTTTCTTTTTTAAGGATTTCAGTAAGACCATCCTTAATTTGTTTTTTAGAAGCCATACCTACAATACCGTAACAATCAACGGCAGCACCACCTGCAATTGTAGCGATAACTTCTGTACCAATTTCGATTGTTCCATATTGAGTTTTCATTTCTAAAGACATTTATAGGTCCCCCTTCTTGGATAAAACCAAGTATAGTTAGTTATACTACTTACTTATTATTGTATACCTTTTTCCAAAATAATTCTATTGACTCACTTTTATTATGGACAATTTAAAAATATTCGTGGTTAAAAATAGAAAATACAATTTTTTAAGCTTTTAATCTAAATAAGTCAAAGGTCCCTCTATAATATTTAGTATAACATACAATTTGATGTCAAGGTTTTTTTCTTGAACAACTTGCCAATAACTGTTGCAATCAGAAGGACGGTATGATAAATTATAGTAGTGTTTCTTAATGAAAATGATCATTAAAAGTTATTCCGTTTTTTGTAAGGAGGGAAATAGATGGCTCGTGTTTGTGTAATTACAGGTAGAAAATCTCGTTCTGGTAACAGTCGCTCTCACGCTATGAATGCTTCAAAACGTACTTGGGGTGCTAACCTTCAAAAAGTTCGTATTTTAGTAAATGGTAAACCAAAGCGTGTTTACGTATCAGCGAGAGCATTAAAATCAGGTAAAATTGAGCGCGTTTAATTATTAACGTACTTAAAAGCATAGCTATCAGTAGCTATGCTTTTTTACATTGTCTATTTTCAAAAAGGTTCTTTTTTTATCAGGTTAATTTAACCAATCGAATAGTAAAGGATTTGATTGGAGCGGAATGTGCGGAACTCCTGTGGGAGTAATGGGACAGGTGAGACTCACACAAAGCGTGAATGCGCCGAGGAGGCTCTGCACTCGTTCCTCGGAAAGCGTGCATTCGGGAAGTGAAAATCAACCAATGTTTTAGATAAATTAATTAACCTAAATGGTCTTTTTATTTACACCACAATAAAAAACACCCATAAAGGGTGCCTTTACACATCTTTTTTAAATGTACTTAGCATGGCGCGAACGAGTCCGCCAAGAAATTTTGGTAGTTTGATCGTATAAAATCTCATGCTTTCCCTCCTACAAGCTTACTAGCATTTTTAAGGAAAAGATTAATCCTATTACATTCTACTTGCGATGAGTGAAAACTATGACATGAAATTGTTAATCTTTACTCCTTATTACTAATGCTATGCCACTGCTAAATGAAATAGACCCTTCATTCTCTGCTAGTTCATTGCTCACACATAAAGAAGATCCAATCTGTAAATGATGATTAGTTAATGGGTACTTAAACCCTTTTAATGTTAAATCTTTAATGTCTGTTCCGATTGAAAAAAATGATATGTATTTAAAATGAGTCTGTTTACTTATTTGATGGTCTCCTGCTCCGATTATATATAATTCATTATGTTCATCGATAATATACAACGGAATATTACAATCCAAAAACTTTATTAACAATGTGATACTTCCGAATTCATGGTCCAATCTTTTCCCTGTTACACAATGCATATAAATCTTATCTGGCTGTTTCTTAATCGCCCATAGTAAGGCTAACTCAAGATCCGTCTCATCTTTTTCTGGAGGATAAATAAATACATGATGCACATTATTCTTTAATTCTGCTAAATCATTCTCACTTAATGAATCAAAATCCCCGAATATAGCTTCTGGAACGATTCCCTCATCCATTAAATATTTAGCTCCATTATCAACCCCAACTAATAAACAATCAGTTTCACTACGATTAATATTCATAAACGTCTTTGTATTAGGACCTGCGCCTATTAAATGAATAATCAAGTCAATTTCACCCCTAAAAAAGAAAATGCAATCAAAATGATTGCATTAACCTCTAATTTTCGCAATTGCTTCTTTGCGATTTTCTTTATTATAGATAGCTGAACCAGCAACTAAAACTGTAGCACCAGCTTCTTTACAAAGAATAGCAGTATGTTCATCAACACCGCCATCAATTTCAATTTCAACAGATAAGTTTCGTTCACTTATCATATTAGCTACTTGTTTAATTTTAGGTAAAACCGAATGGATAAATTTTTGACCACCGAAGCCAGGATTTACTGTCATTAAAAGTACCATATCAATATCATCAATAATATGTTCAATTGTTGAGACTGGTGTTGCAGGATTTAATACAACCCCCGCCTTGATACCAAAAGATTTAATATTTTGGATAGTACGGTGTAGATGTGTACAAGCCTCTACATGGACAGTTATGATATCCGCTCCAGCTTTTACAAATTGTTCGATATATTGATCTGGTTTTTCGATCATTAAATGAACATCTAATGTTAGCTTTGTAATCGGACGAATCGCTTCAACGATTAATGGACCAATTGTAATATTTGGTACAAAATGACCGTCCATTACATCGATATGGATATAATCTGCTCCTCCACGTTCTACATCGATGATTTCTTCTCCAAGCTTTGCAAAATTAGCTGATAAAATTGATGGTGCGATTTTAACCATGACTAATACCTCGGCTTTCTGTCTCTAATTTCTTCTATGAACGATACATAATGATCGTAACGTTCCGATGTAATTTCTCCTCTTTCAACTGCTTCTTTAACAGCACATTTCGGTTCCTTTAAGTGAGTACATCCTCTAAATTTGCAATCATTACTTTTTTCTCTCATTTCAATAAAGCAATACGAAAGATCATTTGCTTCGATTCCCATGAATTCCAAAGAACTAAATCCCGGAGTATCAGCAACTAATCCTTTACCTATTTTAATTAACTCAACATGTCTTGTCGTATGTTTCCCTCGTCCTAAATGAGTCGAAATAATTCCTGTTTTCAAATCTAACTCAGGGTTGATTGCATTAAGTAATGTTGACTTTCCTACGCCTGACTGACCTGCAAAAACTGAAATTTTATTAGCAAGATGAGGTAGAACTTTTTCTACACCCTCTTCTGTTTTGGAAGAAGTCAAACATACTTCATACCCAATTTGGCGATAATATGTAACATATTGATGGATCGAAAGTAATTGTTCTTCAGTACATAAATCTATTTTTGTAATCACAATTAGTGGTTTAATCTCATTAAATTCAATTAAAACTAAAAAACGGTCTAATAAAATTGGTGAAAATCCAGGCTCTACAGCAGAAAAAACCAATATCGCTTGATCCACATTCGCAATTGGAGGTCGAACAAGTTCATTTTTTCGATCTTTTACTTCTAAAAGATAACCTTCTCCGCTTTTTTCAACGCTGTATTCTACTTCATCACCAACTAAAGGTGTAATTTTCTTATTACGAAAATTCCCTCTACCACGACATGTAACAACAGTATCATCTGTTTCGACGTAATAGAATCCACTTAACGCTTTAATTATTTTGCCCTCTGGCATATACTCACTCCTACAGTTCTTTAATTCGATGGATAAGGTACATTTCGTTCTGCAATCACTTGACCATCTTTAACAATTTTATAGGAAGCAGTTTGTCCAGGATCAATTGTCACTTCTACCGGAATAGTAGTTGTTTCTGTGATCGATTTTGAAATTGCAGGCTGGTCACCATTATTATACTTATCCGTAATAAATACCTCAACTAACTGAGGTGCACTTGGAATTGATGGCGTATATGGTACCTGTACATTAATTGTTACTTTTTTCGTTTTTTCTTTAGGTTTACCTGAGGATAAGATTATATTTATAGTCTCTCCTTCTTTTACTTCAGCAGTAGCAGCTGGAGACTGTGAAATAACTGAATCCTTCGGGACCGTTTCAGATTGCTCTTCTTTAAAATTAAGCTTTAATTTATTATCATTTGCATAGTTTTGTACATCTTTTTTTGTTAATCCTGTGAGATCACGTAAGATAATAGTAGATGTTCCCTTACTAATCCAAACTTCTAAACTAGTTTCATCACGAACCACATCAGTTCCTTCGTTTGGAGATTGATCTGTAATTTCTCCTTCAGGCGCATCACTGTCAACATAATGAGTCGTAACTGATTTATATTCTTCTTCTAATCTTAGTTTGAGTGAATTATATTGAAAACCGGTTAGGCTCTCCATATTTTCACTTTTCTTACCTTTAGATTTATATATTGTAATTGATGAATTCTCTTTAACTGTCTCACCTATATTTGGTGAGGTTTTAACGACCTTGCCCTCTTCTATTTCATCGTCATAAATTTCCTTAGGATCATTTATTTTCAATCCTTTAGAAGCAAGTACTGTAACAGCATTTTCGTATGTTAAATTTTTTACATCAGGTATTTCTACATCCTCTGGTAAGAATATAGCCGGAATTAGAGTAATAGCTAATAATCCACCTATTAAAAGTGCAATAAATGTTCCAATAATAAATTTAGCGAACGAATTTTTCTTTTTTCGTTTCATATTATTTTGGGCATTTTTTTTATTATCTTTTAAGTATTTTGCTTGTTTCGCTTGTTTTTTAGTCGGAATAACAACTGTATCTGCTTCTGATGAGATAGGTACATCTTTGATGATCGGAATTACTTTTGTTTCATCATCATTTGAAGGAATGACAAAAGGTTTCTCATTCAATCGATCACTATCTAAAGCTGTCTGTACATCTAGCTTCATCTCATCCGCAGAATCATATCGATAAAAAATATCTTTAGCAGTTGCTTTTAAGACAATATTCTCAACACTTTGTGGTATTTCTGGATTAATCGTTGTTGGAGGTGGAACTTCACTTTGCAAGTGTTTTAGTGCAATAGAAACTGCACTTTCACCTGAAAATGGTAGTTTGCCAGTTAATAGCTCAAACATTACAATACCTAGAGAGTAGATATCAGACTTCTTATTCGCTACTCCACCCCTTGCTTGCTCAGGTGATAAGTAGTGAACGGAACCTAATACCGAATTTGTTTGAGTAATCGTAGCTGCAGTCGAAGCTGTGGCAATACCAAAATCTGTAACCTTTACATTTCCATCTTTATTAATTAATACGTTTTGTGGCTTTACATCTCTATGAACGATTTGAAAATGATGTGCATGTGCGATTGCAGATGTTAATTGTTCCATAATCCTTAAAACTTCTTTTGGTCTTATTGGAGTATGGCTCTGAATATATTCTTTTAATGTTTCCCCTTCAACATATTCCATTACGATATACTGTAATCCATCTTCTTCACCTACATCATATGAACTTACAATATTAGGATGTGAAAGAGTCGTAACCGAATATGCTTCCCTTTGAAATCTTCTTAGAAAATCTGGGTCATTTGAATAGTCTACACGTAACATTTTAACTGCAACATCTCGATCAAGTATCATATCATGGGCTAAATAAACGTTTGCCATTCCGCCACTACCAATTAATTTTAAAACTTTATATCGGTCGTTAAGGCGTCTTCCAATCATCACGTTCATCATCACCCTTTCTCATTACGACTTGTCCCATGCTTAATAATGGCGATTGTGATGTTATCTTCCCCACCAAGATCATTCGCAAGAGAAATTAGATCATTTCCAATCATCTCTATTGGATTTTCATCTTTAAATTTCTCATCAAGTTGTTGATATGAAACTTTATCAGATAATCCATCCGAACATAAAATGATTAAATCATCTTCTTCCCATGTTAATGTTTTAACATCAACATTAGTCGTTTCCTCAGTTCCGAGAGCTCGAGTAATAACATTTTTACGAGGATGAATTACAGCATCCTCTTGTGAGATTTGCCCAGATTTTACAAGCTCCGCTACTAATGTATGATCATCAGTAATTTGCTTAAATCCTTCACTATTTTTTAAATAGCCTCTGCTATCACCTATATGTGCAATTGTAAAATACAAAGGAGTACAAATAACTGCCTCAAGAGTTGTACCCATTCCTTTGCATTCTTCATTTTGTTCTGCGTGAATAAATAAATTGGTATTTAATTGATTAACAATTGTGTGCAGCCAAGATTCGGCTTCTTTCGGTGTCTCAAAATTACTTGTATTTTTCCATTCTGCTTCGAAGAAATTAACTGCCATTCTACTTGCTACTTCACCAGCTAAATGACCACCAATTCCATCAGCAACTACCGCTAATACGATATCTGATTCGTTACGAAATAACCCTACACTATCTTCATTATGTTGGCGAACTTTCCCCGTATCAGTTTGAAAAAAAGTCTGCATTTCTTCACCTCGTCTCCTCTTTACGCTCCTTTGCACGCAACTGTCCACAAGCGGCATCTATATCATGACCTTGTTCACGACGAATTGTAACATTAATCCCGTTTTGCTTTAATACTTTTTCAAACGCAAATATTTGTTCCTTAGGAGTTCTTACGTAATTTCTTTCAGGTACATAGTTTACCGGAATTAAATTCACATGACATTTCACACCTTTTAAAAGCTTTGAAAGCTCTTCAGCATGTTCAACTTGATCATTCTCTCCGCCAAATAGTCCGTATTCAAACGTTACACGTCTACCTGTTTTTTCAACATAGTAACGAACTGCGTCCATTAAATCAGGTAATTTATACGCTCTATTAATTGGCATTAATTTTGAACGAAGCTCACTGTTTGGAGCATGAAGTGATATAGCAAAATTAATTTGAATTCCTTCGTCTGCAAAGTTGTAGATTTTCGGAATGATTCCACTTGTTGAAACAGTGATATGTCTTGCACCGATATTTAATCCATTGTCACTATTAACAATTCGTAAGAAATCCATTAAACCATCATAGTTATCAAATGGTTCTCCTATACCCATTACAACAATTGAACTAACTCGCTCATCAACTTCATCAATTGCTCGTTGTACACACAATACTTGTGCAACAATTTCTCCTGCTTCAAGGTTACGTTTTAATCCACCTAATGTAGAAGCACAGAAAGTACAACCTATTCTGCACCCAACTTGAGTTGTTACACATACAGAATTGCCATAATTGTGTCTCATTAAAACAGTTTCGATTGAATATCCATCATGTAATTCAAATAAAAACTTCATTGTACCGTCTGAAGAGGTTTGTTTTACTAATGTTTTAAGCGTTGTAATCGCAAAATTCTCTTCAAGTAAATTACGTAAATCTTTTGGAATATTTAGCATTTCTTCAAACGTTTCAACTCGTTGTACATAAAGCCAATTATAAATTTGCTTTGCACGGAATGTTGGTTGCTTTTGTTCCTTTAACCAAGCCTCTAAATCACTCAATTTTAACGAGTAAATTGAAGTCTTTTGGCTTTTTTCTATTTTGACTGAATTTGTAGTATTTTCTAATTTCAACGTTACACCTTCTTCCTTAATCTTGCAATAAAAAATCCATCCGTTCCAAAATAATGTGGGAGAAGTTGTATAAACCCTTTTTGAACTGTATTGCTCTCTTTGAGTTTACTAGGTAAATGCTCAATTAAAGACTGATCAAGTTCATAATCATTATGTTCATTTAGGAACGAATTAACTACATCAATATTTTCATCATGACCAACTGTACATGTGCTATATACTAGTGTCCCACCTGGTTTCACTAGTTTAGAAGCCTCATCCAGTATGGATTTTTGGACTCTTTGTAAATTCGATACATCTGAAGCACTTTTCCTTAATAGAATATCTGGTTTGCGTCGAATGACCCCTAGTCCAGAACAAGGAGCATCAACTAAAACTCGATCAAATAATCTTCCTTCTAACTCTTCAGGTGCTTTTCTAGCATCTAATGCTTTCGTTTCTATATTTTCAAGACCCAGACGAGTAGCTTGTTCCTGTATCAACTTTACCTTATGCTTGTGTAAATCTAATGCAGTAACAGAACCTGTTCCATTTAATAACTCAGCAATATGAGTAGATTTTCCACCAGGAGCGGCACATGTATCTAATATATGCTCCCCTTCGCTTACTCCAAGAGCTTGAGCTACTAACATCGAGCTTTCATCTTGGATTGAAAGATAGCCTTCTTTAAAAGCATTTGTAAATGCAACATTTCCTTTTTGGATTTCAATAGCAAATGGTGATAAGTTACCTTCTTCAGCTTCAATACCTTCATCTTCTAACATCTTGATCACTTCTTCTCTAGATGCTTTCATTAGATTAACCCTTGCAGTTTGATAAGGAGGTAAGATATTTTCTTCACACATTTTTCTTGTTTCATCTACACCAAATTCTTCTACCCAAGTTTCGATTAACCATTCAGGATGATTTGTTTCAATGGATAGTTTTTCGATTGGGTCCTTTATACCATCAATAGATCTCAAACCATTTCTTTGAATATTTCTTAAAACTCCATTAACTAATGAAGCAATTCCTTTATGGCCGCGCTTTTTAGCAATTTCTACAGCTTCATTTAAAACTGCATGAGCAGGAACTCGATCTAAAAAATGCAATTGATATAGAGAAAGTTTAATAAGGATATAAACCCATTCTTCTAATTTCTTCTGATTTTTAATAAATGGTTCCAAATAAAAATCTAATAATTGGTCTCTTTGAATTGTTCCATATATTATTTCAGTTAATAAACCAGAATCAGAAGAAGATAAATCATTTTTTTGTATCGTATTATTAACTAGCAAATTACTGTAAGACTGATTCTTATAAACTGAAAGAAGTGCCTCTAGAGCAATCTCTCGTACATTTTTACCCATTTTATTCTCCTAACTTCATTCCACGTTCAATAAAAGACCCTGCACCATTAATGTATTGTTTTGCTTCCATACGTTTTTTACCAGCTGGCTGAAGATCTGTTATTTTAATTGCAGTATTATTCCCAGTAGAAACGATAATTCCATCATTTTGAACTTCAAGTATTTCCCCAGGAACAGTTTTTTGAGATGAATTGATTTTTTCACTCCACCAAACTTTTAAAACTTCTCCGTTTAATGTAGTATAAGCGACTGGCCAAGGGTGTAAACCTCTTACGTGGTTATAAATCTTTTCACCTGTTTTTGACCAATCAATTTGTTCTTCTTCACGCTTTATATTCCAAGCAAATGTAACATTACTTTCATTTTGTTTTTCAGGCGTTAAGTCCCCATTAAGTAACAAAGGTATTGTATCAGAAAGTAAATCCGCACCAGCAATGCTTAATTTATCATGTAACGTACCTACATGGTCTTTTTCTTCAATTGGTACAACCACTCTAGCCAACATATCACCAGCATCTAATTTTTCAACCATATACATGATTGTAACACCTGTTTCGCTTTTCCCTTGAATGATTGAATAGTGAATTGGTGCTCCACCTCTTAGTTCAGGAAGAAGAGATGCATGAACATTGATGCACCCAAACTTTGGTGATTCCAGAATTTCTTTTGGTAAAATTTGACCAAATGCAGCAGTTACGATTAAATCCGGCTCTAATGCTAAAACTTTATCAGTTTCTTCTTTTAGGCGGATTTTTTCAGGCTGTAATACTGGAATATTATGTTTTAATGCCTCTACCTTAACAGGTGGTGGAGTAAGTACTCGTTTACGTCCAACTGGTCGATCAGGCTGTGTAACGACTCCTACTACTTCAAATCCATCTTCTATTATTCTCCTTAATACAGGCACCGAAAAATCTGGTGTCCCCATAAAAACGATCTTTGTCATTTATAATTGCCTACCCTTCTAATTCGCTCTCTTCATAGTATCTAGATACTTTAGAAGTGAATAATACTCCATTTAAATGGTCAATTTCATGTAAAAGAGCACGAGCCAAAAATCCTCTTGCTTCGATGATAAAGTATTTTCCGCGTTTATTTTGAGCTTTTATTTTAGCATAACTTGGTCTAGTTACATCACCATATAAATTCGGGAAACTCAAACAACCTTCAATATCAGTTTGTTCACCTTTTGTTTCCATTACGATTGGATTAATTAAATCGATTCGTCCATTTTCATCTTCAACATCAACGACTGCTACTTGTTGTAAAATTCCGACCTGTGGGGCAGCTAATCCAACTCCATCGGCAGCTATCATCGTTTCATACATATTATTTAAAAGTTTTACTAAATTTTTATCAAATGTCGTTACCTTTTCACATGGCGTCTCAAGGACTTCATTTGGATGTTCAATAATCGTTAAAATTGTCAATTTCACAACTCCTATCTTGCTGTATAGATCATATAAGTTTTATATAAAGTTACTCCAATTCGAACAAGCCGCTTCCACTTTTCTTACTGTCTAGTTCCAGGCGTTAGCTGCTCGAGGTCATAAGCCAATGACCAGCAAAGGTTAAAAACCAACCTTTACCGGTCCTTATCTTATGCTTGTCGCAGCTGAACGAACGCCTTCCACTTTTCTTACTGTCTAGTTCCAGGCGTTAGCTGCTCGAGGTCATAAGTCAATGACCATAAAAGGTTAAAAAGACAACCTTTTACAGTCCTTGTCTTATGCTTCTCGCAGCTGAACAAACGCCTTCCACTTTTCGTATTGTCCAGTTCCAGCGTCTAGCCCCTCGAGGTCATAAGCCAAATACCAACGAAGGTAAAACCACCCTTCATCGGTATTCGTCTTATGCTTGTCGGGGCTGAACAAGCCGCTTCCACTTTTCGTTACATAAACATAGTAGGTTGGAAGTCTATTGTTATTTGGAGTCTGCCTTTGTCTGTTTCTTCTTGGTAGTATTGTTGTATTTTGTTTAGAACGTCGTAGAGTCCAGGCTCGGATTTGTATTTTACCACACATTGATAGCGAAAGTGGTCTTTTATTTTTGCGATTGGTGATGCGACTGGTCCTAATATGATTGATTGATTTGATAAGTGTTCTCTTAAGTAACTGGAAATTTGTTCGCTTACTTTTACTGTTTTTAGTAAATCAACATGAGAAATTGAGACTAAAACTAAGAAATAGAATGGTGGATAGCGAAAAGATCTCCTAATTTTCATTTCTTCTTCATAAAAGGCAACGAAGTTTTGAGATTTTGCTAATTCAATACTATAATGCTCTGGAGAATATGTTTGTATAACAACTTCACCTGGTTTTTCATGGCGACCTGCCCGTCCACTTACTTGGGTCAGCAAACTAAACGTTCGTTCACTTGCTCTAAAGTCTGGTAAATGTAATGAACTATCCGCTGCAAGAACTCCTACTAATGTAACATTTGGAAAATCAAGTCCCTTAGCAATCATTTGAGTTCCTAATAATATATCTGCTTCTCCATCTCCAAATTGCTTTAACATTTTTTCGTGTGCACCTTTTCGACTCGTTGTATCGTTATCCATTCGAATGACTCTCGCTTCAGGAAAATGTTGAGTAAGTGCTTCTTCTACTTTTTGAGTACCAGTTCCAAAAAATCGAATATGTTCACTTTGACAAGAGGTACACTGTTTTGGCATGTATGTTTCATACCCACAATAATGGCATTTTAAATGATGATTATGTTTATGATAGGTTAATGAAACCTCACAATGTGGACATTGAATTGTATAGCCACAATCTCTACACATCACGAACGAAGAATAACCTCGACGATTTAAAAATAAGATGATTTGCTCTTTCTTTTCTAAACGATCGACAATTTTTTCATGTAGAGATGTAGAAAACATTGTCCGATTACCGATTTTTAATTGTTCTCTCATATCAACTATTTCTACTTCAGGCAATGGCCCCTGATTAACACGAACAGACATTGTATTAAGTTCATATACTCCTTTTTGGGCTCTTGCAAATGATTCAAGAGTTGGAGTTGCGCTTCCTAAAACGATTGGACAATGATGATATTGTCCTCGCCATATGGCAATATCTCTTGCATGATATCTCGGATGCTCGTCCTGTTTATAGGTTGTTTCATGCTCTTCATCAATGATAATAATGCCAATATTTTCGAAAGGAGCAAAAATAGCTGATCGTGCTCCAACAACAACTTTTACTTCTTTTCGTTGAATTTTTCTCCACTCATCATACTTCTCACCAATCGAAAGTCCACTATGAAGTACTGCTACGTCATTTCCAAATCTACTTTTGAATCGTCCAACTATTTGTGGGGTAAGTGAAATTTCTGGAACTAATACAATTGCTTCCTTTCCTTGTAAAAGGACTTCCTGAATCGTTTGCAAATATACTTCGGTTTTACCGCTTCCCGTTACGCCATGTAATAGATGTATTCTGTTTTGTTTCTCGTGAAATGAAGAAACAATCTGTTCAAATGCAGTTTGTTGTTCTTCCAACAATTCTAATGGCTTTGATTTTACAATTTCTTTCCCCACATATGGATCACGATAAACTTCAACTGTTTGAATAGAAATAACTTGTTTCTTCTCCAATGTCTTAATTGGTGAATCCGTAATACGAAGTAACTCTTTTAATTCCTTCATACTTGTTTGACCGTTCATTCTTAAATATTCAATGATGTCTTTTTGCTGAGGAGAAGATATTGTTTCTAATTCTTCGTCTAACACTTTTAAAAGCGATACTACACGCTCTGTTTTTTTATTCGCTTTATTTTTCACTTCATACTCTATTTCTAGTAATCCATCTTTAATCGCTTTTTGAACTAGCGAAATTTTGCTAACTAAATCTTCAATTTCAGTCCATTCTCTTTTCTTTACAATTGAAAATAAAGTAGATAATTCCGGTACTAGTTTTTCAAAAACATCGTCAGAAGTAATTTGTACATGCTTTTTATAAACTGCCTTTATAGCAGTTGGAAGCATAGCTTGATAAGCTGAAATTAAAAAACATAGAGTCTTTTCAGATATATATGAACCAAGAAGTAAAAGTTCTTCTGTTAATACGGGCATTACATCTAGTACCTCTTCTATTTCTTTTACCTTTTCTAACTTGGTAGTTTCGTTAATAGAAAGAACGAAACCTTGAACTTTTCTTGGACCAAATGGAACAATCACTCTCATACCAGGTTGAATCGCATCTTGCCAACGGTCTGGAACTTTATAATCAAAAGGTCGATCGGTTTGTCTTACAGACACATCAACTAAAATTGATGCGTAAGTCATCTTATTTCCTCTTTTAATAAAGAATGTATTTCAAGTAGTATTTCTCTAGCTACTTCTTTTTTTGACATGATCGGTAGTGATTTCACGTTACCATTTCGGTTATAAATTGTTACAATATTTGTATCTGTTCCAAATCCTGCCCCGGCTTTTGTTACATCATTCGCAATGATCATATCTGCATTTTTCTTTAAAAGTTTTCCTTTTGCATATTCATCCACTTGATTAGTTTCAGCAGCGAAGCCAACTAAAATTTGATGCGATTTATTTTGACCTAATGAAAGAAGAATATCTTTTGTGCGTTTCATTGGTATTGAAAGTTCTTCATTACTCTTTTTTAATTTTTGATCGTACGTAATTGAAGGAGTATAGTCTGCTACAGCAGCAGTTTTAATGACTACATCCGCTTGATCATAGTGAGACCAAATTGCATCATACATCTGCTCTGCTGATTCAACATTAATAACTTTACAACCATCTGGTGGAGTTAGATTAGTAGGTCCTGAAACTAGAATAACTTCAGCACCTAATGAAACTGCTACTTCAGCTAAGCTATAACCCATTTTTCCAGATGAGTAATTTGATAAATAACGAACTGGATCAATATTTTCGCGAGTTGGTCCTGCCGATATCACGATTCTTTTCCCTTTCAAAATGCCTGTTCCACTTTGAAAATAATCATTTACAGCTTGAACGATTTCTTCTGGTTCTGCTAATCTGCCCTTCCCTACGTACCCACATGCTAAATATCCTTCATTTGGTTCAATAAATTTAAAACCTAATTCTTTCAATGTATTCATGTTTTTTTGTACAATCGCGTGGTTGTACATATTCACGTTCATTGCTGGTGCAATCCATACTGGCTTAGTAGCAGCAAGCAATGTAGTTGAAATCATCTCATCAGCCAATCCATTTGCTAGTTTCCCAATTGTATTGGCAGTAGCTGGTGCAACAATAATTAAATCTGGCCAATCCCCAAGATCAATATGAGCGATTTTCGAACTATCTTTTTCATCAAAAGTATCTATATATACATCATTTCTTGATAAAGCTTGAAACGTTAAAGGTGTCACAAAATTTGTTGCCGAAGGACTCATCATGACCTTAACATTATATCCTGCTTGTACTAATTTACTTGTAAGAGCTGCTGCCTTATAAACAGCAATTCCACCTGTAACACATAATAGAATTTTTCTTTGTTCCATTTCACCCTTCACCCTTTCAAATCTTATTTTATCTATATAAATTGTCAAATAATAGGTCTTTTGGATGTACTATGTCTAAGATACCACAAATGTGTTTGAAATAAATGAAATCAAACTCACAAAAATAAGACTGTCCCTCAACTGCGCTTATCACCATGACTTTAGGGAAAAGTGTCGAGCACTAATTTGTCCTTTCAGTCATATGGAGATAATTGCAAATGTTTCGGGACAGCCTTGTCACACGTTTAAATATTAGTCTTCTTTTACTTCTTCCATTTTTCTGTAAGAAAGAAGACCTGCATTAATTTCTTCTAATGCTTTACCTACAAATTTATCTGATACTGGTTTTTCTACACGTGAATCTTTGTTTACTTGCATTTCACGTGCACGTTTAGAAGCAACAGTTACAAGTGTGTATTTTGAATCTAATTTAGTTAATAAACGGTCAATCGAAGGATATAACATAGTTTATTCTGCCTCCATCATTCTTTTATAATAATTTGCAACTCGTTCACGTTTTAAGTGTTCACTTGTAATGATCGCTTTAATACGCTCGCAAGCTAATTCAACTTGGTCATTTTCAACTACATAATCATACGCATCCATCATTTCAATTTCTTCCTTGGCTGCATTCATACGATTCATAATAATTTCTTCAGTTTCAGTTCCTCTTGTCACAATACGATTTTGTAGTTCACTCATACTTGGAGGAGCTAAAAAGATAAAAATGCCTTCTGGGAAAGCTTTTTTAACTTGTAGTGCACCTTGCACTTCAATTTCTAAAAAAATATCTTTCCCATCATTTAATGTTTGTTCAACATAATCAATCGGGGTTCCATAGAAATTACCAACAAATTCTGCCCACTCTAGAAACTTATTTTCAGATATTCTCAATTGAAAATCATCTTTTGTAGTAAAGAAATAGTCTACACCATTTACTTCACCTTCGCGAGGATTTCTCGTAGTCATTGAAATACTATATTGTAAATCTAAATCCTTATTTTCAAAAATAGCTTTTCGTACAGTTCCTTTTCCAACACCAGATGGTCCAGAAAGTACGATTAATAAGCCTCTTTCATGCCTCATACATGACCCTACCCTTCTAATCTATAGACAGTTTAAATCATTAAAGGTCAATCCATTATATCATCCCTGAGTTAGTGTCGATTAATCAAATTAACTAGTCTTCTAATTCACATTGTTACCAGATCGAACCTCTATAAAACAAAACTTTTCTAACATTATTCAATATTTTGGACTTGCTCTCTAATCTTTTCGAGATTATTTTTAATTTCGACAACTTGTTTTGATATTTCTAATGAATTCGCTTTTGAACCAATGGTATTGACCTCACGATTCATCTCTTGAACAATGAAATCTAATTTTCTTCCGATTGATTCTTTTATTTGTAATGTTTCATTAAAAAGATCTAAATGACTAGCTAGTCGAACTAATTCTTCAGATATATCACAACGATCAGCAAAAAGCATCATTTCTGTTAATAATCTTTGCTCATCTATATTTGTTAATTCAATTTCAGCTAATTTTGATTGAAGTTTTTCTCGATAAGATTTCAAAACAAGAGGCGCATTAGTTGCAATTTGCTTCTTACATTCTTCAATTCCTCTTAGTCTTTCAATCAAATCTTTTTTTAATTGACTACCTTCTTTACATTTCACATCGTAAAATTGTTTACATGCATCTTTTGTAGTCGTTAACAATAACTGTTCAAAATTATCATTAATTTGTTCTACTTCACTTACAGTAGTAACTTCAGGCAGTTTCAACAAATCCATCGAATTATACGATGCTTTTTCTTGTTCATTACCTGTTAAGTTTTCAATCGCTTCTTTATACTGTTTGATTAAGCCTTCATCTATTTGTAATGTACGTAGTAACAAACCTTCAATTGTAACAAAAACTTCAACACGGCCTCGACTTGTATACTCAGATACGATCTTTTTAATCGAATCTTCATAAGCTAACAATTGCCTCGGCAATCTCACGATTGTTTCTAAATATCGATGATTTACTGCTTTCATTTCAATATGTATTTTGTACTGTTCATTTGACAAAATGGCTTTTCCATACCCTGTCATACTTACAACCATTGTTTCACTTCCAATACACAAATTTTCTCTCTATTTTTAGTATGTATAAGGCTTTGAATTTATAAAAGAGAAAAGGTAATAGAGCATACCTCTACTACCTTAAGGAATTATATCATATTTTAAAATTGGAATCCATTTTGTTCTAAAATTATTTTTTCTTAGTAAATAATGCGCCTACTAGCATAAACGTAGGTACTGCAGATAGTCCACCAATTAAGAACCAATCTCTTAGTTGAATTGGAAGAGTTTTAAAAATAGGCTGTAATGGAGGATAATAGATTACGACTAGCATTAATAATAACGAAACAAATACCGCTCCGATTAAATACATATTTCCAAATACGTTTCGATGGAATATTGAATGCTCACTTCTACAGTCAAATACATGGATTAATTGAGCTAATACTAAAGTTGCAAATGCTACGGTTTGAGCATATTCTAATTGTTCTGGATGTTGATTATACGAAATAATAAACGCTAACAAGGTTACAATACCTATTAAAAATCCTCTTGAAATAATCTTCCAACCTAAACCTCTTGCAAATATTCCCTCTGAAACAGAACGAGGGCTTCTTTTCATAACGTCGTCTTCAGCGGAATCCACACCTAAGGCCATTGCTGGTAATCCATCTGTCACTAGATTTACCCATAAAATTTGAACAGGAACAAGGGGCAGTGGTAAAGCTAATAACATTGCGAACAACATTACTAATATTTCACCAACATTCGATGCTAATAAATATCGGATAAATTTTCGAATATTACTGTATATATTCCGCCCTTCTTTAATTGCAGACTTGATCGTTGCAAAATTGTCATCAAGTAAGACAAGTGCAGAAGCTTCTTTCGCAACATCTGTACCTGTAATTCCCATTGAAATTCCAATATCTGCTGCTTTAATTGCTGGAGCATCATTTACTCCATCACCTGTCATGGCAACAATATGTCCATTCGCTTGTAATGCTTTTACAATTTTTAATTTATGTTCAGGTGAAACTCTCGCAAAAACTGCCGTATCCTCAACAAATTCTTGAATTTGTTCAATTGATAAAGAATCTAACTCTTTTCCTTCTACGACTCTACCATTCTCTCTTAATACGCCTAGTTTCCTAGCAATACTAGAAGCTGTTAATTTATGGTCACCAGTTATCATAATTGTTTTTATTCCAGCTTCCTTACATTCTTGTACTGCTTGGGCAACCTCTGCTCTTGGTGGATCAATCATACCTTGTAAACCGATAAACGTTAAATTATTTTCAAGATCACGTTCGTTTAATACCGCATTCGCACTTAAAGGTTTGTATGCTATCGCTATCGTACGTAGTGCATTATTTGCATAAGAAGAAATTATATTTTCAACTGCATTTTGTCTAAAAGTATTTAGTTGCTCTTCTCTTTCGTGCCATAAAATTGAATTACATCTTGAAAGCAATACGTCTGGTGCACCTTTTGTAACAACAAATTGTTCTCCAATTCGATTCTTCACAACAACGGTCATCATTTTACGTGTACTATCAAAAGGAATTTCATGTATTCTTGAAAAATGACCATTTATATATTCACGATCAATCCCTGCCTTATATCCTGCAACAACAATTGCACCCTCTGTAGGATCACCATCTAAATAAACCTCTTTTTTCTTCTGAATCAATTGTGCATCACTACAAATTGAACCAAAGACTAATGTTTGAAATAATTGTTTATTTAACGTTGGATTAATTGATCGTTCATTATATTTAAACTCTCCGTCAACTACATACCCGTTACCAGATACGTCGAAGCTTGACCCACCTGTCCAAATATTCGTAACAGTCATCTTATTTTCTGTCATTGTTCCTGTCTTATCAGAACAGATCACAGAAGCACACCCTAAGGTCTCAACTGCTTGAAGCTTTCGTACAATTGCTTTCTTTTTAATCATCCGTTGAACACCTAGTGATAATGCAACGGTAACAATTGCAGGAAGCCCTTCTGGGATTGCAGCAACAGCCAAAGACACACCTGCTAAAAACATATGATAAAGTTCATTTCCTTGATAAACTCCAATAAATACAACAAGGGCAGTTAAAAATAATGCAAGAACAATTAAAATCTTACCTAATTGCTCTAATCTTCTTTGTAACGGCGTCACGATTGAGTCAGTATTTTGAAGTAAGTCAGCAATTTGACCCATAGCGGTTTTCATTCCTGTTGAAACAACAACACCTTTACCGTGTCCACGAGTAACAAGTGTTCCCATAAATCCCATATTATCTTGGTCACCGATACCAACATCATCAGATTGAATTGATTCAAATCTTTTTTGTACTGGTAACGACTCACCTGTCAGCGCTGATTCCTCTATGTATAAACTTGATGCTTCGATTATGCGAATATCAGCACCAATCCGATCGCCACTTGAAAACTTAATAATATCCCCAACGACTAAATCTTTCGAAGGCAGTTTTTTATACTGACCATTTCTTAATACATTAACTTGGGGAGCAGCAAGCTCTTTTAAAGCCTCTAATGATTTTTCTGCTTTTGCTTCTTGGAAATAGCCTAAAATCCCGTTAATTAGAACAATGGCCATAATGGCAACTGCATCAACAACTTCCTTTAAAAAGATTGATATGATTGTTGCACCCAAAAGTACGAACACCATAAAATCATTAAACTGATTAAAGAATAAGACAAGTTTGGAAGTTTTCTCAGATTCCCTTAATTCATTTGGTCCAAACGTTTCACGTCTTTTTGTTACTTCATCATCAGTTAAACCGGAGGAAACATTTGTATTCGTTACGTTTAGGACTTCTTCCGCTCTCATCCGATAAAAATTCATTTCTCGTTCACCCCTAAATATACATTAGGTAAGTTGTCCCCCTTACCTCTCATAAAAGCATATTCAGACTCGTCCAAATAAATGATATAATGATGAAAAATAAATACAGCTTAAAGACGAACGGTATTATATGACAAGTCTGATTGGAATATTGTAAAATCAATATCTTAATGACTTTGATTAAAAAATAAAGAACCTACATTAATCATATTAATGTTTGATAGATTAGGAAGTGAGACAATGTCTTTTGATGGACTTTTTACAGGAGCAATGACAAATGAAGTTGCTTCGAAAATAACAACTGGAAGAATTTCAAAAATAGTTCAACCAAGTATGTATGAAGTGCTTTTAATGATTCGTGCAAATGGTGCAAATTATAAACTTTTACTAAGCGCACACCCGAGTTATGCAAGATTTCATTTAACTGAACAAAACTATGACACACCATCAGATCCACCAATGTTTACCATGGTTTTAAGAAAGCATTTAAATGGTGGGTTTATCGAAAGTATTTCACAACTTGAACATGAACGAATTATCAGTTTTAAAATTCGTAGCAGAAATGAAATTGGTGACGAACAATCACGAACGTTAAATATTGAGTTAATGGGCAGACATAGCAACATCATTTTAATAGATGAAGAACGAAATATTATTTTGGATAGTATTAAACATGTGCCAATGGCGGTCAATCGACACAGAATCATTCAACCTGGAGCAACTTATATTGCGCCACCAACACAAGAAAAATTAGATCCTTACCAAATCATAAATGAAGTTGAATTTAATCAGTTAATAAATCAACATGATATGTCACCAGTTCAAGCAATTGTTCAACAATTCTCAGGTATCTCACCACTCCTAGCAAATGAAATTGTTTATAGAGGGAAAGAAAATCTATTTGAATCGTTTAAAGTTGTAATGGGTGACATACAACATGGTAACTATTCTCCTTCACTTTATCGATCTGAATCAAAAGAACAATTTTATTTTATTGGACTTTCTCATTTAAAAGCCGAACAAACAATTTTTCCAAATCTAAGTGAACTATTAGATGTTTTTTACTTTGGCAAAGCTGAACGCGACAGAGTAAAGCAGCAAAGTGGTGATTTAGAAAAAATACTGCAAAATGAGTTAGCTAAAAATAAGAAAAAAATCAAAAAATTAAATAGAAGTTTAGAAGATACTGAAAAGGCTGAGAAAATTCAACTACAGGGTGAACTACTTACAGCTAATATGTATGCGATAAAAAAAGGCATGAAAGAAATCGAAGTGGTTAATTATTATGATGAAGAAGGTGCAACCATTGTCATACCATTATCACCATTAAAAACCCCTTCTGAAAATGCGCAAAGTTATTTTACAAAGTATACAAAATTAAAAAATTCTGTAGCACATATCAAAGAACAGATTAACCTGACAAATGAGGAAAACCACTATTTAGAAACGGTCTTACAACAAATCGAATCTGCATCACCAAGAGACCTAGAAGAAATTAGAGAAGAATTAGCTGAAACAGGCTACGTAAGAAAAAGAAAATCTAAAAAGGCACAGAAAACAACTAAACAAAAAGTTACACTAGATGAATATATTTCATCAACTGGTGAGTTATTATTAGTCGGTAAGAATAATAAACAAAATGATTATTTAACAAATAAACTTGCTAGTCGGGATGAACTTTGGTTCCATACGAAAGAAATTCCTGGATCCCACGTCGTCATCCGAGCTAAAGAACCAAGTGAAACTGCCATAAAAGAAGCAGCAATTATCGCTGCCTATTTTAGTAAAGCCCGACAATCTAGTTCAGTACCAGTTGATTATACGGAAATAAGACATGTTAAAAAACCAAACGGATCGAAACCAGGCTTTGTCATATATGAACAAAACAATACGGTTTATGTTACACCTGATGAAGAGCTAGTAATAAAATTAAAGAAATAATAAAAGGTGTCCTTAAATGTTAATATCCCCTCATAGTAGACAGTAAAAAGAAAGGGTTGTACTGTCTACTTTGGAGGGGATTTTTTTATGGGAAATATTAGAAAAACTTATTCAAAAGAGTTCAAGCTTAAAGCGATA
>Ga0209025_1001045_pt1 | contig 40593 bp, 28 predicted proteins | sample AraplaMF_Col_mLB_FD_184256 | JGI IMG/M metagenome (GOLD analysis project Ga0209025, IMG submission 184256) | Arabidopsis root microbial communities from the University of North Carolina, USA - plate scrape MF_Col_mLB (SPAdes) (version 2) | ecosystem: Host-associated > Plants > Roots > Endosphere... | reverse complement strand
ATCCCATTTAGTAAGGAAAAGGCATACCGCGTATAGGTGTGATGATGATCGATTTGATGAATTTTTGGAAACAGATAGGAAGTACGGTCTCCACGTTTCACCACCCGATAAATCTCTGCCGTACGAAACGCTTTAATTAATTGGCCACGTAATTTGAGCTTCTCAAACATCAGCATTCCTCCTCAAAACATAAATGTCGCAAAAAAGTAAATCAAGGCGCTATAGAAGGTAACAGGCAAGATAAAGCGCATGACCTTAGCGAACTGATCAACAAGATCGATGACACCCCATCGTTCTAATATTCGTTCGATGATCGCAATTCCTAAGACAATGCCTCCTATAGTAAGAATGGTGGGGTCAAGCATGGCTAGTGGACTAAATGGAACAAAAGAATAAGCCTTGAAGGAACGAGGTCTCGTAAGAGATAGTTTGTGAGGTGGAGAGAAGATTTTTCGAAAGGTAAATCCTTTTGTTTTTCTCATGCTGGTACCTACTTTCATTCTTTTTATTTTTTCGCCTTTTATGTCTCAGTTATTTCAGCTCACCCCATCCGGTCGCCCCCTTCGCCTCTTCGGCTCAGCTCCCTTACAGGTTTCACAAATGGCTTCAACAGGGTTATACAGCTTGTATTAACGCGGTAGCGATAGTGAACTAGATACTGATTAGGCAACGAAGTCGTAATTCTTTAGATACTATGTAGCTACTGCAGTAAGCTTGCCTGTCCAATCGAAAAATAACAAAGAACCCTTACTGCAGTAGGTAAGGGATAGCTGATTATGCAAAAAGTAATAGATTTTTTATATGTTAGGGTTGGCATAGTTGCTTATCTTTTTCATGAAATGGACGAGAAATCAAAAGATCTCCCAATTTTATGTAGCTATTGGAACCATTATATAAAACGAATAGTTAATATTTAAATAACATTTTTATTGTTTATTTTGCCTCCTTTAATATAACTCTTTGAAGTGGGACTCCTCCCATGCTTATTGTCTTTTTTGTTAAAATATGGTTTGTGCTATCAATAGAAACAGTATGATTATCCACTATGTTACATTGCTTTCCTTTTATTAAAATGTTTAACTACAGCTTTTTTTAAAAATAGTCTTATTTATTTTAATCAATTATTAACATTATGTGCAAATTCATGATTTTTTTTCACTTCAATTTCCTTTATCTTATGTCCTTCCAAATCTCTAACTATAAACTCATATCCTTGATAGCTTAAGATATCATTGATTTGCACATCAATTTTTTGAGATAAAACCCAACCGCCCAACGTGTCAATATCTTCATGGGCTATATCAATACCCAATAAAGAATTTACATCTTCTAATAGAATTTTCGAATTGAAAATGTAATGATTTTCGTCAATCCTCTGAACATCAAGCACCTCATCTGTATCAAATTCGTCTTGAATCTCTCCCACAATTTCTTCTAGAATATCTTCTGCTGTTACTAGACCGGCTGTACCACCGTATTCATCAATTAAAATAGCCATGTGAGTACGATTTTTTTGCATTAGGCGTAATAAATCATTTATCGAGGATGTTTCAATAACTTGGATAATTGGCTTAGTATAAGTTTTAATTCCCTTTTTCTTTAAATTTTTATCTAACACAACATCACTTAAAATTTCCTTAATATTTACCAATCCTACAATATTATCTTTATCTCCATCAAGAGCTACTGGATAACGAGTATATTGTTCAAATACAGTCATTTGCAAGAGATCTTCCACCTTAGCATCTTCAGAGATAGTAATCATTTCAGTACGGGGAATCATGATCTCTTTAGCAGTTCTTTCATCAAATTCAAAAATATTGTTTACATATTTTAATTCGCTCTGATTAATCTCTCCACTTTTATAGCTTTCGGATAGTAAAAGCCTTAATTCTTCCTCAGAGTGAGCTAATTCATGTTCAGATGCTGGTTTTAATCCAAACATTCCTACTAATATGCGTGCTGAACCATTTAAAACCCATATAAATGGATACATAACTTTATAGAATACAATAATAGAAGGAGCAAACAAAAGAGTCACAGCCTCAGATTTTTGAATGGAAAATGTTTTAGGAGCTAATTCTCCTACTACTACATGGAGATAAGTCATTATAATAAACGCAATACCTAAAGATAAAATATGCGTAAGGGAGTCGTTAAATTCCCACCTTATAAATAGTGGATTTAACATTCTTGCTACAGTAGGTTCCCCTAGCCAACCTAATCCCATTGCGGTTACCGTAATTCCTAATTGACATGCTGATAGGTATTCATCTAGATGGGTAATTACCTTCTTTGCAGATAGTGCTCCTTTCTTTCCTTCTGCAACAAGTTGATCAATTCTAGAACTTCGCACTTTTACTATTGCGAATTCAGTGGCTACAAAAAAACCGGTTAATGCAATAAGAATCGCTACTAAAATTAAATTAAATATGTTCAACAAGTCACCTTACCTAAGTAAGGCATACACCTCCTGCTAAAATAAGTTTTTGATTTTAAATTAAGAGAACACCGTTAGTAAAGAATGCATAGCTGTAAGACTCTCGGGAGTTAAATGGGATTTTATAACTTGATTATCTTTTTCGTCCAATTTTTTTATTAGTTGCATAATGTCTTTAAGGTGGTTATTCAATTCGTCTATTTTTTGTACCAAATCATTATTTTCATAATTTAAACTATATTCTATTAGAGATCTGGGATTTTCATGATGCAAACTACCTTTTATTTCTTCTAAAGACATCCCTTTACGTTTACAATGTTCAATATAATGCAACTGTTCTAGCGCTTCTAGACTGTAGAAACGATAATTAGAATTAGACCGTTCAGCGCGCAATAATCCAATGTTAGTATAATAGTCAATTGTTCGCTTAGTTACCTTAGCTAAATCGGCTAACTCACTGATTCTGTAACTTACAGTCCCACAAAACCACCTCCTTATTATTAAAACTATCACGTGATAGTTTTGATAGTTTTCTTCAAAAATGTAGAAATTAAAGATAAAATTAACCATTTTTACCACATAGTTTCTAACTAGATTATATTATACCAAAAAAAACCATAATTTCAAAAGAAAAGGTTATCTAAAGTGTTTAATTAGAAAAAGCACCAGTATTTATATTTCAACACTGGTGCTTTTCAATTAGCATATATTCTATCTTTCTATACTGACTAAAGTTTTCTCTGTAACTTTGCCTAGGATGCTTAAGATTATTTCTGCATTTTTAGAGACATGTGGAGATACTAACATCTCGTGATGTTGTCCAAAGCCTCTGTATTCAGAATAACTTACAGTTTTTTCTTCCCATTTTCTTCTTCTATCCAAGTGAATATCTAGTGTGCTTTCTGACATTATTTGATGAATATTTGAACTAATAACTTCCTCATTAACTAAACTATAAATATACTCAAAGTAAGCTTTTACTTGATTAATTAGAGTTTCGTTCACCAAACTATTGAGAAACGGCTTAAACTGCTCATTTGAAGTAAAATACTGTACATTTTCATAAGTTACCTCTAAAAGTTCTTGCTCATTTTTTTCAATAATTTCCGTTTCCATATGAGCATCAATCATAATTATATCTGAAACTATATAACCTTTATTCTGCATAAATACAGCTAGTTCAAATACTAGTGGTCCTCCTGCAGAATAACCTAATAAAATATAAGGTCCATTCTGCTGTACTTCTAAAATTAAGTCCAAGTATTGTTGCAGCCTATCCTCATTATCAATGAAGTCCATTCCGTATAAAGTAAAATCGTTTGTATAACTTGATAATTGTGAGAAAATAGCTCCAAACCCAAGGATTGGAGAAAAACAGAATACTTTCTTCTCCGTTTTTTCATTAAGCATAGTCATCGCCTTAACTTCTTTTGTTTCTTTATTTAGATCTAATTCATTACATAACTCTCTAATTGTTGGATTCTGAAAAATAAAGCGAAGTGGCAAATCCGAATTTAAATTCTCTTTTATCTTACTAGTTAGTAAAAGGGCATTTAATGAATGACCACCTTGATCAAAGAAAGAATCTGTGACCCCGATATTCTCAATTTCCAGTACTTCTCTCCAAATTTCTACCATTTTCTTTTCTAAGTCCGTCTCCGGCGGAACATAATTTGTACTATGGAGTGCTCTGGTAGGTTCAGGCAATTTCTTTCTATCTACTTTTCCATTAGATGTGAAAGGTATTTCTTTTAATTCACAAATATAGGATGGTAGCATATAAGCTGGTAGCTTTTTAGTCAAATAGTTTCTTAAATTAGCTACGTCAACTTGTCCTTTTGTTACTACGTAGGCACATAAATAACTTTCTTTTTTTGTATTCAATAAGTCTACTACTACTACATCTTGAACTGATTGATGTTGTAATAGAGTAGCTTCAATTTCTCCTAACTCAATTCGATAACCTCGAATTTTCACTTGATGATCAACTCGTCCAAGGAATTCTATATTTCCGTCTGAAAGTAGTCGTGCTAAATCCCCTGTTCGATACATTTTTGTTTCTGGAAGAAACGGATTTTCCATGAACTTTTCAGCTGTTAAGTCTGGACGATTAAGATACCCTCTTGCTACTCCTACCCCACCGATATACATCTCGCCAGGAACTCCAATTGGCTGAGGTTGAAGAGATTCATTTAAGATATAAACCTGATTGTTAGAAATAGGCTTTCCTACATGTGGTACATCTGTGATTTCTTCTCTGTTTGACAGATTATGCATTGTTACTACATGAGTTTCAGTTGGACCATAGTGATTATGCAAATTGACTTTGTTACTTTCTAGATATGTTTTAAGGGCACTGCTAATTACTAACTGTTCTCCAGCAGTAATAACATGCTTTATGCATTTAGGAAATATATTAAATGTATCAATGTTAGAAATCGCTTTTAGATAAGAAGTAGGCCAAAAAATAATAGAAATATCATTTTTATCAATAAAACTCAACAATAGCTGTATGTCTTTTTTCAATTCATTATCAAAGGTATAAAGAGATCCTCCACTTAATAATGTTGAAAATATTTCTTGAAAACTTACATCAAAGCTAATATTACTAAATTGAAGAACATTTTCATGGAATGGAATTATAAGTTCTTGAAATTGATGATTTAGCAAATTTACAAGATTTCCATTTTCCATTAGAACGCCTTTAGGTCGTCCTGTAGTTCCAGACGTGTAAATAACATATGCCAAATCAGATAATTGAGTTACTGTCACTAAGTTAGAAGCATCCTCATCATATATATTAGAGTGCTGCATATCTAACCATTGTCCCTTAAAGGCTACTTGGGATGTTAACGTATTGATGAGCGAAGTTTGGCTAAGTACCATCGGTACTTCTGCATCGTCTAAAATATATTGAATGCGTTCTACTGGATATTCAGGGTCAATTGGTACATAAGCCCCTCCTGATTTTAAGATAGCCAGTAATCCAACTATCATATCAATTGAACGCTCCATTAGAAGACCTATTCGACTATCTGGTTGCACGCCGTGTGTTCGCAGAGTTCGTGCCAACTGATTAGCTTTTTCATTTAACTCCTTATAAGTCAGTGAGTCAGATTCATATACTACTGCGACGTTTTCAGGAGTCTTTTCAACCTGTTCCTCAAAAAGAAGATGTATTGGCTTTTTAGGATAATCGGCTTCTGTCTGGTTAAAGTCAATTAAAAGCTGATTTTTCTCCTCGTGACTTAAGATTTCAATATCTCTTAACAATTTTTTCGGAGCTAGCACTACTTCTTTAATAACTTGAATAAAGTGCTGAATAAAACGCTCCATACTTTCGGCCTTAAATAAATCTGTACGATATTCTATTACGCCAATCATTTGACTTGCTTCTTCTCTCAACATTACAGTTACATCAAATTTAGAAATAGGGATAAGCCAATCATATGGCTGGACATTGATTCCTTCCATTGTTAATTGAGCTAAATCACCAAAGTCTTGAACGCCAAACATCGTATCAAATAAAGGATTTCGGCTTAAGTCTCGTTCCAGATCTAACTGGTCCACTAATTCTTCAAAAGGATAGTCTTGGTTTTCATAAGCTTGTAAAGCGTTAGCTTTTACTTCATTTAAGAACTGTATAAATGACTTATTTTGAGACGGATAGTTTCGCATAGCCAGCGTATTTACAAACATACCAATTAGAGAATTCACATCAGAATGCGTACGACCGGCAACTGGTGTTCCCACAATAACATCGGTTTGATTTGTATATTTAGCTAATAACACATTGTAAGCTGCTAAAAGTGCCATATAAAGAGTTGTCCCTGTTTGTTTAGTTAATATCTTTAATCCTTCAGTAGTCTCAGGATCTACTTCAAAGGCAATACGATTTCCAACAAACTTTTGAATAGAAGGACGATTATAGTCTGTCGGTAACTCCAACAGTGGAATGTCTTCTGACATTACCTCTAACCAGTATTGTTTCTGTTTTTCTATTTCTGCTGATTGAAACAGTTCATTTTGCCAAACTGAAAAATCTGTGTACTGGATAGGTAAATCAGCTAGAGTTCCTCCATTATATAACTTGCTTAATTCTTCAAGAAAAATATTTGCAGACATCCCATCAGAAATAATATGATGCATGTCTAGTAAGAAGATATGTTTTGTTTCTTCTACTTGAATTAATTCAGCTCGTAAGAGTGAGTCTTCATTAAGGTCAAAAGGCTGGACAAATCCCCTTATTCTTTCCTGAACCTGTGATTCTGTCATCTTATAATGAGGTAGGTTGAAAGTAACTGAACTGCATACCTTTTGCATTAGTTCGCCTTCTACTAATTCAAATGAAGTGCGAAGCGAGTCATGACGCTGAATTAACTGTTGTAAAGATTCTGTGAACTTTTCTTTATTTAACGAGCCATCAAGCTGGATTCCACTCGGTATATTATAATGCGTCAACTCAGGATTCATTTGTTGTAAGACATAAATGCGCTTCTGAGCTGATGAAGTAGGATAAAACGCCTGAATAGGTACCTTAGGAATAGAATTAACAGATAGGATCGTCTGTTCTTCTATATATTGCGCTAAGCTCTGAATTGTAGGTCCTTCAAACAATACTCGAACAGGCACTTCCACTTGAAGCTCCTGGCGGAGTTCAGACATTAAACGAATAGCTCCTAATGAATGACCACCTTGGTCAAAGAAGGAGTCGGTTACTCCAAGGTTTCCAATTCCCAATACTTCTTCCCAAATCTCTACAAGTTGTTTCTCTAAATCTGTCCTCGGTGGAACATATTCCTGAGCACGGAGGGCATCAGTCGGTTTAGATAGCTTCTTTCTATTTACTTTACCGTTAGATGTAAATGGTATCTCTTCTAATGGAATAAAAAATGATGGTACCATATACTGTGGTAGCTTTTTACCCAAATACTCTTTTAAACCTATCGTATTGAATTTTTCAGCTGCCACTATATACGCACATAGATAGCTTTCATTTTGTGTGTTCAATAGATCTATTACAGCTACATCTTGAACCGATTGATGTTGTAATAGAGTAGCTTCAATTTCTCCTAACTCAATTCGGTAACCGCGAATTTTTACCTGATGATCAATTCGGCCAAGAAATTCAATATTTCCGTCTGAAAGCCACCGTGCTAAATCCCCTGTTCGATACATTTTTGTTCCTGGAATAAATGGATTATCCACGAACTTTTCATCCGTTAAATCTGGACGATTAAGATATTCCCTTGCTAGTCCTACCCCACTGATATACATCTCACCAGGGATTCCAATCGGCTGAGGTTGCAAAGACTCATTTAACACGTAGATTTGAGTGTTAGAGATTGGCTTTCCTATTGGAACCGTAGTTAATTGTGCTTTATCAAAGTCATCATTAATCCAAAGAGTTACTGCAACAGTAGCCTCTGTCGGCCCAAATGTATTATGATAAGCTTCTTCCCATTTGTGTACTAATTCTACACTGCTAGATGCTCCTCCACCCACTACTTTACGCAAATTTTTCACCTTTTGAGGCTCTAAGTAATTTAAATAATTTTGTGGTAACAGTGTAATTGTTATTTCTTTCTCATTAAGATAGGACTGATATGCCTGTAGATCATAAATTTTGCCTTTAGGAATAATAACTAATTCAGCACCTGAAGTAAGGGTTATCCAAACTTCTTTTACATGAACATCGAATGCAATACTAGCAAACTGACTAATTCGATCTCTATCTGAAATATTTAGATTATTTTTAAAATAATTTATTAAATTAGAAATTCCTGAATGTTCCAATACTACTCCTTTAGGATTTCCAGTTGTTCCTGAGGTATAAACAATATAAGAGATATTATTATTATCATTTATGTTTAATAAATTACAATCATTCTCATGGTATAAGTTAGAATCTTTTATATCGAATACTTGTCCCTTAAACACTACTTGAGGTACCAACGTATCGATGAGCGAAGCCTGGCTAAGTACCATCGGTACTTCTGCATCGTCTAAAATATATTGAATGCGTTCTACTGGATATTCAGGGTCAATTGGTACATAAGCCCCTCCTGATTTTAAGATAGCCAATAATCCAACTATCATATCAATTGAACGCTCCATTAGAAGACCTATTCGACTATCTGGTTGCGCGCCGTGTGTTCGCAGAGTTCGTGCCAACTGATTAGCTTTTTCATTTAACTCCTTATAAGTTAGTGAGTCAGATTCATATACTACCGCGACGTTTTCAGGAGTCTTTTCAACCTGTTCCTCAAAAAGAAGATGTATCGGCTTTTTGGGATAATCGGCTTCAGTCTGATTAAAGTCAATTAAAAGCTGATTTTTCTCCTCGTGACTTAAGATTTCAATATCTCTTAACAATTTTTCTGGAGCTAACACTACTTCTTTAATAACTTGAATAAAGTGCTGAATAAAACGCTCCATACTTTCGGCCTTAAATAAATCTGTACGATACTCTATCTCACCACTTATTTTATTTCCTTCACCTTTTAAAGCAACGGTAATGTCGAATTTAGAAATAGGAATAGGCCAATCATATGGCTGGACATTGATTCCTTCCATTGTTAATTGAGCTAAATCACCAAAGTCTTGAACGCCAAACATCGTATCAAATAAAGGATTTCGGCTTAAGTCTCGTTCCAGGTCTAACTGGTCCACTAATTCTTCAAAAGGATAGTCTTGGTTTTCATAAGCTTGTAAAGCGTTATCCTTTACCTCATTTAAGAACTGTATAAATGACTTATTTTGAGACGGATAGTTTCGCATAGCCAGCGTATTTACAAACATACCAATTAGAGAATTCACATCAGAATGCGTACGACCGGCAACTGGTGTTCCCACAATAACATCGGTTTGATTTGTATATTTAGCTAATAACACATTGTAAGCTGCTAAAAGTGCCATATAAAGAGTTGTCCCTGTTTGTTTAGTTAATATCTTTAATCCTTCAGTAGTCTCAGGATCTACTTCAAAGGCAATACGATTTCCAACAAACTTTTGAATAGAAGGACGATTATAGTCTGTCGGTAACTCCAACAGTGGAATGTCTTCTGACATTACCTCTAACCAGTATTGTTTCTGTTTTTCTATTTCTGCTGATTGAAACAGTTCATTTTGCCAAACTGAAAAATCTGTGTACTGGATAGGTAAATCAGCTAGAGTTCCTCCATTATATAACTTGCTTAATTCTTCAAGAAAAATATTTGCAGACATCCCATCAGAAATAATATGATGCATGTCTAGTAAGAAGATATGTTTTGTTTCTTCTACTTGAATTAATTCAGCTCGTAAGAGTGAGTCTTCATTAAGGTCAAAAGGTTGGGCAAATCTCCTTATTCTTTCCTGAACCTGTGATTCTGTCATTTTATAATGAGGTAGGTTGAAAGTAACTGAACTGCATACCTTTTGCATTAGTTCGCCTTCTACTAATTCAAATGAAGTGCGGAGCGAGTCATGACGCTGAATTAACTGTTGTAAAGATTTTGTGAACTTTTCTTTGTTTAACGAGCCATCAAGCTGAATTCCACTCGGTATATTATAATGCGTCAACTCAGGATTCATTTGTTGTAAGACATAAATGCGCTTCTGAGCTGATGAAGTAGGATAAAATGCCCGAATAGGTACCTTAGGAATAGAATTAACAGATAGGATGGTCTGTCCTTCTATATATTGCGCTAAGCTCTGAATTGTAGGTCCTTCAAACAATACTCGAACGGGCACTTCCACTTGAAGCTCCTGACGGAGTTCAGACATTAAACGAATAGCTCCTAATGAATGACCACCTTGATCAAAGAAGGAGTCGGTCACTCCAAGGTTCTCAATTCCCAATACTTCTTCCCAAATCTTCACAAGTTTCTTCTCTAAATCTGAGGTTGGTGGAACATATTCTTGAGCACGGAGGGCCTCAGTTGGTTTCGGTAATTCTCTTGAATCTACTTTTCCATTTGAAGTAAGAGGAATACAATCTAGTTCAATAAAAAACGATGGTATCATATATTGTGGTAACTTCTTATTAAGATACCTTTTCAAACTAGATACATTAACTTCTGTGTCCTTCATTACTACATATGCACATAAATAATTCTCGCCTTGCATATTCAACTGTTCGCTTACTACTACATCTTGAATGGATTGATGTTGTAATAGAATAGCTTCAATTTCTCCTAACTCGATTCGGTAACCACGAATTTTTACCTGATGATCAATTCGGCCAAGAAATTCAATATTTCCGTCTGAAAGCCATCGTGCTAAATCTCCTGTTCGATACATTTTCGTTCCTGAAATAAATGGGTTTTCAATGAACTTTTCAGCTGTTAAACCTGGACGATTAAGGTATCCTCTCGCTACGCCTACTCCACTGATATACATCTCACCAGGGACTCCAATTGGTTGAGGTTGAAGAGATTCGTTCAAGATATAGATTTGAGTGTTAGAAATTGGTTTACCTATTGGAATAAGGGATAAATCTTTCCTATAGTCTTCATATCTCCAAGTTGTTGAAATAACTGTTGTTTCAGTTGGACCATATCCATTTATATATTTTTCATTCCATTCATTAACTAATTCTGGTGAGCTAGCTGAACCAGCAGCAATAACATGTTTAAGGTTATCCACATTTTCATAATTCAAATACCTCATATAAGTTGGAGGTAAAAGTAAATTAGAAATCTTGGATTCATTTATAAAGATTTCAAAGGTATTATGATCTGAAATTATATGGTTAGGTATAATAATTAAACATGTTCCGGATAAAAGAGAAACCCAAATTTCCTCTACAGAAACATCAAATGAGGTACTTGCAAATTGTCCAAATCTATCTTTATTGCTCGTATTCAATTCTCTTTTGAAGTAATTGATTAAATTAGGTATTCCCTTATGTTCAACCATTACCCCCTTAGGTTTACCTGTAGTTCCAGATGTATAAATAACATATGCCAAATCAGATAATTTAGTTACTGGTATTAAATTAGAAGCTTGTTCATCATATACATTAGAGTCTTGCATATCTAACCATTGGCCCTTAAAGTCTACTTGAGGCTCTAACGTATTGATAAGTAAAGCTTGGCTAAGTACCATCGGTACTTCTGCATCGTCTAAAATATATTGAATGCGTTCTACTGGATATTCAGGGTCAATTGGTACATAAGCCCCTCCTGATTTTAAGATAGCCAGCAATCCAACTATCATGTCAATTGAACGCTCCATTAGAAGACCTACTCGACTATCTGGTTGTACTCCGTATGTCCGCAGAGTTCGTGCCAACTGATTAGCTTTTTCGTTTAATTCCTTATAAGTTAGTGAGTCAGATTCATATACTACTGCAACGTTTCGAGGAGTCTTTTCAACTTGTTCCTCAAAAAGAAGATGTATTGGCTTTTTAGGATAATCGGCTTCTGTCTGGTTAAAGTCAATTAAAAGCTGATTTTTCTCTTCGTGACTTAAGACATCAATGTCTTTCAGTGATTTTTCCGGAGCTAACACCACTTCTTTAATAACTTGAATAAAGTGCTGAATAAAACGCTCCATACTTTCGGCCTTAAATAAATCCGTGCGATATTCTATTACCCCACTTATTTGATTTGCTTCCTCTCGTAGCATTACAGTTACATCAAATTTAGAAATAGCGATTGGCCAATTATATGGCTCAACATTGATTCCTTCCATCGTTAATTGAGCTAAATCACCAAAGTCTTGAACGCCAAACATGGTATCAAATAGAGGGTTTCGGCTTAAGTCACGTTCCAAATCTAACTGATCGACTAATTCTTCAAAAGGATAATCTTGGTTTTCATAAGCTTGTAAAGCGTTAGCTTTTACTTCATTTAAGAACTGTGCAAATGACTTATCTTGAGTCGGATAATTTCGCATAGCCAGTGTATTTACAAACATACCAATAAGAGGATTTACATCAGAATGCGTACGACCGGCAACTGGTGTTCCCACAATAACATCAGTTTGATTTGTATATTTAGCTAACAACACATTGTAAGCTGCTAAAAGCACCATATAAAGAGTTGTCCCCGTTTGTTTGGTTAACGTCTTTAATCCTTCAGTAGTCTCAGAGTCTACTTCAAAGGTAATATGATCGCCCACGAACTTTTGAATAGAAGGACGGTTATAGTCTATCGGTAACTCTAACAGTGGAATGTCTTTCTGCATTGTCCCTAACCAGTATCTTTTCTGTTTTTCTATTTCTTTTGATTGAAACAATTCATTTTGCCAAGCTGAAAAATCTTTATACTGAATTGGTAAATTAGGTAGAATAGCCCCATTATATAGCTGGCTTAGTTCTTGAAGAAAAAGACTTATAGATATTCCATCAGAAATAATATGATGCATGTCTAGTAAGAAGATGTGTTTTGTCTCTTCTACTTGAATTAATTCAGCTCGTAAGAGCGAGCCTTCATTAAAATCAAAAGGCTGAACAAATTCTTTTATTCTTTCTTGAACTTGTAATTCCGTCATTTGATAGTAAGGAAGGTTAAAAGTGACTGAGCCGTGTACTTTTTGCATTAGCTCTCCTTCTACTAATTCAAACGAGGTACGAAGTGAGTCATGACGCTGAATTAACTGTTGTAAAGCTCCTGCGAACTTTTCTTTGTTTAACAAACCATCAAGTTGTACTCCACTCGGTATATTATAATGTGTCAACTCAGGGTTCATTTGTTGTAGAACGTAAATACGTTTCTGAGCTGATGAAGTAGGGTACGCCGCCTGAATAGGTACCTTAGGAATAGAATTAACAGATACCACGCTCTGTTCCTCTATATATTGCGCTAAGCTCTGAATTGTAGGTCCCTCAAATAACACTCGAACGGGCACTTCCACTTGAAACTCCTGACGGAGTTCAGACATTAAACGAATAGCTCCTAATGAATGACCACCTTGATCAAAGAAGGAGTCGGTCACTCCAAGGTTCTCAATTCCCAATACTTCTTCCCAAATCCCCACAAGTTTCTTCTCTATACCTGTGGTTGGTGGAACATATTCTTGAGTACGGAGTGCCTCAGTTGGTTTGGGTAATTCCCTTCGGTCTACTTTTCCATTTGAAGTAAGGGGAATACCTCCTAATTCAATAAAAAACGATGGTACCATATACTGTGGCAACTTCTTATTAAGATACCTTTTTAAAGTAGATACATTAACTTTTGTTTCCCTCATTACTACATACGCACATAAGTAATTCTCACCTTGCATATTTAATTGTTCCACTACCACTACATCTTGAACTGATTGATGTTGTAATAGAGTAGCTTCAATTTCCCCTAACTCAATTCGATAGCCACGTATTTTCACTTGATGATCAATCCGACCAAGGAATTCAATATTTCCATCGGAAAGCCATCGTGCTAAATCTCCTGTTCGATACATTTTCGTTCCTGGAATAAATGGGTTTTCAATGAACTTTTCAGCTGTTAAATCTGGGCGATTAAGATATCCTCTCGCTACGCCTACCCCACTGATATACATCTCACCAGGGACTCCAATCGGTTGAGGTTGGAGAGATTCATTTAAGATATAGATTTGAGTATTAGCGACTGGTTTTCCTATTGGAATTATGGAAAACTGCTTGTTTGACTCATTATTATCAATCCATATAGTGGCGGCCACAGTGGCTTCAGTAGGACCATAGGCATTTCTATAAATTCTCCCCCACTTATGTAATAAATCCGTACTACTAGCTGACCCACCACTAATTACATGTTTTAATGTTTTCATATTATCTATACTTAGATGCTTCATATATGACGGTGGTAATAGTAGTTTAGATATTTTATGTTTATTTACATAGTTTTCGAATTCTTTGTAGTGATATATAACATCTTTTGGTATAATGGACAATTCTGCTCCAGACAATAATGCACTCCAAATTTCTTCTACTGCTGCATCAAAAGAAATGCTTGCAAACTGGCCAATTCTATCCATATCTTCTATATTTAAAGTCTTTTCAAAGTGGCCAATTAGGTTAGATACACCATGATGTTCAATCATAACTCCTTTAGGCTTCCCTGTAGTTCCAGATGTATAAATAATATAAGCTAGATCAGTATGTTTATTCACTGTTAACAAATTAGAGTTATCTATATGATATACATCTGTTTGTTTTATATCTAACCACTGTCCCTTAAAGCTCACTTGAGAGGCCAATCTATCAATAAGCGAAGCTTGGCTAAGTACCATCGGTACTTCTGCATCTTCTAAAATATATTTTATTCGTTCTACCGGATATTCAGGATCAATTGGTACATAAGCACCCCCTGATTTTAGGATAGCCAGTAATCCAACTATCATATCAATTGAACGCTCCATTAGAAGACCTATCCGACTATCTGGTTGCACTCTGTACGTCCGCAGAGTTCGTGCTAACTGATTAGCTTTTTCATTTAATTCTCTATAAGTTAGTGAGTCAGATTTATATACCACAGCGATATTTTCGGGAGTCTTTTCAACCTGTTCCTCAAAAAGAAGATGTATCGGTTTTTTAGGGTAATCGGCTTCTGTTCGATTAAAGTCTAAAAGTAATTTTTGTTTTTCTTCTTTTGAACAAATATTTATTTCATTTAATTTTAAATGTGAATTCTCTATTAAATCATCTAGTAAATTAAACACATGTTCCAGCATGTGTTTAATATCCGACTCATCAAATAAGTCCACTCGATAGCCTACGTATAGTAGTGTTTTATCTATATCTCTCTTGAAGTGAAATGTAAATTCGTTAGTCTCATGTCCACAGAATACTACTTCATGCGAAAGTTCTTGATATTCAATTGCTACTGAAAATAATGCATTAACGTCGTTATTGTTTTCTCTTAATTCACCCAATAATTTGTTATAAGGATATTTATGATGACGTAGCAATCTCATTTGCTTTTTATTTACTTCATTTATAAATGAGATACCATCTAGTTCAGGATCAATATGCGTCCTGAAAGGTGTTGTGCTAACAAACATACCAAGAAGTTCTTTTTCTTTGGGCATTCGATTGGCATAGTTTGTACCAATAACGATATCATTGTAGCCTTTAGTACGATTCAAATATAGAAAAAGTAAAGAAGTAAACAATGTATATTCGCTAATATTATTTTTGATACAAAACTCGTTTATTTTCAATTGTAGCGTGTTGGATATAGGGTAATGTATACATTCAGCGTTTGTATTACTACTATATAAATTACCAGTATGCTCTTTAACATAATCAGGTATTGTCTTAAACTCACCGTGCCAGAATTGACGGTCTTTTGAATACCTTTTTGAACCTTCATAATCTTTATCTGTGTTTAAATAGCCTAAAGATTCAACATTTAATTCAGAGAGAAGTAGATTATTGATTGATAATTTATGATATAAATCTTTTATTTTATCTACAGCTAGTGCGCAAGAAATACCATCAATAATAATATGATGGAATTTGATAAATAAAAGAATATGCTCTTTTTCCATCTTTACAATGGTAAATTCGAAAAGAGGGGTATCGTATAATTTAAAAGGTTTAAGGATTTCTTCACCTAACCAATTGTCTATCTCTGTTAAATTAGCATTTTCTTTATTTACTGTTCTAACGTTGAAGGGTTGATATTCTACTACGTATTGAACAGGTTCACTTGTTTCTCTACTGGATAATTGAACCCTTAATGTTTCTTGAGAATATACAAGTGCTTGTAAGGATTTTTCTAGAATAGAAGTATTTATCGTTTCATCAAAGGTTACTTTAACAGCAACATTGGATAAACTAGTATCTGGAAATATTGCTTCTGTATACCACATCCTCTTTTGAGCATGGGTTAAAGGAAATGTAGACAACTTAGACATACAATCACCTCTTTATAAGATATAAATTACAAGAAAAGATAAATAATGCACTGGTACAAAAATAAAAGGTAATTTAAATTTTTATTACTTTAGTTTTTAGAAAAGCGATACCCTAAAAATAAGTGTATTTACTTTTAAAATCGAAACGAAAAAGAAATTAACAAATTCATTTATTCATCGAAAAATACGGTTTATATATTGAGCTTGGTAATTGTTCCTTACTATCTCCTCCGCAATAAAAACATTTTAATACATTTTTAACAAAATTCCCTATTTAAATTTAAACTATTCTACCATTTTATTCAAATATTTTTACAAAAAATTGATTTTTATCACAAAATAATCCTGTATAATGTATTTATTCTTTTATATTGGAATTTTTTAGTCTAAATTGAACTTTTTAGTGAAAAGAGGATTTGGAAAATATGGTTATTGATGTATATAAAGTAAAAGTTCCACACCAGCTTGATAATTGGGTCCTTGAGAAAGCTGTAGATAATTTAACAGCTAATTATAAAGAAAAAATACTTTCTTTACGTAAAAAAGAGGATCAAATAAGAAGTTTATTTGGGAGCCTATTAATTAAAAAGTTACAAAACGAGCTTAGAATAGTCAGTGATATAGAAATTAATTACTATGGAAAGCCTTATTTTAAGGATAACAATGCATTCTTTTTTAATATTTCTCATTCTAAAGACTATGTTACTTGTGCTATAGCCGCCCAACCTGTAGGGATAGATATTGAGTATATTAAACCAATAGATTTCTCTATTTGCGAATTTATATTCTCAGAAAAAGAGAAATCGACTTTTTCATCTTTATCAAAAAGAGACAAGTTAAACTATCTGTTATTAATTTGGACACTAAAAGAAAGTTATTTAAAAATGATGGGAATAGGTTTAAATCTCGAATTACACCGTCTTTCCGTTACAATTCGAAATGGAAATATCTCTTTGTTTCTGAATGGCTTTAAAGAGGCAGCTTACTTTTACTATATAAAGATTGAAAATTCATATTATTTAAGTATATGCGTAAACAAATCTTTTCAAAAAGTTAATATACATGAAATTTGCAATAACGATTTAATAACAAGCATTTTACCAAACATATCTAATTTACCATAATTTGGTTGACTGATTTCTAACTTGTTGATAATATATATATGTTAATTAATGTTATTTTCTTCAATTAGTTTGTAGATATACTATAATTTAACTATAAATGAAAAAGGTGAAAAAATGTCATATAACAATGTAAAAGATATGTCTGACAATAAGCTAACTCTCCCAAGCAATGTCTGTGATTACCTTGTTTCACACCTAGATCCTCTGGAACTAGACGATTTTTTTGAAAATGAATTTTGTGAGCTAAACGAGCAACAGGATACAACAAAAATGAAAGATAAACTAGAAAAAATATTAGAAAAATCTTCACAAACACAGTCTAATACTTATGAAGGTATGGCTATTACTCGGGATATAGGCTTTATAGCTTCGGCCCTGAATAGGCATGGAGTTGATATACATAATATCACCAATCTAGAATCTGAATTACTGAGATTAAGTGAATTAACTTTAGAGTTACCAAGAGATAATGTAAATAGCTATACTACAAGAAACCCTAAGGGAAAAAGACAACGAACGTTTACCAATTATCCTGAGGAAAGATTATTTATACATAGTGTTCGTGAATCTATGAATTGCTTATATACAATATCCAATAAATTACAATTATTGAAAGAAACTGATATATGTAGTAGTGATTACGTTAGATTAGTAAATAATTGTAGCGAACAATTCAACTTTATGGTTAATTCTATAGTTCAGGTAAAGAAAGAAATTTCTCCAGAAAGATTTTCCTTTGACTTACAACCATACTTCTCTCCATTTGTTATCGGGGGTAAGTTATATCACGGACCAGGGGGAACTCAAATGTTAATGATTATTGTCGAGTTTCTACTATATGGTTCTTCATTAGATGATAAGGAATATCAAGACTATTTAGATAATAACTTTGTATATTTACCTTATGATCATCGAGAGATAGTAATTTCTAATAAAAATAAGCCTTCAATCATAGATTTAATTCTTTTAAAAGAAAGTACTTACATTGAAAGAAAAGAAAGGTTATATGATTCTTTAAATAGTCTCGAAAAATTCCTTAATAGAATTATAGCTTTTAGAAGTCCACATACACAATTAGCCAAAGATAATATGAAAGTAAGGCCACCTAAATCTTTAGGAAGTGGTGGATACAATGCATCTATACTTGAAACTTTATTGGAAATAACTTTAGAAAAGAAAAGAACTATTAAAGAGTTCAAAAAAACCGTTGAGCTTGTAAATGTTTAAAACTTGATCCTAGTTTAAAGTTTTATTATAGCGTGGTATTGATAGGAGAATAATTGATCTAGATAATTTCCCTGGTTACGATTCCTTTCTCAAAGAGATTTCAAATTAATATTTTCATGTTCGAGTATTCTAGGTCATTTGTAACTTAATATATTTTTTCTAAAATAATGGATAGCTTTACTAAAGTATACTTTAGTAAAGCTATTTCATTTTTGAAGAAATTTTAAAAAATGAATTTTTTATAGAATCCCCTAAGTAATTATCCACCTTTTTTATCGTTTTAATAAAATTTTAAATTACTTCAGGATAAATAGACTATTTTAAACGGATCTAATATTATAAGTAATTGAAAAAGTTGAACCCAACTGCGCACATCCCCCTTATCTGCCCCAATAGAATCTCCAATTCTTTTAGAAGAACCTTCATCTTCCAAATATCTTTTAACAACCATTAATTGCTCTTCTCTTGAAAATTACCCCATAGAAAATTGCCTCTTCAATAGTTAGATCTTGTCTACAATTGGGCAGCAGTATGGTAAATTATATGCCTCAAGTTTTTAAAAAGGTACAACAAGATTAAAATAAAAAAGAGAAGATCTTTCTCCTTCTCTTTAACTAGTTATTATAAATAATTATAGTTGTAACTCCTTACGCAGGGGTTAAATTTTTAAAGAATTATGCGTTCTGTTATAGCATCTGGAGCGAGTGTCAATACATATTTCTCTAACATATCCAGAGCTTCAGTAACTACCTTTATATTCATATTATCCACACCGAAAACAAAATAAGCTGCTCTCCTCGTTTCTGGTGAAATATAGGTTCTGTTGTCAACGCCACCAATCATGCTAAAGATGATATCCTGATCATCCTTTCCACTTATATCCCCGGGATAGATATGCGCGTCACGCCCACCCATACCAGTAAATGCAACCTTTTCCGTTCCCCGGAAAATTGTCAAAGTTCCTTCGATTTTATCTACATCATGGCTGCCAATAAGGGTATAAGTCTTAAGCTCTGTTAAGAATGCTATCTGATTAATCAGATTTACATCCGGAAATGGACGCCCTTTCAAAAGAAATGATTCTGCTTGCAACATTACCATATATGACTTTTTATATTTTTTAAAATATCTATAATAGGGATTTTCCCCGAATACCTCTTTTCTGTTAAAACTTCCTGCTCTAGACATTATACTAACAAGTTCATATTCTTTTAGTCTTGTAAAACCTTGCATATCCCATTTTTCATTTTCGGGATAATCAACTAACAATCCACCCAATGGTATATTAGTACCTTCAAATGATGTGTCTTTCAAAATTTTGAGCATATAGTTATTCTCCTTTTGGTTTGCTTTTATTTTGCTAATCAAAGTACATTACCAAACTGGGCAGGATATTAACGACGGTATTATCTCCCAGATGCAATTAATTCCTCGCACTTTCCTTGCTTTTTAATACCTTCTGCTGCCGCAATCCTCATAGAACTCTTTTATTACTACTTAAAAAATTAGATACTACTTAAGTTTACAGTAATTATGTAACAAAATATTGATTAATTAAACATTTCTGTAACTTTATTCTATATTAAACGAACGATAAAAAAGATAGTTTTCTTATAAAAAACAAAAGTCCGTAAAGGTATACCTTTACGGATGATATATTAAAATCTGTCATTAAGGTGGGAAGATAGTTAATATCGTCAACAAAGTAAAAAGCCACCCATTCTACAAACCTAGGGTGACTTTTTATTATACAATGCATGTGCAACTAAATGATAACACATTCTCCTTAAGAAAATACTACATTTTGAGGTGGATTTTTAATGTATCTCTCCCCCAGCCATAGTAGTTATAAACGCTAATAAATAGAGGGTGTTTATAAAGTTGCGTAAAGAAACTTCATGTAAACCAGCTCTGTATATGATATACGTAAAGATTTATAGTTTAAACGCTCTTCTTCTTTATAAATTTCCCTGCTAATAATACTGTTTAATTCTTTAGTTTAAAAAATCCTTTTTGTATCGGACAGCAAGATATATACCTGAAGCTATGAATGCAAGGGAATATTTAAATAAGAAGAAAATTTGCCACATATATTCTTTTGGGAAAATCAGGTCGCACAAAACGACTCCATACAACACAATGAGAGCACTTTTTAAATTTATTTGGCTTGTTCTTTCGTCAGCCGCACCCATTTTTTTGTGAAACACGTATATCAGAATCAGTCCGAACACAAGCAATAAAATTCCAATACCAATAAGCATATTCCAGTTACTATTTGATTGTTCTGTCCAAGTTTTCAAAGGATTAAAAATGGCATTTCCTATTTTATCAGTTATCATTTCATTCACTTCCTCTCACATAACTAAAAATATCGTTAACATCCACGTTAAAGAAATCAGCTATTCGAAACGCTAAGACGAGAGAAGGTGAATAATTATTCTTCTCCATCACATATATGGTTTGTTTCGATACTCCCACAGCTTCAGCCAATTCTTTTTGAGACATTCTTTTTAAGACTCGGTGTTCATACACTTTATTTTCAACGTAGTCACCATTTTTTTCTTTCAATGTAATCACCTTCCTTTTTTTGACTACGAATATATAATACGATAAACTTTTACAAAAGTAAAGTAAACTTATATAAAAGGTAAATATTATTATACGAATTATGATAATAAAACAGAATAGACTCTTAACTGAAAATCTAACTTCTTTTACATTTTTAATTAAAAAATATAAATTCTTTTTAGCTGTCTATAAAACTTATTAACAAAAAAGAAGAGCTCTACAGTATTAATAAAATAGGACACTAAAAAAGGAATAAATCTCCCTTTTTAGTCGTCCTATTTTATTTAATCGCTTAATGAAAAGTATTAAATTTAGATAATTTTAAAAAAGAATCTTACATCTCAATTTTCTCGCTTTTTTTTAGCACGAGGTAAGTAAATATAACTAAGGTAATAAGACCAATTGTGTATTGCAAAGGAGAGAGAGGATTTGAGCCCACCATAACTGGATAAAAGTAACCAGGGAAGTTCTCAATTAAGTCCGTAAGAAAATCATTTTGGACAGCACCAAGTATATTACCTAAAATATTATGAATAAATAGTAATAATGCTGTTAAAATTACATAAACGGCACCAGATCGAACACCATACAGTAATAAAATATATCCAAATAAAAAGAATGTTAGCACTAAAAGAAAAACATTCACAAAAAAACCTACAAGAAAGGTAGCCTCCAACTCTCCTGGCACACCTAATTGTTTTGTAACTACTAGTAAAACTATTCCTATAGTTGCATAAATTAAGCTTATAAGTGACGCGATAATAATATTTCCCCATACATAATTTTTTCTGTTTTGTTTTGAATTGTTAATTAAAGATATTGCCTTAGATGAGTAATCCCTATTGATAAAGTAAAGAGGATGTAGCACCGCCGCAAGCATCCCTAACATGCAATAGAAATTTGAAACATGCTTTATGTAAAACGAAGTACTATCTACTGTTAAAATATAATAACTCATTAGTATTGCTGGTCCTAAAGCAGCTAATACACCAATTATCAAGCTGCCCTTTATAAGAAGCTCTTTTAGATTGAAAGCAACGTACTTTTTAGTACTTAGTATCATTATGTTCACCTCTAAATTTATTCATATAGACATTGCGGAGCGTCTTTTTCTCAGCAGTAAAATCAACTAACCTTATTCCTAACTGGTTTAAAAACTTGAAAATCTCAGAGTTATCTGATTTTGTCTCGATTAAAATTGTAGTATTATTTGCTTCAATGATACTTCCGAACTCTTGATGTTCACTAAATCTTTCTAAATCATTAAGGTTTTCAAAAACTAACTTTAAACTAACTTGATTGTCATTACTAAATTGTTGTTCTCCTATAACGTTTCCTTTTTCTAGAAAAATAAATCGATCACAGATAGTTTCAATGTCTTCTAATTTATGACTTGAAATTAAGATGCCTACATTCTGCTCATTTGCCAATAACCTCAACATTCTTAGTACTTCGAGAGATGTTTCAATATCCATACTGTTTGTTGGTTCATCTAATATTACATAATTTGGTCTATTTAATAGACTTATAATAATACCTAATTTTTGCTTCATTCCCAAGGAATATTCCTTAACTTTTTTATTTAACACATCATACAGCTGTAGTCTTTTTAGAATGTCCTCATACTGTCTAAGTTCGAATTTATTTCCATATATTTCCGAAAAGTAAGAAAGGTGTGCTAAACCTGTCTTATTTCTAAAAAGTTTGGGTTCTTCAATTAAGTATCCTACATGATCATTGTCTTTAACAGAACCATCAAATCTTGAAATTGTTTTAGCTATAATCTTCATGAGTGTACTTTTTCCAGCACCATTACTTCCAACTAAACCAACAATTTCTCCTTGGTTAAAACCAAAAGAAACATTATCTAAAACCGCAGTATCACTATATCTTTTAGTAAGTGAAGTTATAAGCATTCTCAATCCTCCTATTTTAATCTTTCAGCTTTAAAAAATCCTTTTTGTCTCAAAAAGCTAGCTATATTCCGGAAGCTCGATAAACTATTAAATACCTAAGCAAGAAAAAGATTTGCCACATATACTCTTTTGGGAAAATCAAATTAAATAGAACTATTACATATAGCATAATGAGTGTACTTTTTAGATGTATTTAATTAGTTCTTTTGTCGGAATTACCAATTTTCGGTGATGTGTAGATAAGTAATATTCCTAAAAGTAGCAATAAAAAACTGCAACCTAAAGTTATATTCCAATTATTATTTGAAGCTTCTATCGAAGTCTTTAAAGGATAGAAAATAGAGTTTGATAACTTTCCTAAAGTAGGATCAGTCTCCATTTTGATTATTTCTCTCCACATAAGTAAAGATATCATCAACATCATATTTAAATAAATTGGCAATACGATAAGTTAGAAGCAGAATGGATAAATAATTTCCTTTTCCTATTACAAAAATCTTTTCTTAGATACACCTATCTTTTCTGCTAGCTCTAATTGAGATATTTTAGAAATAACTAGATATTTATAGACCCTGTTTGATATCGAATCACCAAATTTTTCATATTTTCACCTCTCTTTAAATCAAGAGTAAATGTAATCTTTATAAAAGTAAAGCAAACTTTTACAAATATCCCAAATGATTCATTTTTACCAACTAAATTCCAAATTTTACTTGACTTAGATAATAAGTCTTAATATTATAAAAAAGGTAATAAAAACCTTTTTAGGAAGTAGGTGAGAACGTGAAAAATGATAATAAATTACAAAAAGTTGAGCAACATGCACAAGTTACTTGGTTTGAAGAAATCGTAGAACAGGAATTTGATGATGATGTTTTTGGAGCATGCACTACTAATACATTTTCTCTTAGTGACTATTGGGGAAATAACGGTAGTTGGTGTACATTAAGTCATGAATGTACGTCGTGGTGTAAATAATTTTAATAATACTAAAATAATAGGGATGGGGATGTAATTATGAAAGATAACAATCTAGAACTTGGTAAATACTTAGAATCTGATTTACTAGAAATAACTGAGGATGAAGTGGACGGCGGTTATACACCTGTTCTTGCTTCAATTTCTATATGGATCTCAGACCAAACTTGCCCAAGTACTGCGTGCACAAGAGCTTGTTAAAGGAGAGGTAGTAACTTATGGTCACTTATAAAAAACAATTTTATCCAGAACTAGAACAGTCGGATTTTGAAGATCACATCGCACCTCTTTTGCCTTTTTTAAATACCTTATCTGTACGTTCTTCGGGATACATAAAACGTGTGGATACTTCCAAAGATCAAGAACAGTATCCATATCATAACCCCTGTAGGATGATTGCAAGAAACATCTGGATGAAAGTTTGGGACCCTAAGTTGGATGAGTATCTTTTTAATTCCGACTTATTTGAGAAAGCTATCTGTGAGCAGTTATCACAGATGGCTTTCTCTTACCTAATAAGATGTTTCGCTGAACAGATTAAAACATTACCTCCGAATAACATGGATTCAAAGCGAATTTACAATTATTATAATCAAAAATTAATGAGTACAGAATTCAAGGAATTCTCTGAAATTTACTCAGTTGCATGGGGAAGGTGCAACGTTCTATTAGAAAACAAGGCTAATGCCATAAAGAAAGCCATTCAGTTGACTCAAAAGCATCGGATAAAAATTCAAGAAGTATTTAACATCGCCAATACTAGCCGTATTGTTTCTGTAGAATCAGGTGGAGATACACATAATAATGGGTCTTCAGTAGCAATTATTACCTTTGAAAAGGGAGAAAAACTTGTTTATAAACCACGTTCGGTCTCTGGTGAATTTGGGTATATGAATTTTATTCGCGAGATTAATAAATTTATTTCTTCTCAAATGCCTTCACTTACTGCTGTTGACTTTGGTAATTATGGATTTACATCATATGAGGAAACTAATAATGAAACGAAAGATATGTTTCAAGCTGGCAGATTAGCCTGTCTAATGTATTTGTTAAACGCTTCTGATATGCACTATAGTAATATACTATGGACAAATGCTGGTCCGATGCCAATAGATTTAGAAACTCTGTTTCACCCATCTCGAAATAGAATCGGAACACTTGAGTCTAAAAAAAGCGCATATCATGCCTTGGAGAAATCAGTGTATGGTACAGGTGTACTTCCAATATCGTTAGGAACAAAAGCAAATAAAGGATCAGTTGATGTTGGATTTACAGGTATTCGTGATGAGAATAGTGTAAGTCCTTTTAAGGTGTTTAATATTAAAGATGGATTTTCTTCAGATATAAAAGTTGTTTGGCAACGTCAAAATATTGATAATGCCCTATCGACAGATCCAAATTTAGAAAAGTTGATAAATAAAAGATGCAACGAACTTATTGATGGTTTCTCTAATTTTTTTAGAGATATACTACAACATAAAAATAACTTTATTAATGCAGTAATTAAGACGTTTAGCAACTCTAAATTCCGATATATACATAATATGACATATAGATATGAACAAATTTTACGTATTTTAACAGACGCAGAACCATCCAAGAATATCGACATGGCTCATACTTTATTATCGCGGACTGGAATATTAAGTTTGACAAGTGATACAAATTTGACTCTATCTGAATGTAAACAACTTTGGAATGGGGATGTACCATATTTTCACATAGATTTTAAAGGAAAAGAGATTATACATGAAGATGAAGTGGTAGCTTACATTTCAGAAAGTCCAGAATCAGGTTTTATTTCAAAAATGAAAAATCTGACGGAAACAGAATTGACTAGACAAACAAAGCTAATAAGACTAGCCTTTGTTGCTAAGTTAGCAGATCCGCATGCTGATGGAAAGTTAAAAATAGAAGAAACGGAATCTACTAAAATAGATAAGTTAGAATCTAAAACTTCATATGATGCTGAAAATAACGATTCTTTAGGTAAAGAAGAAATAATCTCTTGGTTTTCCAATTCATTAACTGATACCATTTTGGATGATCGTTATGCACATTTACCTAAAACTTGGATTGGTCCTGTTGCAAGATTTGGAGGTCAAGGCTGGACGCCAGGTGTTTTAGGATACGATTTATATAGCGGGAGAATTGGTCCAGCACTTGCATTAGCAGTAGCGGGTAAACTTTCACGGGATGAAAGGGCTGTAGCAGCATCTTACGACGTATTTGAAAAGTCGGCGAAGATTCTTGGAGATAGAAGCTTCGAGCTTAGAAATGTCCTTCTTTCTGGAACTGGTGCATTTTCTGGTGTTTCGGGTCTACTATGGGCATTATTTGCAGCAGGAAATATTTTTGGAAAAGAAAGATGGAAAGAGATCGCTATAGATTCATGGCCAATATTACACCGTTCTTTAGAAGCTGAAGATGCACATTTCTTCGATATGATTTCGGGAAAAAGCGGTTCAATTGTTATGAGATATCAAACAGACAAAGATTTTAAATTAAGTGATGATTTTATTAATAAAATCATATCACTAGCATATTCAATTATAAATAATAATGACCTTAAAACAACTACAGGATTTGCTCATGGTTACGGTCAATTAATATGGTTTCTTGCTAGGGTTAACCAGAAACAAAAAAATAACGAGATAAATCGCTTAGTTAAAAAGATTGATGGAATAATTAGAGATAAGCATACAAATAATGATGGAATTATAGAGGTGTATAAAGATGAAGACGGTATGCATGTATCATCTTCTTGGTGCAATGGGCTAGCAGGGTTATTAATAGCCTATTACGAAGCCTATAAGTCAAACATTCTGCCTCGAGAATCAGTTCTAAACTTAATTAAACAGTTAAAGCAGATACCTATTTCACGTGTTCCAATTCTTTGCCACGGTAGTTTGGGAATATTAGAGGCTCTACAACATGTGAGCGGATTATTTCCAAAAGAAACAGAAGATATTCTTATGCAAATAAACACAACATTCTGCAGCCCGGAATATATATTTAACTACTATAAAAACGGACAAGGGCGTTATCCATTAAGTCCAGGATTAATGTCTGGAAAATCAGGTGCTCTTTTGCATTTATGTAAATCACTCGATTCAGAGATTAAGGTTTCGCCTTTAACTTTTGAGATTTAATATGATGACTAAAGTAAAAAAAAGAAGGCTTAATCCAACTTTACAGTTAGCGCAAACAGAATGTGGGCTATGTTGCGTTAAAACAATACTAGAAGCTTATAATTATCAGATCTCAATTACAGAACTTAGAAAAGTTAAAGAACCGGGCAGAGACGGATTAGGATTACAACAACTAAAAGAGTTACTTATTTATTTTGGTATGGAGGCTAAAACTTATCGTATAAAAGATTCAAGGGCTCTTAAAGTAATGGATTATCCTATGATAGCTTTTTGGAAAGGATACCATTTTGTTTGCGTTGAATCATATAACGAACATGAAGTAGTTATCATGGACCCTTCGATAGGTCGTATGAAAATATCTCAATCGGAGTTTATGGAAAACTTTGAAGAGTATGTACTAGTTGCTGAACCTGGAATAAACTTTGCACAACGCACCGTTAGCAATCTTTCTCGATGGAAAAAAAATTATATTTGGCCGACTAAAATGATAGGTCTTTATTTAACAGTAGCTTTAACAAGTATTATGTTGGTAGGAATTACATTGGCGATTCCTATATTTACACAGCAAATAATTGATAATGGTCTTGGTAAGGGTGACGCTGTATTCTTTAGTAAAATCATTGGTTCACTTGTCATAGCATTAGTTATTATGACAACTCTAAACTTTATAAGGACCTCATTCTCAATAAAGATAATCTATCGCTTTAGCTGGCATCTTCTAAGCGGAGCTTTTACACGTGTTTTATCTCTACCAGCTAAGTATTTTACTGTAAGATCACCTGGAGAGATTATTTATCGGCTTAACTCCTTAACAAGGATACAGGATGTTTTAGGAACGAAATTAGTACAGACATGCCTTGATTTAATTAGTGGTTTAGCAATATTGGCCTATGTCTTTTGGATATCTCCTATACTTGGAATAATGATTTTACTGTTTGTAATAGCAACATTTGTTTTTTTGGTTATTGGACAATCTTACGTGAATTCCGCAACTGACAAAGAATTACATGAAGGAACTAATGCACAAAGCATACAGTTAGATGCTGTAGTTTCTATTAATAGCGTGAAATTAGGAGGCTATGTTCAGTCCTATATCAATGATTGGAAACAGCGCTTTATAAAATTACTTAAAGCAACAAGTCATAGAATGCGTATTCAACAAGGAATAATAGGTTCAACACTATCGGGAATACAGGTATTTGCTCCTTTAATAATTCTTGTTACAAGTATCTATATGACTGAATTACGTCTTATGACGTTGGGACAAGCAATTGCGATTCAATCGATAGTATCATTATTGTTTGCTTATGTAAATTCAGTATTCACCATGGTTTCAGAAATACTAGTGGCAGCCCGATATATCGTATTAGCTGATGATATATTTGAATATCCCGCAGAGAAATCTATTGATAATTCAAATGTAGTGACTTCTGGATCAATTTCTATTAAAAATCTTAATTTTAGTTATACATCCAATAGTATTCCAGCTATTAAAGATATTAATATGGATATCTCCGATGGAGAAACAGTTGCTCTTGTTGGCTTTTCTGGATCTGGAAAAACTACACTGGGGAAGGTTATTAGTAGTTTGTTTGAACCTACTAGCGGGTCTATATACTTTGGTGGAATAGAGTATCATGATTACAATCTTGATACATTAAGAAAATCAATTAGTTATATTCCCCAAGAAGCCCACTTACACAACCGAACAATAATGGAAAACCTAAAACTTGGTAGTGAACGTACAGAAAAAGAAATTCTAGAAATTTGTACTTCTTTAGACTTTCTAGATTTTATTAATAAGTTTCCTATGGGATACAACACCGTTATATCAGAAACGGGAGCAAGTTTATCTGGAGGGCAAAGACAGCGTATACACATAGCAAGAGTTTTACTTCAAACACCTAAACTATTAATAATGGATGAGGCAACCTCATCTCTTGATAACATTTCACAAGCACATGTCTATGATGCATTATCTAAACTTAATTGTACAAAAATTGTTATTGCACATCGGTTAGCGACCATTCTAAATGCGGATCGTATTGTAGTTCTTCAAGATGGATGTATTGTACAGTGTGGCTCTCATGAAGAATTAATTAATAGTGAGGGATTATACGCAAAATTGTTTAATGCAGAGTTGAAAAAGGAGAATGAATATGCAAGTAGTATCGGATAAACTAGTTCATGCTGTGAAGAGTTACTATATTGATGAAATAGAACACACAAATAACAAAATAAAAGAATATCTTTCTAAGCAAGATGTTGTATTAAATGCTGAAACTGCATTTATGGACAGTTTCCACACATTATTAAAACATCATGTGTGGAGGCTGAGTCATAAAACATTTATATATGAATTCCACAAATATCGAGAAAACCTATCTTTTCCTGCTGACCCTTCTTCATCAGTAATATTTGATCAATATGTCAAATTAATTGATAGGGAACTCATAAATGATTGGTTTTTAAAGTATGATTATTTGAGAGTATTAGTTAAAACTTGTGTGGAAAATACGTGTTCTTACATTCAAGATGTATGTGAAAGTTTTAGCAATGACGCTAGCCTACTCTTGTTAAAGGGCTTTATTAATCAGGAGTCACACCTAAACGCCGTTACTCCTCTTGATTCGGACCCTCATAATGGCTCGAAAGTTGTCCTTTGCTTAGAATTTGATTCATCTAAAAAAATTATATATAAACCTCGGTCTTTAGAGGTTGATGTGTTGGTAGATAGGGTTTTTTCAGAAATTCTCAGGTTTGATACTTTAAAGGACTATTCCCCTGTTGCAAAAACAGTTAATCGAGGTAATTACGGTTGGCAAGAGTTCGTGCAACATTCTCCTGTAAATCAATCGGAAGTAGGGGACGCATATTATAATCTTGGTTTATGTGCTGCAGTTTTTAGTTGCCTCGGAGCATCAGATTTACATGATGAAAATGTTATTTTTAATGGAATATTTCCGTATTTTATAGATTTAGAGACTAGCTTACAACCTACATATGATTATACATTAAGTTCACTGCCGGATTTAATGAGGGATACGTTATCTCGCTCTATTGCTCATACATCAATAATTCCAGCTAAATTAATGACAGTTCCACATAATATAATGATTGGCGCTATCAATACACCTTATCCTCAAGAAGCAAATGAAATGATTTTTTCACTAAAAAATCCAGGATCAGACGCTGTGGATATAGCCAAGGAAAAGATCACTATTAATCGAACTGCTGTACCAATCATGTTAACTGATAATCAAGCTCCAGATCCACTTCCATTTCAAAAAGATTTTCTTAAAGGTTACTCAGATGCATACGAGAAAATCATGGATAACAAAGAACAAATTTCTTTAATTTTTACTGATATTCACTGTGCAATTAGAGTAGTTATAAGACCTACAGTACAGTATTACTTTATACTTGATGCGTGCTTATTTCCAGAAAACTTAGTTAATGATGAAACAATAACTCAAGTGCTAAAATATCTGAAGCCTTCTAAAATGATTAAAGATCCTGAAATATCTAAACATACATTAGAAGAAGAAATTCGTTCTTTAAAAAACGGAGACATTCCATATTTCTCTACAAAAACAAATAGTAAACGACTATATTCAAGTGCCTTTATTACAAAAGAGATATTTGGAATCTCTGCTGATAATAATGTGAAAATAATGCTTAAAAATCTTTCTCAAAAAAGGCTCTTACTGGATAAACGTTTTATTGCAGAAGGTTATTCTGATATTAGGATACATGCAGCAAAATATAAAAAAGTAGGAGATTTGGGTCATCAATCCCCTCTTTTTTCAAATGTACTACAAGAGGTAACAAAAGATAATATTAATCCATTAATTGAATTGTTAATGCAATTGTCAATCACAACAGAAAATGATAGTGCTGAAACTGGATGGATTGGTGGAGTATATGGGAAATTACCTATATCTTATGAGTCTAGTAATTTAATATCGTTTCACGATACTGGGGGGATTCTGTTCCTTTTGAAACATCTGACAGAACATAAGGATACACGTAATCATTCTCAATATTATGATCTTTATAATCAGGCAAAACGAGGCTTAAAATCTCTTTCTAATGCATATTATTCACAACAAAACTCTGCATCAGCGTCTATAATTTCAGGATCTAGTTCCTTAAATTTTGTATTGAAACATAATGGGAGTAGATTAAAAGAAGTAGAAGAAGTTGTATCAAGATTTCAATCAGAGGAAGTACCTTGTGGAGACATATTTAATGGCTTAGCAGGTATAGGTCTCATGTTGGCATCATTTTCGGACACAGCAGATGGTCTCCTAAAGATAATTTATCATAAAATTAGTAATGATAAACAATTAAGTAACTTATCTAGTGATGGAATAGCTCATGGTAATTTAGGGATTATATGGGCTAAATTTAGAATATCTTATGCCTTAGGTAATTTGGAAGAATGCAGGGACCTATTTAAACAGACTTTACAAATATCTTTCCCGAATACAGTTAATGCTTCAGGATGGTGCAATGGAAATGCTGGATTGTTAATGGTCTTAGCTGAAATGGCAAGAACATTAAAAGAACAGTTAAACCTTTATGAATTAGCTAAGAAATCAATAATATTACCAGAAAATGGACCTGTGGATTTATCTATATGTCATGGAGTTGCTGGGGTACTTCAATCCCTTTTGTTTGCCCATGAAGCTTTTGGAGATTCATGGTACCTATCCCTCGCAAATCAGTATTGGTTAAATGCCTTAGATTTGGCTAATGCTCATGGATTTTATACTGGAGAAAACAATAGAGACTACTTGTTAGGGTACTTTCTTGGTTGGAGTGGCGTAGCAGATTCTGCTCTTCTATTGGAGATGTCTAACAATGGTGAGCATGTTTGGTTTCCAATTAATCTTAGCTCTGTTGCATATCAACAAAATAATGTGTATAAGGAGTATAAAGAGTGCGTGCATTAGTAGCAATTAATTCAGATAAGAAAGATTCAATAGAATATACAGATCTTGGGGTTGTTAAATTTGGGGACGTAGACATACTGTTTGGGACAGTCGAATTAGATCAGCCTGTATTCGATGCGGAGGATTCGAAGAACCGTGATTATGTATTAGTAAGAGTAACAGCTTTCTCATGCAATTATCGTGATAAAGCTATATTAGTTGAAAACTATAATTTAATAAAGGAATCCGGAAGATTATTTGTTCCTTTCGGCTCAGAATTTAGTGCAAAGATTGTGTCTGTAGGTAGCGATGTACGTGATTTTTTCATTGGGGATACAGTTATATCTGATTGTACATACCCTGGTAGCGGGCAAGATACCGTCTTACCTGGTGTAGCTACTAATTTTGCATCATTGGGTTGGTTGCGTCTCCATAAGAACAAAATTATAAGAGCACCAGAAAGCCTAGATGATAACGAAGCTGCCTGTTTCTCTTTGGGTGCCCAAACTGCCTCAAGTATGATAAGACGATCTAGATTACTTGAGAACGGTGGAAATCCATTGGTATTAAGTGCGAGATCAAATACGTCACTGTTCATTATCCAGCAATTACTCTCACATGGTATTACTCCACTTTGTTTGTCAACATCAGAGTGGAGTGAGAAGGAAATACATAAAATATCACCTAGCCGTGTGGAATTATTAAATAACGAGATTAATCATAAATCTATTTTTAATCATAAAATTACCCATGTTTTTGATCCGTTCTTCGATATGAACATTGGGTATGCATTAAACTATCTGCAAACTAATGGAACGTATGTAACATGCGGTTTGCGAGACCAACATCCTTTATTATCTACTAAAACACCAAATGATGCTGAGTCGGTTGTCAGGGATGCATTAAAAATGAGTATTCTTAAAAATGTATCTATTTTAGGTAATTGTTTAGGAACAAAAGAAGATTTAGAAAGTGCGATTCAGTTGCAAGATACTAAAGGTAGAGAAATAATTATCGATCAAACTTACCGATTAGAAGAGAGTGTAGACTTTGTACAACGCTCATTTTTTGATCCTTCTCGCTTTGGTAAATGTGTGATGCAGCTATAAAAAGTTATATTTCTTTAATAAGTTACTAAAGGCTAATTTAATAAATTAACATAGAGGAAACCAGAAAATATCTTGTGTAAATGAAAAAATACAAAAAGAAAGACCTTTGCTTGTAGAATTAAGTTATAACAACCAATTCAAAAAAACACTTTTTGTGAATCAGATTACAAAAGATTTTATGCAAGCTCTAGCCCAAAAAGAAGATAAACCAAAATTCCCTTTATCTTCTAGAAAACGCGGTCAACACGCTCTTAACAAGCGAATTGACCGCGTTTTTAGACTGTGAAAAATATCATCGTATCGGATTAAATACAGGAAATTCACGAAATATTTTTTATGAACCGATACTATGTACAGAGTTTGGAGAACTCCAGCTCGTTATTTATCATAATCGCAATGGTAAAATAAATAAAAATCATCTTGTTAAATTGATTAGTTTCAATCCCACTCCATTACAGTGTAAATATCTACTTTTACTACTATTAATACATTAATTTATCTTCTAAATACCTTTTAAAAAATTATCACAGATATAACAAACGAATAGAAAACTTATAAGTATTTAACTTCAAGTTATTTTTCACAATATAAATTCCTCATAAGGTACATAATTAACTTATATTATTTAAAGAAGTAAATGTATAAACATCACTACAAAAATAATTGTTTTATCCTTCACTCTAGATGACGACAAATCGTGCATTTTTCTACAATGTGTGTAATAGATTACACTATTTTTAATAAAATACGTTAACTATTACTCTTATTAATAACGTTAAATTAAAATTACATAAAAACCGTCGTATCTTTTAATTATATGTATTGTTTATCAAAATGCTATATAATTTATACATACAAATAGAATAACTGTTTATTTGTCGTCACTATGAAAATAATGATTAAAGAAGAAATTTTACTTTTAGAAAAAGCAATGGGTATGTTGTGGAGGATAGAGATTTCACTGGAACTCAACAAAAAATGGATTCATTTAAGAGTGGTTACGGGACTGTATTATTTTTCGAAGATGAGGCAGGAGTAAAAAGTCTTCAAAAACAGTTTCCTTTATACGCGGGTAACTTTCCAATCTTGTCAAACCAAGCATCTTGAATGCATCAATTAGTAATATGGGCTGCATTAGAATCAGAAGGTTTGGGGGCATCACTACAACACTATAACCCACTTATTGATGAGGAAGTTAAAAAGGAGTGGAATATTCCTTCTAACTGGAAGTTAATTGCCCAAATGCCCTTTGGTAATCCAACTTTACAGCCAGGTGAGAAAGAATTTCAGCCTATTGAAAATCGTGTAAAATTCTACAGCTGAAATTGAAACAAAGAACTTTTGAAGACCCTAGTTGCAACTATTAAACCTCTAGGTTTTTCTTTTTAATTAAACGAAACAAAAAAATAGCTTTCAACATATAAATGATGAAAGCGAAAGATAGTCTGATACAAGTGATTACTTACATTTTATCAAACATACGTTCGATTGTCAATTAATAGAGAACAAGGTGAAGCAAGGCATCAACATCGCTATACTTTAGCCGTATAATAGAAAGAATAATTTTGTAAAATTATTCAATGTAATAATTCAAGTTTAAAATATCTTTATTCAGATAATATAATAAATAAGCTAGATTTAATTCATCATCTAGTTTATTTTCTATATCGTAGGAGGAAGTATAAATGGAACATGGTAAAGTGAAATGGTTTAATGCTGAAAAAGGTTTCGGGTTTATCGAACGTGAAAATGGAGAAGATGTGTTTGTTCACTTCTCAGCTATCCAAGGGGAAGGCTTTAAGTCCCTGGATGAGGGGCAAGAAGTGAGTTTCGATATTGAACAAGGACAACGTGGTCCACAGGCGACAAACGTAAATAAAGCGTAAGAATCTATAGTGAAGACCTACTGATGTATTGTATTCCCTATCAGTAGGTCTTTCTGTTTTCCCCTGATCTACTCCACATAATGCAACCATTAAAAAGGTAAGAACTGTCATTGATTTCATAAAAATTGTTCTTCATAAAAACTCTCCTCTTTTTTATATTTTTATAGGAAACGAAAAAAGCACCTTCCAATTAGAAAGATGCTTTTTCATCACAATCATTTATAAATAAAAACCTAGTTAAGCGACGCTTTTAACATACAGTGAAACGCTCTCTAACGAAATTAACTTTTGTTTTGCGTATGATTGCCCATTCGATGCAAATTTCAGCACTTTAGAGAAATGCTCATTTCCCTACTTGTATTGGTTCTCATTGAAAAAGCCAACTTATTTAATAAGAGTTTTGTTCTCAACTGTCTCTTTGATAAAAACAGGGATGTTATTATAAATAATAAAGTAGGTTTCCTTCTATTACAAAATTATTAGTAATCTGAATTCAACTATAAAAGAAAACATCCATTTCTTCTGGATATAAGTTTTTAACTCGTATTTCGTTCTAAGTAGCTTTCTTTATAACTAACTTATCTCCTTCTATTTTAACTTCCAAAACGTCACCGTTATTGACGTTTAAATAATTCCTTAGCTTTTTAGGGATGTTTAAGTATTTATCTTTGTTTACTACGCGCGATTGCCCAGTAAAGAAAAGATTTCCTTCTGTAAAAAACTCATATCGGTGTTTTTTTGCAACAATGGTGCCTTGGTCTTTAGTAAAAAACTGTAATTGCATACTTACTTCTAGATTAAATGATTCCAATAAAAAATTAGGAAGCCTTATCTTCCCTTCTTTTATTTCAAGTAAAGATAATCTATTTAATTCAGGTTCTATAGGTTCTTTTATTAGACCTGGGGATTTATTTTGTTTTCTTTTTTTGTAGAAAATAATACTCTTGTTAATTAATTTCACTCCTATTTTTTCACATAAATTCATATCATGTATTTCACGGAGTATCTTTGGAATTACAATATAGCCTAAATGATCGATAGTTCTAATTAAATTGTTCAACTTCATTTTTTTCTCTAAAAATACCGGTGAAGCTTCAATCTGCTTCATAATAAAATAATTTTTGTAGGTGAAGAATTGTATTGTAGCAGATGGCTGGATATTAACATGCTTTAAAAACAGAGGTGGTATCTTTACCCTCCCCATATTATCAATTATTAAGTATTCTTTAAGTGATTCGTCCTCTTTCATTAATAAAAATCCTTTCAAATGTACTTCAGAAATAAAGGTTAACTTTGAATGTACCCACCATTCATTTTTTATGCCTTTATTAGCATACCTATGTTATTAAATCTTGATTTTTTATAAACTAAATAAACAGAGGGAATTCCAAATGTATTATCAACAAGAAAATAATAGGTTAAAAGTAATATTTTTTACATTGTGGGTTATATTACAAATTAATTTGTTTTATAATAGGACAAGTTGTAGAGGAGGAATATTGCAATGAATAATTTAAACCATGATACTACCCTTCCCCAGGAATGGCGAGCTTTAGTTAAAGAAGCGATGAATTCCACTATTACTCCAGAGGAATTTAAGGAGTTTTTGAATAGAAAATCTCAAGAATTAAATGACCATAGACAACATTAATTATAATTAATGTTGTCTATGGTTAAAGTGTCTATTTGCTTTCTAAGAACTTCTTAATTTCCTCAATGGTTAGTCCCAATTCTCTAGCTTCCTTTATAAGTTTGACCCATTCTTGATTTAGTTCTTGTGCTACTAATTGTCCTTTACTGTCCATAAAAATTACCTCCAGATATTCAGGGGGCTCAGCTGCCATAGCCACTTGACCTTAGACCTGTAGCTTTGCGTCCTAGCCTTTCAACTAGTTTGCCTTTATCTCAATATGTAAATTTATAAATATCTTACTATATAATGGGTGTCGAATTATGTCAAAATAAGTATTATCATTTATTTTTTAAAACCCTTTATAACCTATTACTAATTAATATAGACAGCATTATAAAAAATAAATATCCAGCTAATCACTACCTTGCTTCGCATACATCTTTCTCAATAAAAATTTTGCTCGATGAAGCCTCGCCTTAACTGTTCCCACACTAATATTTAAGGAAGTAGCAATCTCACTATAGGGTAAGTCTTTAAAATAAAAATAAACAATAACCTGTTGGTATTTATCCGGTAAATGCTTTATTTTTTTGCAAAGCTCCTCATTTTCCGACCTATCTATTATAAATTGTTCCAAGATGATTGTATTGCTGCTCTGTACATACTGAGCCATCTCTATATAATTAGAGGATGTTACTCGTTTGTTCTTTACTCTTCTTAAAAAATCAATACTCTGATTAACGGTAACACGATATAACCATGCATACGCTGAATTTTTACTGTCTTTTCCTTCTACTTGTAGAAGTTGGTAATACTTAATCCACACCTGCTGCACAATATCTTCTGCCATATGGATGTCTTTTATATATGTTGAGGCTATATGTAAAAGCTGTGTTTGGTATTGTTCCACTAGGTTATTTAGTATTATTTCATATTCAAAATCGTCCATTATTAATCATCCAAACTAATTAAATTCTCTTTTAGGATAACATATATTCATCCTTATAATATTCCTACAGTTAGTTCTATAATAGGGATTTATACAAAAAGGTTATTCATTTATTGAAACAGGCAGTAAAGGGTTTATTATTTGGAATATAAGCTGAAAAAAGGTGTGCTAGATGAAAAAGTAAAAATGGTCAAATGATAAAAAAATAATTGCAAGAGGAAAGAATAATAATGAAGATGAATTGCAAAAAGAAAACCACTAGAATAAGTTCTAGTGGTTTTGCTTTTAAAAATCATTATATTCTTCTAAGTCGTCATCGTCTAATGAGCCAGATATATTTTCTAAATCTGCAATCTTTCCTTCTTTTAGTTGTGGAACCTTTGGAGAAGGCTCTTCTTCTTTGAAGGAATCGTTTCCTACGAAATCCGTTGTTTTTGCTAATGTTTTTAAATCAGCTAATTCATTCTTGATATGTTCAAGCATTTCGTAGGTTTTTTTGTCTTCTATTGCTTTTCTTCCATTAGATGAATCATCTAGATCACGTAAAATTAAAGATGAAATATAGTCCCCTAATCTACGCGATTTAGCATGTTTAGCTAGTTTATTATAAACTTCATCACTCAATCGATTTGTCTTAATGGTAAACGCATTTTGACGCTCTGACATCCCTATCACCTACGTTGTTAGGATTTAACGGCTTTCTTTTCTGCTGCTTGCTTCTTTTGAACGTAACCAATACTACGAATCTCTAAGCCAAATAAATTTAAATGGCGGCTATCTTGGGGAACCTTATGATACTTCTCCGTACGTTCTTCTCCAATTTTTTCACGCATACTATTCATGATAGCTACTTCTAAAGTAGGAGCTACTCCACCGCAGTATACATACTTACGTAGTTTATTCGCTGGTGGAGGTGCAACATCATTTAATTTAGCTAATAAAATCTCCACATATTCTCGTAGTGAAGATTTGATTGTACTTGTTAAATCAATAGATTCACCTGTATTCTCGTTTTTTAATACAAACTTTTGCTTGCTGTAGTTATCGAGAATAAATTGATCAAAGGCACGTAAGTCTGTAAATAATTCTAGAAATTTCTCTTTACGCAATTTATCAATATGCGCTAAATAAGGAATACCTTCAATGCTTTGGAACGATTCACGACTATTGGCTGCTTTCAAGCCTTCTGGTAAAATAACCACATCAATGGAACCTCCGCCAATGTCCACCATCACCGTTTCACATTCTACATACTCATTTGCATCTTCACGATCTTCAAGGGTTAAGTCTTTTTTTAACGCAAAACGTGCACTTTCTCCCTCTTTTAAGCATGCACTTTCATCCACTACTACCTTTAAAGTATTTTCAAAACCAGGCGTATGCACGGTAAACGTATGGTCGCCTAAGAAGCGATCGGCCATAGCTTTTTGAGCAGCCCCAAATGTGCTCTCTTTCTTAAGTAACCAGATTGGTAACATGGTAGAAAAATAGTCAATTTCAATGGTATTGTCTTTTTTATTTTTCGCATGTAACGCATGGTAATACGCAATCGCAGCTAAAAAAGTGATGTATGGAATATGACTTGTAATTTTATTATGTAATTTATTAATATGATTATTCGCCAGCAATTGACTAGCTGCAATATCACCTACTAAGAAATAACGCTCTTTCTCTTCCCCCTTAATTGTTGTGGAAAGTAAAATGCGCTTCTTAAATTCTTCTGGTGCTGTAACAGCATCTGTAAAAAAGGAGTCTGCAGCTTCTTTTTGAAGTTCAACTACATTCGTTGGAAAATCAAATAGATATCCATCCATAATGTTCATATCAACAGAGTTACCGCAATCCTTATTAAAACGTGAAATTTTCATTTATAAACACCTCATCTTTTAAGTTGAACTTATATTCAACTTATTGTACTTGATATAGGTTAAATATTCAATATGTGGGAGCAATTTAGTTATTTACAAAACATCACATCTATCAACAATTATTCAAATTAAGTAGAACTTGTATCTACAAGCAATATTCAGATTCAGTCCTTATGTACCTTACTTTATATCATAAACATAATAAGAGCCTGCATCAAAAATGATGCAGGCTCCCCTCTCTTACAACAAAATAATTCTCATGTTCATTTGCCCTTGTGAGGCCCTTTCGTTACGTATAACGGTTCATAACGAGAGTACCATTCGTTAAATCACAATACCTACTTGTCAATTGGGGTAATACATTTGCTGAAGTCGCTGTTACGTCTTTCAAAACCGAACCAGTCCCTTCATGAAGCTAAGTATTTAACCTTTCACAGCATTCAATTCTACATGATATTGATACTGTACTATATGTGTACCACATCATTTAGAATTAAAACATACCGTATTTTATTCTATTTCCTTTGGTTGTACTTTTACGACGAAAATGCTTTGTTTTTCATTATAGGTATTTAGATAAGCATTCATAATTAATTTTTCACTCTCCTAATTCTATACCTTCCTGCTTTGTCTCCTCTTTTAGATTATATAGAGGTAATATACAAAGCAAACCTATAATAAACAAGACTGCTGCTGCCTCAAATATGACAACCAATGAAAACTGCTCTTTTAGAATACCGGCTACACTCATCGTCAATACCATGGCTCCCGTGAAAAGAGGACTTAGAATCCCATTGACCCTGCCAATAAAAGCAGCCTCCGTTCTCTGTAAGATCATCGTATTGATACCAATCTGAATACACGGTAACATGAGACCATTTAGAAACTGAGCTCCCAGCGTCAGCCATAGGTTTACTGATAATCCCATTATGGCAAACCCTATTGCATTACCAACCATCCCAAATGCCAGCAGCCTTTGCGG
>Ga0209025_1001044_pt1 | contig 40695 bp, 41 predicted proteins | sample AraplaMF_Col_mLB_FD_184256 | JGI IMG/M metagenome (GOLD analysis project Ga0209025, IMG submission 184256) | Arabidopsis root microbial communities from the University of North Carolina, USA - plate scrape MF_Col_mLB (SPAdes) (version 2) | ecosystem: Host-associated > Plants > Roots > Endosphere... | reverse complement strand
TATTAGTTGAACCAATCGGGCTTTTACGGGCAGTTTATCTCCCGCCTAACTTCTTTGCTTTTGCTGAATTTTGAGGCGGGAGTATTACTGCCCGTTAATGCGGGATAAAAAAGGAGGAGACGAGAATGAGTGATACAAAAGCAATAGTGAATCGAATTGATACAACGTATGAAACCGCACATATCGTAAAGGAAATTGAGTTAGATGGGGTGGCGTTAAGTGATTTAGAACTGATCGCTATCGGTGGATATAGCCCGCTTACTGGTTTTTTAGGGGAAAGTGATTATGAGTCTGTAGTAGCGGAAATGAGATTAACAGATGGAGAAGTATGGAGCATTCCCATTACATTGCCTATAACAGAAGAAAAAGCGAAAGAATTGCAAGTAGGAGAAGAAGTTAGGCTTGTAAAAGAAGGAGTGACTTATGGTGTGATTCAAGTTGAAGAGATTTACACGCCAAATAAAGAAAAAGAAGCATTCCTTGTCTATAAAACGGTAGAAGACGAACATCCGGGTGTGAAGAAATTATATGATCGTCCTAATGTATATGTAGGAGGAACTATTACACTTGTGAAACGAATTGAAAAAGAGAAATTTTCTGCATATTATTTAGAGCCTAGTGAAACGCGAGCGGAGTTTCAGCGGCGCGGCTGGAAAACAATCGTTGGCTTTCAAACGAGAAATCCAGTACACCGTGCGCATGAATATATTCAAAAAGCAGCTCTTGAAATCGTTGACGGTTTGTTTTTAAATCCGCTCGTTGGTGAAACGAAGTCAGATGATATTCCAGCTGATGTTCGCATGGAAAGTTATGAAGTACTTCTTGAACACTACTATCCAAAAAATCGTGTCTTTCTATCAGTATTTCCGGCAGCAATGCGATATGCGGGTCCTCGTGAAGCGATTTTCCATGCACTTGTCAGAAAAAACTTTGGATGTACGCACTTTATTGTTGGTCGTGACCACGCTGGTGTTGGAAATTATTACGGCACGTATGAAGCGCAGGAGATTTTTAGCAATTTTACAATAGAAGAGTTAGGGATTACCCCTCTCTTTTTTGAGCATAGTTTCTATTGTGCAAAATGTGAGGGAATGGCATCGACAAAAACATGTCCGCATGGAAAGGAAGATCATGTCATTTTATCAGGCACAAAGGTAAGAGAGCTGTTACGAAATGGAGAACTGCCGCCAAGTACGTTTAGTCGTAAAGAAGTAGTAGAAGTTTTAATTCGTGGTTTACAAAAAGAAGTTGTGACAAAGTAAGGAGAGAAAAAATGGGAACAAATATTACTTGGCATGCAGCATCTGTTTCAAAAGAAGAACGCCGAAAACAGAATAAGAATCATAGTTTTGTTCTGTGGTTCACAGGCCTATCAGCTTCTGGGAAGTCTACAGTAGCCAATGCAGTAGCTCGCAAATTATTTGAGGGAAATATCGGTAATTATGTATTAGACGGAGATAATATTCGTCACGGTTTAAATAAAGATTTAGGATTTTCCGAAGAGGACCGCACAGAAAATATTCGGCGCATCGGCGAAGTGGCGAAACTATTTGTTGATAATGGAAGCATTGTAATAACAGCATTTATTTCACCATTTCGAGAAGATCGTAAGCAAGTGCGTGACATATTAGAACAAGATGAGTTTGTTGAAGTGTTTGTAAAGTGTCCGATTGAAGAATGTGAAAAGCGTGATCCAAAAGGGTTGTATAAAAGGGCAAGAAGCGGAGAGATTAAGCAGTTTACGGGAATTGATTCTCCATATGAAGAGCCGATCCAAGCTGGCATCATCGTAGAAACACATCGCTATTCTATTGAAGAATGTGCACAGCAAATTATTGCTTACTTGCAAAAACGAAGCTTTATCCCGCAATTTGTGGGCAGTAAGACCCCGCCTCAAGATTAAGAGAGAATCGTTGGCTAGTTCCAGTGGCTTCGCTTCTTCCCCCTAACATTCTGGGGGAGGAAGAAAATCCCCACTGATTAAAGTTTCACTTTATTTAGGGAGGAAACAAGATGAGTTATGAAAAAGTGTGGGCAAACAATGAAAAATTAAATGCAACAGAGAAAAAGAAATTAGAAAAAGACGGTTTAGAGATTTTTAAAAATATACCACATTATGCTGAACATGGATTTGCGTCTATTCCGAAAGAAGAATGGGATTCTTTTAAGTGGGCAGGATTATATTTGCAGCGCCCAAAAGAGGCTGGATATTTTATGATGCGTGTGAATATCCCGTCTGGAATTATAACGAATGAACAAATTGAAGCTCTTGCTTCAATTGCAAAAGATTACGGCCGCGATGTACTTGATATTACAACGCGTCAAGCAATTCAGTTTCATTGGCTACAAATTGAGCAAATTCCAGACATTTTTAAGCTATTAGAAAAAGTAGGTTTATCAACAGCTGGTGCATGCGGTGATATTACACGTAATATTACAGGGAATCCACTTGCTGGAATTGATGAAAATGAATTGTTTGATACACAAGTAATTGTGCGGGAGGTATACGAATACTTTCAGCACAATGAAGAATTTTCAAATTTACCTCGCAAATTCAAAATGTCAATTAGCTCCAATTTGTATAATTCAGCAAGTGCTGAGATTAACTGCATAGCATTTATACCTGCAACGAAAGAAATTAACGGGGAAAAGGTCATTGGGTTTCATGTGAAAGTAGGAGGAGGTTTATCAGCGCGCCCATATTTGGCGGAAGAATTAGATGTATTTGTTTTACCAGAGCAAGTAAAAGGTGTAGCAATTGCGATTGCGACGATTTTTCGTGATTTTGGTTATCGTGAAAAGCGCCACCTTGCACGCCTAAAATTTCTTGTTGCAGATTGGGGAGCAGAAAAGTTTAAAGAGCAGTTATTACAATATACAGGACCCTTATATGAGAGAGGAGAAAGTGCTCTAAAGGGATGGAATGCTGGTTACTTTTACGGTGTTCATAAACAGAAACAAGATAATCGATACTATATTGGTTTTAATGTACCAGTTGGTCGTCTACATGCAGAAGAAATGTATGAGATTGCTAGAATCGCAAAGCAATATGGGAATGGTGAGATTCGGACATGTAACTCGCAAAATATTATTATACCGAACGTATTAAGAGAGAGTGTTGATGTGTTATTACAAGAACCATTATTTGAAGCGATTTCCGCAAAGCCAAAGTCATTTATCGGCTATGCAGTTTCTTGTACAGGAATTGAATATTGCAATTTGGCATTAGTGGAGACGAAAGAAAGATTACGTAATATCGCAGATTATTTAGATGCACAGCTTGTATTAGATGTACCCGTTCGTATTCATATGGTCGGTTGTCCAAACTCTTGCGGACAAAGACAAATTGCCGATATCGGTTTGCAAGGTATCAAAATGAAAACGAAAGAAAAAGGAATGGTTGAAGCGTTTGAGATTTATGTAGGCGGGACCCTGCTTGACGGCGGTGCTTACAATGAAAAGTTAAAAGGGAAAATAGATGGTGAAGACTTGCCAAATGTTCTTGCTGCATTTTTAACCTATTTTAAGGAAAATAAGCTCCCTAGTGAAACGTTTTATGAATTTGTTGGTCGTGTTGGAATAACGAATCTACAAGGAGTATTAGATACAATTTTAGAAGAAGTGATTGCATCGTAGGAGGGGAACAATATGGATTTATATCGTTTTGAAGCTGTTCTAGCAAATGGTGTTGTTCCAGTAGTCGTTGTTGCGCAAAGTGAAGAGCAAGCATTTCGTCTCGTCGAAGTGGAACTTGAAAAATATTTTTTACCTTTGCCGGAAGTGAAAGAAATTTCTTTATATGAGAAAAAGAAAATTCGGAAAGGCGCAGCTTTTGTTTTACATGAACAGGAAACGATTTAATCAATGGAAGTGGGGAATAGGACGGAACATTGTCAACTTCCATTAGTAGAAAATGTTCTGCTGATGGAAGTTTTACTTTATAGAAGAAATGAGGGGGAAATATGGGGAAAGTGTACATTGTTGGGGCAGGGCCAGGGGACCCGGAGTTAATTTCTGTGAAAGGTGTAAAATGTATTAAGCAAGCAGATGTTATTTTATATGATCGTCTTGTGAATAAAGAACTGCTTTCTTATGCAAAGCCAGAAGCGGATTTAATTTACTGCGGGAAACTCCCGAACTACCATACGATGAAGCAAGAAACGATTCATGCTTTTTTAGTGAAGTATGCAAAGAAAGGAAAGATTGTGACGCGTTTAAAAGGCGGAGATCCGTTCGTATTTGGGAGAGGCGGCGAAGAAGCAGAGGTATTGGTGAAGCATGGTATTCCGTTTGAAATTATTCCAGGGATTACAGCAGGAATTGCAGCTTCTGCATATGCAGGAATTCCTGTCACACACCGCGAGGCTAGCACAAGTTTTGCAGTTGTAACCGGGCACCGGAAAGAAGGAGCAAAAGAAGAAGTGAAATGGGAAAACTTAGCGAAAGGCGTCGATACACTTGCTGTTTATATGGGGTTAAGTAATCTTCCTTATATATGTGAACAGCTTTTGAAATATGGGAAAAATGAAAACACGCCAGTAGCGATGATTGAGTGGGGAACAACATTATCTCAGCGTACAATTACAGGGACACTAGGAAGTATCGTATCTATAGCGAAAGAGGAGCGAATTCAAAATCCGAGTATGATTGTAATCGGAGAGGTTGTACGCTATCGAGAGAAAATTCAATGGTTTGAACAAACGATGGAACAATCATATCCACTTAGCGGAGTACTTTAACATGAAAGCAGTACTATATATTTGTCATGGCAGCCGTTTACAGGAAGCGTGTAAAGAAGCGGCTGCTTTTGTTACATCGTGCATGGAACATATATCAGCTTCTATTCAGGAATTATGTTTTTTAGAATTAGCATCTCCTTCTATTGCAGAGGGAGTTACAGCTTGTGTACAGAAAGGAGCAACGCAAATTGTGATTGTTCCTGTCTTTTTATTAGCTGCAGTTCATGTGAAAAAAGATATTCCAGAGGAGTTAGGACGGTTACAAAATCAATATCCTAATGTGTCTTTTTCGTATGGAAATCCATTTGGAGTTTCTCGTGAACTTGTTACTGCACTTTTAAATGGAAGCGGAATAAAAACCATTGATAAACGAGTTACTCTTTTACTTGTAGCAAGAGGGAGTAGTGATGAGGAAACGTTAAGAGATGTTAAGGACATTGCGTTATTGTTGGAAGAGGCAGATGAAGTAGCGAAGACTGAAGTCTGTTATTTAGCAGCAGCTAAGCCGCAATTTGAAGAGAAGCTGCGTGAACTTGTTCAAACAATAAATGCTCCAATTGTGATTGTTCCGTATCTGTTATTTACAGGATTATTAATGAAGAGAATTGAAAAAACGGTTCGAAAATATAGCCATTCTCATATTGTATTATGTCCGTATGTAAGCAAAAATCAGGCGTTTCAAGATGTACTCATTAAACGTACAGAAGAAATGATAAGGGAGAATATATATGTATCCATTAACGGTGCGAATAAAGAATAAACGTGTTGTTTTCATTGGCGGTGGACGAGTCGCAGCATTTAAAATCGCTCCTTTATTGCAAGAGGAAGCTGATATTATTGTCATTAGTAGAAAATTAGATAAAAGTTTAATTCCACTTGTAGAAGAACAAAAAATTCGGTGGTTTCAAAAAGAATATGAAACAAGCGATCTTATCGGGGCTTTTTTAGTTGTTGCGGCAACGGACGATTCGTTGTTAAATGAGAGAATTGCAGACGATGTAGCGCCAAATCAATTAGTAAATGTAATTACAAATCCGGAAAGTGGTAATGTTCATTTTCCAGCAGCCATTCATCGGGGGAAATTGAATATTGCTGTTTCTACTGGAGGAGCAAGTCCAAAACTTGCGAAAAAAATTCGTGATAAAATTGCCGGGAAATATGATGATAGCTATAAGGAATATCTAGATTTTTTATATGAAGTACGTATGAAAGTGAAGCAGTTACAACTAGATAAGAAGAAACAAAATGTTGTATTACAGGAAGTACTTAAGTCTAGCTATATACACAATATAGAAGAACAGGAAGAATTTTTGTATTCTTTAGATAAATACAAATTGAAAGATCAACCTAAAAACCTTCTTTCTTTTTAGGTGGGCGAGAGCATCTGGCCATGCATAGAAGCGGTCAGGGCCTATTTTTGCCACATGCAAGGTTTAAAACAAAAGGAGAAAGCTCGTATTGTAATAGATTGTGATATGTTCCTCTTTTTAATAGAATAAAGAATACGTCACTAAAAAAGGGGAAAGAGCTATGAAAATTAGAAATTCAGTAAAAGCATTAATTGTACGAGATGATCATTTTTTAGTAATTAAAAAGCATGATCAAGACGGGGAATATTATTTGTTAGTTGGCGGAGGTCAAGAGCCGGGGGAAACTTTTACAGAGACGGTGAAACGTGAGTGTTTGGAAGAAATCGGTGCTGAAGTTCAGCCGAATGAGTTACTGTTTATTAGAGAATATATAGGTAAAAATCATGAACAAGCAGAGTTTGATTTTGATCTTCATCAAATTGAATATATGTTTTCCTGTACACTTCTAAGTGAACCGGATATGAAGCGAGCGACGCAGTTAGATACCAATCAAGTTGGGATAGAGTGGCTGCCTTTACATAACATTACACAGTATCGCTTATACCCAAAAACATTATGTGTGCAACTACAAAAACATTTTATTCACCATGAAAAAACTGAAGTATACTTAGGAGACGTCAATTAATTTATTCTTTACAAATGAAATAATTTCCTCTATAATCACAATTAACTTCAATACATGAAATCGATGAGCAAGAAGAGTATGTATATTTGAGACGTTCAGAGAGCTGGGAAAAGGTGTGAGCCCGGTACGATAAAATATACAGAATGGGCTTGCGAGAGGTATGCTGAACGAATAGTAGGCAACCCGGGTTCCGCCGTTAAAAGGATAAGGTATCGGATATATTCCTGTACCTGAAAAGTGGGATAACTTATCCAATTGAGGTGGTACCACGGTATTATAATATCGTCCTCTACATGCATAATAGCATGTAGAGGACTTTTTTTATTTTCTAAAGGAGGTGGGCGAGTATGAAATGAAATTATACGATTAAGAACAATAAAAACAAAAATATAAGGAGAAATAAAAATGAAAGAATCACAGCAATGGACGTCGAAAATTGGTTTTGTACTCGCAGCAGCCGGGGCAGCAGTAGGACTTGGAGCGATTTGGAAATTCCCGTATGTTGCCGGGAATAGTGGAGGAGGAGCCTTTTTCCTTGTCTTTTTACTCATGACAATATTTATTGGTATGCCGCTTTTAGTGGCGGAATTTGTGATTGGCCGCAGTACGCAAAAAGAAGCGGTGACAGCTTATAAAGTATTAGTGCCAAATAGTAAACTATATCCATGGATTGGTCGCATGGGAGTAGTAACTTGTTTTAGCGTTTTATCATTTTATAGTGTTGTGGGAGGATGGATTTTACTTTATTTGTTTTATAGTGTAACAGGTGGATTATGGGGGAATGGTGCTGATTATGCAAAGTTATTTGGTGAAACCATCTCCAATCCAATCAGTGCCATTGGAGCACAATTTATTTTTATGCTTTGTACCATTTTTATCGTAAGTAAAGGTGTAGAAAAAGGAATTGAAAAAGCAAGTAAATATATGATGCCGCTATTATTTGTTTTGTTTCTTGCCATTATTGTTCGTTCTCTTACATTAGATGGGGCGTGGAAAGGTGTCGAATTTTTCTTAAAACCTGATTTCTCAAAGTTAACAGCGAAAACAATTTTATATGCGATGGGGCAATCGTTCTTTTCGCTTACGGTTGGAGCTTCGGTTATGGTCACATATAGTTCCTATTTAAAAAAAGAAGAACATTTAGCAAAATCAGCAACGTCAATTACAAGTTTAACAGTCTTTATTACTGTACTTGCAGGACTAGCGATTTTTCCGGCAATTTTTGCGTTAGGCGTTAGTCCGACAGAAGGACCTGGATTATTATTTATCGTTCTTCCCGCTGTATTTGGAGAAATTCCTTTCGGGCATTTTTTCTTTATTTTATTCTTAATTTTGTTTTTCTTCGCAACGATCACCTCGGCAATTTCTATGTTGGAAATTGTTGTTGCTTCTGTAGCGAAAGAGGATGAAAAGAAGCGCCCATCAGCATCGCTCTTAATTGGATTACTCATTTTCGTAGTTGGAATTCCAGCAGCATTATCATTTGGAGTTATGAGTGATGTGAAATTATTCGGAAAGACATTTTTTGATTTAGTGGATTTTTCGGTGAGTAACGTATTACTTCCGCTTGGTGTGTTAGCCATTTCGCTCTTTGTGCCAAATAAAATGAAGAAAGAGCTGTTAATGCAAGAATTAGAAGTGACAGAAACAAGAGGGAAAACGTTATTTAACATATGGTTCTTCTTGCTTCGTTACGTTATTCCGATTACGGTTCTTCTTGTCCTTTTAAACGTTATTGGTGTGCTTTAGTTAAAAAAAGCGGAGAATATTCTCCGCTTTTTTTTAGTATATGAATAGAAACGTATGTTCTTGTTTTGTATACTTTGTGTATACAAAACAAGAAAGGCGTGTGTCCAATAAAAAGATACCGGATCCAACTACTAAAAATATTCGGTCTATAAATGTCTCTTTGGCTTCTTGTAATTCTGCAACTGCTTGTAATTCTTGTTTCATGTGTAGACCTCTTCGAAAAAACTTTCATGTTATTGTATGTGTAATGCCTAGAAGGTGGTCAACTACCCACCACTTCTCTTGCCCGTCACGCGCTTGAAGATGGGGACTTCTTTCGGAATTAAGTTAAAGATTGCAAAATAATATGTAAGAAGTATATATGAAATATGGTGCTCACTTGTTTTACATAAATAAAAAAACTCGGCAATTGCCGAGTTTTTTTATTACAGTCCAATGTAAGATGATGGATCAACTGCATTTGATTTTGCTTGATTCCATTCACCGATATGAAGTTCGAAATGTAAATGTTGTCCAAATGACTGTCCAGTATTCCCCATGAATCCAAGTTGTTGTCCTTGTTTCACAGTTTGTCCGGCAGAAACGGAACGACTGCTCATATGAGCGTAAACAGTTGTATAAGTTTTCCCGTTTATACGGTGTGATAAATATACAACATTTCCATAACTAGAAGATAAATCAGAACGAATTACGACACCGTCAGCTGCTGCAATAATTGGCACTGTTCCTGATGCGGCAATATCAATTCCTTTATGGTTGTCCATTTCACGTACACCAAATCCTGAAGTTTTCGATCCAGCTGCTGGCTTAATGAAACCGCCTGTACTTCCCCCTTGAGGTGCAGGTGTAGGGACAGATACAGGTGCAGACGCAGTTTGAGATGAAGAAGCGGATTGTTTTTGCTCTTCAGCCTTTTTCGCTTCAGCAGCTTTTTTCTCGTCTTCCGCCCGCTTTTCTTCTTCAATTGCATTTTGAACAGCTTTACGTTGATTTTCTAAAATACTTTTTGCTTCTTCTAAACTCTCCATTTCAGAATCTAGTTTTGAAGCTTTTGCGTGTAAATCAGTAATTAAAGTTTGTTGTTGCTGCTGATTTGCTTGAAGTTCTTGTTGCTGTTTCTGTAAAGTTTTCTCAGCTTCTTTTAGTTGCTGTTCTTTTTTCTCGACCGCTTCTTTTTCTTTTTTAACGGTATCCTGGTCTTGTGTTTGTTGTTTTACGATTTCTGTATCACTATTTAAAATTAAGCTAACAGAATACACATTTTCTAGTAGTTCTGCGAAATTGTTTGTATTAATTAATACTTCTGTAATTAAATTTGTGCGTGGCTTTTCTTGCATAGATTGTAATCTGTGCTTAATTAATTCTTGGCGCGAATCGATTTGTTTTTGCAACTCTTCAATATGCTTTTTTTTCTCTGTAATACTCGCTTGTGTTTTGTCAATTTCTGTTTTTGTTGCTTTTAAATCTGCCTCGTTTTTATTAATAGAAGAAGTTAATTCATCGATTTTTTTCTGCAAATCTTGAATCTCTTTTTCTATTTTTTGTTTTTCCTCTAATTTCATATGTAATTCTTGTTGATTACCGTCTAGTTGTGATTGAATATTAGTTAATTTATCTTGACTCGTCTCCGCATACGCTGTTGAAAGCACGGGAGAAACGAAAATAGTGCCGGCTGTCAATAAACTAAACGCTGTGATTTTTTTGTTCATCTGCCTATCTCCTTTCCCTACATTCTATTATAATCATAAAAAAGAGAAAAATGTCTATTGTTGTAATGATAATGTAAAAAAATATTTAAGGAATTGTTATTAAATGGCGAAAGTTAGAAGAATTTCACTCCTAAATTGTTCGTTTTTATTATAACGATTCATTTATATATTAACGGATATATATAATGAGGAATAAGAAAAAAGGAATCGTTCTCATGTTAGGTTTCCTAACATGCTTTTTATTCTTGTCAACAAAAATATTTGCATACTGGTAAACTTATTTAGTTGTCAGATTAATATTTTTGCCTTATTATTTTAAAAGGGAGGAAAGTATTGAATAGTTGAACAATATTTAATACTTCTATTTTTTTGTATTTTATAGAAAAATAGAATATGAAAATTAAGAACATCTTAGAAGGGGGTTGCAGCAAGTATGAAAAGAATTGGACTTGCGTGGCAAATTTTAATTGGTCTTGCTCTCGGTATTCTCGTAGGAGCGATTTTTTATGGGAATACAGAGATTGTAAAGTATCTAAAACCGATTGGTGACATTTTTATTCGTTTAATTAAAATGATTGTTGTACCAATTGTAGTAGCAAGTATTGTTGTTGGTGTTGCCGGCGTTGGCGATGTGAAAAAGCTTGGACGTTTAGGCGGAAAAACAATTATTTATTTTGAAATTATTACAACGATTGCGATTGTTGTTGGATTATTAGTAGCAAACATATTCCAGCCGGGAAAAGGTGTGGATATGTCATCATTACAAAAAACAGATATTTCTAAGATTGCAGCTACAACAGAAAAAGTACAGCATTCATTTGCAGACACGTTCGTAAATATTGTTCCAACGAATATTATGAAGTCGTTAGCAGATGGTGATATGCTTGCAATTATTTTCTTCTCTGTATTATTTGGTTTAGGGGTAGCGGCAATTGGAGAAAGAGGAAAACCAGTTCTGAATTTCTTCCAAGGTGTAGCCGATGCAATGTTCTATGTAACAAACCAAGTTATGAAGTTTGCACCGTTTGGTGTGTTTGCGTTAATTGGCGTAACGGTTTCTACGTTTGGTGTAAAGTCATTAGTTCCATTGGCTAATTTAGTTTTTGTTGTTTATGGATCAATGATTTTCTTCGTTGTTGTTGTATTAGGTCTTACGGCAAAGATATTTGGAATTAATATTTTCCAATTTTTTAAGATTTTAAAAGACGAGCTTATTTTAGCATATTCTACAGCAAGCTCAGAGACGGTTCTACCAAAGATTATGGAAAAGATGGAACGTTTCGGTTGTCCGAAAGCAATTACATCTTTCGTTATTCCAACAGGTTATTCATTTAACTTGGATGGTTCAACATTATATCAAGCAATTGCAGCAATTTTCTTAGCGCAAATGTATGGTATTCATTTATCTATTACACAGCAAATTACATTGCTTCTTGTGTTAATGCTTACTTCAAAAGGGATTGCTGGTGTACCGGGCGTATCGTTCGTAGTATTATTAGCAACGCTTCATACAGTAGGTATTCCATCTGAAGGTTTAGCGTTTATCGCTGGTATTGACCGTATTTTAGATATGGCACGTACTGCAGTAAACGTAGTAGGTAACTCTTTAGCTGCAGTTGTTATGTCTAAATGGGAAGGACAATATGACGCAGAAAAAGGACAAGCTTATTTGAAAGAGATTTCAGAGAAGCAAGTAGCTTAAATATTAGAAGGGCCTTCACGGTGTACGTGAAGGCTTTTTTTTATAGAAATACAAATGAAAAAACTCTTTTTTGGTGGAGGTGAGAGGAACTGGCCGTGCATAGAAGCGATCATTTTTGTTCTGTATAGCCGCAACTAATATGTAAAATAAGGAGAAGTGAGGATGAAACGGAAATACGGAGATGGATCATCGTGGAGACGATTAACTGAAAAGACCTATTCGGTTAAAGATGTACAGGATGGGATGTTAGGTATATTACATATAAAGCAAGTAAAAGAGCCGAGTTATAAGGAGTATAGTAATCGGAGCATTTGTATTGCGAATAATGGCTATACTTGGGTCCAGTATTTTATAAATGGGAAAAATTTTGCGATTACAGCTATGTTAGACGAGAAAAAAGAGCTTGTCCAATATTATATTGATGTTGCAAAAGCGTATAAAATTGATGAAAGAGGATTACCTTATTTTGATGATTTATATTTAGATGTTGTCTTGTTGCCAGGCGGAGATACATATGTATTAGATGAAGATGAGCTAGAAGAAGCATATACGGAAGACGATATTTCAAAAGAGGAGTATGATTTAGCTTGGAATACGGCAGAGTGGATTATGAAAAAAATTGAAGAAGAAAATTTTTTATGGTTTTCCATTTTAGAAGTAGAAATTCAAAAACTAAAAGATCGTCTTTAATATATAGAAGTATAAATTAAAAAATCGATATAAAAACTCTCTTTTTTAGGCGAGCGAGAGGAACTGGCCATGCATAGGAGCGACTTATATGAAACGACAAATTGCTTTCTATGTTTCCATTTTGTTTGTGGTAGGAAAAGGGCTAATCGTTTCTAAATGGAGATAGACGCTCTGGTCTCCTCAAAAAAGAAAGAGGTTGTTATATCATTGTATTACTTTGTATCTATGCAATATCAAAAAAATACCAACTATTTTGATAGAAATAATGTTTGACATTTTTTCATGCAGCGAGTAAAGTAAGAAAAGATTGATTAACAAAAAAATAATATAAAACCTTCTTATCAAGAGAGGCGGAGGGACTGGCCCTACGATGCCTCGGCAGCGGACTCATATTCGAGTGCTGTGCCAAATCCAGCAAGCGATATGCTTGATAGATGAGAAGAGTGTTTCTTATATGATATATAAGACCTCTTCTCTTCAGAAGAGGTCTTTTTCGCTCTTGTGAAGGATAGGTTTAGAAATAGGAGAGGATATTACTTTGGAACAAACAAAAGGAAATGCATGGGCATTATTACCACTTGGCATATTTTTAGCATTATTTATTGGTTCTGGTATAATTACAGGGGATTTTTATAAGTTACCAATTCTGGTTGCGATTTTAATTGCAGTTGCCGCTGCATTAGTAATGAATAGAAAAGAAAATTTTACGACAAAGGTTGAACGTTTTGCTAAAGGTGCTGGCAATCCAGATATCATGATTATGGTATTAATTTTTGTATTAGCAGGTGCATTTTCTGAAACGGCAAAAGGCATGGGCGGCGTTGAAGCAACTGTAAACTTAGCGCTTTCTGTTCTGCCGCAAGGATTTTTAGTTGTTGGGTTGTTTGCTATCGGTGCTTTTATTTCATTAGCAATGGGAACGTCAATGGGGACGATTGCTGCATTGGCGCCAATTGCAGTAGGGATTAGTGGACAAACGGATATTTCTATGGCACTTGCTATGGCAACGGTTGTTGGCGGTGCGATGTTTGGCGACAATTTATCTTTTATTTCAGACACGACAATTGCAGCTGTCCGTACACAAGGAACGGAAATGAAAGATAAATTTAAAACAAATTTCTTAATTGTATTACCAGCTGCTATTGTTACGAGCATACTGTTAGTTGTTCTTACGTTAGGAACTCATACAAATATGACAGCACATGCGTTTAATTGGGTGAAAATTTTACCGTATGCAGGAGTGTTAATTACGGCGCTGCTTGGATATAACGTATTAGTTGTATTAACGGGAGGAACGGTGTTAGCTGGTATTATCGGTATGATTGATGGAAGCTTTACACTCGCAAGCTTCTTTAAAAGTGTTACAGTAGGAATTAATGGAATGATGGAGCTTGTATTATTAGCAATTTTAATCGGTGGAATGGTCGAAATCATTCAATATAACGGCGGTATTCAATATTTAATGAATGTGCTAACACGCAATATTCGTTCGAAAAAAGGTGCAGAATTTGGAATTGCTGGTCTTGTAGGTATGACAAATATGTGCACAGCAAATAATACAATTTCTATTATTTTCACAGGTCCATTAGCAAAGAATGTGGCAGATCAATATCATATTGATCCGAAGAAATCGGCGAGCTTGTTAGATTTATTCTCTTGTAGTGTGCAAGGATTAATTCCGTACGGTGCACAAATGTTAACGGCGGCAGGATTTGCTTCCCTTTCACCAATTGAATTATTACCGTACTCATTTTATCCAATGTTAGTCGCTGTTTGCGGAATTATCTCAATTGTCATTAATTTCCCGCGTCTTTCGCCTGAGAAAAAGGAATATCAAAAAACAGCATAACTACTCAGTCGCTCTATGAAAAAAGGAAGAAAAGCACTTTCTTAAATGGTCTGGGAGGGACTAGCCATGCGTAGAAGCAGTCAGTTCCTATTTCTTCCACGCGCGAAGTGTGAAAACAAAGAAAGGCAGCAGTGCATTGCCATTTTTACCCCGCATTAACGGGCAGTAAAGATAGAGGGAAATCACCGAAGATAACTGCCTGTAAAAGCCCGATTGGTGAGGGCTAACCTTTCATGGGAAAAGCATCCATGAAAGGAAGGTTCACTTTATCTTCGTAGCAGCAATCTATATGCTGAAAAATGAAGTGGATGGTTGAGTAGTTACTGTTAATTTGCACAGTAAATAACACGCAAAAAAAACTCAGAGTCCCTATATGACTCTGAGTTTTACTTTTGTATGAGGCTTATTCAATTAAAGCTCTGTTAGTGAATAAATTATTTTCAGAAGAAATATTTAATACCCTGAGAAAATATAAAATAAAAAGCGGAAATTGCTAAAACTAAATCAATTAATGCTAACTTCTTATTTTCTTCTTTTAAATTTATGGTAAAACCATAAATACTTCTAACCATCCAAAAAGCTATCAAAAATAACCCACCAAAGTGGTCATTTGTATAGTTTTCATCAAAAAACATTTGTATTGCACCTAAGATTAATAAAATAAGTACGATATTAGTTCCAATCCTTAAAGCCCTATTTGATTTATTATATTTCAATTCTTCACCCCCAATTCAACAATCCCTCTTAAACTATCCTGCTTTTTAGAGAACGAAGACAATTTTGCTTCTCATTATTTTAACATAAATTACCTAATTTCTTCGTTTCTTTTTAAGTAACTATTCAGCCATACACTTCATTAGCAGATAGATTGAGGTCATAAAGATAAAAACGGTAAAGCACCTTGCTACCTTTCTTTGTTTTAAAACGTTGCACGTGGCAGGAAAGGGCCCTGACCGCTCCTATACATAGCCAGTCCCACTCTCCCATTTAAAAAAGATGCTTTTCAGTCTTTTTTCAAAGGATAACTGAGTAATTACGGTCTGATAATAAATAGGACTTAAGTCTGAGAGAAAAACGGTTCTTAAGCTCGTTATAGAAAAATGAAAATCTAGGTAAGATAAGAGTATCAAAACGAAGGGAGGCAAGCACAAGATGAAACAATTTTTAGCGTTTATGGCAGCCGGTATTTTGGCTTTAATTGCTCTTGGAAGTCTTGCTGGTATTGTAGGATTAGCAATTGGAGCAGGGATTGTGTATTGGAGCTATAAATCATTTGTGCGAGCAAAATCATTTTTTGGAAAACTAGCTTGGGGGATCGTCGGTTTAATCGGCTTGTCAATTGCCCTGTCCCATTCCCCAGCATTAATCGGTATTGCGGCATTAGTCGTTCTATATTATGGATACCGTGAGTGGAAAAAAGAGAAACATGTAGTAGAGGCTGCTTCAGACAGCTCGAAGCCGTATAGCAATTTTGAAGATGAGTGGAACAGATTAATGAAAAATAACTAATATGAAATAACAAAAAATAATAGAGTAGAAGAGAGGAAGATTAAAAATGAAACAATCATTATTCGGACGTGTACGAGATGCAGTACTTGCAGATTTTCATAATGTGTTAGACGAGAAAGAAAGAAAAAATCCAATTGCGATGTTAAATCAATATTTACGTAATAGTGAGCGTGAAGTAACAAAAATTGAAAAATTAATTGAGCGTCACAGAACATTAAAATCTAATTTTGCTCATGAGCTTGAAGGGGCGCGTTATTTCGTAAATAAAAGATCCAAGCAAGCTGTAATTGCAAGGGAAGCAGGAGAAATGCAACTACATGAACGTGCATTAGAAGAAGTAGCATACTACGAAGGGCAAGTAGCTCGCTTAGAAAAAATGTATGGAGGGGTTGTAGAACAAATAGATGAGCTAGAACGTCGTCTATCAGAAATGAAAAATAAATTAAAAGAAATGAATGCAAAACGTATGGAATTAATGGCACGTGAAAATATGGCACATGCAAACCGCCGTATGAATACGACTCTTCATAAAATGGATGAAAATAACCCATTTTTACGCTTTGAAGAAATAGAAGATCACATTCGTGATTTAGAGCTTCGTATCAATGAAGATCATGAACGTGACACATTTGATATGAAGATTGCAAAGCTTGAACGCGAAATGAAAGCGAAAAAAGAAGTATCTTTAGACAAATAGGTAATAAGATAATTGTAGTATATTATAAAATGAGCTTATGATATAGTGATAGAAGAAAAGGTGTTGGAATACAATACCTTTTTCTTCTATGTATATATAATAAAGAAGGGGGAGCTGCAATGAAGAAACAATTTTCGAAAACACAATTATTAGGGATGCTCCTCGTCATATTTGGGGTCGGTCTTTTTCTCGATATGATTCTCGGTCATTTTGAGCCTGGTGCTCTTATTTTTGCCTTTATTATGATTATGTTTGGGAGGCATTATCGAAAAAAGAATCGATATGTGAGAGGGAATGTGTGTTTATTTGTTGGGGGACTTGTTTTCTTATTTTTCCTATTTTCATCAGCAGCCTTCGTGCTCGTTTTATTTGCTTGCCTAGCTTTCATAGGCTACCAGCTGATACAAGGCCAGCAAAAGTCAAAAGCGGTACAGGTTGAAATTAAGGAAAAAGAATATATAAATGAAGAAAAACCAATCTATCGAACAGAGCCGTATATAAAGAATATAATGGTTGGTAACGTACGAATAATGGATCATATATATGAGTTAGAGGATGTTAATATTCAATATGGAATCGGAGATATTGAAATTGATTTAACAACAGCTATGATTCCAGAAGGCGAAACTGTCATTGTCATTCGCGGTGTGATTGGTAATATTCGTTTGTATGTTCCATACGATATTGAATTATCTTTGAATCATTCTGTTATTGTTGGGAGAATATTGCTTCCAGCGCATGAAGAAACAGGCTTTAATCGTAATGTGAAGTTTAGAACGGAACAGTATAAAGAAGCTCCTCGCCGTATTAAAATTATTTCTTCGCTTATCGTAGGCGATACGGAAGTGAGGAAAGTATAATGAAAAAACAGAAGAACATTTCATGGATGTATATCCGTTATTCAATATTATCTTCTATGAGTATTGCACTTATTTGTACCATCGTTTATGTATGGAAAAGCCAGCAAAATGTGTATGATTTATTATGGAAAGAATCGATTGCTTCTGTTCCTGTTAGCTTGTTTATTATCTGTACGAGTCTTCTCATAGGTGGAATTGTTGGATATGCAATTGGGTATTATATGCAGCTGCGAATTCAAGGGTTAACGACTTTTCTATTTGAAGTAGAAAGAGGAAATTTTCCAAGAGATGCTTCGTTTACAGCAGAAGATGAATTTCATGAAGTAGAACGGAAGGTAATTGGGCTTGCTAGACGTTTAGAAGAGCAAGCAGGATTATTTCAAAAAGTAACGAATGAACGTGCGCATTGGAATGAAGAGATGAGACAACAAGCTATTTCAGAGGAACGGCATCGTTTAGCGAGAGAGCTTCATGATTCTGTCAGTCAACAGCTCTTTGCGATGTCGATGATGATGTCAGCAATTAATGAGCAAACCGCTCATATACCAGAGTCGACTCAAAAGCAATTAAAACTTGTTGAAAATATGGTTGTAAATGCTCAATCAGAAATGAGAGCGTTACTTCTTCATTTACGTCCTGTCCAATTAGAAGGTAAAAAGTTAACAGAAGGCATTGAAGAATTATTAACAGAGCTTTCACGAAAACAACATATGAAGATTGAATGGTTGATTGAGCCAATTCAATTAAAAAAAGGTGTAGAAGATCACTTATTCCGTATTGTACAAGAAGCACTGTCCAATACATTACGTCATGCAAAAGCGAAGAAGACAGAAGTGAGGCTGCGCCAAATTGATGAATACGCAATTTTAAAAATTATTGATGATGGCGTAGGATTTGAAGTAGGAGTGAACAAGGCAGGGTCATATGGTCTTCGCTCTATGCAAGAGCGTGTTCATGAAATTGGCGGAACTTTAAAGGTATTAAGCTTTCCGAATAAAGGAACGCAAATTGAGGTGAAAGTGCCGATTCTTTTAGAAAGAGGGGAGGAACAAGATGATTAAAGTATTGCTTGTTGACGATCATGAAATGGTTCGTATGGGCGTATCAGCGTATTTATCGACTCAGCCGGACATTGAAGTTGTAGGAGAAGCGGAAAATGGAAGAAAAGGTTCAGAATTAGCATTATTACTAAAACCAGATATAATTTTAATGGATCTTGTTATGGATGAAATGGACGGTGTTGAGGCCACAAGAACAATTATTCAAGAATGGCCAGAAGCAAAAATTGTTGTTGTGACAAGTTTCTTAGACGACGAAAAATTATATCCGGTTATTGAAGCTGGTGCAACGAGTTACTTGTTAAAAACATCTAGAGCAAGTGATATAGCCGATGCAGTTCGAGCGACATACGATGGGGAAACAGTACTTGAACCGAAAGTTACTGGAAAAATGATGTCACGTATGCGTCAAAAAAAGGAACAGCCGCTTCATGAAGAGTTAACAGAACGAGAGTTTGAAATTTTATTATTGATTGCTGAAGGAAAGAGTAATCAAGAAATTGCAGATGAACTATTTATTGCTTTAAAAACAGTGAAGACGCATGTAAGTAATATTTTAAATAAATTACATGTAAGTGATCGAACACAAGCGGTTATTTATGCGTTTCGTCATCAGCTTGCAAACTAAAAAAGGCTGTAGAGAAGCCTTTTTTAGTTTGCAAGCATTCACTGTATTTTTTGAATATGATTCACTTGAACATTTTCTAAAGATGGATTAGAACGGATAAAATTTGCGAGTGCCTCTTGATCTGTCGGACCTTCAACACGATTTCGTCCTTTTTTAAAAATTGTAAACTTATCGCCCCCATTTGCCAGGAAAGAATTTACGACGACAGAGTATGTCGTATGGTCTTGAAGCGGCTCCCCATTTTCTAGTGTAATGGATTCTACTCCATTTTTTCCCCATGTGTAACGAATTCCAGATACTTGTAATATACGCATTTCATCATCCCATTGTTCGTGTAGTGCGCTTTGAATTTCTCTACCAGTTAAATCCATTTTAATGAGTGTATTTTCAAAGGGTTGGATGAGAAATGTATTTTCCCATGTAATGAAACCTTTTGGCAAATTATGGCGTATAGTGCCGAGGTTAACAAATGCAATGTCAGCTTGCATAGCTTGACGCTGGGATGTAGCAAGAAGAGCACCAAGATCTGCTTCCCCATCTTTATTTTGATCACGCGTCAGCTCGTGTACGCTGTTTCCGAGTACTTGCTCGGTTAGTGGGGCTATTTTTGTTTGATAGCTTTGGAGCCATAATTGGGTGAGTGAATTAGGTTGCAGTTGATCATGATAAGTAGGGATAATCTTTGCCGTTTTTCTTGTAATATCTTTCGTTCTACGATCAATTGTGAGCTGCACATTTGCAAAAGCTCTCCCGTAAGAATATGCTTCAACAAGTAATTTTCCATTCACATATCCATTCATATAAGAATGATTGTGTCCGCCAAATAGTATATCGACATCATCATCAAGTTTATTTGCTAAATCAGCAAGTGGTCCGTAAGTAGCTCCATTTGTTGTCTTCCCATCGAGATGAGCAAGAACGATAATAGCATGGATACCTTTTTGCTGTAATTCTCGTACGTACGTTTGAACAGCAGTAGCTTCATCTATAAAAGTGACTGCTGACATATCGCTTTGCATTGTAAGAAAAGGTGTTTCCTTTGTAACGATGCCAATAAAAGCAATCGGAACACCGTCAATCCATTTAATTGCATAGGGTGGGAATAGAGGTTGATTTGTGTTAGCATCTAGTGCATTTGCGCAAACATAAGGAAAAGAACTACCTGGAAACATACCGGTTTTCGGATGAAACCCGCCATCAATTAGTCGCTTCAGCTCCCCTACACCTTCATCAAATTCATGGTTACCAATTGTTCCAACATCAAATTGTAGCATATTTAAAAAATCTATTGTTGGCTCATCTTGAAAGAGAGCTGAAATGGGAGGACTGCCGCCAATCATATCACCAGTATGGACAAGTAAGGTATGTGGAAATTGCTGTTTATAAGCGTTAATATAGGAGGCTATGTACTCAGCGCGACCGGCAGGCTTTCCGTGCAGCGGTGTAGTGGTGTTGATTTGTCCATGTAAATCGTTTAATCCAATGATTTGTACAGGTATTTCAGGGGATTCTGAAGGAGAAAAAAATGAAGAAAGCATTATAGAAATAAGAAAAGGGATGTACATAAGAAAGATAAACATGTTGTCACTCCTTTATATATACTGGTATTTTTATTGTATTAGAGGGACAACTTTTTATTTTATTAAAAAATCGTAAATCTTTTATGGAATTTTTTATTTTACAGCGAAAAGAAGGATTTAATGTTCATTATAGAGAATAATATATTTATCCACTTGCTGGAAAGAACAGACGAAGCAGAGGTGACGAAAATGCTTGTAATGGGTGTATTGTTATGTATTACTGCAATCTGTGGTTTTATATGGTTATATTATTCTCGTTCGTTTAAACAAGCAGGAGTGTTACTTTTTGATAAAGGTAGTTTGTTTGCAAATCAATCTAGATTTTTAGTATGTCCGAAGTGTGGGACTGCACAGCAAAGAAATGGTGGATATCAAGAGTGTTGCAGAACAAGGTTATGAAAGAGTAACAAGCCTCACGTGATGTGAGGCTTGTTACTCTTTCACAGCTGTCCAAATTGTCCAACGATCTTGTTCGATGATAGGGGATTTCTCGTAAAGCTTAGAGTGAATATGTTGTAATAACCCAGAAAGTTCATTGTTTGATAATTCATGGAGAATAGAGCGACCAGTTCGTGGTGATAAGTCTTGAAGTAAATCTTCAATTGAAGGGTGGACTTTACGAATTTCCCAAAAAGTTTGAATCGGATTTGGCAAGAAGCCATTATCATATAACAATTGAAGGATTTGATTAGTTTCCGGTCTTCGTTTTGCTTCTATTTCGATTAATTTTGGATAGCAAGAAAAGAAATAGCCACGAATATGTTCTGGACTTCCTGGAATTGTGCAGTCTTCAATTGTCCGATCTTGGAGAATAAGGATGCCATTTCGTTTTAAAATGCGATATGCTTCTTGAAGAAATTTTGGAATATGATCTAGATGATGAATGACAGCTCGTGATAGCACAATATCAAATGTTTCATCTGCAAAGGGGATACGATAAGCGTTACCTTGTAAAAAGGAAGCATTTGATATATGAGCACAATTTTCCTTTGCAGCTTGGATCATCTGATTTGAAAAATCAACACCAGTTACTTCAACTGCCCCCATCATAGCGAGTTGTTTCGTATAAATACCACCGCCACATCCAATATCAACCACTCTTTTTTCTTTAATATCTACAATATTTTGTATCATATGTGTCCATGAATCTGATACTTGACGATTGGTATACGTATATTTGTTGTTTGAACTATGAAAATCTATTGGCATGTTATAACCTCCTTTTCATTTATATTATATCGAATTTCATTAGTTAGAATGATTTTGTTTTCTTTCAGGTACAATAAGTTTTTCTTATTTTAAGGAATGAGGATGAGAGCTATGCGAAAAAAATGGTTATTCATGTTCCTTCTTTTTTTATTAGTGGCATGTAATCAAACGGATGAGAAAAAAGACCGAAGTGAAAAATTAACAAAAGAAGCGGGGCGCATGATGGAAGAGAATGTAGAAGTGATTGTATCTTTAGTAGGGAAAAAAGAAGCAACATTGAAGGGTGAAGAAGCAAAAATAGCGGCTAATATTATAAGTAAAGCAGAGAAACAAAACGTAATCGGTGAATTAGGTGAACCGGAATATGTCATTACAGTTAAGAAAAATGGACAAGAAGAAAAATATAAAGCTTGGCTTCGTACAGAAGCGAGAACAGGGTGGCTACAAAAAGAGACAGATCCAAAAAGCTTTTATCTTTTATCAAAAGTGAATACCGAAAAACTTCTCTCTTTATTCCCAGCAGTTCCTTTAACACAAAATGGTGGCGAACAACAATCAGCTATAACACAAATCACTAAAAAAGATTTACAAATTACTCGTTTTCACATTAAAACAAAGGAAAACACAGTAAATTATACGGTGTATTATACAATTTCAGATGCATTATATAAAAAGTTGGAAAAAGAAAAAAACTATTATTTTCAATTGCAAATTCCTGTAAAAGTACAAAAGGTAATCAATAAAGAAAACAGTGAACAAGTACAAGGTGAGTTAGTGAAAGAAGGGTATAAACAATATGAAGTGAACTTTGTAGTTCCTGTTAGCAGTATTTCATCATCTCAATTAAAAATGTTAGAAGCGTATTATGATCAATACAATTTAAAAGTATTTAATAATAAAAAAGAAGAGATAGGTGCGTTTCAAAATATTATTGAAATAGTGAAAGAATATGGAGAGAAGATGCAGTTAGAAAGATAATAGTTATATATAGGAAATGAGAAAAAGAGTGATAAGACATCATCACTCTTTTATTTTGTTTTAGTTGAAGGCTCACTCATGGATTTTCGCGTAATAAAATAAGCGATAATAAGTGCAGAAAGGATAATGGAGCTAATAAAAATATTATCGGGTAGCCAATCTAATAGTAATACATGTCCAACAGTATAAAAAATTAGCATAGAAGCTAGAAAAGATAAGGCACCGATCATAACAGATTGCAATGTCATCGTTTTCACCTCCTTGCATTGATAGTATTGGCTAAAAATGGAGGAATTAAACGATAGTTTCCAATAAACTAAAAAAATATGACATAATAAGATGAAAAGAATGAATGGTAAGGAGAAGAATATGAAACAAAATACAAAAGGACTATGGGGAATTATTGCAGCGGTTGGTGTTTTTCTATTGTCTAAATTCAAATGGGTATTTGCGATTGTGAAATTAGCAAAGTTTTCTACTATATTTAGTATGTTGCTATCTCTTGGCGCTTATGCAGCAATATACGGATGGAAATTTGGCGTTGCGCTTGTATACTTAATGCTTATTCATGAAATGGGTCATTTATGGGCAGCGAGACGAAAAGGGATTGCAACATCACCTGCTATTTTTATCCCGTTTATGGGAGCTGTTATAGGAATGAAAGAAATGCCTAAAAATGCAAAAGATGAGGCATATATTGCATATATGGGACCATTGTTTGGGTTACTTTCTTTTTTACCAGCGATTCCGTTATATATGATAACAAAAGATCCGTTTTGGGCACTAGTTATTGTACTTGGTAGTATGATTAATTTCTTTAACTTAATTCCCGTATCACCACTTGATGGTGGGCGAATTGTTTCTGTTGTAAGTACGAAAATTTGGGCAATTGGCCTTGTTATATTGCTTGGTTATGCAATTTTTCAAAAAAGTATTTTTCTTGGATTTATTTTTATATTAGGTTGTCTTGAATGGAACAGAGTATTAAAGCGAAATCAACCGATCCAAGAGCTTGGTTGGAAAATAAATACTGTAAAAGAATATATGGTCCGTTTGAAGGAAGAATTGCAAGAAACAGGTGCACTTCATCGTACCATCTATATGATGCATTATGAAGTGATGATGCTTAGCCAAAAAGAACGAGATAAAACAGTAACAAAAGAAGAGCGTCAAAGAAAAATAGCGTTAGATTACTTGCATCCTAAATTTGAACCACTTGATTATGTACCGTATGAAGAGGAAAGAGAACAGCACTTTGCATTGATGCAAGATGCAATAGCCGTGTCAGAACGAACATTAGATAAGTGGGAAAAGGAAAAAAAACAGCATGAAAATTACTATTCTGCAAATATGAAAACACGTATAGGTATATTTATTTTATACATGTTATTATTTGCAGTTCTTGGCTATGCTTCCTATCAAGCTAATATTATTTTGCAAGATCAACTTCCGACACGTAATTTGTAAAAAAACGTTGTCGAAATGGTAAGAACGATTTATACAGGAATCCTTATTTTTTTATGGAATATTACAAATATTACGCTTTTGGAAATAAATGTAATGTTTACATAAAGAAAAGGGGTAGTGTGTATGAAAAAAATGTGGAGTATACTTGGAATTCTTCTTGTTATGGGAGGCGCTAGTTACGGTTTAAGCAAATTTTTTATACACTATGCAAGTAAGCCAGTTGGTGTAGCGTCAATGCCAAAAGTAGAAGATGTAGATGAGACGAAAGAAGTGCAACAATTTATTAGTAAAACACATGAAAGCTACAATACTTTTTTAAATTACGGAAAAGCGGAAAAGTATTCAGATGGAGATTGGGATCATTTTATGAAATGGTATCAAGAACAGGAGAATGCTTTAAAAGATTTTGAGAAAATAGTAAAAAACAAACAAATAAAACGAGATGTGAAACGAAGTTATGAAATTTTGAAAAAGGGAGTCACTACCCGAAATATCGAATATATTGTTTATGCACATCGTGTATACCATGATCTTGATATTATCGTAAACAAATATACAGGTGAAACGAATATTTGGGGCTATACAGAGTTTGGAAATGGAAGAGATGTGAAAGTAATTGAACAAGCATTGCAAGCATCGTAAAAAGACATACGTAGTATGTCTTTTTATAATGGATTTAGAAATAATGACAGAAAAGCATTTTTTAAATGGTATAGGAGCGGTCAGGGCCTTTTCCTGCCATTAAAACAAAGAAAGGCAGCAATCTAAATGCTTAAAAATAAAAATAACTTTCTATAGGTAAGCGTATTTCTACTTAAATCATACCTCTTACCAAACTTCTAAATGAAATGTATGGCTGAGTAGTTACGAAATAATTATTACAATCTCACAAAAGAAGTAATAAGGAAACGCATTGTTGGAAATGTTATGTTATCGATAGGGAATTTCCACTTTACAAGTTTTTCACAAAACCATCATGTTTATAGTGATTAAAATCACAGTCTTTAATTTGGATATCTTATACAATAGAAGTAGATAAAGAAATAGAGGAGTGAATAGCATGTTAAGTGAAAAAACAATTGAAATTGTAAAATCAACTGTACCGTTATTACAAGAAAAAGGTGTAGAGATTACAACCCGTTTTTATCAAATTATGTTTTCTGAGCATCCGGAATTATTAAATATTTTTAACCATACAAACCAAAAAAAAGGAAGACAGCAACAAGCTTTAGCAAATGCAGTATACGCAGCTGCAAATTATATTGATAATTTAGCAGTAATTATTCCAGTTGTAAAACAAATTGGACATAAACATCGTAGCTTAGGTATTAAAGCAGAGCACTATCCGATTGTTGGAACATGCTTATTACAAGCCATTAAAGAAGTAGCTCATGCGCCGCAAGAAGTATTAGATGCTTGGGGAGAAGCTTATGGTGTAATTGCTGATGCGTTTATTAGTATAGAGGCAGAGATGTATGAAGAAGCGGCAATAAAAGCAGGTGGTTGGAAAGATTTTCGTAACTTTATCGTCGTGAAAAAAGAAAAAGAGAGTGATGTGATTACATCCTTTTATTTAAAGCCAGAAGATAAAGGACCACTATCTTCATTTTTGCCAGGGCAGTATGTAAGCATACAGCTTAATATTGAAGGAGAAACATATACACATAACCGTCAGTACAGTTTATCCGATGCCCCTGAAAAAGATTATTACCGAATTAGTGTGAAACGTGAGAAAGGTATGGAGAGTACAGAGGGAATGGTATCTAATTATTTACATGATCATGTAAATGAAGGAGATATGTTACCATTAAGTGCACCGGCAGGAGATTTTGTACTTAACATGGATTCACAATTACCAGTTGTGTTAATTAGTGGTGGTGTAGGAATTACACCGATGATGAGTATGTTAAATACATTAATTCAAGAATCGCCAAACCGCAATGTATACTTTATTCACGGTGCGTTAAACAGCGATGTGCACGCAATGAAAGATTATGTTGCAAGTATAGCAAAAGAACATGAACAAGTAGAAGCATATACATGCTATTCTGCACCAACTGAGCAAGATACGAAGGGAAAAAATTATGATAAAGAAGGATATGTTGATTTAGCATGGTTACAAACTATTATTCCTTCTACTGAAGCAGACTTCTATTTTTGCGGACCAGTACCATTTATGAAGAATATTCACGCAGCATTGACAGAATGGGGCGTTTCATCAGAGAAAATTCACTTTGAATTTTTCGGACCAGCAGCAAGCTTACAGTAATGAAAAAGAACGAGGTGTTAGTTCACCTCGTTTTTTGTTTGTTCCCGAAGAAGACGATTTACTGTTTCACGGCGAATGCCAATTAATTGCCCAATTTCCGTTTGCGTTAAGATTTCATAAATAGGGATATCACCCAAATAGGTTGCAAACCATTCTTGTAAACGATAAAGACGTTCTTTTGGTGAGACAGTTGTAAGTTGGTCGATACGTTGCTGCATCATGCGTAATTTTGTTTGCAGCTGGAGGGCGATCTTGGCATAAGATTCAGGGGTTGTATATAATTGTTCATACCATGTGTTACATGAAATCGGTGTTACTTCTGTTTTCATTAAAGCGATTGCAGTACCATGATATTCTTTCGGTGAGATTAATGAGTGATGAGGAATTGTTTCACCTGGAACAATAATGTTAAATAAAAAAGATGTGCCATCATCTTGGACACGAACGACCTTTAATAGACCACTTTGTATAAAATATAGAGGGCCTTCCTCTCCCTGGCGAAATAATACTTCTCCTTTATGTAAAATCACTATAAGCACCTCTTTATATTTTGCTTTATTATTCATTATAGAGGAATTGTTTACATAAGACTATACTTGATAGAGATAGAAGCTCTTGTATATATCCATTTTGAAAAAAGACATAAAAACCCATTTTCTCTTAGAAGGGCGAGAGCAACTGGTCATGCATAGATATTTCACTTTATATAGTAGAAAAGACATTCACCCACATAAAGTCTACTAATTGTATTGACGAAAGATACCGTATTACAGTAGTATACTGTTTAGCGTGTATGTGTAAGGACGGTATTAGAAAGGAATATTTTTTTAGGAGGCATACCATGTTAGATCAAAAAATGACTGATGTGAGAATTTCAGCTGATGCAGTGATCCATGTAGAAGAAATGCAGGGCGGAGTTGTTCTATCAGTCGAAATAGATGGACAAATCATTTATACGATGACGTATGATGAAGAAACTGATAGTTATGCAGAATTATACGACCGAAATGATAAACGAGCTAGACAAGTTCACGAAGATTTTATGGGATGGTCACTTGTACACTAACGGTAATTTTAACAATCCAATACATGCTTCTTTTCATTTAGGAGAGAAGCATGTATTGGATTGTTTTATATTTACAAGATAAAAACTGAAAGAAAGTCTAGATAGGCGAGAGGCTACGTCCCACCGCGTGCAATGTTTAAATCAAAAGGAAAAAGCAAGTCATGGTCATATTGGCGCTTATGGGTTGGAAAATTAAATTGAATATATTTATAAATATAAAACAATAAGATTGTATATATAATGTAATAATTATATAGGATTTGTAATACTCATTTCTATATTGTTAGGGCATTGTAAATGTATATGTTGTGTTTTTTCGGTATGATAAAGTAAATAGGAAATTTTCATTTTTACCTTTTTCGGTAGGAGTCATACAGTACGTTAGAGCGGGATTAAGTGAAAAAGATGCAACAAACATAGGAGTGATTGTTTTGGGGAAATTACATGTTTCTAACCTTATTTTATTATGTGTCTGCGCAGTTTTATGTATTATTTTAGGGGTGTTTTTATATATATGTATATAAAGAAACGCATTCTAAAAAAGAATGCGTTATAAAATAGAACTAATAATCAAGCGTGTGCCGAGAATAATTAAGGTAATGCGTAATAAGTTGATAATGGCATTACCACTTAACTTTGTATTAATATAAGCTCCTAATTTCCCACCAATCCATGCCCCTGGGATTAAAACAAGGGCATAGAGCCAGCTAACATTACCAAGGGAAATATGAGTTGCTGAATTTACAATTGCAGATAAAAGAACAATAAACATGGATGTAGCAACGGCGATTTGAGCCGGAAAAGCAAAAAGAAGCATCATTGCTGGAACTAATAAGGCACCTCCGCCAATCCCGAATAAGCCAGAAATAAAACCTACACCTAATGAAATAATGATTGCAAGAAAAGGTGGAAACTGATAGGTGATGACTTCTCCTTCTGAAGTTGTAAAAGAACGTTTAATAACAGAACTACTTGAAACGGAAATGGGTTTCATTTTATCACGTAGCATTAGTAAAATCGATACGAAAATAAGAAAGACTCCAAAATATAAAGAAAAAGATTCTTGATTTAAAAATTTATTTGCCCATGATCCGATGATTCCACCAGGGCCACTCCCAATAAATAAAATAAGACCACTTTTATAATCAACTCGTTTATGCTTCATATAAGTAAGGGTAGAAGCCAAACCTGTAAATACGACAGTAACAATTGAAGTGCCGACGGCTAATTGTGGGGATAGGCTGTGTAAGCCTATCAGTAATGGAACAATAATGATTCCACCACCAAGACCAACTAGACTTCCAATCGTACCTGCTAATAATCCAACAAGTAGTAGCATAATATATTCCAACAATAACATCTCCTCTTTTATAGCAAATACATCACTCATTATACAACGTTTTGAATGAAAATGATGTGTGTTTGCAAAAAAGTCGCCTTCTATATAAGAAGACGACTTTTTTTAGAAAATAAGATTTAATACGTAATAGCATAAAGCAGCTAATGAAGCTGAAATAGGAAGTGTAATCACCCATGTAATTAACATACGTTTTGCTGTTCCCCATTTTACACCCTTTACGCGATGTGAAGCGCCAACACCTAAAATAGAAGATGAAATAACGTGTGTTGTACTTACTGGTAAATGAATGAAAGTTGCGCCGAAAATAACAAGTGATGATGATAAATCAGCAGCTACTCCATTTACAGGGCGGATTTTCATAATTTGTCCACCGACAGTTTTAATAATTTTCCATCCTCCAATAGAAGTACCAAGACCCATTGCAGTCGCACACGCAAGTTGGACCCAAAAAGGGATATCTGATGAAGTGTGATAATTATTTGCAATAAGTGCCATTGTAATAATACCCATCGCTTTTTGAGCATCGTTTGTACCATGTGTGTAAGCTTGTAATGCAGCTGTGAACACTTGGAATAAACGGAAATTTTTGTTCGTTTTCGTCAGGTTAAAGTTTTTAAAGGAAACTTTAAAAATACTATACACGATGTAACCAATGACGAAAGCGATAATTGGTGAAGTAACTAAAGCTTCAATGATTTTAATGAAACCTTTATAGTTTAATGAATGTACACCAGCAGCGGCAATAGCTGCCCCAGCAATAGCACCGATAATAGCATGAGATGAACTACTTGGAATCCCGTAATACCAAGTAATTAAGTTCCATGCAATAGCAGCAATTAGTGCTGCTAAAATAACGACAGAACCATTTGGTAATGTAAATGGATCAACAATATCTTTTGTAATCGTCTTTGCTACACCCGTAAATGTCATTGCACCTAAAAAGTTCATAATAGATGCCATAATAATGGCTTGCCTTGGCTTTAAAGCCTTTGTTGAGACAGCTGTTGCGATGGCATTTGCTGTATCATGGAACCCGTTAATAAAGTCGAAAGCTAGGGCACATATGACAACTAAAACGGTTAAAATCAAGAGTGTATCCATGATCAAACTCCTTATGCGTTCTTCATAATAATTGTTTCTAAAACATTTGCTACGCTTTGGCAGCTGTCAGCAACTTCTTCTAGTTCTTCGTAAATTTCTTTGTATTGAATAATCTTAATTGGATCTTTTTCACGAGAGAACAGATGTTTAATTGCATGTCTGCGAATATCATCACATTTTGATTCGTAATCTTTAATTTTAATTGCATTTGTACGAATATCGAGTAGCTTTTTATTAGACATCAATTCAATAGACGATGCAATCTCAATCGCACATTGGTTAATTGCATCAACGAACTTAATCATGTACTCATCAGCTTCTGTAATAGAGTACATTTCAAATAGACCAGCACTATGATCTAATCCGTCTAATACATCATCCATACTCATTGCAAGTTGTAAAATGTCTTCACGTTCAATTGGAGTGATAAACGCTTTGTTTAATTCCATAATGATTTCGTGAATATATGAGTCGCCTTTTGACTCATATTCTTTCATGCGCATGGAGAATTCTTTTAAATCACTTGCGTTTTTAATTTTATACTCCACAAAATATTGTGCGCCTTCTTTTAAATTTTCGGAAATGTTCGCTAACATTTCTGAAAATTTATCTTTCTTCGATTTAAAAACCATATTGTTACCCCCACCAAAAAAATAGTTATGTAAAGCATATTGGCTAGTTCATTCTATCAAAAAGCTGTCGTTTTTTAAAACATTTTATCGAAAAGTTTACAAAAACTTAACATTAGACATATTGAAAAATTAGCAATATTAATATAAATTAGCGATGCTCTTGTCTATAGAATGTCCTTTTCTTATAAAAGTATGACTCATAAAGAGAGCTTATACTTGACGAATTATAGCAGTATCATGGAAAATTTGAAAAGGCATACTGTACATATATACATTTGAAAGTAAGATAGAGGAAGTGAATGAATGAAGTTGAGTAGCACTCATTTACAAAAGATACGGGAGTGGTTCAAAATAAGAAAAAAATTGCGAATCACATTGTTAACGATTAGCTTAATTTTCTTATCCTTGTTTATCTTTGTTAATATTATGATCACAATCCAAGATATTTCGGCATTAAAACAAGCAGTGCCTCAGCCGACAGTTATTTATGATGCAAATAAGGAAGTAGCAGCAAAATTGTCTTCTTCGAAAACGGATGGAATTAAACGGAAAGATATTCCGAAAGTTATGGTCGAAGCTGTTGTTGCAGTAGAAGATAAAAAATTTTATGAGCATAGCGGCGTCTATTATAGTGGAATTTTCCATGCGATTGTTAAAAATATAACAGCAGGAGAAGTTGTTGCTGGAGGAAGTACAATTACACAACAGTTGGCTAAAAACGTATTTTTAACACAGGATCGGACATTTTCACGAAAATTTAAAGAGTATTTTATCGCAAAGAAAATTGAACGCACATATACAAAAGATGAAATTATCGAGATGTATTTGAATCAAATTTATTTTGGTGAAGGAGCCTGGGGGATTAAAAAAGCGGCAAAAACGTATTTTGACAAAGAGGTAAAGGAATTGACGATTCCAGAAGCTGCTACTTTAGCCGGGTTAATTAAAGCACCTTCTACGTATTCACCTTTTAAAGATTTTAATAAGTCGATTGAAAGAAGAAATATTGTTCTCTCGTTAATGAAAGAACAAGGTTATATTACAGAGAAGCAATTTCAAATAGCAAAAGATGAAGGGCTTTCACTTCAGCGCGGTGTCGAAGATAAATATAAAGGAAAGTACTCTCAATATGTTGATTACATCGTTCGAGAGGCAATGAATAAATATAAATTAACACAAAATGAAATTTTATCAGGCGGTTATCATATTTACACAGAATTAAATCCAAAAATGCAAGAAGCTACAGAAGCGGTTGTAAATAGTGAACAATATTTTCCAAAGACTAATTCTGATCAAATCATGCAAACAGGTGTTGTACTTATGAATCCAAAAACAGGCGGCATTCCAGCCCTTGTAGGCGGGAGAGGACCGTATCAATTTTTACAGTTTAATCATGCGGTACAATTAAAACGTCAGCCAGGTTCCACGTTAAAACCGCTAGCAGTGTATACACCGGCATTAGAGCAAGGATATGAGGTATATGATGTATTAAAAGATGAACCGCTTGAAATTAATGAATATAAACCAAAAAATAGCGGGAATGTATACCATGGTAATGTGACGATGTATGAGGCAATCGCTAATTCTTATAATGTACCAGCTGTTTGGCTATTAAAACAAATTGGTTTAGAAAAGGGATTGAAGTCTTTAGAACGGTTTGGTATTCCGCTGCAAGAAAAGGATCGATCGTATCCATTAGCGCTAGGAGGAATGAGTGAAGGCACATCTCCTCTTGTTATGGCACAAGCGTACGCAACATTTGCAAATGATGGTGTGCAAATGGAAGCACATGCCATTCGAGAAATTCAAGATGGTGAAGGGAATATAGTAGGGAAATGGTACAAAAAGGAAATTCGTGTTACGGATGAAAAAACGGCTCAAAAGATGACATACTTATTAAAAGGAGTTGTAGAGAAAGGAACTGGAAAAAAAGCGAAACTTAAATATGCAGAGACTGCTGGGAAAACAGGAACAACACAATTAGCGGATGAATCAAATAACGGCTCAAAAGATTCATGGTTTGTTGGCTATACACCAGAATTGCTTGCATCTATTTGGGTTGGTTACGATAAAACAGATAATGAACATTTTGTGCCGGCAGGTAGTCAAATAACGACGACGATGTTTCGTGATATTATGAATAAAGCAATTGGAAAGCCAATTCAAAAAAACTTTGATTTGTCTCTTATACCAGAAGCTGAGTATACAAAACAGTTACAAACAATTGAAGAAGAAATGAAGCGAAAAGAAGAGAAAAAACGTCAAGAAGACAAACAAGGAAAAGAACAACAAGGGAACTTGATGGAAAAAATAAAAGAATGGTTTTCATCCTTTTAGAGAGTAAATCCCAGGTTATAAAATAACCTGGGATTTACATGTATTTTAAATTGTTAGTATAGGGATCGTTATTACTTTAGTCACAACGTCTTTCGCGTCGTTTACATTTCTTTCTTTTGCACTCATCTTTCTTACGATCTTGGTTACGTGTTTCATTATCATCATTGTTATTAGCATTGTTGTTATTCTCATTGTTATTCTCATTGTTGTTATTGTTGTCGTTATTGTTATCATTATCATTGTTGTTATAGTTCCAGCGCATACTTTGAACATGGAACGATGGTACATACGTAACCTGACCATCAACCTCTAGTAGAATATGACTATTAGTACGGCCGACAACAGTCCCTTCTATTTTCTTCGGACCTTGGTTCAATTGAACCGTTTCTCCTTTTAGCCGGTTAATAACACTTCCAAAACGAGTTCCGCTTACAATGATAGGGTCTTCATTCTGGTTATTTTGATTATTTTGATTGTCGTTTTGTTCATTATCATCAGATTCTTCAGATTCATCTTCATATTGCTCGGCAAAGCCATTAATATGATGTAACGGATAGTAAACAACACCGTCGTCAGATTGTACTACACAAAAATCACTTTGAACTTTTAATAATGTTCCCTCTCCTTTTTCTGGACCCCCTAAATTAACACTTACGTTTGTGCCAATTAAATTTTTAAAATTTCTCATCGAATTTCGAGAATAGTTCGACTGATTATATGGATACATCATACATAGTTCCTCCTTAATGGAAATTATTTCTCTTTAAATCATTTGTCGTTATATGATATTCATCTTTACAGGACAAGACCTAGGATACTTGACTAATTTATAAAAAATGTGCGTATACATAAAGTGAAACTTTAATCAGTGGGGGACTTTATCCCCCACTGATTATTAGCCCTCACCAATCGGGCTTTTACGGGCAGTTTATCTCCCGCCTAACTTCTTAAGAAAAGCGGAAGCGGCTCGCTCAGAATCGCAGGACGCCCACGCACAAGGCGGAGAGGCACTTTTTGCCTCGTCCGAGGGGGCGAAACGACCGGAGATTCTAGCCGCTAAAGAGCTGGACAATGTTTTCACTGAATTTTGAGGTGGGAGTAATACTGCCCACGAATAGCGGGATAAAAAAACAAGCACTCTATTAGATTAAGAGTGCTTGTTGAGTTGAATATTTATATTTGTATGCACACTGCGCTCGGTTTTAGTTAATGTTGTATAAGAGATGACAATATTACCTTTGGCAATAGGTTCATAAGCAAGATCATCGAATTGGCCGTTATTTTTGTTATGGACTGTTAGTTCAATAGAGTCGAGATTTGCATTTGCATATTTTTCTTTGATTTGTGTTGCAATTGTTTCTAGTTGTTTATAGGAAGTGGCATCAGTTATTACCATTCCCTTTAGAACAATTTTTTCTTTTTGTCTAGTTTGTGTTAGTGGTATGTGGTTTTCATTTATATATAGGACTTGATAAGGAATGGTGTCGTCATTTGATTCTGCTCTTGGTCTATTGTATTCTCCAATTAAAAAGAGTGCAAAGCATAATGTTATACATGACATGAGAATAAGCCAAAAGCGGATAGATGATAATACTTTCATTAGTATTCACCCTCGTTTCCTATAAGTTCTTTCATTATGAATTATACAAAATGAGCATTAAATTAACGTTAAGCTGTGGTAAAGAAAAGTAAAGATATAAAAACCCTTTTTTAGGGGGCGAGAGGGGTTGGCCATGCGTAGAAGCGGTCAGGGCCCTTTCCTGTTATTAAAACAAAGGAAGCAAGCAGGTATAGGTCATGTTGTATTTTGCATAGCTGCGATGTATATGGTGAAAATCAAAATGAATGTATATAGAAAAATCTCTTAGATTTGTTATAGTTAATAAGAGGTTATAGGATTTTAAAGAGTGTAAACGCGTTATGAGTTGTTTGAAAATGAAATAATGTTTTCATTTTCATTTTTTTATATATAATTATATGTTTTTTAGACTTAAAGGTAGATAGGGGATGGTGTTTAAATGATTTCTATTGGGGTAACGGGATGGGGTGATCACGATTCTTTATATAAGGATCCATATGAAATAAAGCATAAACTGCAAACATATAGTGATCATTTTCCAATTGTGGAAGTGGATAGTTCTTTTTATGCTATGCAGCCTGTAAGAAATTATGAGAAATGGGCTTTAGAAACACCGTCAAATTTTTCGTTTATTGTGAAAGCCTATCAAGGAATGACAGGTCATATGCGCGGTGAAATTCCGTTTGCAAATATTGATGATATGTTTCACGCATTTAAAGAGTCAATCGCTCCTCTTCAAAAAGCCAATAAGTTAAAAATGGTATTATTCCAGTATCCACCTTGGTTTGATTGTCGAAAGAAAAATGTGGATTTATTACGCTATACAAAGGAAAAAATGCAAGATATCCCATGTTCATTAGAGTTTCGGAATCAGACTTGGTTTTATCCACAATTTCGTAATCAAACGTTGGAATTTATGAAACAAGAAGGTTGGATTCATACAATTTGTGATGAACCACAAGCGGGAGTTGGCTCTATTCCAATTGTATTAGAATCAACGCATGAACAAATGACTTTAGTTCGATTTCACGGACGCAATGTACACGGGTGGCTGGATAAAGGAGAGAACTGGCGGGCTGTTCGTTGTTTATATCGCTATAATAAACAGGAATTAGAAGAATGGATAGAACGAATAGAGGAATTGAAAACAAAAACAAAGGAAGTTTATCTTCTATTTAATAATAATTCTGGCGGAGATGCAGCAGATAATGCGAAACAGTTAATGGATATGCTGGGGATCACATACGGAGAGCCTAAACCTGAACAACTAAATTTATTTGAATGAAGTAAAATATTAACTAAAGAGTTAAAATAAAAAGAAACACACTGTACAAACAGGGGGAATGTACAGTGTGTTTCTTTATGAAAAAAGAGGGGTAACAATGTTACTGAGCGTTTGGTTGTTTCATCAATTGTTGGCTTCGTAATTAATGATAATGGTTATCATTATCAATGTCAATTGTTTTTCTAGTTTTAATCTTAAAAAATTCACGCCTTATAAAAATTAAGATGGGTGATCAATTATGTACGCTAGTGATAACTTGCTTGAAAAGATAGAAAAACTCTCATTGTAAAGATAAATGAGAGTTTTTCTGTCATTAGAGACTTATTGCTGTTCTTTTTGTTGTATGTATTGCTGTAAATCAAATGGTGAAACTTCTTGAATAAATTCTCTTGAAATAAGAGATTGAATAAGTGTACTTTCGGTAACGACAGTACCTGTTTTCTTTTTATAAGCTTGTTGTAATAAACTTAGCTTTTCTAATGTTTCTTTCGGCAATTCAATTGTTAATGTGTTCATATTTCTCCCCCCTGCTATTAGAGTATCACTAGAAGAGGAGAGAAACAAGAAAAGAGAAAGATATATAAGATGTGACAGGAAGTATATAAATCGATTTTAATTTATATGTATAAAAAAAGAAGGTAACTATTTTTAAAATAGCTACCTTCTTTTACGATTTTTACAGTAAGTATTGTTAAGCAATACCGATGTATTTCAAAGTTTTGGATGGGGTACTATGATCAAAAAAGTGTTGTAAAAAGGCAATATCTACGCCAGATTTATAAGCACAATATCCCCATGTTTTTCGAAGTGTATGCGAGCTAATCCCTTCTAAACCAACTTCTTTTGCTGCTTTGTTTAAAATGTACCAAGCATGTTGCCTTGTAATAGATTTTGTTCCTTTTTGAGATTTTAATAATGGTTCATTTCGCTTCCAGACTTTGCGTTCTTTCATATATTGTTCAATTGTATGTTGCAATTCTTCATTTACAGCGAACCATTTATGCTTTTTCATTTTGTCATTATAGAACAAAATTGAGTGACGAACATGCTCATCTTCATCGATAACATCGCCAACTTTTAACTGCAATATTTCACTTACTTTTAATCCGGAATTCACAGCTAATACGAATAATAAAGCATCGCGCTTTGATGATTGTATTAGTATATCTTTGATTTTTTCTAATTGTTTTTCGTTTTGAATTGGTTGTCCTACTTGTTTCATTTCACGCACTCTCCTCTTTTTGTATGTGTAAAGGAAAGGATTAACTAGTTATTACTGTAAAGGAAGAGTGTGAATTTCATGTGAACTTTTCGTGAAATTAGGACAAATTATTTGATTACTTCCACTTTTGACAAATGAAAGTAAAAGACAACGCCATTTTCTTTATTATAGACACCATAATTAGCATGATGCAATTCTAAAATGTTTTTTACGATGGATAGTCCAAGACCAGTTCCACCCGTATGACGGCTACGTGATGCATCTATTCGATAGAAGCGATCCCATATTTTATCTAAACTTTCTTCGGGAATAGGTGCACCGTTATTTTCAATTTCCACTTTTACGGTTTCTTCATTCTCACTGATAGTTACTTTTATTTGCTCTCCAACTGGTGTATAACGAATCGCATTGCTTAATAAATTGACGACAACTTGTTCAATACGATTTCGATTTGCTTGTACATAAATAGTGGAATCAAAGGCAAGCTCTACTTGTAAATCTTTTTCTTCGATGCTAAATAACAGCTTTGTATATACTTGTTGAATTAATTCTCCTATTGAAAACGGTTCTAATTCTAATTTATATGTGCCGGACTCAAGTTTTGCAAGTTCTAGCATTTCGACAATAAGGCGGTTCATGTTATCAGTCTCTTCTAAAATAACGTCAGTATAATACGTAGTGTCTTTACTTACGCCATCTTTAATGCCTTCAGCGAAACTTCGGATTACACTTAATGGTGTTTTTAATTCATGCGATACGCCAGATATAAATTCTTTTCTTGTTTTTTCTAGTTGCCGCTCTTTTTCAATATCTTGCTGTAGTTTTGTATTTACTACATGTAATTTATCAATTCGGTCTTTTAAATTTACAGAAAGAGAGTTAATACTACCTGATAGACTCCCTATCTCATCCTCAGTGGATATAGGAAGTTTTTCAGAGAAATCAAAGTTTGCCATTTTTTTTGTAACACGATTCATTTTAATAAGCGGATTTGCAATGATTTTTGAGTAATAAAACGATAATAAAATTATGACAATAAAGACGATCATTAACGCATAGACATAATAATCTTTCAAAACAAGCATAGCCTCATTAACGGGCTGCAATGATGTCATTGCAAATGCAAATTCTTTTATTTCTCCATTTGTAACTACGGGTTTAACAAAAATCTGACTTTTAATGTCGTTTTCTCCGCCGAGTGTATATGTTGTCATTTCACTCGCATTTGTTTTCCCTAATGCGACAGAAAGCTCCCAATGTTGGATGCCTTGCATTAATGTATCTTTATTTGCAAGACGAATATCGTTTGGAGAAGGCATATGCAATTTTGATATCGTACCATCGAATTTGTTAATGCTAGTACTAAAATCTTTTGTATATAAGTTTCTTTTGATATCTGTAAGTTGAATGCCAAATAGCTTCAAATCTGAAATGATATTATCATTTTGCCATGTTTTATTATCAGCAGTAGTAATTGTAACAGGAATAATCATATTGTTTTTTAAGATACCTTGTACACTGATTGGGTCAGATATTTTTAATCCTAAATTAATAAACGAAGAATATTCAGGAATTGTGAAAGTATTATTCAATGGAATAAACAGTGTATTATTGAATTTGTTAACAATTTCAATGTGATAATTTTTATCATCCTTAATAATACCATTGCGATCTAAAAGTACGAGTTCAGCGTTTGTTTTTTCATAAAACTCTTGTTTTAGCTTTGAAAGCTCCTCGAAAGTTCCGTTGCTTTTTTCATATTTGTTTACAAATTTTTCGAAATTAGTTTGGACCGTTTGAACTTTTTTATTAATATAAAATTTCTCTAAAAATAGTGATTGTCCAAGGAAAAAGAGTAGAAATGTAGCAGTAAATAATGCTGATGTTAATAAGAAAAGCTTAAACACAATACTTCTTTTTTTCACTTTTTCACCTCATAAGATGTAAATTCCATAATCGTCACTTTATTATAGCAAACGAATAAACATAGTAGGAGCGAAAATCTGTCGCATGCTGAGATAGTTCAATTCAAAAAGTCATATAAAGTGAGTATATACTGACATAAAATCCTTTCTTTCTAAGGAGAACGAGAGCATATGGTTATGCATAAAAGTGACTTATATATCTGAAAATCAAAATGGGTGTATATAGTAGAGGATAAAAAAGAACTTGCCAGACGTATGACAAGTTCTTATCGGATTTATGATTGGATTGCAGCGTCTAATGCAATTTCAATCATTTCGTTAAATGTTGTTTGACGTTCTTCGGCCGTTGTTTCTTCACCAGTAAAGATATGGTCACTTACTGTTAAGACAGATAATGCATTTACACCGTATTTTGCAGCTAATGTATATAGTGCAGTTGTTTCCATTTCAACAGCTAATACACCGTAGTCGCCAAGTTTTTTTACCATATCCATGCTTTCACGATAAAATACATCGGCTGTCAGTACGTTCCCAACACGGATGTGTAACCCTTTTTCTATACCAGCATCGTATGCTTTCTTCAATAAATCAAAGTTTGCACATGGTGCAAAATCAAATCCAGGGAATGTTAAACGATTTATGTTTGAGTCTGTACAAGCAGTCATTGCAATAATAACATCACGTACTTTTACGTCTTTTTGAATGGCACCGCATGTTCCAACACGAATTAAATTCTTTACCCCATAGCTTTGAATTAGCTCGTTTACGTAAATAGAAATAGAAGGAACTCCCATACCTGTACCTTGAACAGAGACGCGTTTTCCTTTATATGTTCCTGTAAACCCTAGCATGCCACGCACATTGTTATAGCATGTTACATCTTCTAAAAAATTTTCTGCAATATACTTTGCACGTAAAGGATCTCCAGGTAATAAAATAGATTCTGCAATTTCGCCTTCTTTTGCTCCAATGTGTATGCTCATATAAAATCCTCCTTGTTATGTAGCAATCAATATTACTAAATATTTACTTCACTTTGTAGTATACACGAAGTAGAGCGTTTACAATAGTATATTTCTATCTATAGATCTATTCAGGCAAAAGAAAATAATTGTGCTTTAATAGATGTTTTTGTACAATTAATAATCAGAATTATGTTACAATTTATTAAAAAATAGATGGGTGATTTCATGAAAAATGTTATTATAGGAGTTATCGCTTTGCTTCTTATTGTTCTTGGTGGATTTTATATGAAAAAATATAAAAGCAGTGAAGAAACAACAGGGCAGATACAGCAGGTGAAGTGGCAACTACATGATATGGATATAAATGAAATCGCAAATATTACATTTCAATTGCAAAATAAAAAAGGAGCCGAAATTCGCGGTGTAAACGACCATATTCGCATGTTTATTGTGGACAGGCAGTTAACACAATCATATGAAGCGAGACCAACTTTTGTTGGAGATGGCTCTTACAAAGCTACATACCAGTTTAAAA
>Ga0209025_1001042_pt1 | contig 40725 bp, 44 predicted proteins | sample AraplaMF_Col_mLB_FD_184256 | JGI IMG/M metagenome (GOLD analysis project Ga0209025, IMG submission 184256) | Arabidopsis root microbial communities from the University of North Carolina, USA - plate scrape MF_Col_mLB (SPAdes) (version 2) | ecosystem: Host-associated > Plants > Roots > Endosphere... | reverse complement strand
CTGCAAGTTGATGTTCATACCATTTATAACTGGATTCAGAAAAGAGAATTGCCCTATAACATCTTGAGAGCAAACACACGAACATTTTTAGGAATTGACGTAGCAGCCTTTTGGAAATGGGCACAACAGAATAAGGAACTGATTAATTTTTCTAAGGTAGCCCCAAATACTCTTATTCCAGAACCCGACTGGGTAAAGGAACAAAGAAAATATGATTATTTTAATCGGCCTAAATATGAAAATAAAAAGTGGACTGAAGAGGAAGATGCCCGTCTATGGTACATGTTTTACCAAGAAGGTCGTACTCAACAAGAAATTGGCCAACTAATCGGTAGATCAGCCCATGGAATTCAACGGAGATTGCACCGACTGCGGAAAAAGAAGTTACCTCAATAACTCCTACTTTTTATGATTGTTTTTACTGGTCCCACATACTAGTCCTTTCCATTGCACATTCATTTTGTGAAACAGCCTTTTTTATAAGAAAGGTAGCTCTATAGAAGCATAGAAATTCAGGTTATGCTTAAAAATGTTATATTTTACACTTTACTATTATCTATTGCTTTATTCCTTAAAAGAGAGGACTCTATAAGGGGAGACGGGGTTCTCTTTTCTCCTTCACTGAGTAAATTGTGTTTCCTGGCTTGGTAATCTAGGAATTGCTGGTGTTAGAGATTTTCTTGCGTTCTCTGAGGAAGTCTGTTTTTTATTTTCCTTTATACTCAAAATCTATTCATACCTATAACAAAGACCGCCCATTATGTATTAGTGTATAAGGCGGTCTTAACTGTATTCATGCTATATGATTATGACAAAAATATCGACATTATTCTAAAAGATTTAAAATCCTCTGCTTATTTTACTTTTAATGTCTTAGTTTAATTGCTTAATAAATGATATGGTAAGGACTTGTCCACTATGACTTATTTTTAACGTTTTATTTTTAGTGAAATTTGGACATAACTAGAGTAATAACAAGTAAAGGGGTATCTATAATGTTCGGGTTAGGAAAAAGGCGAACTAGGCTTGGTAAATGGATTGATAAAAGAAACATTAATCAAGAATGGCTTGTAAGAAAGTCAGGATTAGGTAGAAGTACGATTGGTGATTTAGTAAATAACACTGAAAGATTGCCTACACAAAGAACCATGAAAAAGATATTACAAGCATTAAGAAGGATTGATCCTAACATTAAGAGCGAAGATTTTTGGGATATTTAAATATGTTTATTACTGTTCTTTCTTATTGCTTTAGAAAGTTTGTTTCTCTAAGTGTATAAAAACAGGCTTTAATAATAGTTTAAAAGCCTGTTTTTAATTTGCCATCGAAACGCTCCTATTTATCAAATTGTTCCTCTTCACACCTTAGCGTGCTTGAACCATGTCATTACACTTGGAATGGTGGTTTCTAGCAATTTATCAGCATTTAAACAAAAAAGCGACCTTATTGGCCGCCGTAATCTTACTCATTATCTTCGAATAAATTAAAAGAAAGTTGTTCGGCTCTCTTCCTATGGTAATAAGCATTTTTAACCCGTTTTACTCGCTCTCTATTTTCAACGTAATAATCTCGGTCAAGAGCAGAAACGCAAACTTTACAGTATGGTCCAAGTTGTCCAAACCCATCGCTTTTATGATGATAGTTCTTTGCATGCTTTAATTCGCCACATTTACGGCAAGTTTTAGCGACAACTTGTCCGTCAGCGTCCTTGAAGTATACGAACCCTCTCGGCTTTTTTCTTTCCTCGTATTCCTGCGCGAGTAATTCTTCTCGTAAACTCATATTCGCTCACCTCCTCAGTTGTCTTGGTATTACTACTAATTCCCTTTTATTATACGAATTAATTTCTTACGATACCAGCCCACAAATTCATTGGCATCCTAATGGCATTCATTCTTTCTACATCAATAATTAAGCTGCTTTCAGAACTTTTAGCAAGTCATCGATAAGAGGTGTATAAAAAGGCTATCTCTTATTATATTGAGATAGCCCGTTTTTAGATAATTACAAACAATTTTCTACCACTCTATGTTAAATTGATTTTTATTCTACCAGAAGAAGGTGGTGTTCTCACTCTTGCTTCTTTCGTTTGTTTTGAAGAGCTTTTATATTTCTCCATCAATGCATAAATGCTTGCTACTTGTATAATGCGGATATGTTCAGAATTAACAGCATACCGAACAGGTGTAATCAAAATGACAGAAGGGAAGATAGGTGCCCGTTCTTCAGGTTGCCAGTGTAACGCTTTCCACTCATCCGAAAAGAAAAACTCCTCATAAAGGTTTATCTTCTCCTGCATTTTCTGTTCTGAATACTGATTGCGTTGTATTTCAATCCAAAAAGGAGATCCTTTAAAAATACAAAACAGATCCGGTTCAATTCCTCCTTTTCGCCCGGTGGGCTTATCTTCAACAATGACCTGTTTAGGTGTGCTATACGTACACATTTGTTTATAGACATCCAAAATCGAAAGGAAATGTAATATTTTTTGAGAGTTCTTTTTAATCTTTGCATCCACAGGCAAATAAACGGTCGGAGAATACTGCTGTGTACGTTCAATGAGTCCTAATCGATATAAACGTACCATCACACTATTACACGCATTTACGGGCGATTTAAGCTGGTTAAAGAATAGGTCAATTAATGAGTCACGATCTACAGCCCGGAACTGATTGATAAACCCAATGATGTCTTTATCACGCTGAGATAACCGAAAGCTCATCGCTGTTCCTCCTTTTCTAATAACCCAAAGATAGGCTGTGGTACGACTTCTAGTTGAGGTTCAGGATCTTTCAACCTGGTTTTGTAAGGGGAAAGCAGTTCCTTGCACGTTTCTTCATCTAAAAAAAAAGCTTGAAACTCTTTCACATCATCTATTTTAATTTTCATTCTTCCTCTCGCTGCAGCATCAATTTCTTCTGCCCCAAGTACGCCTGCTACCTTTGCATTTGTGGCATCAGCTTGCCTTCCAGAAATTCGTACCCGTAAATTCGCCTTTAACGCAGAGTTTAATAAATCCGCATCCGGACGCTGCATGGCAATAATCGTATGAACGCCTAGCGCACGGCCTTGGCTGGCAAACTGTTGAATTATTTCTACAAGCTCCGTTTCTCTCTTCACGATGGACATTTCATCAATTACCACAACGATACGAGGCAGCTTAAATGGAAGTCTGCTTATATGTGTCACGCCATGCTCTAACAGTAAATCCCCTCGTCGATACATTTCAGCCCGTAGTAAGGCAAAAGGTTTTCGCATGTCTTTCGCTTCAAAACAAAGAGCATCTACATGCTCAATCCCATGAAACAACCCTAAATCAGCTCGCTTGAGATCGACTAATACTAAGCGCAACTCTTCAGGTGAGGTATACTTTACCCACGTGGTGAGTATGACACGCATCAGACTGCTTTTTCCGGCTCCAATTTCGCCAGAAATCAGTAACGTTTCTAAATTCGCAAAATCCCATGACACAAGATTTCCATAGATGTCTTGACCAATGCATACGGGAAGCTCCATTTTCTCTATCTGAGGGTGAATGGTTTCATACTTATAGGTAAGCATCTTTGGTAAGCTTTTATGGTGGACAGTGATACTAAAGTTTTTTAGGCTGCCATTTATTTCGATGTGGCTGCCTAATACTTGGCGTAAGGCCCATCTCTTTTTGTTTAAAAGCTCAGGGTCTATGCCATTCAACAAAGAAAAAGCGTACCGAGTGTACGTATGATGGTTATCAATTTGATGAATCTTGGGAAACAGATACGAGGTACGGTCTCCACGTTTCACCATCAAGTAAATCTCTGCCGTACAAAACGCTTTTATCAACTGACCACGTAATTTTAGTTTTTCAAACATCAACATTCCTCCTCAAAGTATAAATGTCGCAAAAAAGTAAAATAAGGCGCTATAAAACGCAACAGGTAAAATAAAGCGCATGACCTTTGCCAATTGATCAACCAGGTCGATGACACCCCAGCGCTCTAATATCCGTTCGATAATGGCAATCCCTAAAACAATGCCTCCTATGGTTAGGATAGTGGGGTCAAGCATGGCTAGTGGACTAAAAGGAACAAAGGAATACGCCTTGAAGGGACGAGGTCTCTTGAGAGGTGGTTTGGGGGATGGAGAAAAGATTTTTCGAAAAATAAACCATTGTGTTTTTCTCATGCTGGTACCTTCTTTCACTCGTTTAATTTTTTTGCTTTTTAGGTGTCAATTATTTCAGCTCACCGCATCCGGTCGCCCCCTTCGCCTCTTCGGCTCAGCTCCCTTACAGGTTCCAAAAACGGCTTCAAGAGGGTTATACAGCTTGTATTAACGCGGTAGCGATACTGAACTAGATACTGTTTAGGTAACAGAGTCGTGATTCTTTAGATACTATGTAGCTACTGTAGTAAGCTTGCCTGTCCAATCGAAAAATAAAAAATAGCCCTTACTGCAGTAGGTAAGGGGTAGATGGTTATGTAAGAAGTGATGGGTTTTTATAGGCTAGGGATTGCCTAGAGGCTTATTCTTTTCATGAAATGGACGAGAAATGAACGATGTTCCAACGACTAAAGTTAATGAGGGACGGTAGTTTTTTCTTTTTTAATGAATGAATTTATATATATTAAGTAAACTACAAAAGAAGCGTGACTACTCCATTTTTGAATCACATCCTTTTTTTTGGTATGTACATTAGAAAAAACTTCTGCCCAAGCACCAGGAGTTTTTTCTGTTTTTAAGATAGCTGTTTTAGTTTATATAATAGTGATTCGCGGAACCAAATCAAAAAATAAAACCCAGCTTTCAAAACTGGGTCAGCTTAATTATCCAGTTTCATTAATAGTAAAGAAAAGTGTGCAAAAACCTGTCTTTTTCTACAAGATAACTTTACATAAGTCATTCCAATCTAAATATAGACTTTCTTTTTGTTCATTAAGCTGTATTTTACGACTAACTGGGTTTATTCTAACTCTTTACTCAAAGGTGAACATCTCAATTTTGGGTGTCCAAGGAATATAACTTTTAAACAAATCAAGCTTATATAGGCTTAACAAAGGAGAAGAATACATGATTACTTTTATTTTTTTTAGTCCGTTCCTTCTTTTTGGTTTATTTATGGTCATTGCCTATTTTCATTTAGATACATTAGCAACAGGAATGATATTAATATTAATAGGATGGATTGTAGTCGCCCCTTTAATAGCTTTATTAATAAATGAAAAAGAAAAATGTTGATATTATTTTTATTCTTTAATTCCGGTTTCCTTTATCTGCGTATCAATATTCACATGAACTTCTGCGTGAGGATAATTATCTTTCCATTGTTGTTCATTCCAATGTCTATTTTGACTTTTTGCTTGATCTCCTAGTCCCAGAGGGTCAATCCCTTCTCTTTGGAACCTTTTAATCATCTGTTGTGTTTTTTTCTCGAGATCCTGAGTTAACTTCTTTTCTATCCGCTTATAGCTATCCTCACTTTGTAAATTAAATTTAGGAGCCTCATTCACCATTCCTTGTAGCTTAATTCGAATCCATATAGTTGGATGAGTGGACCCCCCTGTTATGTGATAAGCAACTTTTGAACCAATCGCTTCAATATCTAGGAATTGATTAGGCTTAACTCTCAATTCATATAGCCCTAATTTCACCTTCTCATTTAGAATTTTAAAAATAAAACAATCCTTAAAAGAAAGAGAATCAACATAATGATCATTTTTAAATAACGCCAATCCCTTTATTTGAATTTTATCTCCTTTTTGTTCGATGAAAGGGAGAAAGGGATCCATCCCTTTAGCATGATAAGCGTAGAGAAAACTATGTAAATTGACTTCTGGAAAATTCCCTTTCATATTTTGTTCAAACAAATCGGACAGATATTTAGAGACAGATGTACTAATGGGATAGTTTCCGGCTAATAAGTTTTGTGTTTTTCCATCTGTCACGGCAAGATATAGTAGTTTTCCTACTGTAGCATCACGGTTTAAAGAATCCATATAAGAAAAAATCCCACGCTTAGCCAATTTATCCTCGTATAAAACTGTTTTAATTTTTCCACTTTGAATAGGTTTAGGGGATAGCCCTTGCATAGCCCTCCGATTATCTTTACTTGTATGAGCTTGAGTTGTAAGTGTTTCATTATGAACGGTTGTTCCAGCTTCGCTCCCTTGATACGTACTAGCAGAAGCCGTTACTTGAACAATATGTGGATTAACATAGTCATACCCAATTACCTCTACCATTTGAATGTCTTCAATAATATGAGGGGGAACACAAGCTGCTAATGTAATAATACATAATAGTAAGGATAGCCCCTTTTTTCTCATCCTTGTTGCCCCCTAACCTTGTAGAGAATAAGTTGAACCAAAAAAAGGAACGGGATATAGGTATAAAGGAAATAAAATCCTATTTCAGAGAAAACCACATTTAATTTCTCAATATGAGGATGGCTTGTTAATAAACTACAACTAAGGAAAACTATTAAGGCTAAAATTAGAAGAACTCTGCGTCTTTTAAAAGAAAATATCCTTTTCATCCCATAATTAGCCCCCCATAAACATATACACAAATTAGGAACAACCACAGCAACCCAAATCGCAATTCCTATATACTCAAAGCGCTCGACAATTGGAAATTCAACGATTTTCCATAATGATAATGTAGCCCAAATAGTGCTTTTTAATTGTTCTTCAGTAAAATACACAAATGCAACAATGGCAAAGGCTATATAAAATATAGTTGTGTAGAGTAAAGCATAATGTCCCCACCTTCGGGATTTATCGGGTTCTTTAAGAAACGGATAAAATAACAATAACAACTCAACCCCTAAGAACTCCATAGTGGTCGCCTTAGCTGACTGTAGTATCTGCATAGGAGAGTGAGTCATAAGGGGAAAAAAGTTATAAAAATGTGCATAGTGTAAAGGGAAGTACAGCACTATTAAGAGGGGGAGGCTATAAATGACACTTAAAAAACAAAGCCCTGCCACGGTACGAAAGCCTCCTACAATATAATAGCAAGCTAACAAAAGAAGAACTGCACAAAAGATCCAGGTAGAGAGTTGAGGGAAAACCCAAACCTGCACCACCTGTGTAAAAGATCGAAGAAATACAGTGGCTGCTAGAAGTACATATAATATAAATAAAGTAGATAAAAATCCTCCTATCCATTTCCCGAAGATCTTTCGGTGGATAGAAATTAGATCTCCATTTCCTCTTTTTAGTAGTTCATACATTAACCATAAAATCACTTGATTAGCTATTCCGGCCAAAATAATGGACATCCATGCATCATATCCAGCATTTTTAACAATCACACGTTGGAAACCTAAAATACCAACGCCAATTTGTACACTATGAATTAGAAAAAATGCAAAAAAAGGGGATACTTTCTCTGTGTCCTTTATCGTGATGTCCATATTCAATCTCCTTTCTTTTTATTGTTATTTTTCATTATCTTTTTTTTCCGTGACTTTTTCGGAGTAAAAGCGTTCAGGATCCTCTGTCCGTAGTTGAACAGGTCGTTTTCCTTGCCAATTAAAAGGAAGGCGGAACAAAGCATCCTTTAAATCCATTAAACGCAACGGATAAACAGGTGTTAAGTAAGGGCGTCCCAAAGATGTTAACTGTAACAAATGAGCCAGAAAGAAAAGAAAACAAGTGGACACCCCTATAATTCCCCATAATTGAGCGAAAAAAAGAAAAGGAAAGCGAATGAGACGAATAGTATTACCCATTTGATAAATAGGTGTAGTAAATGAAGCTAATGCGGCTAATGCTACGAGAATAAGAAGAACATTACTTGTTAATCCCGCCTCAACTGAGGCTGTACCAATCACGATCCCACCTACGATCCCGATTGTTTGACCAATTTTTGTAGGAAGGCGAGCTCCAGCTTCTCGTAATAATTCAATAGACAATTCTAAAATAACTACTTCGATAATAGGAGGAAAGGGGATATCCGTCCTTGAAGAAATAAGAGTTGCCAACAAGTCTGTCGGAATCATTTGATAATGATAGGTTAAAACTGCCACATATAAAGGTGTAATTGTCACTGAAAATGTAACAGCGCCCAAACGAATAAGTCTAAAGATTGATGCAATATGCCAAGGTAAAAAATAATCCTCAAATGCAGAAAAAAATTCAACTAAGGTAACGGGCATTGTTAGAACCATAGGAGATCCATCCACTAAAATAGCCAGTTTCCCTTCCGCAAGTATACTTGCAATTCGATCAGGTCTTTCGGTATCCACTACTTGAGGGAAAGGCGAATTGCTATTATCAGCCATCATTTGAGTAATGAATGAACTATCTGGAATTTGATCATATTCAATATCTTGAATACGCTGAATGGCAGTGTTGATATTCTCTTGATCAGCAATTCCGTCTATATAGAGGATGGAAACACGTGTTTTTGATAATTTACCTACTTTTATTTCTTTCACTGTTAGTTGAGGAATAGGCAATCTTTTACGAATTAAATTAATATTCGTATCTAGTGTCTCCACAAATGATTCTTTAGGTCCTACCACACTGAACTCTACTTCAGGAGGTGATACTTGTCTTGTTTCATTTGCTACACCCGATAAAAGAATTCCTTCTGAATCCTGTTCATATAGTTGAATGAAAATATAACCAGTCATAAGACTATCCTGAATTTCCTGAACGTTACTTGTGATGATTATATTTTCAATAGGTAGAATCCCTTTCATTTCTTGCAATAAGGTAAAAGAATGTTGGCTTAATGGAGATAATACACTTTGATGGATAAAGTCTGGATTTACCATTGTTTTTAAATAAGAAATCCAACAAGACGTTCCTTGAGAATCAAATTGAAAGCGACTAAAATCTTCAGAAGACGACAAGGTATTAAATAAGTCAGATAGACTATTCAATGGTTGTTTTTCTATAGATAATGTCTTTGTTTTTTTCTTTATCTGTTTCATCACATTATTCACCGCCACACTATTTCTATATCTGTCACCATAGTCAGGTTTTCTAGTTTGTTATCCATTGAACGTTTTTTATACCTTGTTAGTATGAAGAGTTAAAGGAGATTTATACAAACTTTGGAAACAAAGGACATGTAAAATATCTGATTATCTAATTTCTACAGTATTCATCTCTTCTCTTAATGACATTCTCTTTTCAATGGGAATGAAATGGTTCGTACATTTCAAAATTTAGCCTTATAAATTTTGAAGCATCGGTGTATAATATACCTTTAAAATTAGCCAAAATGATAAAGTATTACCATAAATTCCTATCGCAAGCGAAATGGGAACAGCAGCTATTCCGCCATAAGCAACGGCACATCCTAATCCATCTGCAGCTGATGGATCAATCATGTGAGTTTTTTGTATAGTAACCCACACTTGTTTATTAACCAAAATCATCCAGAAACTTTCTCTTATAGTTTTCGATAGAATTCAAGTGTTTCATAGATGACTATTCGCCATTCTAAAGGCAGGATAGCACAAAGAAACAGACGTGTGAAACCTACAAATGATAAGGGTTTTCGTGTGTTTTTCTTGCTACCTTGTATATGTAAAAATTTTAGTAAAACGTAGGCGATGAGTGCGGTGAACAATTGATTGAACACGGCGTTTGGTGTTGTACCGAATAAAATCGGGCGCGTTTATTTAGGAACGCGCCTTTTCGTGTATTGGCCCATTTTGTTGAACAAGGGCCTGTGTAGAGTACCGCCAGTAACCACATAAAAACTACGCTAAGACTTAATACCAGTGAAGTTGTCACCAACAGTAAGCAGGGCTACTACTTTGCGGTCTATGACAAGAACCCTGTATGGTCAGATCAATATGCAAGGCATCCGGTGGTTTATATTTGCGATTACATTTGTGCTTACTTCAACCCAGCTGCGATAAAAGGCCCCCTCGTTGTCAATTCAGATAACTGCTTTGCCATATATTTAGCCGAGTATTGCATATCATTTTCTAACCAATAGGAGATCAACCCAAGATCTACATATGAAATATAATGAATAAAAATCTCCTTTGGAATCATCATTTTTTCAGGATGCGGATGCAATTGATCTAGCTTTTCGTTCATACACTTACGGATTATGCTTAGCAAACGGTGTTGAAAAAAAGGAACCCCATTTTCTCCCATCATCACTTGAAAGAAGAAGGAGTATTCCGAGATAAATTCAAACATTCTCAAAAAAGTTGGAATAATCTCGTCGTTTTTTGTAAATTCTTCCGCGTCCTTTGGTGCTACATGTGTCGCAAAAGATAAAAGTATTTCATCAATAGTTTGATCCAGTAAATCATATTTGTCACGGTAATGCTGGTAAAACGTAGCGCGATTGATTTCAGCACCTTCGGTTAAATCACTAACCGTAATGGCATCAAATCCTTTTTCTTTGATGAGAACGAGTAAAGCTTCTCTTAATAAACGCCGTGTTCTTTTCACACGCGGATCCATTGTTTTCTTCATGGAAACAAAATCCCTCCTTTTGTCGTTTTTCACCCGTATTCCTATACACATAAGGTCTATTTGTTGTATAGACAACATTTTCTCAATATTAATCGGTTGTGAGAGATAAACCTACCCTATACAATTATAACAAAACAATACGTTGCTTAAGCAACATATTGTTGGAAAAAGGAGGGGAAAGAAAAATTATGAATGTATTAATGATAAACTTTCCAGCTGAGGGTCATATTAATCCTACTCTTGGTATCGTAAAAGCATTAATTAATCGTGGAGATTCTGTTCATTACGTAACAACTAAGGAATTTAAAGAGAGAATTGAAGGCTTGGGTGCGAATGTGTATCTTCATCCCAATCATCTTGAAGGAATTACACCTCAAAAAATGGCTAGTATTCACGAATTTATGCAGTTCCATTTAAAGATTTCCTATGATATTTTGACTGTTGTCCAAAAATTATCTAATTCCATACCATTCGATTATGTGTATCATGATACATTTGGTGCAGGATTATTAGTCAAAGACTATTTAAACCTGCCTTCTATCTCTTCATCTTCTCTTTTCGCTATACCTCAAGAGCAATTTTTGAAGATGTTAAGAAACCGTCGTTATGGCCCATCTTTAGATCCATCACCAGAGTTTGAAAAGGAAAACGGTGTTTTAATAGAACGGATTGAGGAATGTTTTGGTGTGAAAGTAAAGAACCCTTTTCAATTTATGATGAATACTGCTAATTTGAATGTTGTCTATACAAGCAGGGAATTTCAGCCAGGTGGAGAAGACATGGATAATTCATACGTATTCATTGGGCCCTCTATTACGAAACGAGTGCAAACGCATGATTTTCCATTAGAAGAGTTAAAAGGCAAAAAAGTGCTCTATATTTCAATGGGTACTGTCTTACAAGGGGTTGAGTCTTTCTTCCAGACCTGCATAGAGGCTTTTAGAGACTTCAAGGGGAAAGTCGTTGTTGCGGTGGGGAGGACTACTGATTTAGCTAGACTACAGCCTTTTCCAGAAAACTTTATTGTGCGTAGATATGTACCACAGCTGGAAGTTTTAGAGCATACAGACGTCTTTATTACCCATGGAGGAATGAATAGCACAAGTGAGGCTCTCTATTATGAAGTACCTCTTGTCGTAATACCTCATACTTCAGATCAGCCTATGGTTGCTGCTCGAGTAGAGGAACTGAAAGCCGGGTTTAGAATTGATCCACATGAAGTAAGCATAGAAAAGCTACAAGAATCCGTTCAACAGGTATTGTCCAATCCTGTTTATCGGAAAAATGCAAAGAAGTTGAGCAATAGCTTTATAAAAGCAGGTGGAGCAAAAGAAGCTCTAACGGCTATAGATGAGTACTTAAAAAAGGTAAGTTCGGTGTAATAAGTAATAAAGATAAAAGACCTTAATTAGTGTTTCAATAAGGTCTTTTTAGTATATATAAGGGTCATTTTTCATTAGAAAAGGATTTTGACTAAAGGCGAGCTGTTGATTGCCTAATAACTAGTTCAGGGGATAGAAGTAAGCGTTCTTTGTGAGGTTTAGATTCCTCCATCTCTTGAAGTAACAAATCAACTACTTTTGCCCCCATCTCTTTTATAGGTTGAGAAACCGTAGTAAGCATTGGAGAAGTGGTAGTAGACAGCACAGTATTATCAAACCCTACAATGGATAAATCCTCAGGAAGATTTAAATTTGCTTCTTTTGCAGCCTGTATGACGCCAGCTGCTAATAAGTCATTACAAGCAAAAATAGCAGTAGGTTTGTCATTCAATGAAAGAAGCTGCTTAGCACTCTCATATCCTTTTTGAATCGTAGCTTCTGTTTTTATTATGTATTCATCTCGGATAGGAAGTTGCGCTTCTTGTATTGTATCTTTGTACGCTGTTAAACGCGGTGTATTACTTCGAACGTCTTCTGAAATGATCCCAATTTTCTTGTGTCCTAAAGATAATAAATATGAGGTAGCTAAGTAACCACCTTTATAATCATCAACTGTTACAGTATTCATAGACAGACTAGGTATTTCTGAAGCTATTAAGACACTAGGTACTCCCTTATTTATCATCTCTTCAAGTAGATTCGTACTTCTAAAAGCTGAGGCTACCACTACGCCATCTACTCGTTGACTAGTCAATAAAGATAGATATGTCTTTTCCTTTTTTACATCATTATCTGTATTGCACATCATAACGTTTAATCCTATTTCATGACTGCGATCTTCAATGCTTCTCGCAATTTCTGAATAAAAAGGATTGGATATATCCGGAACAAGCAAGCCGATCAATTTTGTTCGCTTCCCTCTTAAAGAAGCCGCAGCTGCATCAGGCTTATAATTAAGTTTTTCCATTGCTATGAATACTTTCTTTTTCGTCTTTTCGCTAATTTTTCCTGTATGATTGATGACTTTTGAAACTGTTGCTATGGAAACCCCTGCTTCTTGAGCCACACTGCGAATAGTTATTTTCATAAAATTCCTCCTTTCACTCAGGTATTTAGTTTATAAATAGGTATGTATTACGATGGGTTAATTTTATTTATTATAGCATATAAATTATCCCCTTTAATAAACAGACAGCTTTGCCTAAAACAAAGCTGCCTAGCATTTTCTATGTGTCATATATAATTTTTGTACATATTAAAGAATGATTTTTAATAAATCATCTTGCTTGTTTGCTCTGTAATTCTTGATCACCATAGGAGCGAAAATAGGATTCTAGTTCTTCAAGTGATTTCCCTTTGGTTTCTGGTAAATACCTATTCACAAATGCAATTGCTATTAATCCTAACACCCCAAATACCAAAAAGGTGGTAGATAAGCCTATAGTGCTAAGCAACACAGGAAATGACAAACTGATTAAGAAATTAACAATCCACATCCAAAATACACTAAAACCCATACCAAGACCGCGCATTCTTAAGGGAAATATTTCCGCCAGTGTTAACCATGTTACAGGTCCTATGGCCCCTTGCATGAAAGCTAAAAACACAACCGTTAAAGAGAGAACGATGTAAGGAAGTGCCGTGGAACCATTGAGAATAAAAGAGAAAAAACCAATGAGAAAAAGAGAAGTGGTAGTACCACATAAGCCAATAATCAACATCGGGCGTCTTCTCACTCTACCAAGTAACCAGATTCCAACCAGCATCGCAACTACCGAAATAACACCATTTGCAATGTTTCCAATTAACGCTGCTTTGGTTCCCCATCCTGTATTCTTAAGTATTTCTGTTCCATAGTACATAATAGCGTTCACACCGTTAATTTGATTAACAATAGCAATTCCAATTCCTAAAAATAAAATGCGACGTACCCAAGGAATAGACAAATCTTTAAAACTAGACTTTTCCAATTTGGACTCTTCGTCAACTGACGCTTTAATTTCTTTCAGTTCTATATTTGCCTGATTTTCTTCACGGATTTGTTTAAGCACCCTTAAGGAATCACCTATTTTACCTTTTGACGCAAGCCAACGTGGACTCTCTGGAACGATTAACATTCCAAACCATAAAACAACAGCTGGTAATGATGCGATAACTAACATGAACCTCCAAACATGCCCTACATCTCCTAATACATTGCCCAAAATTGCATTGCATGTAAAGGCTAAAAACTGACCTGTAACGATCATTAATTCATTTTGTGTAACAATCTGTCCTCTTATTTCAGCTGGTGACATTTCAGCTAGAAAAGTGGGAACAGTTACAGATGCACCACCTACAGCAATTCCCAAAATGAACCGACAAACGACCATTAACGTAGTATTTGGAGCAAAGGTGCATCCAAGGGTTGCTATAAAAAATAACAGTGCTAGATATAAGATATTTTTACGACGACCGTTATAATCTGACAAACGTCCGCCAAATAATGCACCAAAAGCTGCACCTAATAAAAGGGAACTAGCGACGAGCCCCTGTGTAAACGGATTTAAATCAAGTTGGTTTGCCTCTGACATATACGGTAATGCTCCATTTATAACGCCAGTATCATATCCAAAGAGCAGACCACCGAATGTGGAAATAAAGGCAATTTTTCTTACCATTCTTTTAGGGTCTTGTTTCTTCCCTTTTGTCTCTATGTACATCCATTTTCCTCCTACCCATATCAAACATAAAAGTAATGTTTACGAGCTTATAAAGTTAGTAGAAAACTAAACCGTTGATAGCGTTTACATTATTAAGAAAAATCATTTTCTATTATTTAGAGGAGACTTCGGAAAACACATACTAGTACCCTAATAGGTGATAGCATGGCTATTAAGTCATAAAGATGATGGTACAACTTTGTAAGGAGATTGCACTGAAACCAGTTCTCCTGTTTCAAATGATTCTTTGCAAGCGTATCCTAAAGCAGTGGACAATACTCCATCTTCTACTGTGACGTTGGGCTGTCTATTTTCTCTAATACAAGAGATAAACTCTTCAACTTCACTTAAGTATGCCTGCTCAAATCGTTCCAAGAATCCATCTGAACATTCTTTTATCGCCCCATTTCCATCAAATACAGTTACCATATTCTTTTCTGGGGTTGTTCCGATTCTTAAAGTCCCTTTTGTACCGATAATTTCTGTTTCAATATGATATCCGTGTGCACAGTTACGACCTGCAACGAAAATACCCATCGTGTCATTTTCAAATTTCACCAAGGCAGCACCCGTCTCTGCATCATTTAATTCTTTAATTTCAGGATAGCCATAAGCCCCACCAATAGCCCATACTTGTTTAGCTTCTGAATTTAAGTACCATCTAGCTAAATCCAAATCATGGATAGCCATATCTAAGAATAGGCCACCACTATAATTGTTCTTAGCAAATGTCATGAACCCCTCAATTGCTTTTGTAGGATCAAGTCCATAGCAACGAATCAAAACGGGCTCGCCTATTTTTCCTTCTTCAACTTGGTTTTTAGCATATGCATACGATTTATCGTATCTTCGCATAAAACCAACCATAAAAACCTTATCCGTATGTTTGTTAACGACTTCTTGTACCTGTAACGCTTCTTCTAGATACAAACCAAGAGGCTTTTCACTAAAAACATGTAGATTAGCATTTAAGGCCTTTTCAATTTGCTCACAATGAAAACCTGATGGGGAAGCAATAAGAATTGCATCAAGTTCTTTGTTTTGAATCATATCCTCGTAATTAGTGTAGGCGTATTTAATTCCCCATTCCTTTTGTACCTGTTCAGCTTCTTCTCTGATAACGCTGCAAACGGCCAGTAATTCACAATTTGGGATTCGAAATGCTAAATTTTCTGCATGTTTTCTTCCCAATCTCCCTAATCCGACGATTCCAACTTTAACTTTTTTCATTATTAATCACTGCCTTCCAATAATTTAATTAGAATATTCTGAAATAAAAACATAAAAATAAAAGAGAAAACGTTTTCCTTATGTTTTTTATTATAATTAGCTTCTTGTAATAAAGTCAACATTTTTCGAAATGAAATAATTAATCCTTATTTAACAGTATAAAATCACTTTAAATAGGTGATTAACCAGCAGTGGATTAGTTCACTTTTAAACTCAGTTAAATCTTAATAGGAAATAAAATAACCGATTTAAGGAAAACCTTTTCCTTAAATCGGTTATGAACAATTCAAAAAGTTGGTTAATGTACCGTTTTGTTATGAAAGAGAAACCTATAAAAAATTTGTTAGACTAACGTTTTAACTTTAAAACATGTGGTACACATATAGTACAACTAATACTATTATTGGTTGTTGGGAGAAGGTAAATACTTAATCCATGAAGGGACTGATTAGTTTTGAAAGAATTAACAGCGACTTCAACAAACGTATTACCTCAAATTGAAAGTAGATATTCGTATCTTACACAAGGCACTTTGGTTATGAACCGATATACGTAACGAAAGGGCCTCACAAGGGCAAAAGAACAAATTCCTAACAGTATGGGAAGAAGCCTGTATCTCCTTAGATACAGGCTTCTTCTTTTCGAGTTAACATAAGTAATGTTCCCGGAATCAAAAAAGAACCAATTAAAATTAATGGTTCTTTTTTAATATCATGTATCTTAAGAGAAATTAAATATCTTTTAACTTTTTTGCTGGATTTCCTGCCATAATAACATTACTTGGCACATCTTTTATTACAACTGAGCCAGCAGCAATAATGGAATTATCACCAATTGTAACACCTGGTAAAATGGTACAGCTTCCACCAATCCATACATCATTACCGATTTTGATAGGTATTGCATAGCCACCTTTATTTCTATCTTTAGGTTCTATAGCATGGCCAGCTGTATAAATGCCAACATTCGGACCAATCATGCAATTGTCTCCAATAATCACTTCAGTCATGTCTAAAATTGTACAATTATATCCCGCATAGAAATTGTCACCAACATGAATGTTATAATCTAAATCACAATGAAAATTATGTTCGAGGCTAGGGTGATCTCCGACACTTCCAAAAAGTGTCCTAATAATCTCTTCTTTTCTTTCAAATTCTTCAACATCTGTATTATTAAATTCTTGAGTTAATCTATGGGCACGAATATTATCTCTTTTTAGTTCCTTTGTTCCCCTTTTATAATGAATTTTCAATTTATCTTTCATAAAAGAAGGTACCTCACTTTGTCTTCATTATTTATTATGGCATACAAAATAACACGCCTATTGTCTAGAAGCATAAGAAAGAGACTCGCTCTTCCTCAGATTCTCTGTAATTAAAGATGTCACTATTTAAAGGGCAGTTACTAATAAATTTCTATATCTTTAAATATTAGCCTGTATTTAGTTTCTTTCTTCCTACACGTACTAATTATTAAAAAATAGGAGGGGTAACTGAAAATAATACAACCGCATTCTGGTCAAAAGTGTTCTCCCATTTGTGCCTTAAGTTGGTTGGTATTTTTACACTGTCTCCTTTATTTAAGACATATTCTTCTTCGTTTAAATATAATTTAATCTTTCCCTCCAAGATTAAAGCAATTTCCTCCCCTTCATGAGCTAAAAGCTTTTCAGAAGAAGTCGTATTGGGAGAAACGTTCATAATAACGGTTGCAAGGTTGCCTTTAAAATCTGGAGATAGCAATTCATAAGATAAGTTATCAACAATCATTTTCTTTCTCTGATCTTTTCTCACTACTAAGTTAGAGGTATTCGTTTCCTCCAAAAAAAACATAAATGTTGGTATATCAAGTTTTTTAGCTAGTATTTTAAGCGTTTGAATAGAAGGATTTGCAAATCCTCGTTCAATCTGACTTAACATAGAAGGAGTAATTTCAGCAAGGTTAGCTAACTCCTTGCTGCTTAACTTTTTAGCCTTTCTATATTTTGCAATTTTCTTTCCGATATCTATATTTTCCATTAAATTAACCACCTAATTAAATTTTATTTAATCAATTAAATATAACTTAACAAATTGAAAATGATATGCTAAAGTAAAAATTAAATTATATTTAATTTATTTAATTATAATTCATATAAAAACGTATAACAAGCATCTTAGGAGGACAATATAAATGGAAAATTATGATGTGGAAACTTTAAAAGTGAATTATCCATTGCTAAACCATCTTATTTCTTTAGAAGAATTATTTTGGATAAACCCTAATCTTGAAGAGTTTGATTCGGGAATTACAAAGAGCCCAGTAACATTAGAGGATGTAAGAGATGCAGAAGAAAGGTTAAAGCGCTTTGCTCCCTATATTGCAACTGTTTTTCCTGAAACTAAGGAAGCAAATGGGATCATCGAATCTCCTTTGATAAGAATCCCAAATATGAAAAAACAACTAGAACAGGATTACATGCAAACAATACAAGGACAACTTCTTTTAAAATGTGATAGTCACCTTCCGATCTCAGGTTCAATTAAAGCAAGAGGAGGTATTTATGAAGTTCTAAAGCATGCAGAAAAATTAGCATTTGAGCATGATTTGTTAAGCCTTGATGACGATTATGCAATATTAGAAAGTCATACCTTTCGACAGTTTTTCTCCAAATATTCAATTGTTGTAGGATCTACTGGGAACTTAGGACTTAGTATAGGTATTATGAGTGCAAAATTGGGTTTTCAGGTGACTGTTCATATGTCTGCAGATGCAAAACAGTGGAAAAAAGATTTACTTAGAAGTCACAATGTTAACGTTGTTGAATATGAGGCCGATTACAGTAAAGCTGTAGAAGAAGGAAGAAAGCAAGCTGCTGCTGATCCTTCATGCCATTTTGTAGATGACGAGAACTCACACGATTTATTTTTAGGATATTCGGTAGCAGCTTCTCGACTAAGTAAACAACTGACAGAATTAAATATCAGTGTGGATGAGGATCATCCTTTATTTGTTTACTTGCCCTGTGGCGTAGGTGGCGGTCCTGGAGGAGTGGCCTTTGGTCTAAAATTAATGTTCCAAGATCATGTTCATTGTTTCTTTGCAGAGCCTACTCATTCTCCTTGTATGGTACTAGGCTTAATGACTGGCCTCCACGATCAAATTTCTGTACAAGAGATTGGAATTGATAATAAAACAGATGCAGATGGCCTAGCAGTAGGTAAAGCCTCTCGTTTTGTCGGCAAAGTCATAGAACCTTTTTTAAGTGGAAGTTACACGGTTAGTGATGAGCATTTATACAAGTTATTAAAACAACTTGTTGACACTGAGAATGCTCAATTGGAACCTTCAGCACTTGCAGGAATGATAGGACCTGTTAAATTACATCAGCAAGGAATGGATTATTTAAACAATCACAACCTTAGTGAAAAAATAAATAAAGGTACGCACATTGTATGGGGCACAGGTGGAAGTATGGTTCCTGATAACATAAAAAAAGACTATTATGATAAAGGAATAAAAGCTTCTCGTAGTTAAGAGGGTGTATCATTAGAGAAAGAACAGATTCATCAGAACTTCTAGGGTTTTAATTCGTTATAAAGAGATATATTGAAATGTAAAGTGAAAAGAAGCCTTAGTTCTTTATACAACAAGGCTTCTTTTTCATGAGTTTCTTCTATATTGTTTTTATTAAGATACAGATTTAAGTTCCTCTGTTAAACGTAAAAAGGCTTCTTTATCTTTATTCTTTAAGGAATGATCAACTTTCTCTAGAATTTTATTTCTTTTGAAGTCATTCATAACTTGATTTAAAAACAATTCAGCCAACATTTCATCACGTAAATTTGGATCAACTCGATCCATTCCGTTAAGTACATTATTTTCCATAAAGCGTCAACCCCTTTACCTTTTCTCTTTTGCAAACAGTATTCCCTTTTGCACTCTTTTTATACAAGGTTGATAGATGAATTGAGACATAGAATAATATGCATGATTAGTCCCTATTTCCTTTTAGATATTTTTCATATGTCTTCGATTAGATATAACTACATAATCTTTTTTATTTTCAATTTGGTCATGCTTAGATATTAAGATTAAGTGTAACCGATGTGACATTTGAAGTTAGATATGAGAGTGTATCCCAATTCGTACTACAAAAGGATGTTCAAGTGATACAATATCTATAATATCTTTTTTAGAGTATGTTCCATTGAATTATATTTCTTGATACTGTAACCCTTTCAAATAGATGAAGCCAGGGTTTCTCCATAACTAATAGCAATAAAAAAGCCCTTTTTAAGACCCAGTATCTTAAAAGAGCTTTTTTACTTTCTCGGAAATTTTATATTATTTTATTTCACTAATATTTAAAATAAAACTAAATACGAATAACTTATATTTGTTTTATGAACTAATATTGAATCCCCAGCATTTTAACAATAATTGGACAGCATCTTCTAACTCACCTTCAGGAATTCCAGCAAAACCAAAAACAATATTAGGAGGGTTTTCTTGTTCTTTTTCAAATGAGTAAGTGGATAATGGATATACCTTTATAGCTTCATCACCTGCTCTTCGAACCAATTCTTTTTCATCCATCCCATTATTAACCATAAGAACGATATGAAGGCCAGAATGCCCACCAATAATAGAGAGTTTATCTTGATACGGTTTTAATAATTCTAATACTCTTTCAAGCTTACGACGGTAAATCTTTCGCATTCTGTTTAAATGTCTCTCAAAATCACCTTTTTTTAAAAATTGAGCTAAAATATGTTGGTCAATTCTTGAGACAGAAGAGGAGTTATAGAAAGATAGTTTTTCTTTATATTGTTGTAGAAGAGGCCTTGGTAACACCATATAGCTAATCCTAATAGATGGCATTAGAGATTTTGAAAAAGTGCCTAAATAAATTACTTTTCCGCCGAGATCCATGCTCTGCAAGGCAGGAATGGACTTTCCGCTATAACGAAATTCACTATCATAATCATCTTCTATTATATAACGGTTCTTATCTTCTGCAGCCCATTTTAATAGCTTAGTCCGTCGATTTATTGATAATACAGTACCATACGGAAAGTGGTGGGAAGGGGCTAAGTAAACGACATTAATATTTTTCCGATGAATATCTTCGACTTTTACACCTTCTTCATCTACTCCAAGAGGATAAACTTCATTTTGAAAACTCTTGAGCATCTTTAAAATTAAATGATAACCTGGATCCTCTACACCATAAATCGTTTCTTTATTAAAGAGGAGCAAGAGTTGGTGTAATAAGTTTTCAATCCCAGCCCCAACGATAATTTGATTGGGTGAACATTGTACTCCTCGAGCGTGGTACAAATAATGAGCAATTTCCTCCCGTAATTCTATTTCCCCTTGTGAGTCTCCAAGTAATAATAAGGAGTGATTATCCTTGTTAATTGTGTCTTTGGCATGCTTACGCCAAATGGAAAATGGGAAATTCTCAGTATCAATCGAGCTTGGATGAAAATTGTATTTTATGTCTTTTTTAGTTATTTCAATATTCTCTCCCAAATGATGGTTTACTTGTATATATTCTAAGTCGTCATAGGCCATAACAAAGTATCCTTTACGGGGAGAGGCCTCTACATATCCTTCTGCAGCCAGTTGCTCATAAGCTGTCTCAACAGTATTCCGACCTATTTTTAGAAAACTAGATAGCTTCCGTTTGGATGGTAATTTTGTTCCGTAAGAAAGGCGTCCTTCTATGATTTCTTTTTTTATATGCGAATATAATTGTTCGTATAATGGTATACCATTTAGTCTATCTAATTGACATGACAACATTTCCACTTCTAACAACCTCTCTGTAACTGGACCTATTGTTTTTTGAAAAACTGGTACTTCCAATAAAGTCAATTACTTTTTATACTATTTCATATATTCGTAAAATACAAGAGTTAGTGAAATGGAGTGTATGAAATGAAGAAATCATTAGGTACTGATCGTGTAAAACGAGGAATGGCAGAAATGCAAAAAGGTGGCGTTATCATGGATGTTATTAACGCGGAACAAGCAAAAGTGGCAGAAGCTGCAGGAGCTGTTGCGGTAATGGCCCTAGAACGTGTTCCAGCTGATATTCGAGCAGCAGGTGGCGTGTCTCGTATGGCAGACCCGACAATTGTAGAGGAAGTAATGAATGCTGTATCTATTCCGGTTATGGCAAAAGCTCGTATCGGCCATATTGTTGAAGCGCGCGTGCTGGAAGCAATGGGTGTAGACTATATTGATGAAAGTGAAGTACTCACTCCAGCTGATGAGGAATTTCACCTTAACAAAAGCACATTCACGGTACCATTTGTTTGTGGATGCCGCGATTTAGGAGAAGCAGCAAGACGGATTGGTGAAGGAGCTGCCATGCTTCGAACAAAAGGTGAACCAGGAACAGGAAACATTGTAGAAGCAGTACGCCATATGCGCCAAGTAAACGCGCAAGTACGTAAAGTTGTAGGCATGGATGAAGACGAGTTAATGACAGAAGCAAAATTATTAGGCGCTCCTTATGAGTTATTACTGCAAATTAAACGTGAAGGTCGTTTACCAGTTGTCAACTTTGCTGCAGGTGGTGTAGCTACACCTGCAGATGCAGCATTAATGATGCAATTAGGAGCAGATGGTGTGTTCGTTGGATCAGGTATCTTTAAATCGGATAATCCAGAAAAATTTGCTCGTTCAATCGTAGAAGCAACCACTCATTACGAAGATTACGAGTTAATTGCAAAGCTCTCAAAGGGATTAGGGAATGCAATGAAAGGCATTGAAATTTCATCATTATTACCAGAGAATCGCATGCAAGAACGAGGCTGGTAATTTTTAAATAGATAATGCCTCTTACGGAAAGCTATTCTTTTTACTAACTCAGTTTTTTCTTAAAATATAAAGGTTGTTTCTGAAAAGCTAATTTTTGTTGTTGAAAATACCATTGCTTAGAACAAACAATGGTATTTTTTCCTTCTCTATCCTTAATGATTTTATCATTATCTAACATATTATATTTTTCTAATATGCATGTGTAATTAATACACAAAGGAAAAACAGGGACCAAAAAGTCCCGAAAACCATAAGTGAGATACGCATAAGTTTTTCTGCCGAAATCTTAAATAATTTTTCAATGATCACAAAGAGGATTTCTAATATCCATATATCAGGAGCCGAACTAATTTCCTCATATGGACGCTTCCATCCTCCATAGATAAAAATAAGCCCTACTAAAATCATACAACAAATAATAACAACTGCCATTCAAGTCCTGCCTTCTTTTATAGTCTAAATAACGCCTAAATACTTTTCTTCATGCCACACTCCCGGCATTCACGCAAGAAAACGCCACCTTTTACCGAACTTTTGAAGTAAGACGAGTTGCAATTGTCACATCGACCACTTACCTTATCCGGAAATTCAGCATAGTCATATACTTTATCAAGATCTATTTCTTGCTCTTTTATTTCTTCCAGGTTAATCACTCTTTTCTATTTGGCTTTTCTTAGACTAACACAATTACAGCCATATAAAAGGGACATGTTAAAATTACTCTGGTTTTTCCACTAGTTGCATCTGAAAAATTTGCGTTTCTTGAATACCTGCTCTTTGGAGTTCCTCTTTAAATGATTCTCCTTCTTTTAGTTTAATGATTCTCTTTGAACCATCACGTAACGTATATACTCTAAAATTGTACATGAATGTACCTCCACCAAACTAAATGCTTCCTGTACACGATTTCTTCAGGACCTAAGCCAAGCGAACATCAATGAGCTCGCTTAACCTCATTTTATTCTTTAACTCAAATACGTCATCAATAAAAATAAATAAACCCCCAAGAGAATTAACAAACTGAATGAATCCTGTCTCTGTTATGCATTGGCCTTTCTTATAATAGGTAAGGTACACTTGTTTATTTGTATGTAAGGCCTCGATCAAGGTGAAATTGACTTGTTCCATGTGCTCTTCTTTTAAAACAGGTTGAGCTACTTCTGATTGCTTATTTATCATTTCCTTTAATCCTATGTATTGCTCTAGCATAGTGGCGAATGGACGCTATTTTTTCATTTTATCAAGATTCACTTAAAAAAATCTTTTGTTTAATGGTTTTTACCCATGTAGCTATGTATACATGGGGAATGATTCTTTAATCTTTCTTCCATTAAAAATTCAGATTGTTAAAATATTAAAATTAATATTTTTTATCGAACTAAATCACCTTTGATTTAAGTGCTACCTTTTACAACCTGCAGCCTTTCTTTATTTAAATGTATTGTTCTCTCATTCGGTTTATATCTACTCTAGGTGGAAAGCCAAACATTCGGGAATATTCTCGACTAAATTGCGATTGACTTTCGTATCCGACCCTGAATGCGACATCAGCTACATCTGTTGATTCAGCTAATAGCAAGCGTCTCGCCTCCTGCAATCTCAGTTGTTTTTGAAACTGAATGGGACTCATTGCCGTTACCTCTTTAAAATGTCGATGTAGCGATGAAACACTCATATTCGCTATTTCAGCAAGCTCTTCAATACGAAAAGACTCTTCATAATTATTGATGATATGATCTATAACTTCTCTTATTCTAGAGGCATTGCTACCTTCTAATGCCATCTGTTCAAGCGCTTCTCCGTGTGGACCTTGCAAAATCCAATAGAGAATTTCTTTTTTCAATAATGGAGCAAGAACAGGGATATGTTTTGGGGTGTCTAGCAAAGATGCTAACCTTACTACTGCGTCCAACAAAGATGGTTCTACTTTGCTAACGTACATAGCTCGTTTTGCGTTTTTTCCCTGCCCCGTTTTAAAACCTGTTCCATTTAAAACCTCTAAAACCTGGCTAGAGGTAAATTCAAGTTTGAAGGCTAAATATGGGGAATCGGCTGAGGCTTTGATTACTTGACCTGTAACCGGTAAGTCAACTGATGCCACAATATAATGACCAGGACCGTATAAAAAGCGTTCCTCTCCCAATAATACCTCTTTCTCTCCTTGGAGGATAATGCAAAAAGATGGCTCGTTAACCCTAGAAATAGGTTCAGTAATAATGGATTCGCGGATGAGAAATAAAGATGGAATGGTAGTAGGGTGAACACCGTCCTGCTTCGAAAGGCGTTCAATGAGCTTAGCAAGTTCATGTTTCTGTTTATAGGGATTGTTAGACATAACTTATTCTCCTTTTCTTTATTTTCGGTTCATTATACCTAATAGTCATATATTTTGTAAGAAGGTTTGAGAGGATTAGGCAAAAACTTGATAATAATAGGCTAAGGCTTTTTTGATATTTATGACATAATTAAAAACGTGAAGAAAAAAAGAGTTCAAAGAAGCTCACAACCAATCAACTGTAATAAAAGTAGCTAATATAAATGTGAGCTTGTCTAATTCTTTATCAGGAGGCTTGTTTATGAACCGTATTGAAAAGAGCAAAGAAAAATTCAAACAGCTATTTGGTGAAGGAGTACCTGGTACATATGCCACTGATCCTGATTTCCAGGACATTCTGAGCCATTTTATTTTTGGGGAAGTCTTTTATCACGGTAATCTGGATGACAAACAGCGTGAGTTAATCACCCTCGGGGTTCTTGCTACTAACCAGACATTACCTCAATTAAAAGCACATGTTAGTGCAGCATTGAATGTTGGGCTAACACCTGTAGAAATCAAAGAGGCGGTTTACCAATGTGCTCCGTATATTGGATTTCCGAAAACGTTAAATGCTATCAATGAAGTTAATAAGGTATTCGAAGAAAAGAATATCGCTTTACCGATTGGAAGCCAAAAGACGGTAAATGAAGATAATCGCTCTCAAAAGGGTCTTGCAACTCAAGTAGAGATTTTTGGTGATGTCATAAAAAAAATGCAGGAGAGTGCTCCATTAAATCAAAAGCATATGCAGGAATATCTTTCTGCTTTTTGCTTCGGAGATTTTTATACTCGTAACGGACTCGATTTGAAAACACGAGAGCTATTAACGCTCTGCATTATAAGCTCGTTAGGCGGTGCTGAAGGTCAAGTGAAAGCACATGTGCAGGGTAACATAAATGTGGGCAATGATAAGGAAACATTAATTACTGCTATCACTCACTGTCTACCATATGTGGGCTTTCCGAGAACACTTAACACATTAGCATGTATCAATGAAATTATTCCTGAAAATTAAGATATGTAGCTAAAAAGAAAGTTGTCACCGTTAAGGTCTTTTTTTAAAAAAGTGTATGACTTATTAGAAAAGTAGGGGGTAATCAAATGGAGTATGTAAAACTTGGTAATACAGGCTTAGATGTATCTCGACTTTGTCTTGGATGTATGGGTTTTGGGGACGCTAACAAATGGCTTCACCAATGGGTGCTTAATGAAGAGGACTCTCGTTCTGTTATAAAAAAAGCCCTCGATTTAGGGATTAATTTTTTTGATACAGCAAATGTATACTCACTGGGTACAAGCGAGGAATATCTTGGACGAGCTCTTAAGGATTATGCTAATCGTGATGAAGTTGTCATAGCAACTAAAGTACACGGACAAATGCATAAAGGTCCAAACGGCTCTGGTCTTTCCCGAAAGGCAATCATGAGTGAAATTGATAAAAGTCTTAAGAGACTGGAAACTGATTATGTAGATCTTTATATCATCCATCGCTGGGATTACGATACTCCTATTGAAGAAACGGTGGAAGCATTACATGACGTAGTGAAGGCTGGTAAAGCAAGATACATTGGTGCTTCTGCCATGTACGCTTGGCAGTTCCAAAAGGCATTGTATGTGGCTGAAAGAAATGGTTGGACTAAGTTTGTGTCCATGCAGAACCATTTAAATCTAATATACCGTGAAGAGGAACGAGAGATGTTACATCTTTGTAAGGAAGAGAAAATTGGTGTCACTCCATATAGCCCTCTTGCATCAGGGAGATTAACACGTGACTGGTCAGTAACAACACATCGTTCTGAGACAGATCAAATTCAAAAATCTAAATACGATGCGACTGCGGACGCAGATCGATTGGTTGTGGAACGAGTAGCATCCATCGCAGAAAAACATGGTATTCCTCGTACACACATTGCACTTGCCTGGTTACTACAGAAAGAACCAGTAATAGCTCCTATAATTGGTGCTACGAAGACATCACATCTTGAAAATGCAGTAGGTGCTTTATCGGTTAAGCTAACACCTGAAGAAATTGCGTTTCTTGAAGAGCCATATGTACCACATCCAGTAGTTGGTCATAACTAAGTGTTTTGCTGATAAATAGGAGGAGATCCAATCTTCTGTAATGGTAAGGTTGGGTTTTTCCTTACTTTAACCTTTATTTTCGTCTCCTAATATTTATTTCTATGAATACTATAGATACTGCGTATTTTTATTATTGTTTCTTTCATTCCTCTATGTTCCATCTCTTTTTCCTCCTTACGCTTTATGGCCACCCATAAGGCTATTTCGGTAACGAGCTGTTGAATAAGAAAGGTGACTAGAAGCACGTAGTACACTATTCTTGCCATAGCGCATTCGAATTTCATCAATCGTTTTCGCAAGAGCATAGGCTCTTTCACGCTGATCGATGTCCTCAAATAAGCTCATTTGTTCCTCTTCTTCAATGCTAGTATTAGATAACGAAATCCCAATAGAACGAATCGGCATTCCATTATCAAAATTATGTAAAATGGTTAAACAATAAGGGAAAATATCTTGGCTTAAGTTCGAAGCTCGCCCCATTTTCTTTTGTCTTGAGAAACCTCCACCTGTTTGTTTGCTGTAGCCAATGGATAAATGGATCGTTTGAGCCACCACTTGATGCATGCGTAAACGAAAACAAACATCGTCCAATAGCTCCAATAGTAATAATTCCACTTCTTTTCGGCTTGTATAATCTCGAAAGAGAATCTGACTTTTCCCAAAGGAACGGGAACTAGGAATGTACACATCGGAAATACGACTAAAATCAATCCCATTCGCATGTTGGTGAAGTTCCTGTCCCATGATGCCAAATTCTTTTTGTAACATCTCTTTAGAAGAAAGAGCGAGTTCTTTTATGGTATAGATGCCTAAACGGTGTAAGCGTCTTTCTGTAGCTGACGAGATCCCCCAGAAATCTTTCATTGGATGAATCGACCATAACTTAAAGGGAATATCCTCATATCGCCAATAAGCAACTCCTGTTGGGCTATTCTTGGCCTCATGATCTAAGCTCACCTTCGCCAGTAAGAGATTCGGACCGATTCCTGCGGTAGCTGTCAGTCTTGTTTTACGATAGATCTCATTAAGTATTCGATGAGCTAGCTCCTCCGGTGTTCGAGCAAATAAATGCAAAGAAGCTGTCGCATCAATAAACAACTCATCAATGCTATACGCATGAAAGTCTTCAGGAGCCACATACTGTAACACCAAACTCGAAATATAGTTCGAAGCCTTGATGTATCTCTCCATGGATGGATTCACCACATGGATATCTTTCCTTTTAGGAATTTCAAAAAGGCGACTTCCTGTTTTGATCCCTTCTTTCTTTAATAAAGGTGTGGCAGCTAACACAACAGATCCCGACCGTTTGATATCGCCTACAACAGCAAGCTTTGTTTTCAACGGATTTAAACCCCGTATGACAGATGAAACCGAAGCGAAAAAGCTTTTCATGTCTATACAAATAATGACTCTGTTTGGTAGCTGCTCATAGTTCATTGAAAGTACTCCTCAATAAAGAACGTTTGTTCTTCATTATATGCGAACAAACGTTCTTTATTCAATGGAATCTTTTCCCGATTATTGTTACAATAAGAAGAAAAAATACTCTATATGAATGAGAACGAAGGGGAATCTATGATTAAAGCTTTCAGCGCATTTTTACTGACTACTATTATTTCTTTTGTTGTAATGGTTGGTGCTTTACTAATTTGGGTTACTATACAAGCAAAACACATAACTGATGATCCATCACTTGCAGACGGATTAGGGTTTGCGGTTGCTTATGGGGTAATAGCTGCTGTTCCAATTTCGCTTGCAATAGGAATCTTTGGTGGCATTATTGGTTATTTGAGAAATTAAATCTAAAAATCCTATTTATTATTCGGGAATAAGTTACAAAATGTATAGAAATAGGTTTTTTATGCTAAGAGACGTTACGAAAAGGAAAAAATAAAGGATGGGGATAAATTCAAATGAGTTTTGAACAACAGTTAAATACTATCTATCAAAAAATTGGACAAAAAGTAAATGATATAATTCCAGTTGATTGGGAAGAGTTCTATTTTAATGGTGAAGTTGAGAATGGAGAAGGAGGGGTTTTCTTCTTTTTTAAAGAAAAAGATAAAGCAAACGAATATATATATTCCCACGATATACCGGATTCATACAGTTTTGTAGAAGAAAGAGAATATCATCAAGAAATTCACGAATTATTTAAACTTGTTAATGACCTGCAAGAAGTGTTTATTAAAAATAATCAAGAAAAATGGTTTTCAATAAATATGATTGTAAATGCTCAAGGACAGTTAAAAATTGATTTTTGCTGTAACAATTGGAATTTATCCGATTTTGGACCTTCTAGTCGTATTGATTATTTTGAATATAAATACTTAAATAAGAAACCAACGAATAATGAAGAGAAAAAATTAATGGAACAGATGAAGAATTTCGAAAAGACGACCTCTTATTTCGACTCCGAAGGTGGAATTTGTTAAATGTATCAAATGAGGATCTTTACATTAAGAGACGGTACTAAAAGGAAAATAAAGATCGAAGAGGGAATGACCCTTCAAGATGAGTTAAAAAAGGCAGGAATTACAGAATCAGATATATTTCAAATGCAATTAGTGGTACAAGAGGCTAAAATGTGATTCTAGTTGTGCAATATTGCTAAAAAAGCAGCCAAATCTTTTTTTATCTGCAAAGAATTTCTTCTATATTACATTTTTAGATAAGGCATAAACTTACCGCCAAAAAACCAACTGAATGAAATGAGCAATACAGTAAATAAAATATATAATAACCAACATTTTACATATGTATTTAAATCTTGTTTATTCTGTATTTTCTCTTTTTATTTTTGTTGGACAGGATGATGTTTCGAAATTTTTCTCATACAGCCTCCTTATTTACTTTAACGAAGTGAACAATTTTGTTTCTTTGGAAGCAGATATGAAATCCTGCTTTCCTCTTTCATTTACAACTGTTCTTCATTATAAACCTCCACTTCTTTATGATGGTCAGTAACAGTCTATTCAGATACACCAGCGATAGTAACGATCACTATTACTACAATGACACCAATTAGCCAATTTCGCATCTTCTTAGACACTTCTATAATCAACATCTCTCAATGTTTGTTATTCCTTAAATACCATTTTATGTATTTTCCGTCAGGAGTAAAGATACATTTTTCTTGAAAATGAAGCATGATGTTTTTATACATGATATAAATTCAATATAAATATTTATACCTATGACTATTATTTTTTATTTTGAAATTATATCCTTTTTAATGCATCATCAAACTTATAAAAGGTCTTATTATCCTATTTAGATAGTGTATTAGTAATTTTATAATGGATAATAGAGGAAAATGCCGCATCAGAGATGCACTAATCATAAGGTAAAGAGGGTTTATAATGAATGGGGAAAATATATGAAGCAAATACGCTCTTGGCCTATGCAAAAGACCGTGTACAAGCGTATAAAGCATTTGATCAGCAGCTAGACGCATTAAAAAAAGCTCTTCATGCAGTGGCTACACTAGATCATGAATTTCAAGGAAAAGGTGCCGACAACATCAAAGACTTTTATAAAACACAAGTGGATACCGTTACACATTGGAAAAGGCTTGTTTCTTCACATCAATCCTATTTTAATAGTATTGCAGACTATGCCGAACAAGCTAAATTAAAAGGTGATACGGTTGTAGATATATCGTTTTTAGAACAAGAGCTGGCGGTTGCCAATGATCGTTCCAAGCAGATGGTCGAACAGCAGCACACTGAACTTGAATCCATTTTAAGCAATATTGAAGATATTATACATATTACACCATTTTCTACAGAGGAAATTGAAGATGACATAAGCGCGGCTGAGAAAAAAAGAACAGATACTATCACCGCAGTAGAAGAACTGGATAATCAGCTTTCAAGTGAATATAGCATGTTAGACCCCATCTACGAATCTGTGCAATTCAGCGTAAATGGTTTGGAACAGATGACCTCTCAAGGAGGTAGTGCTTATCAGCTAATCTTTGATGCCAGGGCATACAAAAATAGCGAGGCGTACAAAACACAGCTGCAAATTGATAAAGTAGCTTTAAGTTATGTAGAGGGAAAAGCAGAACAAAAGCAGAAAATCAAAGCTCAAAAAGAAGCAATAGAAGCTGAAAGGCAAAGACAAATTCAAGCCAATAAACCATGGTATGAAAAAGGACTGGACATTGCAGGAGAACTTACTGGATACTATGATTTTAAGCGAGCCACAGAAGGAGTCGATCCAGTTACACATAAAAAAATTTCTGCTACACAGCGAGTGACTGCTGGAGCGATGGCCGCAGCTGGATTTATTCCTTTCGTAGGCTGGGCAGGACGAGTTGTGAAAGGAGGCAGTGCGGTCTACAAAACCACTAAAGGTATGAGTGCCGCGCATCAGGCTATGGCTCTTTACCAAACGCCTAAAGCATTCAAAACACTCGAGCAAACAGAAAAAGGACTGTACGGACTAGTATTAACGAATGGAATGTACGAATATACAACAGGTAAAGACGTATTAGGAAATAAGCTTACAAAAGAGCAGCAGCAAGCTAGTTTGTTTCAATCGTTTGGGATTGCAGCAGGAGGTGTGCTTGCTTCAAAAGCATCCACTCAACTTGTTGAAAAAGGTGCACAGGCAGTCACGAAAAAGGTCAATGATATGCGCAACGTCGTTCGTACGAGTAAAGTGACTCAATACGGAAAAGACATCCAGCAGGCCATGGGAAAAATGCCGGCAGCCGGTATTGATAAAGCCAGGAAAATGTATGATGCTGTATTAGATGGAAAAGTACCAAGGTTCTTACCTCAAGAAGTACCAGTAGGTGTGAGTGCAGATTTCGCGCAGCAGACTGTACGGGATGTGTTGAAAAATACGGCAAAGAATACGATGGTATTCTTTGATAAAATAGAATCAAATATCAATGCACTTCTTTCAAGTAAGGATAGTAAAATTAGAACATATAGAGGAATAGATTTAGAAAGATTAGAAACAAAGTTTAAGGCAGATCCAGACCTTATTGTAGAAATGCCTTTTGAAGGGAAGGGTATGCCTAACACTAATTCCGAAGGTTGGCTTCGTAATGCTAATTATTATTGGAAAGAAATGCTTTCAAAAAAGCCTGAAGCTTTTAGTGCTTTTAACCAGGCAATTATTAATGGGAAACATCCTAAACTGAAGACCCCTACAAACGATGCAACCTTTAGAAAACATTTCCCTCAATATGATTTAGAAGGGTTAAGAGGAAAAGCAATGGTTCATCACCATATCGGTGGAGGAGGACAAGCGATAGCTGTTCCAAAACCTCTTCATCCAGGTTTTGGGGGTATTCACAATCCAGAAAAAGAACTGGGAATTTGGGGAAGAGATTCTAAATATGCAGAACTACTTCAAAGATTTATTGAAAAGGAGAACTAGACATGAAACAAGAAATGGAAATTTATTTTAATAAACTGTTGAAAGAGTGGGAAGGTTTTAACGGTACTTTACCTATGACTCAATGGATCGAGGGAGCAGAAGATTTTATTTTTGAAGGTGAAAAAGATGAAGATGATTATATATGTTGGAAACCTTTAAAAAAGGATGTTAGGAGTAATTTTGAAGAAATAGAAAAAAAACTTAACGTTCATCTCCATCCGGATATTAAGGCATATTTTAATTGTTACTGGTTTTTAGAGTTAGCTGGAAACTACAATGGATATGATTTAGTGTTGAACCCTGTTATACCTGGTATAGAATTAAAAGATTTCAAACACGAAACAGAGCTTTATAAAAAAGCCCATAATGACCAGCTTTTTAATATCCCTATCGGTATAGAGGCAAACGGTTTACTTTTAGTAGTGGATAATGAAAGTGGAGAGGTAAAATTAGAAGACTACGAAAGAAATTCATTTGAAATTATTAGTGAAAGTTTATCAAAATTAATTGAGAATTTATAAGTGTATTTAATTTTAGAATTTGATAATAAGCTTTATGAATGCCAAATTAAAAAGATTTGGATTACAAATAAAGAAGATCGGACAGTAATTGTTTCGAAAGATAAGCCTACGCTTACACTAACAACTTGTTATCCATTTGATATGATTGGAAAAGCACCTAATCGCTACATTATCTAAGCTGAAATGATAAATAACTAAAAGCGACTTACGAATACTAGGTATGTCGCTTTTTATTGTGTTTAAAAGGTTTTTCCGAATCTCCAAAAATCCCTGATAAAAAACTAGAACTCTAATAAAGGAGGACTCAAATCAGTCCTCTTTTATGTGTTTCTTTTTCTATTATCTCATTAAAGCCGTTCATAAAAGTGCCTGAATTTAGTAAGACGTTCGTAATTTATTTTACAACAAAAGCGAACGTTAAAAATGATAGGTTTCTTATATAATAGAAATAACCGTAAACGTATACTTTTACGGACGGTGTGTGCTGTAATCTTAATAAATTGATATTAAGGTAGCCCTTAAAATAATTAAGAATAAAAAAGCTAAGTTTCTTATTCATAGGATTAAGAAACTTAGCTTTTTCTTTTATCTAGATACTTTTATAACTGTACCATTTACATTAATTGCTTTGATTTTTGATAAATCTAAAGGAGAAGAAGATAGAAATTTAGCTTTAACGCTTTTATTATCACTAAAGTTTTGTAACGAATCGAGTGATTGAATGCTGCCATTATTCATTTTAACACTCACTTTTATGTTATCAGTGTCTTTAAAATGCCCTTTTCCGTATAGCGTTACACCTAGTGATGAAAGAGTGATTTTAGTTGCTTCCCAGCTGCCAAAGTCTTCATTAAAGCTCAGACTTTTTTCGCTTTCTACAGAATGCAATTTAAATGTAGTACTCCAATCACCCTTTGTATAGTTACCATTAGATACAAGGTCTCCCATAAGCTTTAACTTACTAAGATCTTTACTATTTACATCAAGAATATATTCTACGTAGTTATTTCCGTAAACAGTTTCCCCTGATTTATCTACTCCATAAGAGATGTTAGAAGAAGCATTTATCTTCTTTCCGGAAGGATCAACTAAATAAAAATCTCCATGGCTATCTATATCTTCATCGGACCACTTTGTTTGAACGTGAAGTTGACCATTCACAAATCCAATATTTGATACATGCATAAATTTTATTTTTGACAGAGAAAGAATGGTTTCGTTAGGCTTTAAGATTTCTATACTTTCTCCCGTGTCGAGTTGGTCAGTAATTTCCCCACCTGCTCCGGATGTACTATCTGTGCTAAGAGAGATTGTATCTACATTTTTATTCTTTAGCTCCGACAGATTAGTATCTATCTTGATTCGCTCATGCTTATGCTTTTGGCTAAGGAAAGAGCTTATTCGCAATTTGATTTTTTTATTATTAAAGTTTGTGCCTCCATTTGCTTGAATTCGTAATGTGGCTGTATTTGTATCTTTATCGTAGTCAACAATTTGGCTATTAAACATATGCCCGTCAGTTAATGTGTAATCATAAAGATCCAGCGTTTTATCAAGGCGATTACCTGTTAAATCTTGCATCGTAACGTAAATAACAGCCATTTCGTCATCATTCATCGCACCTATAACCTTCATTTTTATTCCTTTATCTTCACTAGTGGTTTCAATAGGTTGAAGAAACAAGGCAATGTCGGGACTAACAAGAGATAGTAAGTGGTTGAAGCTTGGAAATGTCGCTGCTCCTACACCTGCGGAACCTATAAGGAATAAAGCTGCGGCAGCCGGAAATACAATTGCTTTTTTAAACGTTCTTCTTGGTTGCTCTGATTTAGCCTTTTCTACACCGAGTTTGGCTCTTATATGTAATTCTTTTGGGATTTCAATTTGTTCAAGTTCTTCTTTTAGTTTATTCTTCATAAATACCCACGCCTTTCACTTGTTTACGAAGTTTAGCTAAAGCACGATATAAAATAGATTTAGCCGTGCCTAAGGGAATGGTTAATGTCTCAGCTATTTCCCTAAAAGAATAGCCTTCATAAAATCGTAAAATGATAACACTTTTCTCATCTTCATTTAGTTCTTCCACTAATTGATGAAGGGATATTGTAAGGGGGATATCTTCGATGTCTGAACCAATGATCTCTTCATATTCTGGATGTAATTGAACGACCTTGCTATTCTTTCTTAGATGATCGATTGCACACCTAATGGTAATCCTGATTAACCATGTCTTAAAGTATTCCGGCTTTTTTAATGTATCTATGTTTTTAAAAGAACGGTATGCTACTTCTTGAACCACATCCAAGGCGTCGTCCTTATTTTTGACATATACATAAGCCATCCGATAAATATCTTGTTCATATGTCTGAAAAAGCTTCAAAAAAGCTTTATCATTACCTTTTTGAGCTTTTTTAACTATCCTAATAATTGAAATCCTTCCTCTCTGCTTTTTCCTTTTATACTTATTAGACAATGTTAATTGGAATTTGGCTTAAATTTTTATAAAAAAGAAGAGAACAAATAATTAGTAATTGTTGTTTCTTTCATCAGGAGTGAATGTCATAAGAAGTTTTCAACGGTTTTTTAATTGAAGGTTTTGTGATTAAGAGAATACTATAGCGTAGAAAAGAATAAAAATGACCGAATTAAACAAAATACGTTAAAAAATACTTAAATTAACTTTGAGGAGATAAACCAGATCATATTTCAATTAGGGCCTAGCTTATCTATTTGAAAAATAACATTATCTTTTGATAAATATTTTTTACTCAAAGTAAGAGAAAAAAAGAAAATATAAAAACCTTTTTATAAAATACTTCGTCTAAGAATAAGAAAGGAGAGGCAGAAGTGAAAGAACTGACCGTAGAATGGATACACGTACAAGACAAAGAGCTAGTTATAGATGAAATTATGGATCGATATGGACAAGAAATTTTGCAGCTGGCGTACTCATATGTCAACAGCGTAGCCATTGCAGAAGATTTGACACAGGATATTTTTATAAAATGCTACAAAAACCTTCATAGGTACAGTGGTAAAGCCAAGTTTCGAACGTGGTTATGGCGAATTGCAATTAATCATTGCAAAGACTTCTTGAGAAGCTGGTACAACAAAAACACGGTATCGACGACCGACTATTTCTCGAGTTGTATTAATGAGAAAGAAAATACAGAACAAGCTGTCATCCAGCAGGAAGAAGACTGCGAGCTAATGTCAGCTGTTATGAAGCTACCCACTAAGTATAAAGAAGTGATTTACCTCTTTTATTATGAGGAGTTACTGATTAAAGACATTGCGTTAATAACCGAAGTAGGAACGAATACAGTAAAAACGAGATTGAGACGTGCAAAAGCACTTTTAAAAGAAATGTTGGAGGAATGAATGATGGAGAAACGTCTTAAGAACCTTCGAAAAACCATGGATCGTGAAGTATTTACGCAGTTAAAATTTACAGAAGAACATAAAAACCGTATTCGGGAAAAAATTACGCAGGAAACACATAATGACGCGGAAATTATGATTGCTATTATGCAATTGCTTGTACAGGAGAAAACAGGCTATCAGTTAGTCAGCTTGCTGCAAAGCCGAGGGATCTCAAACTTTGAAGAAAATGAAGGATCTTTGTATATAATTTTGCACCGTCTAGAGCTAAAAGGCGTTTTAAAGAGCAGTTGGCAAGAGGACGATGCTAAATTTTATCAATTAAATAAACAGGGGCGCAAACTACTAAAAAAATTAGAAAAGCAACCATTATCTAACCACGTAAGTCTTAAAGAAATATTAGAGGGGTGAAGGAGTATATGGATAAACAAAGAAATTCATTTTTAGAACAGGTAAAATCTCAAATCAAATCTAAAGAAGCTAGAGCGTTTGTATCTTCAGAATTGCACCATCATTTAAACGAAGTCAAAGCCTATTGGCTGCAAAAAGGGCTAAGCGAAGATCAAGCAGAAGAGAAGGCCGTTAATCAAATGGGAAATCCCGTCAGCATTGGGCAAAACCTCAACCGTATTCACCGTCCAAAAATAGATTGGGTGACCTTAATGTTATTTGCAGCTGCTCTTCTTTTAGGGTTTCTACCCATGCTGTCTCAAGGGTATATGAGTGGTAATCATTTTTCTACATACAAAGTTGTCTTTGTCATCATAGGTGCGATGGTAGCTTTGGGTATGATGTTTATAGACTATAGAAGGTTTGCTAATAAAGGTTGGTTGTTTTATCTACTAGGTTCTCTGCTGCTTTTGATAATGCATTATTTTTCAAATACCATCTCAGAAGGAGTACCAATGCTAAGAATAGGATCTATCACAATTGAAAGTCTAATGGCTATCCCTTTTTTCTTTCTAGCTTGGTGTGGATTCTTTCAAAGCAAGAAATTTAAAATTTGGCAATTCATTATCTTATTTCTATTTTCAAGTTATTTATTTTTAATCTCTGCCAGCATAACATCACTTTTTATATATGTATTAATGACCTTTACAATGATTTGGTGGAGTAATTTTAAAAGGAAGACTATAGCTATTGTGTTAGGAGCTATCTTTACCTTAGCTGTTACTTGGGGAGTAATTGTATGGATGAATGTCGCTTATTATCAGAGGTACAGGATCCTTTCATTTATAAATCCCTACGACTCAGAATATCTAACATCACAATTTGGACTTCTAAAAATCCATCATCTATTTATGGAGGCAGGCTGGTTTGGAAAGCATTCATTTGCGGAGCAATTTATTCCCCAAGCTCATACTAACTTTGTCTTCTTAAGTTTTACGTATTATTATGGTTGGTTGTTTGCGGCAACTCTTCTTTTAGTTCTTTCTTTAGTTTCCTTGAGAATTATGTTTATTGCGCGCAACATGAACGATACGTACAGCAAACTATTGTTAGTAGGAGTTATGATGATTTATATGATACAACTTGTTGGTAACGTAGGAATGATGGCTGGATTCTTCCCTATGACAAACATTTCTTTACCATTTATCAGCTATGGATTCATGCCTATTTTGTTAAATGCATTCTTAATCGGAATTGTATTGAGTGTATATAGACGAAAAAACTTGTTGCCTTCAAACAAGCTATCTTCTAATTGATAAGTGAAGAATCGTAGCATAGCCCAGTAAGTAGATGTACCGTATTTTTACATTAATTATATATATTTTTCCGCACGAGCATATGTATAAAACGTGCACTTTTTATACATCGAATAAAGGTTGACTCCATTCACAGATGCTTGTCAAATCAAGGATGTATAAAAAGCTGCATAAAGCAGAAACAAGGTCTCATCCAGAACCCTTCTCCCAAGAGGGTTCTTTTTTGATGTGTGTTCCGGAAAGAGTGTTTATGTTAACTATCTTTGTATATGGTATGCATTAATTAAGCTTAGTTCCTATAACGCAGACTCACGATTAGAATTACATAAAATTACTGGATCAATATCTTTTTCAATCCATAACTCTAATAATTTTGTGAAATCTTGCTTGTTTTTTATAAAATTCTTTTCTTCTGGATGGATAGGCAATAGCCAAAATAGTTCAATATGTTTTTTATCGAAAATATCTAGTAAATGGGCTGCATTTTCCATCTCCATTATAGGAGGACATATCAAAAGACTATTCATTTTAAAGGATGAATGTGTTTCAGAATTAGAAATGGTTTGTCCATAATCCAAAGATGTATGGTCATAAAAAGGATATTTAGATAGACCAACCAACAATTCTATAATTTCTTTATTTGATTGTTCATTAAGCCAAATTAATTCAGATCTCAAACCATTTATCATCTTCTGTTTAGACATACCAAGTGTAATGTATGTCCAAATAGGTCTGTCGTTTTGAGGTGAAAATTCTATAATAAATAAAGTATTTTTATCATTGGAGATTTGACTATTTTCTATCTCTTCAAGTACAGTTTCTTGCCAATTACACTTGTATATACGAGAAGGAGTTCCAAAAGAATCACAATAAGCACTATAAATCTCCGTATTTTTCAATTTCTTAAATCTATGCAACAAATTCTTTTCTCCTTATCTGTCCTAGATACTTTTATATTTATTATAAGATTACTTTAAAAGAGAAAATTTTTCATTATTTCCGATAAAATCCATTATGGTAACTAAGTTGTTTCACCCAAACTATTACTTTAATGTTATTTTTAGTATTAGGGAGAGTGAGATATGAATTTTAAAAAGAGCCAGTCTTATATTGATTTGACGATAAGAAATTGGGATAACACAGAGTTTGGAAGTACATTGAGGGAAATGTGTGAAGCAGCTAGAGAATATGAAAATGATCATGTTGAAGTCCATCAAGTAGTGAATTTAGGGAAACGTAAAGGAGAATGGCATTACCTAATTATCTTAAATATCAGTCAAGACTTAGATAATTTGGGGGCGCTGGTAGAAAGTAATTATAGTTGATCAAAACCCCTTTATCCTATATAGGATAAAGGGGTTTTGGGTTCCTGTAACGCTGATTATGTAAACTGTTGTTGTATATCATATTCATAGAAGATAAGGGAGATATTCGACTTTTTTAATCATTTCTTTCCTACATTTTCAGTGTAACTACTTTCTTTTAAATCTTTATCTATGGCTTTCAAGTTCATATTTGAATATTTTCTATATATCCCACTTTTACTTCTTTCATATAAAGATTCCATGTCCTTGTTAGGGGGATTTTTATAAAGTAGTTGAATAAATTTCCCTTCTTTATATACTATAATTCCTGTATCTTTTCTTTCTAAAATATCATCGCTCTTATAAATTCCCTTTGCTTGTAAATTCTTATTTTCCTAAATAATTACTTGGTTAATTGCTTCATTATATTTTTCTTTATTGCTTTTTTTATTTGAGCAGGCTGAGGTTAAGGATAAGGATAAGCTCATTACAAGAATTAACAAAGTAGTTTTCTTCATAGTCATACCTCCATATCTCATGTGAATGTCCATATTAAGTATTTTAAAACGAAATTGTTAGATAGAGAAAGAAAAGGCATACAAGTATAACTCTTTAAGTATATAAAATGAGATGATCTTAAACTTTAATGCTTTTTTTATACCAATAAATTACATTATGGTAACTAAATATATATAAGCTATGCAATAATTAGAAAGTGTCTAATTTAATTAATAAAGAGGTAATGCACTTTGAAAATTTATAAATTTAATAAGGAAGATGGTAAAAAAGTACAAAAGTACAATTCTAATTTAGCTACATACTTAAAATTTATACAAACAAATGAAGTAGCTAATATCGGCTGTATGTATATAGATCCCCAAGGGATTCTAGGACATCACGAAGCTCCTATTGCACAATTATTTGTTGTTGTGCAAGGTGAAGGTTGGGTAACTGGAGAAGACAAAAAAAGAATTAATATTAAAGTGGGAGAAGCAGCTTTTTGGGAAAAAGGCGAGTGGCATACTTCAGGAAGTAATAGTGGTATGACAGCAATTTTGATCCAATCAGAATCTTTGGATCCTGAATTGTTTATGAAAATAAAGTAGCTTATTATTTCCGATAACGTGTTTTATGTTAACTACAAAAATGTATAAGATATAAAATCTAAAAAACAGAAAAACCAACCTGTGAGCTCTAAAGGTTGGTTTTTCTGTTACTGTAATAGACATTGTGGTGAAAAAAGCCATCTATTAGTTAATAGATGGCTTCTTTAATCAGTTAACCTAAAACATAGAATAAGCATAGTAACAAAATATCAATAGGTAAACTAATACTCAGAAAAAGAAGCATATATTTTTTAGGTTCAGGGCCTCTTTTTTTGATAGTAAAGAATTCTACTCCTAAATTATTAATCGTAATGAGTAAAGAAAACATCACATAAAGTAAAACAT